>Ga0334889_1005918_pt1 | contig 9813 bp, 7 predicted proteins | sample GraSluR1_MG_2_FD_207222 | JGI IMG/M metagenome (GOLD analysis project Ga0334889, IMG submission 207222) | Sludge microbial communities from methane-producing bioreactor in Wageningen University, Netherlands - Granular Sludge_8_08-R1 | ecosystem: Engineered > Bioreactor > Anaerobic > Unclassified ... | reverse complement strand
AACAATGAACTCCTCTGTGTCCACAGCAGCAGGCGCAGCAATGGATTTCACTTTAGATCTGAACGGAAAGACATATACATACCCGGGGACTTCAGATGCTTTCCAGCTACAGAAAAATCAATCATTAACAGTAATAGACAGTTCTGAGCAAGGCGGCACCATAAACGCTGCAAATGCAAACCTGGCCATTGCCGTAAAAGAGGGTCTTGCCGGCGAAAACGGCAAGATCAACATCGGGAAAAATGTAACCGTAAATGGTCCCGTATTCCTTGCCGGCAAAAATAGCACACTTGATGTATATGGCAATATCAATGGCGGCACCGATGCAGGTATATACAACAACGGAAGTCAGAGCAACGGACCCACAACAGTAAACATCTGGCCCGGAGCAAAAGTTCAGTCCGACACACTTGGTATATATCATCCGGGGGCAGGACAGCTCAACGTGCATGGCGGTGTTATCACAGGCGGCACGGGAATTGAAATGAGAGCAGGGGAACTGAATGTCTTCAATGGATTCATACTTGCCACAGCAACAGAGTTTTCTGTAGATGAGGACGGAAATCCCAGCGGTTCAACAATAAACGGTGCAGGTATCGCCGTTTCACAGCATACGACAGATCTTCCCTTGTCAGTGAACGTTTTCGGAGGAACCATCGGCGGCCTTTACGGTTTGTATGAAGCTGACCTTGAGAACACTTCACAGGAAAGCATTGATATAAACATCCATAAAGGTACTTTTTACGGTGACAACGATGCATTGGGTGAAAACGAAGCCGTATACAGTGATTCATTTGACATCGAAAGTTTCCTTGTTGATGATTGTTCCGGGGCAGAGACTTTCACCATGGCTCCCATTAATAACTATAAGTATTATGTCGTGGGAATCGCCCATGTGACAGAGAAAATAGATACAGTAAAGGCCACCCAGCAAGCTGCCGGGACAAGAGAACATTACAGATGCACTGAGTGCGGAACTCTTTATACAGATCCCAACGGACAGGAAAAAGACATTACAACGCTGACAGCACTGGCTATACCCAAGATCGCCGGCATAAACCTTTCGGCTACGGCTTATGTTTATAACGGTTATGTCAAAACACCGGCTGTTACTGTAAAGGATACAAAGGGTAACACAATTGCTGCGTCAAACTATACCTTGACTTATTCTGCAGGACGCAAAAATGTGGGGACCTACAGTGTCAAAGTCACATTCAAGGGAGACTTTTATAGCGGCACAGCCACAAAGACATTCAAAATAAGCCCGGTGAAAACTTCCATATCAAAACTCACACCAAGATCCAAGAAAATAGTTGTAAAATGGAAGAAAAAGACAGCGCAGGTAAGCGGATACCAGATATACTGCAGCACATCATCGAAATTTTCAAAAGCAAAGAAAATAACGGTATCCAAAGCAACACAGGTATCCAAGACAATTAAAAAGCTCAAGGGCAATAAAAAATATTATGTGAAAATAAGGACTTACAAAAAAGTAGGTCCAACAAAATACTATTCAGCCTGGTCAGCCGCAAAGAAAACAAAAACCAAAAGATAGCAGGCAAACAGAAATAAACGAACAGCCGACTGAATAGAAAAATAATCAAAGAAATAGAGCGGGCATTTTGCCTGCTCTATTTATATATATAATGGGATTCGGTTTTCTGATGCAAAACCTTTTATTTGACGGCCGTTTCCAGGGCAAGACGTATCATTTCATCAGAAGCATAAAGTCTTTCTTCTGCGGTGCATTTTTGCCCCGTGGTGAAATGATCTGTTATCGTTACCATGGCCAAAGCTTCGACCCTATTGAAGGCGGCATTCATATAAAGGGCGGCTGTTTCCATTTCTACTGCCATAACATCCATTCTGGCCCATTTTAGCCACCAGTCCTTGTTTGTTTCATAAAATACATCACAGGTCACCACATTTCCGGATCTAAAATCAATGTTCAGTGATCTGCCTGCTTCCCAGGCCTTTTTCATAAGTTCCCAGCTGGCACACGGAGCGAAATTCCCGGGTACATCGAATGCATGTATGTAATTGGAATCCGTTGATGCCGACATGGCGACCACCAGATCCTTCAGTTTTATCTCTTCATGGAATGAACCTGCTGTTCCGATACGTATCAGGTTTGTGCATCCATATTCTGTCATGAGCTCCCATGAATATATACCCATGGAAGGCATTCCCATACCGGTGCCCTGTACTGAGACCGGTACGCCCTTGTATTTTCCCGTATAACCGTACATATTTCTGATATCACTGTATAAAACAGGGGAATCCAGAAATTTTTCCGCAATATACCTGGCCCTTAGGGGATCTCCGGGAAGAAGGACTCTTTCTGCGATATCTCCTTTGTTGGCTGCATTTATGTGTGTACTCAATTTTTTGTTCCTTTCTTTCGGGATATGTTATATACTATAAAAACAAATCCGCTACAGCAGTATTATATCATAAGGGAGAATGTTATGAAATATGAAAAATCAGCAAAAGAAAGACCTCTTGAGTCCCTTAAGGAACTGCTTTTATCGGGAGCGGAGCTATTCGGAGATAAAAACGCCTTTCTTATAAAAAAAGAAAAAGCCGGGGATTACCATGAGGTAAGCTATAACAGACTAAAGGAAGACACGGAAGCTCTTGGCACCAGCCTTCTTGAAATGGGACTTTCCGGAGAAAAGATAGCGTTGATAGGCGCCAACTGCTATCAGTGGGTCGTAGCATATCTTGCTTGCGTATGCACCGGCAATATCATAGTACCCCTTGACAAAGAACTCAGCAGACAAGAAATCCAGAATCTGCTAAATGCCGCGGGATGCAAAGCCGCTTTTTTTACAGAAGAATACAGAGAAAGTTTCAGAGAGTCCGGCGTAGAAAAGCATTTTGTCATAAGCGTTTATGAGGATGAATCCGAAAAAAACCAAAGCAATCATATACTTGGTCTTATTGAAGAAGGTAAAAAACTGATATTTGCAGGAGATATCAGTTTTAACAAGGCAGATCCGGACCCTTCCAAAATGTGTGCTATACTTTTTACTTCGGGGACCACAGATATGCCCAAAGGGGTCATGCTCAGCCAGAAAAACATAGCCTTTGTCATAGAAAACACAAGTAAAATAGTATCCTTAAGGGAAGATGATACAGCTCTTTCCATATTGCCCATACACCATACTTTCGAATGTACAATGGGCATCATGGAAGTCCTTTATCAGGGAGGATGTATCGCATTCTGTGAAGGTCTCAAATATGTTGTAAAGAATATGCAGGAATCAAAAGCCAGCCTTCTTGTGGGAGTGCCGCTTATTGTGGAAGCCCTGCATGAGAAGATATGGAAACAGGCAAACAAAACAGGTAAAGACAAAAAGCTGAAGGCAGCGGTAAATGTCAATAAAACTCTTATGACTCTGGGGATCGACAAAAGAAGGACCATATTCAAATCCGTATATGCCGGCTTCGGCGGCAGATTCAGAATGGTGATCTGCGGTGCCGCAGCACTGGATCCCGCCGCACTAAGAGGTTTTATCGATCTGGGATTAGAGATAGTACAGGGATATGGCCTTACAGAAACAGCCCCCCTTGTGGCCGGTACACCGGAATGGGAAAACATCTATAAAAAAGCCGGCTCCACAGGCAAGGTCATCCCGGGAGGAGAACTGAAAATCGATGATCCCGACGAAGAAGGTATAGGCGAGATCCTTTACAAAGGCGACAATGTCATGCTTGGTTATTATAATATGCCTGAAAAAACCGCAGAAGTAATAAAAGATGGCTGGTTTTATACGGGTGATCTGGGGTTCATCGATGAAGAAGGGTGGCTCTATATAACAGGCCGCAAAAAAAATGTCATCGTGACCAAAACCGGCAAAAATATATATCCGGAAGAGCTGGAAGGGCTGCTGAAAGAAATACCGGAAGTCAAAGACGCCCTTGTTTACGGGGAAGAAGTTTCTTCTTCAGGGGACACCATAATTTCTGCCCAGCTCGTGTTGGATGAAGAAGTGATCCAAGAGACCATCAAGGATACGGATGATAAGGAAAAAATAAGAGAATATATAGAAGAAAAAGTACATGAGGTCAACAAAAAAATACCCATTTACAAGAAAATAAGAGATATAATGATCAGAGAAGAAGACTTCATAAGAACCACCACCAAAAAAATAAAAAGACAGGCCAACATATAAAAAAGGGGAAAATCATGAAAAAAAGAATACTTTCTGTACTGATTTGTATTTGTCTGGCTCTAACGGGCGCCATAACTGCAGAAGCATTCATAAAAGAAGATGCCAAGGCCGCATCCGAGGTACGGGCTGTCTGGCTCGCCTATGTGGATTATTACAAGGTGGGCCTAAGAGACAAAAGCGAGAGCAAATACAGGGCAAATCTGGCCGCATTTCTGAAAAAGATAAAATATCACGGCTGCAACACCGTTTATTTTCATGTAAGGTCTTTTGATGATGCCGTATGGAAAAGTGATAAATTCAAGGCATCAAAATCTCTCATGTCAAGAGCGGGGGATTATAGCACTTCCCGCAAGGCCTTTGATAAACTTGGTTACGACCCACTGAAAGTTTTTGTGGAAGAATGCAGAAAACAGAGGGTAAGCGTTCATGCCTGGATGAATCCCTACCGGGTGAGCAGCAAGATCTATTATGATCCCGCCCAGACATCCACCACCGAAAGAATAAAGACGGCGGTCAGGGAAGTGTTGTCCTACGGTGTGGACGGAATACATTTTGATGATTATTTTTACCACGGAAGCAAATACAAGATGGTTGGATATACCAACGACACCGCATATAAAATAAGCATTACTTCTTCCAAAAAGAAAGCATACATAAATAAAATGGTCACTGCCGTATATACCACTGTAAAACAGACCCGCCCGGGAGCATTGTTCGGTATAAGCCCCCAGGGTAATCTGGGTAACTGCCGTGGGGCAGGAGCCGATATCGATACATGGCTTTCGAAAACAGGTTATATAGATTATATTATCCCTCAGATCTACTGGACCGATAACTGGGGATCTTCCGGCAAGACTCCGCTTTTCACAAGGACCATCAAACAATGGAAAGATCTTCGCAAGAACAGTGTAAAAATGTATATAGGCCTTGCTCTTTATCGTTCCGGAGCCACTTACTCAGATGACAAGGGCTGGAGCAAAAGGGTGACCAACATAAGGACCCAGATAAAGCTTATGCGCAAATACAAAATGAACGGCTATTCCCTTTATGCGGCCAGCGATTTTTACAGAAGCGGTTCAAAGGCAAAAGAGCTTTATAAAGTTAAGGGCCTTGTCAAGCCCGTATATCCCAAGTCCATAAAACTGAAATCGAAATCAAAAACCATCAAAAGAGGCAAGAAATACAAGATCGGTGTGATCTGGAATCCTTCATACACAAACCCCAAGTCGGTCACATTCAAATCATCCAACAAGAAAGTGGCCACTGTAACATCCAAGGGCACTGTAAAAGGCATAAAAAAAGGCAAAGCCACAATAACAGTAAAAACCAAAAACAAAGGCCGGACAGCCAAGTTCAGGGTCAAGGTGAAATAGAACCGAAATGGTGAACAGAACAATAAAAAAAGACGGGAGACACTTCCGTCTTTTTTGTTATCTTTGTTATCTTTTTTTGCGCATTTAACTTATGCGCCGGTGGGGACGGATGAGTTTTATGCTTCTTTTTGTGCTTTGTTGAATCTTTTTGTCAATCTTGCAACTTTTCTTGACGCATTGTTCTTGTGTACAGTGCCCTTTGCGGCAGCCTGCATAAGTTTCTTTTCTGCCATGGCCAGCTGTTCTTTTGCGGATTCCAGGTCGCCTTCGGAAAGAGCAGCATCAAAGCTCTTCAGGATCGCTTTGATATGTGCCTTTATTCGTCTGTTCTTAGCTGTCTTTTTTTCGATGACTTTGATTCTTTTTTTAGCTGATTTGATGTTTGCCATTGGAAATTCACCCCACTTCTTATATTTTTATTCTTTCAGCAAAACTAGCAGACTTTAGTATATCCGATTTACGTGTTGAAATCAAGGAGTATTTAAAGTAAAATACTCTTTGATACCTAATGCGGAATATAAGAGAGGACATGATGGGAAGTTACAGGGAATACATAAGAAATTTCAGCATTATAGCTCATATAGACCACGGCAAATCCACTCTTGCGGACAGGATACTGGAGAAGACCGGACTTGTCTCCAAAAGGGACATGAAGGAACAGTATCTTGATAAAATGGACCTGGAAAGAGAAAGAGGGATCACCATAAAGCTACAGACCACCAGGCTTCTTTTCAAAGCTTCAGACGGCCATGAGTACATACTCAACCTTATCGATACTCCGGGCCATGTAGACTTCAATTATGAGGTTTCCAGAAGTCTTGCAGCCTGTGAAGGTGCAGTTCTTGTGGTGGATGCCACCCAGGGAGTAGAAGCCCAGACCCTGGCAAATGTCTATCTTGCCATGGATGAGGACCTGGAGATACTGCCGGTCTTGAACAAAATAGATCTTCCCAGCAGTTCCCCGGATGCAGTGAAAGCCGAAATAGAAGAAGTTATAGGACTGGAAGCGGCAGATGCGCCGCTTATTTCTGCTAAAGAAGGTATTGGAATAGATGAACTGCTGGAAGAAATAGTGAAAAGGATACCGGCTCCCCAAGGGAAGGAGAATGCTCCCCTGGAAGCTCTTATTTTCGATTCATACTATGACAATTACCTGGGAGTTGTCATATACACCAGGATATTCGAAGGAAGTGTCAAGGAAGGTGACATAATAAGATTTATGAGCACCGGCAAAAAGCATGAAGTCACCGAAGTAGGTACCTTTTCTCCGGGACCGGTTCCTTCAAAAGATCTGAAAGCCGGCGAAGTAGGATATATTTGTGCCAGTATCAAGCAGGTGGCCGATGCCAGAGTCGGAGACACCATCACTCACAATGACTGTCCGGCAGATAAACCGCTTCCCGGATACAAAAAAGTCCAGCCAATGGTATACTGCGGCATATATCCGGCAGAAGGAGAGAAATACGAAAATGTGAAAGATGCCCTCGAAAAACTACAGGTCAATGATGCGGCCCTGGACTTCGAGCCCGAAACTTCCGCCGCATTGGGATTCGGTTTCAGATGCGGATTTCTGGGCCTTCTGCATATGGAAATAATAGTCGAAAGGCTTGAAAGAGAATTTTCCCTGGGAGTTATCACCACTTCTCCCAGCGTAATATACAAAGTTCTCACAAACGAAGGCAAAGAACTTATGATACAGAACCCGACCAATCTTCCCTATCCGCTTTCCATAGACCATATAGAAGAGCCGATAGTAAAGGCGGACATAATGATACCCAATGAATACGTGGGGGCAATAATGGAAATATGTCAGGATAGAAGAGGCCGTATGCTCCACATGGAATATATCACACCCAAAAGAGTTCAGTTGCATTATGAAATGCCTCTTAACGAGGTCATATATGATTTCTTTGATGCCTTAAAATCAAGGACCAGAGGCTATGGTTCCCTGGACTACGAATTCATAAGATATGAAAAATCAGATCTTGTAAAAATGGACATTCTGCTCAACAAAGAACTGATAGATGCTTTTTCTATGATCGTACATGAGTCCAAAGCTTATGCCAGGGGACGCTTTGTTTGCGAAAAACTCAAAGAAGTAATACCAATGCACCAGTTCGAAGTCCCTGTACAGGCATCCATAGGACAGAAGGTCATAGCCCGGGAAACGGTGAGGGCCTACAGAAAAGACGTTACTGCAAAGTGCTACGGCGGTGATATTTCAAGAAAGAAAAAGCTTCTCGAAAAACAAAAAGAAGGTAAAAAACGTATGAGACAGTTCGGCAAAGTCGAAGTGCCCCAGGAAGCTTTTACCGCAGTGCTTAAATATGATGATAATAAATAAAGGAGTCTGAAATGGTAAAAGAAAGAAAATGCTTCAAATGCGGATCAACAAAAATAATCAAACAAGTATCCACTCTGGTTGCCTCAATGCCCGAGATAAAAGAGCAAATAATGGCCGGAACAGCAGAGATATCTCACAAAAGCTTCCAAAGCGGAGTTTTTTACAGGTGTGATGAATGTGGGTTCAGCTGGGACAGCATGGTGGAAAGACAGCTTGAAGCAGACCGGGCCGAGAGGGAAGCAAAAGAAAAAGAAAAGAATGAAAAATAAGCTGGGTCTTTATATCCATATACCCTTTTGCGAGAAAAAATGCAGATACTGCGGTTTTCTTTCTTTTGATGACCTTGATGAACAGAAAAAAAATGATTATATCAATGCCCTTTCTTATGAGATCCGGGTCCTGGCAAAAGAGTACAGTGAAAATTACACTGTGGATACTGTTTTCATAGGGGGCGGAACTCCGTCTTTTGCTTCAGCAGAGCAAACGGAGAGAATAACTGAAGCAATATACAGGGATTTCCATGTTTCAGAAGATGCGGAGATCACAATAGAAGGGAACCCAAACTCTCTTTCAAGGGAAAAACTCAGAGCCTATAAAGCCGGAGGCATAAACAGGCTCAGCATGGGCGTCCAGTCCATGGACGATGAGATACTGGTCCGCCTCGGGAGGGTCCACAAAAAAGACCATATTTTGGATGCATATGAAAACGCACGAAATGCAGGTTTTGAAAACATAAATTTCGATATTATGTTCGGAGTGCCGGACCAGACTTTGAAGCAGTGGGAAAACACCATCAGAGAAGTTATAAAACTGGCTCCCGAACATATTTCTTTTTACAGCATGCAACTGGAGGAAGGAACTTCTTTCTGCAGAAATTACAAAAAGGGACTGCTGGATCTTACAGAAGAAAGCATAGTAAGAAGGATGTATCATGAAGCTCTTCATGCGTTGAAAAACGAAGGCTATGTGCATTATGAGATATCAAACACGGCAAGGCCCGGGGCCGAATGCCGGCACAATCTGAAATACTGGTCCTTAGACGAATATCTTTCTGCCGGACTCGGGGCCTCTTCATATATAAGAGGCAATCTTTCCAAAGAGTCCATTGGAGATACGGCAGGGAGCATAACGGGCAGCAGATTCAAAAACACAGAAAGTATGGAAACATACCTGAGGCTTACAAGAGAAGGATATCTGCCGATAGATCTAAAAAGTTATCATACCGATACCATCAAAGAAAGCATGGCCGTATACTGTTTCACTGCTCTTCGAAAGACACAGGGAATAGATCTGGAAGTTTTCACAAAAAAGTTCGGGATGGATTTTTTCAGGGCATACAGAGAAAGAGCAGATATAATATTCAAATACAGAGAAAAAGGACTTCTGAAGATCACCGGCACAGGCATCGCCCTTACAGAAAAGGGCATAGATCATTCAAATGATATAATGAGCGAATTTGTATAGGATGGAGGATCAAAATGGAAAAATATATTATGGCCCTTGACCAGGGAACGACCAGCTCCAGGTGCATTATTTATGACAGAAAAGGCCGGATCAAAAGTCTTGCCCAAAAAGAATTCCGTCAGATATATCCAAAGGGCGGATGGGTTGAACATGATGCCATGGAAATATGGTCTTCTCAGCTTTCGGTGGCTCAGGAGGCAATGGCAAAGATAAACGCCACCCACGAAAACATAGTTTCCATTGGGATAACCAATCAAAGAGAGACCGCCATCGTATGGGACAAAGACACCGGAATACCTGTTTACAATGCCATTGTATGGCAGTGCCGAAGGACTGCAAAGTACTGTGATGAACTGAAAGCCCTGGGACTTACAGATAAAATAAGAGAAAAAACCGGTCTTTTACCGGACGCTTATTTTTCAGCAACCAAACTCAGATGGATACTTGAAAATGT
>Ga0334889_1005916_pt1 | contig 9818 bp, 10 predicted proteins | sample GraSluR1_MG_2_FD_207222 | JGI IMG/M metagenome (GOLD analysis project Ga0334889, IMG submission 207222) | Sludge microbial communities from methane-producing bioreactor in Wageningen University, Netherlands - Granular Sludge_8_08-R1 | ecosystem: Engineered > Bioreactor > Anaerobic > Unclassified ... | reverse complement strand
CGTCCTCCCATGTCTCTTTCACCAGGTAGAGACCGCCTTTCGGCTCGATGGGTTTCAGGATCTCAGAGTACTCTCGGACTTCAACCTCATAGTAAGACCCATCGGCGGTATATCGCTGGATGCAAGATCGAGACAGCCCCTCAAGGTAGATGACCGACCCTTTCAGGTAGAGGCGGCATTTCGAGTCTTCCGGTATCGGTTCTTTCAAGTGGAGGATGTAGCGGTCCAACGTTCCAAACGGCTTTAATTCCGCCCGAACCGTGATCATATCCGGATAGATCACATCTCCCTGGACCGTGATCACCTCCAAGTAGTCCACCAGGCCCGGAAGTGGCGGGCCTTCATGCCACTTGAGGGTGATATCGTCGGTGACGTAATGAAGGTTATTCCATTTTAATGTAATATCGTCGATTAAATATGAAGCCAAATTCCATTTCAGCGTTATGTCGTCGGCGAGATACGAAATGAGATCCCATTTTAGGGTGATGTCGTCTTCAACAAAATGAAGATTGTTCCACTTCAATATTATGTCGTCTATTAATGCAGATTTGAGGTTCCATTTCAGCGTTATGTCGTCGGCGAGATACGAAATGAGATCCCATTTCAGCGTTATGTCGTCCTGGATGAATGATCTCTCATCCCATTTCAGGGTGATATCGTCCTGGATGAAATGAAGATTGTTCCATTTCAAGGTAACATCGTCTATTAGCCACCCATCAGACCACTTGATAACGATATCCGATGTGACGAACGCATCGTTCCATTTCAGGATAATATCATCTTGGACGAAAGATTTTTCGTTCCATTTTAATATAATATCATCGATGACCCCGGTGGTGCAATGCCATTTTAGGGTGATGTCATCTTCAACAGCAATAAGCGTATTCCATTTCAGAATAATGTCGTCGATTAAAGCCGATCTGAGATTCCATTTCAGCGTAATATCATCTTGGATAAAAGATTTTTCATTCCATTTCAGAGTGATATCGTCTTCTGGAGAGGCTACGCCCCGCGCTTCTATCCGGAATCCATCCACCACACAAGCGTCTACCAGGCTCATGACTGGAGCCCCGCCAGGATCTCGGCTTTGATCTGCGATGCCAGCGCCGGGATATTCGCCACCACCGAAACGTCCACCGGGATATATACCTTCCAGCTAGATATTCTGGTAACTATTGACATGTACTCATTCCAGAACTGAGTCGCATTGATCCCAACCGGTATCGCGGTTTCCGTAGTATTAATTTCTGTTACAATATTATATAAGTCGTCTTGGTTTAAGTCGGCTCCTGGGATTATGGTAGCGTCGGCTTCCTCCAGGGACGTGATCACATTAGAGATCTCTTCTTCCGTCGGCGGGGCAAACGTGGTCGCGATGCTCACCGCTCCTTCGACTCCTCCTTTGGCGAACGTTTTTACTTTTTCTGCCAACGCCGATAGTCCGCTTGAGATCGATTCGTCCGATGCGGACAGCGTAACATCTGCATCTACTGGATGGGAAGCAAGATGTTCCGCTACCTTCTGGTCGATATCATCCGGAAAATCGAATCCAACGCTGATCCGCTTATCGTATTCTCCAGTTTCGGCCAGCCACGGCGCATAGTTCTCTGTCGGGCCGATGTAAGATTTGAAGAACATGTCGCTGGAGGCTTCCTGAGCTTTACCGAACGCTGACATCGCCTCACAGCAGTCGTCCATCGATTCGGCGGTAGTCTTCGCCAGGTTGCCGTATTTATCTGAAAGTTCATCGACTTTTTTCTTGGATTCCTCTTGTTTCTGGTTTAGCTTGTCCCAAAGCTCATTGAACTCCATTATGCCGATCTGACCAGATCGAAGGTCAGAGATGAGCTGGTTCTGGCGCTTCGTCATCATGTCGGCATAGGTATCCTGGACCTGGTAGAGGAGTTTAGCGTTTTCCTTCGCGGCTTCGTAGTCATCGGCATATCCGCTGGTGGCGGCGGCTAGCATCTTGTCGATGTGGTCCTCCATCTGAGGCATAACCTCGTTCTTCCACCATAGATCGTCCCGCTCAATTTCACGGCGGCGGTCTGCATCAGTGCCGAAAAGGAGCGATGCCAGCGTGATCGGGTTGCCGTCCTCGTCTACCGGACCTTTTGCGATCGGACCGCCAAAAGCGTTGACTTCCGCCTCTACCTGGATCTGATAAGGATGATCACCAATAATCTGAGCGATCAATTCTCTCTGAGCTGCGATTTGAGATGGATCGGCTTCAGCCGTGATCAGGGCTTCAAGCTTATCGAGTTCGGTCTGGAGACCTTCCCAGTATTGGAGAGCCGTCTTTCCTCCAGCCTCCTCGAATGCTGCTGGATCTTGAGTCATGGCCCAGGTAAGCCGGTCGATCATGGTTTGGGCTTCGTCTTCTCCGACGAAGTTGTCAGAGAATACGGCGGCCCCTTCCTGAGCTATCTTTTCCATTTCGTCAGCGAAGTTCACCCAAACTCCGGAAAAGTCCATCCCGCGCCTGATCCGATCGACTAGCTCAAGCCCATAATCGTCTAGCTGGAGAACCTCAAGCGCCATTTCGATCTGAGATTCAGTCGAAGCCGGATCAAGAATGTCGGCCCACGCTTGCTCCCATCCGGCTTTGCCTTCTTCGCGGAGGTTATTCTCCATCGCGTAAACGTTGGCGAGAAGTTCCGGTTCTATGGCATCTCGATATTCCTGGAACTTGGATGCCATGTGCTGAGGTGACCCCCATCGCTCGTATGGGTTTAAGATGACGTTTTCCGCCACGTCCAAGATAACTTCGCCTTCCAGTTGGAGGCGCTGTTCTGGCGTAATTGACTCTATAGCAGCGGCTTGACTGGCTTTCAAAACGTCTCTGTCGACAATCTGGGCCAGCATTGCGACGATCGTCTCATCAAGAGTCTGGCCGGACGTGAACCCCCAGTCTTCGGACGCGAGAAGATTTCCATTATTATCCCTGACGTTTAAAATATGTCTGCCGTTATATAATTTATATTCTACTGTAAGCGGATTTTCTGAGCCAACCTGAATTGATGCTACGCCTTTCGATGAAACGCCACCAGACCGGGACTCATATTGGCCCGTTGCGTAATTATACATCATTCCAGCAGCGTGCATCGAGTCCATAGCCTGCTTGGTGAACCCGCCTTCGAGAGTTGCGGTCCCGGCGAGGAATCCAGCCGCGAAGTCTTCGCCTGCCTCTTCACCAGCACCCTCTGCATCGATTTCTTTTAGTACCTTCTCAATATCGACGCCTAGATCAGCTATAATATCGTTAAAAGCTGCCAGGTACTCATCGGCTGACATGTTGCCAGCGTTGGCGTTCAAGTCGGCCATCTGGCGGGTGAACTCAGTACCGAACTCTTTAGATCCAGACAAAACGCCATCTAACGCAGTTATATATTCATCTGCTGATATTTCGCCAGACTCAAACATATCGGTGATTGGCCCGGCGACGTATTCAGTAGATTCGCCTAACTGAGCATGGACATCCGAAATTGAGTTGATAGCATCCTGGTATTGAGTTGCCGATATCTCGCCTTGAGAGAATGCCTCTTGGATCGGCCCCGCGATCGAATCAAAATCAGATCCAAGCGAAGTAACCGCGTTGGCAACGTCGTCCATTATGTCTTTGTACTCTTTTGCCGAAACCGCGCCGTCCTCGAACGCTTGAGTTAGAGGTTCAAGTGCCTCGTCCGCCCCGTCTCCAAGCTTCTCCGCGACGGTGGACATATCCTCCAGGATAGCGATATAATCCTCTGCGGAGACCGTTCCTTCCTCAAACCCTTCCGTCAGCGGGCCGGTCATGTCGGCGGCGGCGTCGCCTACCTGCTCATAAATCTCCGATACGCTTGATAAGGATTCTTTATACTGATCTGTGGTCAGCTTTCCAGTTGTAGCGAACTTCTGGAGAGAATCCATAAGCCCGGTAGTCGGGCCTTTCATGTTCGCGCCGGATACAGTGATATCCTTCAATCCTTGGAGGTATTCTTGAGCCGTGAGCTTTCCGGCGTCCCTGGCAGCCTGGACATCGGCCATATCCTTCATCCACTCGCCGCCGATCTGGACCTGACCTGACGCCGATTTCAGACCGTCGCTCAATGCCCCTGTAATATCACCGACGAACGCGCCGACGAGCCCCCTGGTCTCGGTCCCGCCAGAGAGGACTTCGCCGATCTTATTATCAAGTGCATCCAACCCCTCAAGCATTGCTATTGGAGGTATCAACATCGTCCAGTCGATGTCCGGGAGGCTTCCGGTGATATTTGAGAATGCAGACGCTACCGTGCTCCCAAACTCAGTCGCCCATCTCACACCTCCCGTAAAACCGGTTACGGCGTTCGTAAGAGTCGGGAGGAGCGCGTTTCCGACGGCGATCTCTGCTTCCTCCACCGCCGACCCCAACATTTTCATAGCGCCCTGGAAGGTCTCGGTTTGGGTGGCGGCCATCTGGGAGGCTTTGTTGGTGCCGGTTATACTGTCGCTAAATTTGTTGATATCATCTGCGCCCTCGACGAGCTTGATAGCGGCAGACGACGCTTCTCTCCCGAATATCTTAACGGCATCGGCTGAAGTCATGCCGTGCTCTTGGAGGGTCGCCATGATCTCATCGAAAGAATGGAGTGCCGGATCGACATCTTCGACTGACAGCCCCATCCCATCCAACGCTTCGGCTGCCTTCGGTGAAATGTCCATCAGTGACGAGAGCACGCCCCTCAGTGCAGTACCGCCCCGCTCCCCCTTGATCCCGGCGTTGGCAAGGACCATCATGGCAGCGCTGGTATCTTCTAGGCTCATCCCCAGAGCATTCGCCATAGGACCGGCATAGCTCATCCCGGCCCCCATCTGCCCTATCGTTGTGTTGCTTCCAGCGGCGGCGGCGGCCAGAACATTTGACACTCGGCCAGCCTCGTCCGCGTCCATGTTGTACTGAGCCAGCGTTGACGTGACGATCTCGGTAGCGTCCGCAAGCCCCATACCGCCAGCGGCGGCAAGGTTCAACGTATCTCCAAGACTGGCTGATATCTGGTCTGCATTCATCCCCGCGCTCGCCAGATAGTACATCGCGTCCCCGGCTTCGGATGCTGAGAATACGGATGACGCGCCAGCTTCGCGAGCCACCTCTGACAACCTGGCGATCGAATCCGCACCGCCGCCAGTGACGGAAGCGACGTTCGCCATTGACTGCTCGAATCCAGCCGCAACAGAAGTGGCGTGAGCTAATCCAGTAGCCAAAGCAATCGGAGCAGCGGCCACCGCCCCAGCCGCCATGGTTCCGGCCATTTGGCCTACATTGATTTTTCCAAGAGTTCCCTTGAATGAAGAGGAAAATGCGTTCCCAGCAGAACTTCCCTGGTTCTGGAGATACCCGCCAAGCTGAGCGGCCTGGGCTTTGACCTCGTTTATGCCTTCGGCTTTGAAAATATATTTTGCGATTAGATCTTCAGCCAAGAAGCACCACCCCAGCGTCTCGGCGTTTTAATCTAACGCTAATTATGAATATGGAATGGTAGCAATCAAACCCCTCATCGTAGGTCGAAATGCTATCTATAAAATGGATCGAATACAAACCGCCCGCCGATACATTCTCCCCTACCGCGATCTGAGCTAACGCCGCGATCTCGTCAGCATCACTTACGCCAATATTCGAGAACACGTCAACCTGGTAAGAAGCCGATCCATATTTCGGGGCGTCAGTCAGGGAGGACGGGCCATAGACGAACTTCATCTCACCCGAAGCCCGATGAACGTAGATTCCCGGCTTGTCAACGCCCGTCGGTTGACCGTTGACTATCTTCGGGTATCCAACGTGGATTCGGGATATCGCAACCCTGGCCGTAAGATCTGAATTGAGCCTCATCTTTTTGACGATCTCGGCGACGGGGTTGGCGAAGGTAGGCATTTTTTGACACCTCACATATAGCTCATTCTATCAAACCAGTCCCCGATCGCAGATGATCTTCCAGAGGCTCCCCCGCCACCACCTTTCGCGAGGGCGATCATCATGGGGATAGCCTTCTGCGTTCCCAGCTCGAAGAAATGGTGAGGTATTCGCGACTTCCCACGAGGACAGGGCCCTCCATAGTTCACGCACCACCAGTACGGAACGCTGGTCTTGAAACTGAACGTGATGACCCCAGCCGTTCCAAGAACATCGACCGTGACGAACTGGCCTCTCCGCAAGGTTCCGGAAACGTAGGGAGTGACCTTTCGGACCTCGGATTGCCATATCAAGGCCATCGCTGGAGCTTTCGCGGCCACCTTCATCCAGTGCCGCATGCAGTTGGCTTCGATTCCTTTTGTGAACTCCTGGATGTTCTCGGTAGCCATGATTTTATCCTCCAGCGATTTATAGAACGGCTTGATATTTATATTCGATTATGCCCCTCCGACCAACCCAAAATCAAGGAGCCTCCCCATGAACACCAATAAAAACGTGAATGCGGCGAAAGCTCCCAGAATATACCACCTCCAGTTCTCTAACGCGGTCAACCGGGTTTCTTGGTCACGTTGGATATCACATACACCGCCCTCGCCGCACAACGTCTGATATATGGATAGGAGAAGTTCGCGATCTGTCTTCGGAATAGACGCGCCCCCCAAGTCATCTCCCCCCAACGTCAGCGGCATAACCATGCATTTTTCTTTACCTCCATAACGGTTATATTTTTTCAGGTAGAAAAAATTTTTATGGATTTATGACGAGATTGCCTAATATTAGCAATCCTGTTAATCACCCTTAGAATCGGTCCCTACGAACGTCTCATACTTCAGAGGTTCGGATTCGATGGTCTGCGCCGAGGTCTGGCCTCGGGTTGTGAACCAGAAGATAGCGATCATCCCTATGATGGACCCAAAGTTTTTAGCAAGGTCCAACATGACGGTATCGTGCGACCATGCGGCCAATGCGTTCTGTACGACGTATACCATCAAAAATGCAAGGGTGATCTTAAATCCTTCTCCACCATTGATAGACATCTTCGGAATTTCAGTCATTTCGATTCACCTCGTTGTCTGCCCTCTTTCAGAGCTTGAAGTTCCAACGGGTCCATGCCATAGTTCCCTACCCACGATGCTCTAGTCAATAGCTTCCCTGTATCGGCCCGCCTGAAAAGGAGAGCATCGTTTCCATATCCTTCGCATATCTTTTTGAATGCTGGCTCGCTCATTTGAGCCCCGATCAATATATCGTCCGGCTGAAGATCTCTTGGTTTCACAAGCCGGAACCCGTCATCTGTATCAACATCCAAGACTTCCCAGACCCGGACGAGATTAATAGCACTGAAACGAGGGATCAGAGTCTTGATTCCAGCAGGGAGGCTCTTTTCACTCTGATCCCAGGGTATGCAGTCGAGGTAAATGTTCTCGGTGATCTCATCCTCACCAATCTCTTCGATGTCGCCCAAACATCCTGTGCATCCGAACCCGATCTTGCCGGTGTCGTCTCCGCATCCGCATCCACGTTTGTCGCCGCTCACGGCCATCCCACCTTTGATTTCAGAACCATGCTATCGTTCTCCCCTAAACTCGCCTCGGTCTCCAGGATCTTCCAACGGTGCGGTCTGCAATCTCCGGCCACCGAAACCAGCTCCTCATCGACGGAAGAGTTGCCGCCGACGGTGGCGTTCACCGACACCTCGCCTCCTTCGGTCGAGTTCCCGGACATGGCAGCCGTCGCGAACATGTCACCCTTGATGAACATGCCATATTTCGCGCCTATGTTGCGATTAATACCGAACCGCCCGTTCTCGGTTTGGATGCCAACGAACTGATAGGGGGTTCCTCCAGTCCGGAATATTTGGCCTATCGTAACATTCCCGGAACTTGACTGAAGCGTTGACACTCCATCAGGTCCCGCGATCCTGGAGACGACCGCACCGCTACCTTCAACATCCTGGCGGATCTCGAAGGCTTTCGCTCCAAAGCAGATCAGGAGAAATATCATCACGGCGAAAACACCGATCTCAATTTTCTCTATTTTACTATTTCTCAAAGTCTTCGCCCCACCACGATTTTAGCGCCTGAAGAACCCCGATGCTATCCAGTAGCGACACAAGCTCTGGATTTTTGAGCTGATCCTTGTAGGCCGTACAGGAGCATTCGAGAGCTATATGCTGGATCAGGCTAGCGCGCTGTCTCTTGCGCTCATCCGGATCTTCGATTGCCCTGACCGTTTCGATGTCTGGGACATGTCCTTTGATGTGTTCCAACAAGTCGAAATCGTCTCTTATGCGATCGCCCCCGTATTCGAAAGATAAGCTAACTTCGTGGCTCTGGACTCAGAATGGATCTGATCCACCTTGAACCACGACCCATCAATATACAGTAAGTCGTCAAGATTTATATTTTGGCTGTTATTATACCTGATCTCGATCTCAGCTTCGATCTTCTTTCCGCCAACGTTCACCACGACCTTGTTTGCTGACGTGCTGGAAGTGTACTTCCAGTTGACCCTCACATACGATTCTGAATATGTTGTATAATCTATAATATCACCCGTCTCGGATGCTGGATAAAGCGTGATCTCGATCGATCCGATAAGAGTAACATCTATAGACGAGATCGCCGTAAACCGATACGAGCTAACCGCCTTTCCTTCCGGGTCGAAGCTTGATATGGTCTCTTCGACCGATTCGCCGCCAGACGTTCCAGCTATGATGACGGTTCCGCTTCCGCCTTCTCCAGCATCACATAGAACCCAACATCCACCCGTCATCGGCTGGAACTCGGCATCTTCAGCTTCACAGTCGCCGCCCTGATAAAAATATGAGACGAGAGACCTCATCAGGATTTGTTTGTTCCCGATCATCTACGGTCCCTCCATGTCCATGTCTTCCAGGGTGTCAGGTCGGAAGTCCGAAGCTTCTGAATCTATTCCGGGTATATCGTTCTGGTCCAGCCTCGGAGCGATATGAGGCGACGGTCTCCGATACTTCACGGCGTACCTGGCGGCTATGGTCCCATCGTCCCCAGAATACCGGCATCTGGCGAGCTTGCGGTTGAACTCGCCGATCCAAGGGTCAACTGATGCAGGTTTGTTAAGCTTCGCGACGGTCTGGGAATAGTGGCGGTCCTCAGACCAATCACTAAGCGCCGCCATCCCTCCGGCCTCGATACAGACGATCAGAGCGTTAACGGCATAAAGTTCATCGGTGGATAGTGAAGAGGTATCGTAATTCGCTATTTGGGCGGTGGCTTGAGCTTTCAGGCTGGTAAGGAGGGTGATATCCAAGTCGTTCAATGCCGTCCGAAGCCCCGGCCAATACGCGTCGATATATACATCTATCCCGATAGATCCCGAATCCGAAATTGGCGTAACTTCTGGCATTAGGCGGCCACCTCCGTCCATTCAAGTGTAGCGTACCCTTCTTTTATTGCTCTCAAATAATATGTACCTGGCGCTGTGACATGGGCCGTAAACGATCCTTCGGTATCGGACGTGACTTCCGTTATCAGATAAGTTTCGGTTCTGAGAGCGTTAGAATATATTTTCACCGTCATACCTGATATAGGATCACCGGATACCGAATCTGTGAGCGGCGTTGTCGGAGTGATCGTATAAGCCCCCTGAGCACCCCACGATCCAGCTCCGTGTTCGGTCTCCAGCTTTGTGTTGATCTCGTCTACCGTGGGAGCTACCACCCCCGATACTGCAGCATCCAGGTAGGTGTTCAGGAGGTCAAGATATCCAGCTCTGGCCGCAGACAGACGACTTTCCAGGGTCGAAAGATCGGCTGTAAGCCAATTGCTCTGATTGGTCTGGAGTTCCCCGGTATCGGCGAGGATGAGGGCGATCGAAGCGTTGTCTGGAGCCGTATATCCAGAGGTCG
>Ga0334889_1005910_pt1 | contig 9832 bp, 7 predicted proteins | sample GraSluR1_MG_2_FD_207222 | JGI IMG/M metagenome (GOLD analysis project Ga0334889, IMG submission 207222) | Sludge microbial communities from methane-producing bioreactor in Wageningen University, Netherlands - Granular Sludge_8_08-R1 | ecosystem: Engineered > Bioreactor > Anaerobic > Unclassified ... | reverse complement strand
ATCTAAGTGATAAAGTTTTCTGCATGAGGACACCTTCCTTTTTGGGAGAAACAAATTTTTTAGCAGAAACATTGTATCACAAAGGGTTGGTGCCTCATTTTTCATTCTTAACTTTACAGACCGAATAGTCCTGTAAGGAGATAAAAACTATGAAAATTATTGATAGGTCAAAGTATCTGAGCACTCTTATTAATGTGATGGATACTCCGGACATTAAAGTCATAACAGGAATTCGCAGATGTGGAAAATCACAATTGCTGCTAGCTTTAATAGATTATATTAAAAAGAAAAATTCATCAGCAAATATAATTTATATTAATTTACAGCAACTTGAGTTTGAAAGCTTATTAGAATACCATCAATTACATGAATATGTTTTATCTCATTATGATAGAAGTGTCAATAATTACTTGTTTGTAGATGAAGTTCAACTGTGTGATGGGTTTGAAAAGGCAATAAATAGTTTTCATTCACAAAATATATTAGACATTTATATTACTGGATCAAATGCTTTTTTATTAAGTAGCGACCTGGCAACGCTTTTCACGGGAAGAACATATACTGTCGAAGTGTTTCCTTTCTCTTTTATGGAGTTTCTGGATTATTTTGATTACAAAGGCATTGATGAAGATTTTGAAGAATATGTTATGACCGGTGGGTTTGCAGGTTCATATTTATACAAAACCGTTGAAGAAAAATATGATTATATTAAAAAAGATGTGTATGAAACAATTGTAACAAGAGAATTGGTTCAAAAATATAAAATAAGAAATAAAGAAGTGCTTAATGGATTAGTGGCTTATATGATAGACAATATTTCAAATCTCATGTCATCAAATAATGTAACTCATTATTTGCGAGAAAACAATTACTCAATAACACATAAAACCATAGGGAATTATATTAATTATCTTTGCAATGCCTTTGTGTTTTATCGTGCAAAACGCTATGACCTGAGAGGAAAGAAATATTTAGCAACAGAAAACAAGTTTTATCTTTGCGATCATTCTATTAAATATGCAGTGCTTGGAACAAGAAACATTGATTATGGAAGGATGTATGAAAATATAGTATATATTGAGTTGCTGAGAAGGGGATATGATGTTTATATCGGCAAATTATATAAAAAAGAAATAGATTTTGTAGCTACCAAAAGGAGCGAACAAGTATATATCCAGGTATCAAGCTATATTGAAGATGAACAGGTGTTAAAAAGGGAAGCAGCTCCATTATTATCAATTAAGGATGCTTATCCAAAAATCATTATAGCCAGAACTCATCATGATGAATATACTTATAAAGGCATAAAAATAGTTGATATTGCAAACTGGTTGGTAGATAATACTGCGAGCAGAAGTGTTGAAATTACAGCATGAAACACTAGAACAAAAAAGGTTGGGATCGAATTCGAATAGTCCAAAGCCCTGAAAACCCTTGAAAACCCTTGAAATCCAAGGGTTTTTTATTGTGAGAAATCAAACTTTGACCGAAGATTTAGATGAGACAGATATGTATTTCATCTTGTGAAAGTGAATTTTTTTGGGTTTTATCATGAATATCGTGACAATAAACGTGTGCGCAGCAGACAATTATAAAAAGAAATGAGAAAAAGCCTTGACTTGTACATTAGCGTTCAGGTTTATACTTATGATAAGTAATTATAGTATTTTTTTGACGGAGACAGCATTAAAAAGAATTGTAAGTCATATGGAAATGACCTAAAGAATAACAAGGCAGATTTATATTAACTGCGACAAAGGGTCAAAGCCGGGCCATATGGATTGATCCGGGGAATAAAATTATTATCTGCGAACTTGCCGTAAAATATTCGGGGAGCGCAGAAAAAAGAAAGGAGTTTCAAAAATGAACGAGAACAAAAACGTTGAAAACCTCAACGAACTAACCGTGGAAGAACGAGAACTGGGAACGAAACCCATCGGTAAGTTGATCCCTCTATACTGTCTGCCGTTGATCATAGGCAGTTTCATTGTTGGCTTCCAATTGGTAGTGGATTGCATTATATTGGCCACCGGTGTTTCAATAGAAGCCTTGGCAACCATTGGCATTTTATTTCCCTACTTCCTGCTCATGGGAGCACTCTATGACTTTATGGGCCCCGGAGGTGCCGCTCTGATCACACTTGAGTTAGGCAAGGGCAATTTTGCAAAGGCAAGAAAAGCTTGCGCCAATGCAATCGTTTACTGCTTTGTGATTTGTGCTGTTATATCAATTCTATCCTATATATTTATGGAAAGCATTATTTGGGGATTAGGTGCTTCGGAAGAAATATATCCGGAAGCAGTGACTTTCCTTAATATCTTTTTAGCTTTCTTCCCCTTCATGACTTTGGGTGTTGTAGTTTATTTCTGTGCAAGAGCTTCAGGTAAGCCTCTGATGAGTGCTATATTCAACATAATTCCGCCGATACTGGCTATGGGGATAGAGTATTATGTGGTATTCAGTTTAGGCTTTGGTATTGAGGCTTCGGCTATCTGCGCTATTGTGGCTCTTTGTCCAAATCTATTTATGCTGTTATGGTTCCTGTTCGGGAAAAGCAATATGCATTTGAGACCTTCAGATTTCCAGATAAACTGGGGCATTATACGGAAGATATCTGTTTTAGGATTCCCATCCTGCACTTTGCAGCTTTTCTATGCCATTGTAATGGTTTTTGCGGCCAATATCCTGGCAGATCTGGGAGCCAGCGTCGAGCATTATGCAGCCTATAGCATTATTGATGCCTATATCTATTACTTCCTGACTTTCATCGTGTTTGGATTTGGCCTGGGTATTCAGCCAATCATCAGTTTCAACTATACCCGGTCACATGAGAGGACCTTTAGAACTTTAAAAATAACATATATTGCGGGAATAATTACTTTAGTGATCTTCATGGGATTTCTTTACATAGGAATGAACGGTGTCACCGGCCTGCTGGCAGCATTGAATGAGACACCGGGATACGAGGCATATCTGGGCAAGGCAATAGGACTTTATATTTGGGGCATACCCATTCTTACGATCACTACTACCACGGCATTCTTCCTGCAAGCGGCAGAGCGGGCATGGCCGGCTACACTTATCATCTTTGTAAGAGCTTTTGTGTTTACAATACCTCTGCTCTATATTATGACAGGTCTCAAAGGAATCGATGCAATTTGGGTGGCCTTTCCCATGGCTGAAGTTTTGTCGGCGATCTTTGCTCTGATCATACTTAGATGGCAGATCAAGAAGATAAAGGAAAAAGGCGAGGTCGAAAGAATAGCAGAAGAGTCGGCAGTTATTTTTGGAGAAAAGGTAAAAGAAACAGGAGCGGAATAGGGAGGCAAACATAAATGTTAGAATTGAATTTAAAAGGAAAAACGGCGGTCGTGACGGGAGCCGGTGGCAGCATTGGCAGAGGGATCGCCATGTGCTTTGCCCAATGCGGAGCCAATTTGGCGGTACTTGACTATAATTTGGAGGCGGCTCAGGTCAAGGCAGAAGAAATATCTACCGGATGTAGTGTTACCGCTAAGGCTTATCAGACGGATGTGTCTTTTGAGACAGCGGTGAAGGATACCTTTGAGGTGGTGCATAAAGATTTTGGAAGTTTGGATATCCTCTGTACTGCGGCAGGGATAGTGGGTGATACTGACGATTATCTGAATACCCCGGCTTCTGATATGGAATTGACTTTGAAGATCAATTTACTTGGGACCAGTTATTGTATCAGAGCAGCTTTGGCATATATGATGCCGCAGGAATCAGGAAAAATAATAACTATTTCATCCATCGCCGGCAGAATGGGCGTGGGTGACCAGGCCAATTATGCCTCATCAAAAGCGGGGATCATTTCCCTGACCCAGTCCGTGGCCCAGTTTGCAGCTAAGGCAAACATAAACGTGAATTGTCTCTGCCCCGGCTATCTTAAAACAGCCATGTGGGAGGAAGGTCTGCAATTTTATGCCAAGGAGATGGGGGTCACTGCGGAAGAGGCATGGAAAATCGTGGCTTTGGATCAAATCGCTTTGGGAAGGGCACAGGAGCCGGAGGATATTGGTAATATGGCAGCATTTTTGGCATCTGATCTTGCTAAAAACATTACCGGGCAGACCATCAATATATGTGGAGGCTCATTGTTCAACTAAAGAGATATTGGGCAACCCGACAGGGTGTGCCTTGAAATAAGGAGGAATCATCAATGTCTGAAATCAATGGAGGCAGAATTTTTGCCAAAGCACTGAAAAAAGAAGGAGTAGAGTGTGTTTTTACTCTGGCCGGCGGCCATATCATGCCGATTTTATACGGATGTCGTGCGGAAGGCATTCAGGTGGTGGATGTGCGTCACGAGTGCAGTGGAGGTTACGGTGCCGATGCATATGCCAGAGTGAGTGGCAAACCCGGAGTTTTGATCACCACGGCAGGACCGGGGGTCACAAATGCTACTACTGCTATGGCTGAGGCTATGGATGCGGGGATCCCCCTCATTCATATCGGAGGAGCATCTCCTCAGAAAGAAAACATCACGGGTCCTTTGCAGGAACTGAAAAGCCTTGAAGCCATGTCTGTGTTTTGCAAGTGGTCAGAGAGAATCATTTCTTCGGATCGTATTCCTGAATATGTGGCTCATGCTTTTCGTAATGCTTTAGACAATACACCGGGTCCGGTATATCTGGAAATCGCATTTGAGGTTCTGTATGAGGTATATGAAGAGGATGATTTATACTGGCCGGAGGCTTATCGCACGGACTCGCAGCCCTTTGGCGATCCGGCATTGATTGAAAAGGCGGCAGAACTTCTGATCGATTCCCAGAGACCCGTGATGATCGTTGGAGACAATGCTCGTTTCAGTAAGGGATATGAGGAATATGTTGAGCAGCTTTCCAATTATTTGTCCATACCTGTATATGCAATGAATGTGGCCAGAGGAGTTTTTGGCAATGAGATAAAAAATCCTTTATGGACGTTAGGGGGCTTTGCTGTGCCGGCAGCGGACGTGATTCTTGAGATTTGCGTCAATAACAATTATCTGATATATAAGGGAAAGCCGCCTTATTTTCCGGAGGATGCGATAAAGATACAAATACATCCGGATAAGACAAAAATCGGTTTCAACACCAGAGCAGATGTGGGAATCGTGGCAGGCGCAGGAGCGGCGGCCAAGCAGATATTAGAAAATGTTAAGGAAAAAACAGAGCCAATTGACAGAAGCCAGTGGTTAGAAACGGCTACTCAGCTTACCATCGAAACGGCTGCTTCTTATACTCAGGCAACGCAGTCTGATATCCAGCCACCCCATCCGGGCAGAGCAGCATCTGAAGTGGTATCTTTTGTGGAAAAGGAAGCTCCGGATATGCATATAGTGGCGGATGGAGGTGACTCGGCCCAGTGGATGGTCAATAATGCAAAAGCAACTTATCCGGGCCAAGTTATAAATTATGGTCCTCTTGGGACTATTGGAGTTGGCATGGGCTTCAGCATGGGAGCATATATGGCAGACAAAAAACCGGTGCTTTGTTATACCGGTGACGGCAGCTTTGGATTCTATCCCATGGAGTTCGACACCTTCCTGCGACACGACATTCCCGTTATCTGTGTCATCAGCAACGATTCCTCATGGGGAATGATAAAGCTCTCAGAAGAAATATGTAATGCTGAGGAGGTAAACAAAAACGGGCACCTGGCCTGCACCTTGGAGCATATGCGTGCTTATGAGAAGTTTGTTGATATTTGGGGAGGCGTGGGCATACAGGTTACCCGATATGAGGACATAATTCCGGCTCTTCGAAAAGTGTATGAATCCGGTAAACCGGGAATCGTCAACATTCAGGTGGACGAAACAAAAATGAGTCCCGCTACAGCGGAGTTTTAGAGGGATAAATATATGGAAAAACCAGTTGTAAGAACAAAATACGGAGCGTATGTGGGAGTGGAAGAGGATGAAGTTTTTTCTTTCAAGGGAGTGCCCTATGCTAAAGGGCCCGTAGGGGAGCTACGTTGGAAACCGCCACAGCCTCTTGGAATGAGTGAAGAAACTTTTTCCGCTGAAGACTATGGCCCGGCTCCTGTTCAACCGCTTTATTTTGAAAAGGAGTATGTAAGCCGGCAGCCCCAGAGTGAAGACTGTTTGAGTCTGAACATCTGGACCCGGCACCCGGAAAGGTCGGAAGCAGAAGAATGGGGATGCCCGAAAGAAAACTCATACAAAAGACCCGTTATTGTTTTTGTCCACGGCGGTGCATGCCTTTACGGTGGTTCCTGTGATACCCTTTACGATGGGCAGTTGTTTGTAAAACGAAACGATGTAGTTATGGTTACCGTAAACTACAGACTCAATGCCTACGGATGCATGGATCTGGAGGAAATAGGGGGACCGGAGTATGGCTTTAGCAAGAACCTTTGTCTGTTGGATCAAATCCAGGCTTTTAGGTGGGTAAAGGAAAACATTTCACTTTTCGGGGGCGATCCCAACAATGTGACTGCCGTTGGCGAGTCAGCAGGCGGAGCTTGCGTATCATTGCTTATGATAATGCAGGAGGCTAAGGGTCTTTTTGGAAAGGCCATTGTGCAAAGTGGTTCTTACAGTCTTTTGAAGCGTGAACAAACAAAGACCTTTACAAAAGAAGCGGCAATGACTTTTGTAAAAATGACGGGAGCCGATACAATGGATGAATTGCTGGCCTTGAGCCGGGAGGAAATAGACAAAACTTTTGATATTTTTCTGGAGGAATATGCACCCTTTGCTGATGGTATCTGTATGCCGGTCTTAGACGGGAAAACGTTGCCGAAAGATCCCTACAAAGCTTTGGAGGATGGAGCCGCTGAAGGGATCCGAATGTTGATCGGCAGTAATAGTGAAGAATTTAATTTCTGGAAGCTGATCACACCGGAATTTGATCAGGCTATTGATGAATTTTTCATTCCTCTGCATAACGTGGCCAAGGAGGACTGGGAGGCGGATGTGCCTATTTATGAGATCTATATTGAAAATGACCATGCCGGGAACATCTTGGCTCGAAAATACCAGTTGGCAAATGACTTGGTGTTTCGTGACGGTAGCATTGCCATGGCGGAGCTTCAGGCAAAATATGGCGATACTTATATGTATTCCTTTGAATGGCAACCGGTCACTGGCTTAGGTGCATATCATGGTGCAGAACTGGGATTTGTTTTCGGGACGCAGGATGTGGTGGAAGAACTCAGTGGGCAGATGCCGGAGGAATTGATCCATTCAGTTCAGGATGCCTGGGCATCTTTTGCGGCTACCGGCGATCCCGGTCATTCAGGTATTCCAAAGTGGCCGAAATACAACAATAAAAAACGGGCTACAATGATAATCGATCAGGAATGGCAGGTGCGAGAAGATATACGCAAAGAGGATCGGGTCTTGCTCCGCCCACTTATAAAAATTTAAATGTGCAAGTCTGTCCGGACAAGAGAGCACTGTGTTGCTAATTTTCTTACAACGTAATATACTTTTAATAAAAGATTGTATTTGATTGTCTGTTTGCCCGGATCAATAAAGAAAGGAATGGTTTTTTGATGATCAAGTATAAACCTCCCAGCGCTTCGGCTTCACCGCGTTTTGCCGGGATCAAGACTTTTATGCGTTTGCCTTATATAAAAACTACTGAGGATATCGATTTTGCCGTGATAGGCATACCTTTTGATACAGGCTGCTGTTACAAGAACGGCGCTCGATTCGGACCTACGGCCATTCGGGAAGCTTCAACGCTTATGCGGAATTACAGTATGGATCTGGATGTTGATATATATGATTATCTTTCCGGGGTAGATTATGGAGATGTTGATATCACCCCCGGGTATATCATGGAATCTTACAGGCAGATAGAGGAAGGGATCCAACCATTTTTCGATTCGGATGTAGTGCCTGTGGCTTTGGGAGGAGACCACTCTATCACGCTGGCGGAACTGCGAGCTGCGGCAAAGCGCTTTGGGCCGGTTGCGCTTATTCATTTTGACTCTCATTTGGACACATGGGATGATTACTGGGGTCAGAAATATACTCATGGTACACCTTTCCGAAGAGCATGTGAAGAAGGGCTGGTAGATACGGCACATTCAATACAAGTGGGTATCAGAGGCTCTCAGTACGGCCCTGATGATATACAGGGCTCTGTTGATCTTGGATTTGAAGTTCTTACTGCAAATCAGCTTCACAGTATAGGCATCAAAAAGAGCATAGAAAGGATAAGGAATCGTGTGGGAAGTGCAAAAGTGTTCTTAAGCTTTGATATAGATTTTGTAGACCCTTCAATGGCACCCGGTACGGGGACCATTGAAGTGGGAGGATTCAACGGATATGAGACAATGACATTGGTACAGGGACTGAAGAAGATAAACATCATCGGGATGGACTTAGTTGAAGTGCTTCCGGGGATAGACCCTTCAGGTCGCACAGCTTATATGGCGGCCAATATCATACATGAAGTGCTTTCTATTTTAGCATTGAAGAAAAAGAGTGAATCCAAGTAAGAAAAGCAAAAGACGATATCCTTGCTGAAACAGGTCAATTAGGATGAGGTTACGAGTATGATGTTGAAAATCGGCGATTTTTCAAAAATGGCAGGCGTAACGCCTCGTATGTTGAAATACTATGAGGAAACGGGACTCTTTCTGCCAATTCACATTGATGAAAGCAATGGTTATCGCTATTATGAAACTTCTCAGCTTATTGAGCTTGCCAGGATAAAGATGCTTCAGAGTGTAGGATTTTCTACAAAGGAAATGAATGGCATAAAAGATTTGGAAATATCCGAGCGGCTGCTGGCAGGGAAGAAGCAGCAAATATTGGACAATATGCAGCAGGATCTGGAAAAAGTGCAGCTTTTGGAGTTTTATAAAAAAACCTTGTCCAGTTTGCCTTTCATTCAGGATTACACTGCAGTAATAAGAGAACTTCCCGAAGCAACCGTGGCTTCAGCAAGACGTGTTATGAGCAATGTTGCTGAAGTGGAGACTTATACTTTCTTCATTCTGAGAGAAGCTGCAGAAAAAGGATATCATGTGGTGAAACCAACCTATGGTACTGTAACATATTTTGATGATGAGTACCGGGATGAAAACATGGATTGCGAGATCACATTCCCCATTGAAAGCATTGGAAAAAAATCATCCCTTTTTATTGTGAAGCAGACGGAATACGTGGAACAGGCGATTTGTGTTTTACATAAGGGTGGATACCAATTTCTTCCGGATGCCTATATTTTTGCTTATGACTGGATCGATAAAAACGGTTATCAGGCGATAGAACCTGTGCGGGAGAAATATGTAAGTGGTATGTGGGATATGGAAGATCAGGAAGCCGAGTATTTGACTGAATTGCAGATACCCATCAGGAAGTTGGCATGAGTGATTATACCGGGATTATGCATTGCTTTTTTCTAATATAAAAAATAATTATAAACGCATATAACTAAATATCTGAAGGCAACTCATTATTAAAAGAGGCAGCAATATACAGAACGAACAAATCATGATATTTGCGTATGTCAAGAGTTGTTTTTTTCTTTATTTTGTTGATTCTATATTGCACAGTATTTTTGTGTATATATTCATTTTCGGCTAATTGAGACAATGATCCGTTGCATTCAAAATATGCTGTTGTAAAATAACAGATATCATTTATTTCATCTTTATTGCATTCTTTATGGCCTGACCCCCAAAAGACGAACCAGTTTTTAAGTTAGAAAAGTGATAAAATTGATGTGCTCCCAATAATTGGACCAGTCTAAAGGTTAGAAATCGGGGTTTCTAAATGGCTACATTGGCTTGTTCCCCTGCAAAATCAGCCGGCGTAAGGTATGTTAGTGCACTATGAGGGCGGAAC
>Ga0334889_1005896_pt1 | contig 9851 bp, 6 predicted proteins | sample GraSluR1_MG_2_FD_207222 | JGI IMG/M metagenome (GOLD analysis project Ga0334889, IMG submission 207222) | Sludge microbial communities from methane-producing bioreactor in Wageningen University, Netherlands - Granular Sludge_8_08-R1 | ecosystem: Engineered > Bioreactor > Anaerobic > Unclassified ... | reverse complement strand
CCACGAGATTGCCCGAAGAGATACCGCCAGCCATAAGGTCACGCTGCCTTGAGGTGTTCTTCAGACCGTTGCTACCGGATGAAGTTGGCGTAATCGCCATGAACGCATCGAAGAAGATAGGATACGAACTCGTTCTGGATGCGCTCGAAGTGGTCAAGAAGTATGCAACAAACGGGCGTGAAGCGGTCAACTTCGTGCAGCTTGCGGCCGGACTGGCGCTTTGGGCAAAGAGGCAAAGCATCAGTGTTGAGGACGTAGAATGGGTGGTATCAAGCGAGCAGCGCACGCCAAGACCCGAAAAGAAGATACCTCCACGTCCACAGGCAGGGCTTGCAAACGGGCTCGCAGTATACGGCCCCAACATGGCGATGCTGATCGAAGTGGAAGTGGAGACGATTCCCGCGTCGCGTGGCCAGGGCAAGATAACCGTGACAGGCATTATTGAAGAAGAAGAAATCGGGGGACATGCGAGAAGGATGCGACGGAAGAGCACGGCAGTGGGTTCAGTAGAGAACGTGATCACCGTCCTAAGGCGCAGGCTTGACGCTGACCCACGCGACTACGACATCCATGTGAATTTTCCCGGAGGAGTACCTGTGGACGGTCCTTCAGCCGGTGCCGCGATGACTGTCGCAATATACTCTGCGCTAACAGGAGTACCTGTAGATAACAAGACTGCGATGACGGGTGAAGTGTCAATAAGGGGCCAGATCAAACCGGTAGGTGGCATAGTGGCAAAAGTCGCCGCGGCGCGCCAGGCCGGGGCGGAAAAGGTGGTGATACCGAAAGAGAACTGGCAAGAGATGTTTAAAGACCAGTCGGGGTTCCGCGTGATTCCCGTTGAGACAATAGAGCAGCTGTTAGAACATGCGCTGCTTCAACCGAGCGTGGCAGACGCCGTCGCGTGGGGCACTCAACACGCCTGACACTGCGTACGCTCTCTTACATCCGGATTTTCGTCGACAAGACTTCCCGCAGATACATCGGCCGTAGAAGGTGGAAATGCTACGCGGCACGAAGTTTATTGCGACAACGATGCGGGAAGTGATCGAAACGACAGAGCCTACCTCTACTCCAAAGACAGCCGACCAAAGACTGGGGAGCCGCTTCAGTAACGAGCAGATGTCATGGTTCTTGATGGCCACTCACGCTGTTGAGCACGTGCTTAGCGCAGCACTACCCCCGCTTTTTGTGCTCATCCAGCAGAATCTGGGTCTAAGCTATACTCAGGTAGGGTTGCTATCTACCATGCGCTCTACTACTTCAGGTTTGGCGCAGGCACCCGTCGGGGTGCTGGTAGACAAGACCGGAGCAAAAAAACCACTTGCCATCGGGTTTGCGCTTGTCAGTTTGGCGCTACTGCTTTCGGGACTGGCGCCCAGCTATACCGTTTTGCTACTCGTGCAGATTATATCGGGTTTTGGTTCTAGCGCCTACCATCCTGCCACCTACTCGATTGTGACGAGACTTGCTAACGGAGCGCGCGTCGGAAAAAAACTCGCATTCCACACGTTCGGTGGTTTCGTGGGTACGACAGTCTCCTTTGTGGTTGTGGCGTTTTTGGGTGTGCGTTTTGGATGGCGCAACGCGCTGATCATATTAAGCATACCGGGTTTTGTGCTCGCATATCTATTCTGGCTTCTATTTGACATACCCAAGCAACAGCAAGAGAAGAAGCCTGAGGCCGCTCCTGCGGCCAAGAAGGCGGTGACAAGTGGCATTGTGGCGCTTGTCGGGGTGACCACGGTACAAGGCATGTTCTCGAGAGGGTTATCTGCGTTCTTGCCCGTGTTCTTGGTTGCAGCGTACGGAATGAGCGTGCAACAAGCGGCGCTTTACGCCACTCTTATGACTGGCACAGGTTGCCTGGGTCTTCTCGGCGGTGGCGTGATAGCAGACAAGTTCCCCAGGCCGAGAGTGCTGATGGTAGCGTCTCTGATGTTGTGTGCGACCAGCCTGGTGTTGGCGCAGTCTACGCTCACGCCTTTACTGCTTGCGCTCGTTCTTATGCTCTCAGGGCTTGCGCAGCATGGCTCGGGACCATCGCAGACAGCTCTTGTGTCTGAGATAGGCCCCAAAGGCTCTCAGGGCTCGCTGTTTGGGCTAACATTCGCAGGCTCATTTCTGGGAGGCTCGCTTGTGACCATAATCGCGGGTTGGATGGCTGATGCGCTAGGGGTGCGCTCAATCTTTGTGTTCTTGGCAGCGCTGGCGCTCACGAGAGCCGCAATGACGATACCTCTTGCGAGGATAGTATCGAGAACCAAAGAACAGGGTGTCGAAGTCTCTGGATGAATACGGTACGCAGGAGGAGAGCCGCTGACGCCCTCCTCCTGTTTCTATGCCCTATCTATTCCGAGTACGACCAGCACTTCTCGGGGCGCGTTGAGGACGTAATCCGGGCGTTCGGCCAAGAGCGCAGAAGGCGGATCTGCGCCCCACATGGCAGCGGCAAATCGCATGCCAGCAGCTCTTGCCGAAAGTAGGTCGGCAGGAGCGTCTCCTACGGCCAGACATAGACCGGGTTCTACTCCGAGCCTTCTTGCGCCCGCTTCAAACGGAGCCGGATGCGGTTTGTTGTGAGGTGTGTCTTCTTGGCATATGACGGCGCCGAGCAATGCAGAAAGCCCCACCAAGTCAAGGTGCCGTCTGGTAATCGCCCCTGCCTTTGACGTCACAAGCGCTACAGGTATGCGCGCACGCTTTATGCGCGTGAGCGTGTCCAGCGCACCGTCGAAAGTCGAAAGCATTGCTGTTTCGTGCTCAAGCAGATGCTGCCTGTAAGTAACAAGCAGCCGCTCTACCTCGCTGTCTGATGAGTCTCGGCATTGCTCTTTGAGCAGCGTAACCATCATGGTCTTCAGCGGAAGCCCTATCAGTTGCTTGAAACGCGCTTTGGGCGGTTCGGCTTTGATGCACCTCTGCCATGCATAACAGAACGCGCGCATGATCAACGGTTTGGAGTCAAGTAGCGTGCCGTCAAGGTCGAATAGCACTGCTTCGAAAGTGCGACTCATGCTTGCTTCTTGCGCAGTTTGCCGACACTGGCCGCGTATATGACGAACCTGTCCTCACCATCCAAGCCGCAAATTGAGTTGATCATGTCGTCGTGGTAGGCTGCAATCCCGCAGCATCCAGCGTTCACTGCCTGTACTCCCAAGTAGAGGTTTTGGCAAATGTGTCCCGCGTCAAGATGCATGTATCTATATGCGCGCTCCCCGTATCGCCAGATGCTCCTGTATGCTACCGCAACCCACAAAAACGTCACCGCACTATGACGAACCATTGCTTGTCCGTACAGCGCTTCGGTTACGCTGTCTCGAAGTTCGCGCGAACGCTTCACGGCCACAAGCTTATGCGAAAGCGCTGCATAGCGGTAGAGGCCCGGTTCGAGCCCGGTGACGTTATTGACGAGCAGATAAGTCTCAAACGGATGCCTAGAGCCTGCAGAAGGAACGGTTCTGAGTGTGGCCGGGCGCCCGGAGACATACTTGACGCCTTGAGTTACCCAGAGCAGGTAAGCAAGGTCTTCGATGGAAAGTGGTTCATCAGAGTATTGACGCACGCTAACTCGCTCAACTATGGCTTCGCTAAGGTCAACGTTTCTGGGTCTAAGACTTGTAGGTGCGGGAAGGTCGTACACTTCATCAGCGTCTTCGTACGCATCAGCCAAACTCGGCTGCGGAAGCCCTTTCACTTGATCGGAGTCGCCGAGATACTTGTACTTTGTCTTTTCCATGAACTCTTTGCCCAATGACAAGGTATCACTCCTAACACACTAGACTTTGATCAGGTGTCCTGACAAATAGTGTTCGCCATGTGTTAGATATATCCCTCATGGGCGGAAACACTCTTATTGAACTCCATCTTTGTCTAATGCCGAGAGCAGTGCGTCAACCACCTGCGGATCGAATTGAGTGCCGCGATTTGAGAGCAGTTCGCGGATTTGCGCCGTCTAAGCCGAGGTTTTGCCGGTATGGCCTGTCTTGCGTCATGGCGTCAAACGCGTCTGCCACGGACACAATCTTCGCGCCGAGTGGTATGCTTTCGCCTTTTAGTCCTTTGGCGTAGCCCTTGCCGTCAATTCGCTCGTGGTGGTACAGAATCACCTCAGAGACTTCGGGGAACAGCTTGGTTATCTGAGAACCGCGCACAGGGTGTGAGCGCACCACTGCCATCTCGTAAGCATCGAGGCTGCCGTGTCGGGTAAGCAAGTGATCCGGAAACGCGATCTTGCCTATGTCGTGCAGCATCCCAGCAAACCTAACTGTCTCAACCGCATGCGCGTCAAGCCCAAGCTCTTTGGCTACGGTGCATGCGAGCTTGCTAACCCTTTCGGAATGACCGTGTGTGTACGGGTCTCTCGCATCGACGGCAGATGCGAGGCTTTGCACGGCGGACTCATAGAACTCGCGGAGCTTTTCTCGCGCCGCAACACTATGCGAGACATCTGTGAGCACGTTTACCCAGCCTATTACGCGAAAGCCTTCGGTGGCTACAGGCGCTGCGTACCACTTGTACGTCTTGCCGTCTATTTGAACCGTGTTGTCAAGGATGGTGCCCTGTCTAAGCGAAAGAGATTCGTCGAGATACCTGAGCTTGTGTGGTTCGTTAAGCCGCTTCTTCAAATGGGTTCGGAACATGTCATACGGCATCCCGGTGAGCCGCTCGGTTTCTGTACCTATAAGCAGTGCGGCTTGGCTATTTGCCATTCGTATATTGCCGTCGCTGCCCAGCACGAACACTGCAGATTCGGATGCGTCGAGCAAAGCTTCGAGTTCTCTTTCTCTTGTGGTTACCCGGTCTCTTAAGGATACCAATCTGAGCGCGAAACAACACAGCTCAGAGGCTATGTCGAGAAACAACCTGTCGGTAGCACCAACACCCCCAGGTGGGACAAACACCAGACGGCTCTGCTCATTGTCTTGAGAATCGGAGCACACTGCAGTTTCGTATCCAACGATTGCGGATACAAGCGCCGCCGCTCTCTTAGGAAGACTCTGACTTGTCACTTCCGGCCAGCGTTCGTCTTCGAGAGAAGCAACAAGCGTACTCACCTGCTGTGAGCAGCGAAGCAACTGTTGCTCACGCCTGCGCAGCGAAGAGATGGTGAACTGGACTCCGGCAAGAAAAATGACCAGTGCAGTCGCCTGAGCCCACATGCGCTGAGCCAGAAACGAGGCCATCGCCCAGCCAGAGAGTGCAAAACAAGCTTCTTGGTGCATGCTGCACAGAGACTGCTTGAGCGGAAATTCGCTGCTCCCATAGCGAATTCTAAGCGCAGTGGTGGATAGCGCCCAGTTGAGCAAATGGGTGTACACCGCCACGATGAGCACTGCCAGCAGCGCGGGCAGTCGCTGCAATGTCACACACAGCAGCCCGGCAGTGTAGAAACACAGATGTGTGATGGAGTAATTCACGGCGGTGTGCAGATTTCTGCGCGTGAGCGAAAGCAGTGCGGGCACCAGTGCGAGCCAGGTAGCCGACGCCGGACCGAACAGCCAGATGCCAGCATAAAGCGGAGCACTTACCACGAACACGGCCTTTGTGTCCATCGAGCGAGCAATGCAGTAAAGCAACCCAAAGACGGCAGAGAGTGAGAGAGAAACTGTAAGCAAGTTGCGCTCAAAGGACACCCCGGACGTAAGAGCCGCTACCAATGACGCACCACAAAGCACGACTGCAAATCTGCGGTACTTCATCCTGCTCATCTAGGGCCTCCCGAAACAGATAAGGTCAATATTTGTCGATAGATGCATGTCTTCCTTCTATATAAACAACGAAATTTCAGCCAATAAATCGTGCAGGTTTACTTGGTGTCGTGCCGAAAGCGTTGGGCAATACGCATCTGAGGGAGGAATATGGTGTGCGGGTGTTTATCTCTTGCGATATAGAGGGTATTACAGGGGTTGTTGATTCGCAGTTGCAGACCAGCGAAACAGGCAGAGACTATGAAAAGGCGAGACGTCTCATGACTATGGACGTTAACGCCGCGGTGCGAGGCGCCTTCTCCGGAGGAGCCGAATACGTGCTCGTCTCAGACGGACATGGAGCATCGCACATGCGTAACATCGTTCTCGAAGAGCTCGATTCTCGCGCCGAAGCTCTTGTAGGGGTTCCCAGATCACTGGGCCAGATGGAGGGAATCGCGCACGATTTTGACGTTGCGTTCTTCGTTGGTTACCACGCGCGCATGGGTGCCCATGGCATCTTGTCTCACACCATCTCAGGCCGTGTTGTTCGTAATGTGTGGGTCAACGACATCCTTGTTGGAGAGTGTGGCATAAACGCGCTCATAGCTGGCGCGTACGCTGTGCCGGTAGCACTTGTGACAGGAGACCAGCACGTTACGGCGGAAGCCAAACAGATCCTACCCTGGGTAGATAGCGTGTGTGTCAAGCACGCCGTTACGAGGGAGTGCGCAAGGTGCAAACCGCCCGAAGTTACGTCCAAGCTTATTGAGCAAGCGGCTCGAGAGTGTGTCGAGAAAACGCGTGCCGGTTCGCACTACCATTGCTTTGAACTCGAACCTCCGATGTGCTACTCACTTGAGTTTATGACAAGCGGCCAGGCCGATGCTGCGTCAAGGATGCATGGCATAGAGCGTATCAGCGCTACCGTGTTCAGATTCAGCGCAAAAGACGCAGTGGAAGGATTTAGGCTTCTTAGAAGCCTGATAGCACTCGCCCAGTAGAACGCATTATTAGGCAGGAACCGAAGCGCTTTCTGTGCGTCAACTAGAGCGAGAAGCTCAGAAAAGGGGTCTTTCGACCAATGTTGCACGCGCGAAAAGCGCTTTTTGGCTTTATACTGCTGTGCACTCTTGCTTATGGTTGTGCACCCAAGAGTAATGCTGGCGAGATCGAGGTTTTGCTGCAGCGCGGACTACCAGAGTCAAGACATGCTGCGTACTCTCTTGGGCCGGATGAGAGTCTGGACTACCCGCTCCGCAGACAACTCATAGCGCACCCGGCACCTGCAGAATCGCTGTTGCAGATGGCGGCTGAACCTCTTGAGTGGAGCGAAGCGCTCTTTTTGCTCGATCTCGCCTCGTCACTGCACACGTCCTCGGCGCGCAAGGTCGTGCTATGTTATGTGCGCCGCCAGCACGTTTCTTCTCCGGCGCTGTCTCGTGCGCTTGACAAGGCGTATCCAGAGGGTGAAGAAGATATGCTGCTAGCCGAAATGGCGCATACCACAGCCGAGATATTCTTCACCTGTTGTGCCTTTCTGAAACAGCGTGGCTTTCTCACGCGCCAGGCGGCCGAGCAAATCGCCTCAACACTTGACGACAGAGTATCTGACATGCAGAGCCTGCTCTACCTGTTGCGTGAGTTCGAGTGGTATGCACAGTTTCTGAAACAGCAGTACGCTTCGCTTGAGCGGGTGAGCACGAAAATGATGCTTCTCGATGCCATCTGCGATATGCACCACACCGATTCTTGGGTACCCGAATGGCTTCTTCATATCTCTTTGGATGAACAAGAGCCCGCGATACATCAGCATGCTTTGTATCTACTTCACATGCTTGGAATGCCTGGAGCGGCCGAACGCCTGATGCTGCATATAGAGAGCAACGGTGTCGAGCAACTCAGCGCATCTCGCTGGAACTGGTCGAGTTTTAGAGAGTTCGTACAGCACTATCCGGATGGATATCTCGCACGCGGCGTTCGGCAGTATGAACAGGCTACACAGCGGCCGTACTTCGGCATAGACCGTCTGGATGACCACGGCTTCTGGTATGAGACTTACGGTGATGCCAAGTATGAACCCGAGCGCGAGATTGAACGGTTGCAAGATTGGCTCGACGAATTCGACTCTCATCCCGGCTCGGATGACGCGGCTTACAGGCTTGCACGCAATTACGAGTGCATCGGTGATTACAGTAACGCACTCGTGTGGCTATACCGCGCCACCACGCTTCCGGACGGGGATATGAAGTACCACGCACAGGGCAGACTGTGTTATCTAATGGATGCCAGAATCAACCTGCAGCGTTTGCTTCAGATGAGCCATGACGGTGATCTGAGCCCTGCTCTTAAGACGGCGATCGATTACTCGTCTGCGGTGAGACTTGCACGAGAAGCCGAGTTTGACGAAGCGTTGAGGTTACTGTATCAAGTGCTTGACACACGCCCAGCGCTGAAGACGCTGCTTGTTGCAGACTGCGGCTACCCAATCTGGGCTAGTATCGAATCTCAGGTGAAGGTGTTCGAACAGATTCGAGCACTTTTGGCACACGGAGCCTCCGATGATGATCTTTACGCTGCAGCCGCCCTTGTGTTCGGGGACGAACTCGTTTTCTACAACCACCTGTGGGCAGGCAACAGACAGGTGTTTTTCTGGACAGGTTACCTTAAGCACCATTTCTACGGCGAAGCCGAAGACTACCTTGAAGAGTACATCCGAGGTTTTAACAACTACGCCCAAGCCTACCGGATGTTCAGCAGCGTTGCCGAGAGCGCACCACCTGATATTCGCGAGCGCGCGCTCTTTTCGATGGGGCGTTGCCTTGTGGCACTGGACGAGTATGCCGAAGAAGTGTACCTTGCGTATTCGCCTGCTGCTCTGCGGAACGAGATCATCGACTTGTTCAGCAGGTTCCGGGATGAATATCCTTCTAGCCAGATGGCTGACGATGCTCTGCTTACGGCAGGCATATACTCACAAGATACAACGTTCTTTGAGACCATCTTGGAGCATTACCCCAAGAGCGATAGCGCACCCGAGGCCAAGAGAAGGCTCAAAACGGCCAAGAGTATCCGCAACTCGGTTACGCCCGTGCCTTTTTTGCTGATCACAGACATGCAGGATCTGCCTCTTCTGGTAAGAGAGCGAAGCGAGTCAGGCGAACAGGTTATCACGCACGCCGGATACGCTTACGTGGTTGAACCGCTCGTCGAAATGGGTCGCGTCTTCAGCGTATGGGTAGACGCGGTGAATCACACAATTACGTTGTTCACAGACGGCAATGCCGGAGCGGGTGAGTCGACTGCGGTGAGATTTATCTCGCCCGGTGCGGGATTTATACTCAGGATAGATCCCTGACATCGGATTCGGAGCAACGCTCTAGGAGTTGTTGACGCTCCGGGTTAGATGTATAATGGTACCTACAACAACATACCTGGGTACGGGTCCCACAAGGGATAACAGGGAAGCCGGTGCAAATCCGGCGCGGTCCCGCCACTGTAACCGCGAAGGCCTCGCAAAAGCCACTTTCACGACGTGTGATGGGAAGGCGCGACAAGCCGATGACGCGGAAGCCAGGAGACCTACCCGTGTCCGCTGCTTCGCAGCCTGCCTTCGCGGAAGAGGACGGATGCTGTTCTTACGGATTACTCACATCCTCAGCCCGAAGCTGGGGATTATTCTTTTGGGAGGTAGTTCGTTTGATCTCGAGTGCAAGGTCGAAGAACAACACGCTCTCTTTGCGGTCGTTGCTCGTACTCCTCTTGGTGCTGCTGGTATCGGGTTGTGGCAGACCCGCAGTTACCGAAGCCGAGCAACCGTTCGTGGTGGAGGATAGTTACGGGCGCACGCTAAGCCTCGCAAAGCCGCCCGAAAGGATCATATCTCTTGTGCCGTCTCACACCGAAATTCTGTTTGCGCTCGGACTCGGTTCTCGGGTTATCGGGGTGACGGACTTCTGCGATTACCCCGAAGAAGCCAAGCAGAAGCAGTCCGTAGGAGGCTACGCCAATCCGTCTATCGAGAAGATAGTTTCGATGAAACCGGATCTGGTGCTTGCGGGCGAACAGCACAAGTCGGAAGTGGAGCAGCTGGAGCAGCTCGGCATAAACGTGGTTGCGTACACAGTAACAAGCGTGCGCGAAGTGCCTGAACTGATCGTG
>Ga0334889_1005860_pt1 | contig 9922 bp, 9 predicted proteins | sample GraSluR1_MG_2_FD_207222 | JGI IMG/M metagenome (GOLD analysis project Ga0334889, IMG submission 207222) | Sludge microbial communities from methane-producing bioreactor in Wageningen University, Netherlands - Granular Sludge_8_08-R1 | ecosystem: Engineered > Bioreactor > Anaerobic > Unclassified ... | reverse complement strand
GTCCTTCGAAAGAGCTGGAGAGCAGTTCCGGAGCTAGGAGCTTTGTTCCTCGTTCCGACGCTTCGCGTCCAGGTTCTTGGTCAGAAGAGCGAAAACACGAGATTGAGAGAGAGGACGAGAAGAGGAGAGAGCTACTTTTCTCTCGTGAGCGAAGCGAACTCTCGATCTTTCTCATAACTCTCCACGCTCCACGATTCTCAAGAAGACTCTCGACAATGCTCTTTCTCCGCTCTTACCAACAACCTACAACGAGCAACGTACAACGGTTCTCAAGAGCACACGCCCCACCGCAAGCGGTCCCCCCCGCTCAAGCGGGGAATTAGATCAAAAGCGGAAGAGCGGTTCTTCGTTCTTGCCAACAACCTACAACACACAACCTACCACGGTTCTTGCAGCCCACTAAGCGGAACAGGCGCGACGAATAGAGAAGAAGCGAGAGGCCAGAGTTCAGAAGAGCGAAAAGATCTTGATCTTCATACCTCTTGCCTCTCAACCTTACCTCTGATCCACCTCGCCCCTTTTAGTAGCTTACTTCAGTGTGTCGATGGTTATCAGTTTCAGCGGAATTATTACCTTCGGTTCAACGCTCGCCCCGTTGATTATTCTCTGGGCGGCAACGACAGCCATAGCCATCTGCAGTGCTGGCTGCTGCTGAACTGTTGCGATCATCTCGCCAGCTCTAATCGCGTCCTGAGCGTCGTCGATTGCGTCGATTCCGACTATCTTCAGTTCACCGAGTCTACCGGCTGCCACGGCGGCTCTTACAGCACCTAGAGCCATCTGGTCGTTGTGAGCGTAGATTCCGTTAAGAACCGGGTTACCCTGCAAAATGTCTTCTGCAACTGTGGAGCCCTGTTCTCTCGAATAGTTTGCAGTCAAAGAGGCTACTATCTCGATTCCGGGATACTTCTTGAGCTCATTGACGAAACCGGCCTGTCTGTCAACGGCTGACGGCGCTCCTGGGATTCCTTCAAGGATTGCGACCTTTCCAGTTCCGTTAAGAGCGGTCGCCATGGCTATAGCTGCGAGCATTCCTGCTTCTTTGTTGTCTATATCTAGATGCTGTGCCACCACTCCGCCTCTGGAAGGCCTCGTAACTGTTATTACGGGTATCTTTGCGGCGTTCGCCTCAAGAACCGCAGGGACTATTGCGTCTGAATCGACCGGGTTTATTATGAGCACGTCGACCCTTCTGGTTATGAGATCCTGCACCTGTGAGAACTGTCTTTCAGGAGAGTCCTGAGCATCCAGAACTATCATATTCAGGCCGAGCTCGGCTGCCTTAGCCAGTCCCCCCTCCTTCATAGTTACGAAGAACGGATTGGCCAGAGTGGATACTGCAAAACCGATTGTCTTTACTGCCATGCCTGTGAACACGAGCAATCCAACGATCAGAGTTACTAGAATGACTTTTTTCATGTTACCCCTCCTTCTTTTCGGTTAGTTGAAGCCTAATCACTACGCTTTGCAAGTACTGCGACTAGAATTATTACGCCTTTCACAATTTGCTGGAAAAAAGATGAAACACCGACAAGATTCATTCCATTGTCGATAACGCCTATTACCATGGTTCCAAGAAGTGTTCCCAGGACGGTTCCTATGCCTCCAGATAGCGAGGCTCCTCCAAGGATAACTGCGGCTATCACATTCAGCTCCAGGCCCTCACCGGCAGTAGGCTGCGCCGACAGCAATCTGGAAGTTATGAGTATGCCTCCCAGCGCGCTCATAAGGCCGGAGATAACGAAGGCCAGGACCCTGTACCTTTTAACCGGTATCGCCGAAAGCCTTGCCGCTTCGCGATTAGCACCGATGGATTTCATGTACACTCCGTGCTTGGTCTTGTTGAGCACGAAGAAGGCGAGTGCGAAGACTCCGGCCGCGATTATCGAAGAGAATGGTACAGGGCCTATATACCCTGCTCCCATGTTTCCAAACTCAATTGGAAGTCTCGAGATCGGTCTGCCCCCGGTCCAGACTAAAGCGATTCCCCTTGCGATTCCGAGCATCGCAAGAGTAACTATGAATGACTGAACCTTTCCATAGACTGTGAGTATACCGTTTGTAACTCCAATACCGACTCCCATCAGGAGACCGGCGACCATGGCTAGAAAAATCGAGCCGGTCTCTCTGAGAACTACTGCAGTCATGACACCTACCAGGGCAGCCGCCGAACCTACGGAAAGGTCAATCTCTCCCGTAAGGATGACGAAGGTCATTCCTATTGCCACTATCAGAGTTATAGAGACCTGTCTGGTAATGTTCAGAAGGTTTCTGGAGTTGAAGAAGAACGGAGAGAGCAGCGAGAAGACTATTATGAGGCCTACAAGGATTATTATCAGCCCCAGTTCTCCCTTCAACATTCTCCTTACTTTCTTCCATACGGCCTGAGATGACTCATCTTTTGCATTCTTTCTGTCCATCGCGTCTACCCTCCAAGTGCCAGCGTCAATAGCTTCTCGGTCGTCGCTTCCTTACCGGACTGTTCCGAGATAATGCTGCCCTTTCTCATAACTAGAATTCGGTCACAAATGCCGCTCATTTCTTTGAATTCGGAAGACATTATTAGTATTCCAGCTCCCTTATCGGCGAGAGAGTTTATCAGAGAGTAGATCTCTGTCTTCGCGCCGATATCGATACCACGTGTCGGCTCATCCAGGATCAGAATGTCTGTCTCTCCGCAAAGCCACTTTCCGATTACTACTTTCTGCTGGTTGCCACCGGAGAGATTCTGGGCGGCCATTTTCACATCAAGAGGCGTTACCCGTAGTCTTCTGGCAGTTTCCACAGATAGTTTCAGCCGTTTCTTGCCGGACAGTATTCCTCTCTTCATAGCCAGCTCGATATTTGCGATTGTAAGGTTGTGTTCTACAGGAAGCTTCAGGAAAAGGCCCTGCACCTTTCTGTCTTCGGGAACAAAGGAAATACCACGTTTCTTTGCGTCGTCTGGAGAGAAAATAGAAGCTTTCTTACCTTTTACGATAACTTCACCGCTCTTTCTGGGTACCACTCCGAAGAGCCCAAGAGCCAATTCGCTTTTTCCCGAACCTATTATGCCTGTGATTCCGAGGATTTCGCCTTTGCGCAGTTCAAAACTTACCGGTGCGACCATGCCTTCGGCCCTGAAGTCCTTGACTTCAAGAATCGTTTCCTCTACAGGAGAGCCCTCTCTCTCTGGAAACTCCTCCTTCAGAGTCCTTCCGAGCATCGCTCTCACAAGAGTCTTAAGATCCACGTCCTTTACTTCAAAGACTCCGGAATTCTCACCATCTCTCAAAACGGTTGCCCTGTCGCAGATTCTGAATACTTCATCCAGGTGGTGAGATATGTAGATCATGTTCACTTTCTTCTTTTTTAGATCGTCCATTATCTCGAAGAGAGTTTCGATCTCCTTTTTGCTCATACCGGTCGTTGGTTCGTCAAGAAGTAGTATGTCGGCGTTAATCGAAAGGGCTTTGATGATTTCTATGATTTTCTTCTGACCGAGACCCAGTTCGGACACGTAGATTCCCGGATCGATTGAGATGCCGAAATTATTCAGGTACTCCGTCGCTCTACTTACCAGTTGCTTTCTGTTTATCATACCGCCTACACCCGATACAGGTTCGTGGCCGAGGAAGATGTTTTCGGCAACGGTGAGGCTGTCTATGAGACTCAGTTCCTGATAAATAGCTCCTATACCTTTGCGTCTCGCATCCACCGGATCTTCGATTTCCACACTCTTGCCGTGGATATTTACACTGCCAGAATCCAGCTTATGGACGCCCGTAAGGATCTTTATCAGAGTAGACTTGCCGGCGCCGTTTTCACCCAGAAGCGCGTGAATCTCACCCTCAGCGAGTTCGAAGTTCACATTCTTCAGCGCGTGAATTCCTCCAAAAGACTTGTTTATTCCTTCAAGTTTCAGAACTGTACCGGTCACTTCTACACCCGCTTCTCGAATAGTCTCTCGACTTCTTCTCTATCCGGTATCGAGGTCTGTGCACCTGCTACCGTCGTGCTGAGAGCCCCTGCGCAGTTTGCAATTTCCAGTGCCTCTTCGAGGCCCCTTCCAAGTGAAAGAGCCGAGGCAAGTGTTCCGGAGAAAACGTCGCCCGCGGCCGTGGTGTCGACACACTCGACCTTGACAGGCGGGATCTTGAGCAAGCTTCCATCAACCCAGGCAATTACTCCCGCCTCTCCCAGAGTCACTACTGGCAGCTTGAAACCCATTTCCTTAAGCTGCTTTGCAGCTTCTTCGGCGCTCTTTTCGTCTCTCACTTCAATCCCCGTCAGTGCACTGGCTTCCGATTCGTTAGGTTTGACTATATCTATGAGCTGCGGAATATCCGCCGGAAAAGGAGTCGAAGGCGCCGGGGCAGGATCGACTATTACGAACATTCCCCTCTTCGCGGCCAGCCTCAAGGCAGCGTATATTGTTTCGAGACTTATCTCCATAGTAAGCAGAAGAATTTTGCCGGGAGCAAAGAGATCGGAGTTTTCAAGAACGTCTTCAGGTGTCAAAAAGGCGTTACTCCCGGGTGTGAAGGATATAGAGTTCTGCCCCTTCCGGTCGACCCGTATAATCGCAATGCCCGCAGTCTTCTCTCTATCCCTGAGAATTCTCGAGGTATCGACGCCCCTTGCTCTCATTGCTTCAATAAGCTGTTCGCTGAAGCTGTCTCCGCCAAGCTTTGAGAGCATCGTCACTTTCGAGCCCTGAACCGCGGCAGTGACGGCCTGATTCCCGCCCTTACCGCCTGGATAGGTCGAGAAGTTGTCCGTAACGATCGTTTCACCGGGTACGGGCAGATGCTCCATTACCATTACCAGGTCCATGTTGATGCTTCCCATACAGAGGATCTCGCCGTTGAATCTGAAATCAAGCATCACAAAGCCCCTCTCTGAAAGAATTAACCCGCTCCATGAACTTCGAAACTCTCTTGCCGTCCACGGGGTTTCGCCAGTCATTGTCTTTCTTGAAATAACTCCCGACTATAGCTCCGTCAGCGAATTTTAGTAACTCTGCGGCATTTTCTTCCGTAAGGCCGCTACCGATTATTACCGGCACCTCCACACACTCCGCAAAACTCTTCACCTTGGCGGCATTCGGTGCGATTCCTGTCTCGAACCCGGTTACGACTATCATCTCTGCGCCTTCAGACTCGGCGTCGTGCGCCTGTTCTTCTACTGTCCGGTCCGAAATAATGAAGTGGCTACCGTGTTTCACGTTTACGTCGCACATAAACTTGATCTCGTCTGCCCCGAGATAGTGTCTGTACCGGGCAAGGTCTCCGCCAATACCTTCAGTCAATCCGGTGTGCGATATGTAGGCGTTGACCCATTCGAAGACTCTTATCCATCTCGCCCCGGCAGCTATCGCCGCAGCGAGAGAGGCCCTTCCTCCGTTCAGGTGGCAGTTTACGCCTACGGGGATATTTGCGGCTGTCCTCACTCTGTCGGTAACAACTGCCAATGCTGCCGCCGTCTCATGACCGATTCGCTCACCCTTCATATACGGGAAATCCCATATGTTCTCTACCTGAAGACCGTCAACACCGCTGTCCTCAAGAATTCTGGCCTCCTCAAGCGCAATAGAAGTGATCTCCTTCATGCCCAGCTCTGCCGGCGAGTAACGTGGAGATCCGGGCAGAGGCCTTAGATGAATCATACCTATAATCGGTTTTTTGACTCCAAATATCTCTTTCAAAGTTTCAACTTTCGCGTTCACTGTATCACCTCTTCAGACTGCGGCCAGAACTGTAGATAAACGTTTAACTGCTGTGGTGAGAACTGACCGGCTAGTTCTCATAGATGCCTTTGACTTCAGAAATCGACACCGGAGACCAGTATAATATTCGCGTAAGGCGTAAACTCGCCTGTCTTCACAAAGACCTTGACTTCCTTGCCCTGAAGGCCTCCATTGAGCACCAGATCCTTGAATTCCGGATGAGGAATGTTCTCCTCTACGATGTCGTTTCCCTTGTTCTTGACAGCGGCTATTACCTCTTTTAGTTCGGCGTACACGGCAGGGCTTACGGTCTTCGTCTCATCGGCAATTATTACTTTTTCGATTTCGAGCTCTTCGAGAACCACCTTTACCACGTCTACAAACTTTGGAAGGTCTCTACCGACAGAAACATCGATACACACTGTGTTTTTGTGTCTCGGAAATGGAAAGCCCCTGTCAGTAATAACGAGCATATCCCCATGCCCGAGCCTTGCTACTTCTCTTGCCAGATCGTTGTGCAGTATTCCCTTAGTTTTCATATACTCACCTCCTGAGTTTTAGCTGTTGGTTGAATCTCTTACTATAAGATTGGAATCCAATTCTATCTTTCTTGTCGCGACCCGCTCTCCCTTAGCCTTTCTCAGTATCTTTTCCAGAAGGAGCTTCATTGCCGTCTGGCCGGCTTCAAACTTCGGCTGGTGAACGGTCGTCATAGCCGGGACTACCAGAGAAGAGTACAAAACGTTATCGAAACCGGCAATCGCGACATCTTTGGGAATTGAAAGGCCGTTTTCCTTCGTTGCCTCTATGGCTCCCCAGGCCATCATGTCGTTTCCGGCAAAGACCGCCGTCGGTCTAGGTTCGAGCTTCAGTATAGCTTTCATCATGTTGAAGCCGTCCTCATACTTGAAGCTCCCGTAATACACAGAGATAGAGTCATCGGAGACTCCTGCCTGTTTCAGTTCGTAGCAGAAGCCCTGAAGCCTCCTGACCGCCGTCGGTACTTCTTTTGGACCGGCGATACAGGCGAATCTCTCGTGGCCCTTCTCTAGAAAGTGTCTGGCTAACTGCGCGGAACCTTTGAAGTTGTTTGTGTAGATGACGTCGATAAGCGGATTCTCTATAGATAGATGGCGATCGAGAATCACCATGGGCATCCCGTCGGACAGTTCGGCAAGCAGTGTCTCATCCATTCTCGGGGCCACGTTTATGACACCGTCGACTCCGTGACTTAGAAATGAGTCTATAGTCTCTTCTTCTCTCAATTTGTCTCCGTCGCTGTTGCAGAGGAACATCTGGTACTCGTGCTTGAGCGCGATACTCTCGACTCCTCTGGCAATCTCTGCAAAATACGGGTTAGTGATATCCGGTATTACCAGACCAACAAGAAAGGACTTTCTTATTTTCAGACTCCTTGCGATCTTGCTTGGCCTGTATTGAAGGTCTTCAATAGCTGCAAGAACCTTCTCCTTTAGTTCCGGACTGACATACTTGTTTCCGGACAACACATTGGAAACAGTCGCTATTGAGACTTCAGCTATACGGGCAACGTCTTTCATGTTAGCCATCGACAATACCTCGATTCTGGTTAAACGTTTAGTTAATCGTTTAACCAATACTAGCATCTTTTCACTCCATCGAAAAATCCTGTCAGAGACATTGAGATACTATGAAGTAGAAAGAGAAGCGATTAAACAGAAAACACTCCTCTGACTTTAGTATTTCTCCGTTTCTCGAAAGACAGAAGACTAAAAGATGGAAGAGCGAAAGAGACGTCCTCCGTTCGCCGTCCACCTCCGAGAGGAGCACCAAAAGCTGCAAACCCGTCCTTCGTCCCTCGTCCCGGAGCATGGACCCATCCTTGGTAAAGCGGACCAGAGGCGAGAGGGGGGGAGAGGTAAGAGGTTTGAAGAGCGAAAAGAACATCGAGAAAACGAGATAAGGAGAGAGGACGAGAAGGAGATCTTGGTTTTCTTACCTCTATCCTCTCACCCCTTACCTCTGATCCACCTCGTCGTCGTCGTGAGCGAAGCGAACAGCTCGACGATGCTCTTTCTCTCCACTCTCCAACGATCTTTTGCCCGCGAAGCGGAACTGGCGCGACGCAGTCGTACTGGCATCGCGAAGCGATACTGGCCGCCGAAGGCGACTGGCGGTTCTTCATAACTCTCCATGCTCCACTCTCATCGGTTCTTAATAGAACTCTCGACAATGCTCTTTCTCTCGGCTCTTACCGACAACCTACAACGCACAACCTACAACGGTTCTTACAGGCCGCAAAGCAGAACTGGCACGATGAATAGAGAAGAAGCGAGAGGCCAGAGTTCAGAAGAGCGAAAAGATCTTGATCTTCTTACCTCTAACCTCTAACCCCTTACCTCTGTTCCACCCGCGCGCTGGTGTCGATCTTCTTTGATTTTGCCAAGACGCATTGCTTGAGATATACTATGAGAAAATGAATCGTTGTGATCTGAGTATCCAAGAAAGAAAGACTGATCAAGACTCGAATAACTTTAGCCAAATACAGTATTCATGTCTCCAGAGAGACCCAAGCATGGATCATGGCTAATCCTTATTGAATGCTTTCTAAGAAAACTCGCACGAACGCTATTGCACAACATTCAAGCAGATATTGTTGAAGAGCTAAGAAAAAGAAGCTTTGCATATCTCGATCGAATGATAACAATCGATTTGACGGATTTGGTTGGGCGGCGCATTTTCGGTCAAACACACTGAATAATGAAGTAGCTGCTGTTCCTTCTCTTATGCATGACTAGGAAGAAGTGTATATTCTTCACATTCCCATCTAAATGAGGGCTTCAGAGCGCTATTTGAAAGACCATTGATGTGAGTTTTGGTAATCAAACACCATAATACTTGAAGGCGAATGAATCAATCCACGGGTAAGAATCTCTGTGGGGTTGAGAGTCGGTGTCAAAAAGAGACTTTTGGTGGCGGAGCCGCCATGATGGGACGGGAGAAAAGGAGGTATATCTATGCAGCGTTCATTGTTTCTTGCTTTCTGCGAAAAGAGAAAACTGAGTGATTTCTCCATAAAAAAAGCCTTTGAAGATCTGGCACTGATTGAAAATTCGATGAACCAGAATGGTGTTCAACTAGACGACTGTACAGAGAGTGATCTCAAGGTATATTTACAGGGGCTAATTCGGCAGAACGAAAACTCCTTTGATCGGTTTCTTACATTCGCAAGATATTTCTACGTTGTGAACCGTGTGGATCTTTACCAGTATCTTGTGGCTATTATTGGAGGTTTTGGAGTGATCGAAAGCATATCAAAGCGAACAGCGCTTCTGACCAATCCCGAAACCGCAGATGCCATATTTAGCGATATTCAAGTACCACCACTTGGGTCACCAGTTGAAGAAAACCCGGTCTTTATGGCAAAGCTATTAGAGCGGATGAAGGAAGTCTTACCTGAGGAACCCTTCAAAAAGATTCTGGCAGGAAATCATCATAGGATTCCTCATTCCGTTTTTGAGTCTGAAAAAGCAAAGTTTCAGGAGCTTCATCACGATATAGATGGTTTCTTGAGTTATCGACACCAATCCCAGGTTGCTGAACTGGAAAAACACTGTAAAGAAGGGAAGATTTGGTATGAGCAAGTGATCACGCCTGAAGTGGTCGAGTATGTGCGCAATCATCCTGAAATTCAGGGCGGGGTTCGTGAAGGGAAAACTATACTCCTCACCAAAATCCCGTTTGATCCACAACTATACATCTCTGAGACAGACCCTTATCTGAAAAGGTTTTACGCTTGTCACTGCCCATTTGCCCGTTATGCTTTACTCTTGAACGAAGAGAAAATCATACCTGAGTGGTGTTACTGCAGCGCAGGCTTTGAAAAGCAATTGTTCGATTTCCTCTTCGAGAAAGAATTGTCAGTTGAAGTTCTGGAAACTCCTTTCAAAGGAGATACGCGATGTCGGTTTGCTCTCCATTTGGATTAGGGAGGAAAAGGACTCTTACGCCCGCGAAGAGTGCTTGGAAGAGCGAAAACACGTCCTCCGTTTGCCGTCCACCGTCCTCCGAGAAGAGCATCAAAAGCTGCAAAGCCGTCCTTCGTCCCTCGTCCCGGAGCATGGACCCGTCCTTGGTAAAGACCAGAGGCGAGAGGGGGGAGAGGTAAGAGGTTTGAAGAGCGAAAAGAACATCGAGAAAACGAGATAAGGAGAGAGGACGAGAAGGAGATCTTGG
>Ga0334889_1005856_pt1 | contig 9929 bp, 9 predicted proteins | sample GraSluR1_MG_2_FD_207222 | JGI IMG/M metagenome (GOLD analysis project Ga0334889, IMG submission 207222) | Sludge microbial communities from methane-producing bioreactor in Wageningen University, Netherlands - Granular Sludge_8_08-R1 | ecosystem: Engineered > Bioreactor > Anaerobic > Unclassified ... | reverse complement strand
CCCGGAACCACGTTCAGGGCGTTCGGATGGACATGGGCAACGCCCACCGTGGCCACTGTTGCGTGAAGGCTTTCCGCTTTTCCCGCTTCTTCGACGCCGAGAACGATTTCCGCCGCTGCGCAGAGGCCGTCTTTCCTCAAGTTCATGGGCGTGGCTCCTGAATGGTCCTGCCGGCCGTGGATCGTGACTTTCAGCCGCGTAGGGGCGGCAATGGCGGTCACGATACCGAGAGGTTCCTTCGCCTCCCAGAGCACCCGCCCCTGTTCGATGTGGAGTTCGGTAAAGTCGATCATGGGGTCGAGACCGCAGGTACCGGGAGAATGCCCTTTTCGTATCATGGCGTCGTACAGGCTGTCGCCGGAAAGGGATTTCGCGTCTTTGAGCCGGTCGGTGCAGATGCTCCCGGCGACAGTTCCGCTGCCTGCCGTGGCAAGTCCGTACAGGCTTGATTCTTCGGCCCGGAAAACGGCGGTTTTTACGGGGAGAGAAAGCCCGAGCCTCCGGATTTTTTCCATGACGAGCAGGCCGGCAAGGACGCCGACAACCCCGTCATATCGTCCTCCCTGCGGGACGGAGTCGAGGTGGGATCCTACCACGCGGCAGGGACGGTCCGTTTCGCCCGGAAAGGAGATGAACATATTCCCTATGCAGTCCTCTGTGACGGAAAAACCGAGGCCGGAGGCAAAGCCCGCAACCTTTTCAAACATGGCATCCTCCTCGGCCGAATAGGCAAGCCTGGTGACACCTCCGTAGGGATCGGCTCCAACAGGCTCCAGTTCCCTGAACCATTGTTTCAGCAGCGGCAGATTCATTCCATCATCTCCAGCGGTGCCCTTTCACCTGGGGCGAAGGGGACAGGATATTGAAAAACGTTTTTTCTGCTACACTATTCTATGAAAGGTTTCATATTCCAGAACTGAAGGAGAGTGAGTACAGTGAAAAAGTTTGTTCTTCTGCTGTTTGCACTGGCTGTTGCCTTTTCCGCGGGTGGGGCGGCTGCCCATCCCCCCTCGGACCTTGATCTTCTCTACAACAGGGAGGAAGGCGTTCTCGAGGTTTATGCACCCCACTCGGTTCCTGACGGGAAAAGACACTATATCAACCTCTTCACCCTTTCCCTCAACGGGGATCTTATGTACCGCCTCGAGCCGGCCTGGCAGGTGGACGGCAAGGCCGCTGCTGCCAGCTTCCACGTGGGTGATCTCCCCAAGGGAGCGGTGCTCGAGGTTGAGGCGGTGTGCAATCGCGCGGGAAATATGAAAAAAAACCTCACCGTGGAATAGGAAACAAAATCGAGGACGTCCTTCGGGGCGTCCTCGCTGCATGTCCGAATATGGGGCGTGATTTACGCCGTCAGCGACAGTTCCGTGTCCCGCCGGCCGAAATTCCCTGTTTCTGCGCCTGAGTAGGCACGGACGGCGTCCTGTTTTGCCATTTCCGCCCGGGCCCGCATCTGGGCCGCCGAAGCTGCAGCCGCTACCCGAAGATCCTGGGGGGAAGGAGATCCGGGGGCAAGAGCGGCCCGTTTTACCTGCTCCATGATCTGAATGGTTTCCTCCGGGGTTCTTCCCTCGGGGGCAGATATGGACACTTCCCCTCCAACGATATACCGTTTTCCGTCCGGACCGGTGGCGTAACTGTAGGAAACGGGGCCGGCATACCGGCCGCCTGCGGCCATGTGGGCCGCCTCGTGGGCGATGACGTCACGCTCGATGGCTTTCAGCCGCGAAGCCGCCGTCGCCTCTTCTCCGGCGGCGTTTTTCTTCTCTTCCTGAGCGGCGGTGTTTTTTCCGCGATCTTTCAGCCCCGTACGGACCTGACCTTTTCCGGAAGCCCCGGTTTTGCCGCCCGTCTCTTCCTCCGAAGTCGTCCGGACCGTTACCGTTGCGCCCGTAATGTACGGCCTGCCGTCCGGGCCCCTGGAAAAATGATAAACCGTGGACGTCACATCGCCCGAGTTCCGCAGGGCCATTTCCTGGCGAAGAACCTCCTGCTCGGCACGCCGAAGACCTTCCCGTCTTGTTTGGCTGGCGACGGGGGCGGCTATCTGTATGCTGTTCACGGGGGTAACCGCGCCTATGCCGGACATGGGTGCCTCCTTGCAAAAGGATCAGTAAATTGAATCAATTCATTATAGCAGATTCATTTGCCGGCCCTCTACAGTTTTCCCCAGATCTGGTGCTTAAATGTGTAGCCCTCTTTTTCAACCAGTGTGCGGACAGCGTCCCGGATTTGCTGGAACCTGAAGGTAAAGCCGTATCTTCTGCGGAACATCTCCGACTGCTCCTCCAGCACTCCCTCAAGCCCGCCCGGTCCCGAAGCTATTTTCCACTTCCTGAAGCCGAATCCGGATATTCCTTCTCCGGTTCCGGCCCCGAGGCCGCTCTTTTTTTCCACGAGGGTCTCGTTGTAAACCACTTCCCGCATTTCCTCGTTCACCCTGAACCGTGCTGTGAATGTGAGCTTCCTCCGGGAAAAAAAACCTTTCCTTTCCTCAACGACGGACGTGAGCGAATGAAGCCCCTCATCGGACTGGAAATCGCCGGGAAGTCCCGTAATGAGGCTCCGGATGGTATTCATGATTTTTTCTTCAATCACGATGCTCTCCTCCATTCCAAAGCTTCCTGACGGCACCATTGTACTCTACGGGACACAAAATCACACTCTTTGAAAACAACGGGGAGGAATCATTCCGCCGGAAAAAAGAGTAGAATATCTGAAAAGAAACACATTTTGTTCGGAGGTGGAATGGACGATGAAGGCAGCAAGGCGTACCGGTGCGGCGTTTCTGGCGGTGCTGCTCCTCGCGGCGGCAGGCTGGGGAGCGGATATTCAGGCCATGGCGGAGAAAGTCTATTCCGCAGCCATGGACGGGAAGCCGTTTCCCGTCCTGACGGCGGAGTATCCCGGCATGACGGTGGACGAGTCCTATGCGGTCCAGACGGCTTACTCCAAAAAACGGCTCGGATCGGAACGGCCCGTGGGCTTCAAGGCCGGCCTGACCACCGAGGCCACCATGAAAAAATTCGGCTCGGACACCCCGTTCGCCGCCGTGCTCTTTCCGGGAGGAGCACTGGACGGGTCGGCAGGACCTGTGGAAGTGAACCGGGCCGGCTTCGGCAATCTCATGCTGGAGTGCGAGATAGGCTTCATTCTCGGGGAGCCTGTGAAGGAGCCCCTGAAGGACGTAGACACCCTCAAGGGGAAGGTTGCGTTCCTGGCTGCCGCCATAGAGCTTCCCGACCTTGCATTCACCGACATGAAGCAGCTGAAGGCGGCGGATATCAATGCGTCAGCCATCTCCTCCAAGGGGTTCATCATGGGAAAACCGCTTCCCCTCGGCGAGGCGCCCGACATCAACGAACTAATTCCCGTCCTGTCCCTGGACGGGGCTGAAGTGAACCGGGGCAAAGGATCGGACGCCCTGGGGAATCAGTGGAAAACAGCTCTTTGGCTGGTGAACACAATGGTGGAGCATGGCTGGACTCTGGAGAAGGGGGATGTGCTCCTGACGGGAGCCCTTGGGAACATGCTCCCCGGAAAACCCGGATCCTACGTTTATGACGCCGGGGCCCTGGGGGCCATCGAGTTCACGGTAAAATAGAAGGGCACGGAAGACCTTGAAGCGGCTCCCCCTTCGGCAGGGAGAGCCGCTTCGCGCCTATCTGGGCTATTTGTTCATTGTGAGGACCTGGTCCACCATCTGGACGAAAAATCCGTTCAGATCCTTCGTCACATCCTCGCCCTTCTTGACCCTCTCCCTGATGTCGTAGGCGAAGGCTCTCCACAGGTCGTTTATCCCCGCCTCGTAGAATTCGCTGTACCTGTAGCTGTCCTTTTGGACCGAGTATACCGTCCCGTCGGCAAGGGCTTTCGGTGTGGCATTCGCCCCCATGAAGAAGGGGATGGAGTAGCTGTAGGCCGGAAGGGTCACGAAAACTGTTGTCATTTTTTCCGGAAATTCGGGGTCGATGACGATGGTGGCGCTGGACTGCGCCCTCGGGAAATTCCACATGGCCGGGTGTTTTGCCGCCCGGGGTGAGTTGACGAGCTCGACAGTGATCTTGCCGTAAGCTGATACGAGCGCATCCTCGGGTGAACCGTAGTCGTTCTCCCTGTGGACGGTGAAGTAAATTCCCTTCCAGGATTTTCCGTCCTTCTCCAGAGCCGGGTCCATCTGCTCCTCGATGATCTTGTAGCAGTCGTCTGCAATCTGGAGGATTTTTCCCCTTGCATCCACGAACAGGTAGTTCGTGCCCCATTTCCCGCTGGCGAGGTATCCCTTTTCCGCAAAAGAATGTAGGGTTTCTTTCGCTTCATCAACGTCCCTGCAGTGCTCGGCAATGTAGCGGGGAACATAGTGGTTCATGAATCCGTCATATTTTGGCGGGGTGACGAAGGGAAGGGTCCCCTTGTAGGAGCCGACGTAGCATTCCCTGTTCTGCCACTGGGAGGGGACGTCGGCGCCTCCGGCAAGGCCCTTTTCGTTGACGAAGAAGGAAATGCCGGTGTCCGCGGTGCCCATCTCACCGAAAAACTTGTAGGGCTGCCTGTCCGTTCCCTGGACTCCGGTGATCCGTTTGAGGTAGCCTGACTGGAGGTCAGGGGCCGTCTCTCGGGTCTTGTGAAAAATGATCCGGCCGTTTTTCGTTGCCGGTGGGGTGACGGCAAAGGTCGTGCATCCCACACCCTTGTACAGGAGAGCAAGATCTCTGTACCTTCCGAAGGTGAAGGCGATGTAGAGTTCCCGGTCGATGCCCGCGGTATCTGCAATGGCGTTCAGCTCATCGATCCAGTAGGAGCATCCGATCTTTTGGGAGAGATCAATGGAAAGCTTCGCGAAGCTCCTCAATTGTTCTTCCTTGCCGCCGGCCCGGGAAAGAAACGCGTTGAAAGCCTTTAAGATCGATTCTCTGTTCGTCTCTCCCCAGAGTTTTCCCACTTCCGCTGCGCTTCCCTCCAGAACGAGAATGTCCGAGGCAGAAGAGGGGGTCGCACCTGCCGAACCTATCAGAAACAGAGCAACTAATCCCCACGCAAGCAAACGCTTCATTTCAATTCCTCCTTTTCGCACCGAATGGATCTGCAGCCTTTTTTGAAAGCCAGGGATGGTGCTGCTTCTTATTCCACATACCTGGGAAGGTACTCCTTCTCAAGCTCCCTGAACATTTCAAAACCCACAAGATTCTTGAAGTCTGCGAACGGAGCGACGAGTTCAGTCCGTCCCTCTGCGATCCTGTCGCCCTTTATGGCATCGAGGTAGTCCTTCATTCCCTTTACTGCCGCGAACAGGGGACCTACTGGAATGCTGACCCTTCCCACACCGATCTCCCTGAGCCTGTCAATTGAGACCAGGGGTGTTTTCCCTCCTGAAACGGCGTCCATGAGGTTGATGCTTACAGGAGCCCTGATCTCTTTCACCGCCAGCTCGATCTGCTCCACGGAACGGGGCGCCTCCACGAAAATCAGGTCCGCCCCGGCCTCTGCATAGGCATTGGCCCGTCGGATGGCCTCTTCGATCCCCGCGACAGCGATGGCATCAGTACGGGCGTTGAGGACGAAATCAGGATCGATCTCGTCCTTTACGGCTTTGCAGGCCTTTATTTTCAGCACCATTTCCTCCATGGGAATGATCTGCTTTCCCTCGAGGTGACCGCACCGCTTCGGGAACACCTGGTCCTCGATGTTCATTCCCGCGGCCCCTGCCTTGATAAACTCTCTCGTGACATACATGGCGTTGATGCTGTTGCCGTACCCGGTATCGGCGTCGGCCATGACGGGAACTTTAACCGCATCCACGATATTTTTCGTGAAGTGGACCACGTCGCTGAAGCCTATGAACGCCATGTCCGGAAGCCCCAGGTAGGTTGCTGAAAGACCGAATCCGCTCACCTGGAGGGCCCTGAAGCCGGCCTGTTCTATGAGTTTTGCGGAAATGGCGTCATGAGCCCCGGGGCAGACGAGTGCTTTCCTTTCGAGGATCATGTTCCTGAGCAGCGTTGTTTTTTTCATTTTTTTTCCCCTCTCCCGAGTGAATTCAGTTCTTCTCCGACCCGGCAGTCCCGTTGTCCGGGAGCATTTTTCTGTCGATAACGAACGCTGTTCCGACGACGGCAAGGCCTATGAGCGAATGGGTGGTTCCCGGGAAAAGAAGAAGCATGCCGCCGATGACGAACGAGATGCACCGAACGGGGTTCAGCAGGCATTCCTTGTGGCTGAACATGCCGTAGGCTATGGAGATGGCCCCGATGAATCCTGTTATGCCGTGGCTGAGGATGCTTGTCCATGGGGCCCTGCCCACGAGGGCAGGATTGAGGGCGAAGAAATAGGGGAGGATGAATGCCACGATCCCGAGCCGTACCGAGAAAAAGCCTGTCTTGACCCAGTTTGCCTTCGCAATTCCTGCCGCTGCGACGGCCGCGGTGCATGTGGGAGGCGTCACACCTCCGAGTATGGCCCAGTAGATGAAGAAAAGATGTGCTGCCACAGGATCAATGCCAAGCTTGAGAAGGGGAGGCACCAGGATGGATACGGAGAGAACATATGTGGGGACCACCGGAAGGGACGTGCCGAGGAGGAAGGGGACAATTGTGGCGATTAGCAGGGAAAAGTAAATGTTCGTGCCGCCTATCTGCAGAATGACTCCGCTTATCTTCGGTGCGATTCCCGTCAGGCCTATGAGGTTGACCAGCATGCTCACCGATACAAGGATCGGGACTATCTGGGCTACGTCCCTTCCTCCTTCGGAGAGGGCGGATACGATGAGCTTCATGGTCTCCTTCATCTTTCTTTTCAGAATCCCCACCAGCAGAAAGACCGCCAGGGCCGAGACGCATGCGTAAAAACCTGCCAGCTGAAGGGGCTGCCCTATGGCGATAAGGTACAGCAGAACAGCTGTGGGGATAATAAGCCCGGCCATTCTTTCCAGGGTAAGGATGTCTTTCCACCTTGGAATCTCCTCGGGAGGAAGCTTGTCGATGCCCATGCGCACTGTCCGGAAATGGACTCCGCTGAACACCCCGGTGTAGTACAGCAGACAGGGAAGAAGGGCATACCCGATGATGTGGAAATAGGATATGTTGAGAAACTCCGCCATCATAAAGGCGCTGATACTCATAATGGGAGGAGTAATCCCGCCGCCGGATGAAGCGATGGCTTCCACCGCAGCGGCAAATTCCGGCCGGTAGCCCAACCGTTTCATCAATGGAATGGTATAGCTGCCCGTGACCATGACATTTGCCACCGAGCTTCCCGATATGCTGCCGAAAAGTGCGCTCGAGACCACAGCCGCTTTAGCAGGTCCGCCTGTATATTTGCCTGTAATGGCAAGGGCTATGTCGATGAAGGTTTTTCCTCCCCCTGTAGCTGACAGCAGAGAGCCGAAGATGATGAACATGGAGATGAACGTTGCCGACATGCCCGTGACGCTGCCGAATATTCCGAGAGGGGAGTAATAAAGTGAGCTGAGCACAAACTCGAGATTGATTCCCTTCAATTTCCACATCCCGGGGAAGGATTCTCCTGCAAAGATGTAGCCCATCAGGAGGACGACCATAAGCGGTATGGCCAGCCCCACGGACCTTCGGGCGGCCTCCAGGACGAGGAGCGTGAGGGTCCCTCCGAGGATCAGGTCGAATAATGACGGCCCGGTGGTGCCCATGTAGATATCCAGTGCCTTGATGAATGCGTTCAGGTTTGCTGCCAGAAGAACCGCAATCAGAAGCAGGTCGTACAGCGAAATTCCCTCATCCGGGGGCTCTTCTTCTCTCCTGGTTCGGAACGGAAAGTAGAGAAAACCTATGGAGAGGCCGAATGCAACGTGGATTGCCCTGAACTGGATGTCGAGGAGACTCGTCAGATAGATCGGGGCCAGGAGCTGAAAGACGGCGAGAAAAAAGCCGAGCGTGAAAATGACCTTTGTCTTTATCCGGCCGATTGAAGTTAAGCTCACAGTTCATCCCTCCCGCAGGGGGCCTGGCTGCGCATAGGACGCGCAGCCGGCCGAGATAAGGGGCAGACGGCGCTATTTTTTGTACTCCGGAGGAATGAACCGCTCCGGAACGTCGATTCCCTTTTCCTTCGCATACCGTATGAGCCCTGCATGGGCTGGCACAACGTCGTCTCCCGCGTTCTTGAAGTAGTCTCCCACCGGGTCGAAGCCCTTTATTGGCCCGTAGGCCGCGGCGATTTCGTCAAAGCCTTCCACGTAGGCCTTTACGATCTGGTAGCCCACTTCTTCCGGGAGGGAGGCTGTGGCGACAGCTCCGGCGATGGGGCACTCCTCCCATATGGGGCCTACGTCCGGAAATTCCTTGATGCTTCCCTTTTCACGCTTGAGGAAGGTCATGTAGGGGATCTTTTCCTGGATCTTCTTTACGTCTTCCTCGGAATATCCCACGACGGTGAGCGGTGTCGTGAGATTGACCTCGATGAGGGAGGCGTCCATGCTATTGAGGCCGCTTGATTTCTGGAGGCCGACAATCCGGTTCTCCTTGAGCGCGGTTATTGCATCCCCAAGGGCTGATGGAACGAGCTGGATATTGTGTCCGAGGATCTTGTCGTACTGCATGACGTATGCTGCAGATGCCGAACCGGGAATGCCGGGACAGAACCGTTTGCCCTTAAGGTCGGCAAAGGATGCAACACCCGAATCTTTGCGGACGTACAGCCTGTCGGCAAAGATGTTTCTCAGGAAGAGCCACCGTACATCCTTGAACTGCTTGCCTTCAAAACCTTCGATCCCCTTGTAGAGCTGAAGCGATCCGGGAAGGTCAATGGCCATTGCGAAATCGAACACTCCCGCACTTATTTTCCTGAGGTTGTCCATACCGGCACCGCTTTCGACGACGGTAACCTGGATGCCGTTGTCGGCCTTGTTGATGACGTTGGCAGCTGCCACGCACCAGGCATACACGCCCGAAGTGGAGGATGTGCTCCCCATGTTCAGATGGATTTCAGCCTGAGCAGTACCCGCAAATAGAAGGACTGCCGCCAGAACTGCAATGATCAATCCTGAAAAAATACCGTTCCTGATTTTCATTTTCATATCCCTCCTGTCCGTTTTTCTCTTTTCGCCTTTGAGAAAATATCTCCGCAGGGGTACGCACATACTCTTCCTGAACCACACTCCTTTCGCTTTTCCTCCGGGGTCACCGGGGAAGGATGTATTTCCCGTTCTTTTTCAGGTATTCAACAAGCCCGCCTTCCCTTAATATGTCGAGCATCACGGGAGACAGGGGCTCGAGTGCTATCCTTTTTCCCTTTTCTGCCAGTTCGACAAAATTCTGCCCGATATTGACGGTAACCGTATCATCCTGGGTGATGCCGTCCGTGTCGCACAGAAAGCATGGAATTCCCTGGTTGATTGCGTTGCGGAAAAATATCCGGGAATAGGATTTAGCGAGGATGGCCGAGATTCCGGCGTACTTGATGGCGATGGGGGCCTGTTCGCGGGATGATCCGCACCCGAAGTTGCGGCCCGCGGCCACGATGTCTCCCTGGCGGACTCTTTGGAAAAACCCCGGAGCTATGTCCTCGAATACGTGTTCCGCCAGAGTTGTGAAATCGAGGGTTTTCGTGTATTTCCCGGCGATGATGTAATCGGTGTTGATATTGTCCCCAAAGGTATGGGCTCTTCCGGTCAGAATGTTTTCCATCTCTGTCCTCCTCACTGCTTCCGCGACAGGTACGGCCGCGGATCGGCGATCCGTCCCTCGAGGGCGCTGGCTGCGCATGTGGCGGGAGACGCGAGATATATCCCTGACTTGTTGTTCCCCATTCTGCCCTTGAAATTGCGGTTGGCTGTGGAGAGGACGTTTTCGCCGTCTCCGGGGACGCCGAGGTGCGTGCCCGGGCAGGGGCCGCATCCGGGTGGAAGGATTGTGGCTCCGGCCTCCACAAGCTGAAGGATAATGCCTTCAGCCAAACCA
>Ga0334889_1005844_pt1 | contig 9944 bp, 8 predicted proteins | sample GraSluR1_MG_2_FD_207222 | JGI IMG/M metagenome (GOLD analysis project Ga0334889, IMG submission 207222) | Sludge microbial communities from methane-producing bioreactor in Wageningen University, Netherlands - Granular Sludge_8_08-R1 | ecosystem: Engineered > Bioreactor > Anaerobic > Unclassified ... | reverse complement strand
GAGGGGGACAGGGGGTGTAGGGGAGGGTTTCAAAACCCTCCCCTACAGGGGCGCTGCTCTGCAGCGCCCCTGCCTGACAGGTCTTGCACACACCGTTGATCGCCGGTTCGCATCGCGCTAAGTGTGCAGCGTCAGGCTGATCGGGCAGTGATCGGACCCCGGCACCTCGGCGTGAATCTCGGCAGCGGCGACGCGCGGGCGCAGGTCCGGCGTGATGAAGAAGTAGTCAATGCGCCAGCCGATGTTGCGCGGGCGGGCGTTGCCCCAGTAGTTCCAGTAGGTGTAGTGGCCTGGCTCGTCGGGGTGCAGGTCGCGGAAGATGTCCACGTAGCCGCGCGCGACCACTTCATCAAGCCAGACGCGCTCCTCCGGCAGAAAGCCGGTCGTGTTCTCGTTCTCGTCGGGGCGGGCCAGGTCAATGGGGCAGTGCGCGGTGTTCACATCGCCGCAGAAGATGACCGAGCGTCTCTCGGCGCGCAACCGCTCGGTGTAGTCCAGAAAGGCGGCTTTGTAGGCCATCTTGAAAGGGACGCGGCTGTGATCGCGCGCGCCATTGGGGAAGTACGCGCCGATCAGCACGAAGTCGCCGTAGTCGGCGACGATGGTGCGCCCTTCCTGGTCGTACTCAGGGATGCCCAGCCCGATCTGCACGTTGCGCGGCGCGATCCTGCTGTAGAGCACCACGCCGCTGTAGCCCTTCTTGACCGACGACCACGCCCAAAAGCTGTGGTAGCCGTCCGGGTCGCGCAGCGCCTCGTCAATCTGGTCGGGGTGCGCTTTGGTCTCCTGCAAGCAGAGCACGTCCGGCTGGACGGCGTGAATCCACTCCAGCAATCCTTTGCCCTGCGCAGCGCGAATCCCGTTCACGTTCCACGAATACAGCCGGAGCATAAGCCCCCTTGCTCGGTGATAGGCACGGCGCTCTACGGCGCGCTGACCGCCAGCGTGTCGAGCATACTCGCGTAGACCTGCGACCACAGGTCCCAGCCGTACTTGCCGGTCGTCGTCAGGGTGAGCACGACGGCGCGCCCGTCTTCCAGGGCGAACGCGCCGACGGTCGTGTTTACTGGCGGGTCCTGCGTCTCGTCGCGCGCGACGCCGATCATCCCGCTCAGCGCGCCCGCCGTCCATTCAACAGTCTCTGGTTCAGTCAGTGCAGCGAGCGCCGCCTCAACCGACTCGGCGAAATGCGCCTCGAAGACGGCACGCTCGGCGAACTTGTTGTTCTCCGACGGCGTAATGGTGAACAGGACATCCCCCTCGCCGGGGGCCGCGTCGAAGTAACGATCGGGGTAGCGCAGGCTCACGCCGCCCGCCGCAATCTCGCCGTCCAGGTCCATGACCAGCGGCAGCGGGCACTCGTCGTCGTTGGGATCGGCGCAGCCAGGCAGTCCGCTCGCGCTCCCGCCACCCACGTTCAGGTTCAGTCCCAGCCCACCGTCCAGGCTCACGCCGCCGGGCGGACTGCCAGTGTCTGTCGTCGGTTCCGCTGTGCTGGCAGGCTCGTCGTCGCCATTGCTCCCACAGGCCGCCGCGCCCAACACCATGACCAGCAGCATCGCCCACACCGACACCCGACTCAGTTTCCCCATCATCTACCTCCTCACGTGCACCAAACCAGGGGCCGTCAGCGCCCGACGAGCAGAGTCTAGCGGGCCGCGCCGCCACTGGCAACCGCTAGGCAGGGCGAACGCCAAGACTTCGGGAGTCTCGCAGACTTCCGAAGTCTGGCCAGGGGGCGCGCCGGTTGGCCTCACCCCCTGGCTTCGCCGCGCGTGGTATCCGCGCTAATCGTTAGTTTGCATCAATATACCCCTACCAGGCGCTGCAGAGCGGCCCATCCTCACAGCGGCGCGACGTGTTATACTAGAGCGGATTGGAATGCCTCGCAAGTGGGAGTGCTCTATGACGTTCCAAGGGATTCGGGCTGGCCGGGTCGTTCAGGCGGTATTCATGGTGTTCCTGGTGTCGCTGGGGCTGTCGCTGCTCACCTCCTGCTTGCTGATGCCTTTCGTGTCCGCCGACATGGTGGAGCGACTCTCCGATCTGTTCGTGGCGCTCAATGCCAGCGGCCTCAATCAGGAGCAGCAGATCGAGCAGTTCCAGAACGACGTGAACGCTTTCGCCCAGGACTTCGAGGGCGAGCTGACCATCTACTACGCCGTCCAATGGACGCTGGTCGCGGCAGTGACCCATATTGTTGCGGGACGGATGGCGCGTCGCGCGGAGACACCCGCCCAGGCCGCTGGCTATGGCCTGCTGATCGGCCTCGGCGTGCTGGTGAGTTACGGCGCGTTCTGCGTGGTGATGACCATTGCCCCTGGGGGATTCAAGTTGCTCTACCTCGTTCTGCTGGTAATGGCGGGCTACTTCGGCGGGCGCAGCGCAGGCGGACGGCTCCTGCCCGCTGCCGCCATCGCCCCCGACCAGCCCAAACGACCGTTCTTCACCTCCGGCCAGCCAGGGGTGAGGCCGGAGGTTTACTACAACATGGGCGTGCAGGCGGCGCTTGGCGGGCGGCGCGACGAGGCGCGCCAGCACTTCACCCGCGCCGTGCAGGGCAACCCGCGCTATGTCGAAGCGTGGCTGCAACTGGCGAACCTGGCCGATACACCGGAGCAAGCCTGGAACTACATCCAGCAGGCGCGCGCCATCCGCCCGGACGATCCCGCCGTGCAGCAGGCCGTCAGCGTGATCTGGCCGCAGGTCGCCGCGTCCGCCGGGCAGGTCAGCCCGTCGCGCGCGCAGCCGCCGTACCCCGGTGGGGCGCAGGACGACGTATCTGTTCCACGCTCGACGCTGCCGACGGGCATCTACGGGGACAACCTTCCCCTGCCTCCTAGCGAGGACAGGGACGGCGCAACGCCGCCCGAATCGCCGGAGGAGGGTGCGCCGGACGAAGCGGCGCGTCCCCCCGCACCCTGACCAACCCCCACTGCGCAGGTCAAGAAAAACAACGGGGGGTACCTCACCCCTAAGTCCCCTCTCCACACGCGGAGAGGGGACTTGGCTGCACAATGACTCCTCCTCTCCGTTATGAGATTTGACACTCAAGACGGGTAATACGCGCAAATGTCATGTAGGGGCGGGTTTGCAAACCCGCCCCTACAAGCGGCCACCGATCATGATCGTCAAGGCGCATCACAGGGAGGGGGCCGGGGGGTGAGGTTTTCTCAGCCGCCCAGATAGGTGCTCATTGCCTCGCTGACCGACAGCCCTTCGTCAATGACCAGGCGGATCAGCGCGCGCAGTGTGTCAATGGGCACGATGCCGCTCCATACCCGCCCGTCGGGGAACTTGAGCGTCTCCGGCGCGCCGCCATCAGCGCCGAGCAGCACCGTCGGCGTGCCGCTCAGCCCGTAGTCGAGAAAGTCGGTGCGGATCGCGTCGAGCGCCTTGCCATACGTGTCCGTGTCCATGCAGGCGTCGAGCGCGGTCAGGTCAACGCCCAGCGGCTCCAGGCGTGTGCGCACGCCTTCCTCGCTGTACGCTTCCTCGTAGCCGACCGTCAGGTAGCCGTCCCACAGGGCCTTGTACGCGCTGTACCCTTTGCCTTGCTCGGCGGCGCAGAGTGTCGCCTCGGTCGCTCGCATAGCCATTTCGTCGCCAGCAATCGGCGCGACTTCGATGCGCATCCGCCCTGTGTCCGCTTCGAGCGCGATCAGGTGCTCAATGGGCATACTGTAGTTGGCGCAGTGCCCGCAGGTGAAGCTGAAGAACTCGATGGCGCTGACCGGCGCATCGTCGGCCCCGTAGATCAGGCGGCCTTCTTCAGCCAGGCTGCTCTGCCAGGCCGCATCAATGGCCGCGTAATCGGGCGCGGGCGGGTCTACCAGCATCGAGTCGAGAATGCCCAGCACGGTCGCATCCTCTTCGGGCCCAGCCGTCGCCTGGATGAACAGCGCGGCTCCCTTCTCGCCATAGGGCAGCAGGGCGAGATGGTTGCTGGTGGCACTGGCCTCATCGTTGAAGCTGACCCCGAATCCGTCCAGCCCGGCGGCGCTGAAGGGCGCTACTTCGCCGCCGACCTGCTCGGCCACCGGGCCGAGCGCGCCGTCCATCGTCGTGTCTGGCCCCAGGCTGGGGTACACCTGGAGCATGATGAACGCGCCTTCCCCGGACTCCAACACGCCCGGCGAAACCAGCGCCAGGTCGTAGTTCTGGCTCTGGCCCAGCACTTGCCAGTCTTCAGGCAGGGTGAAGGTGAGGCCGTACTCTTCCCACACGAAGGTTTTGGTCGGCGCGGCGTCCTGGCGCAGGGACTCGTCGCCAGCGGCGCGACCGGTGAAGGCGCGCGCGCTGCGGATGCCCGCACCGCTCAGCAGGCCGGCCAGCAGGCTCAGCGCCAGTGCCATTCCTACGATAGTTCGTTTGGTCATGAGGATACTCCAATGCTTGGGTAGATGGGTTTGGACAGGGCGCGCAGGCCATCGCCTGGACGCACGCAGCGCCCCGAACTCCCTGGCAGCATGTCGTGGGCGTGCCAGGGTATCTGGAGATTATAGCGGCGGCTGGCGATAATGGCACAGAGCGGGCTGGCAGGGGGTCCACGAACAAGTCGTTAGGCAGTTGTCGGAATGCCCCCATCCCCCGGCCCCTTCCCCCAGCAAAGCTAGGGGAAGGGGAGCGTCGCCTGCCAGATCATCCCCCCTCTAGCTCGGCTGGAGGGGGGATCGAGGGGGGAGGCGTTCGGCGAGCATCCCTGAACTTCCCCTGGCAACAGGTCATTTGTGCGCCCGCTGGCAGGGGATTCAGAGCAGCACGAGACCGAGCAACGAGACTTCCGAAGTTTTCGAAAACTTCGGAAGTCTGGATCAACCTTCCTCTCACGCCGGGCGGCGCAGAGCCAGTAACGCCAGCGCCCCACCACCACCGATCAGCACGGCCACCGCCAGCACCAGCAGCCCGCTGTATTCGTAAAGCGGGTCGAGCAGCGCGCGATCCTCGTCGTCGGAGTCTCCTGTTGCGTCGAGCGGCGGCGCGACGAGTCCCGGATCAGGCGCGCCAGGCAGGGCGGTCGGCGCGCCGCTGGTCGGGATACGAGTCGCGGCATAGCCCGGCGCTGCACCAAAGGCAACCGCCACCTCCCGCCCGATGATTACATGGATCAGGGCTGCGCCCGGCCCCGTCAGACCGAACCCGTCCGGCGGCAGCGCAGCGATCTCATACACGCCTGGAGCCAACTCCGCGCACAGCGGGTCGGGGTCTTCGGCGCTGGTCAGCGTCACAACGCGGTCGGTGCCCGTCACCAGCAAGCGCAGGCCGGGCAGCGCCGCTTCGCCGGGATCGCGGGCGGCATTGAGGTTCTCGTCGTGGAAGGCGGCAACGCACAATGTGCCCGTCTCAGTGACCAGCGCGGCGGGCAATGGCGCGAGCGCGGTCGGCGTGAGGGTGGGCGTTGGCGAGGCAGTCGGCGGCGGAAGAGTCGGGCTGGGCGTGGACGTGGGCGCGAGAGTCACGCCGGCGGCTGCACCCGCGCCAGAGGTTGCGCTCAGCGAGATGGCGTCCCAGTAGATGCCGTTGAGCGCCAGGGCGGTCTGCTGCGTCATGAACAGATAGACGGTCACTGTCTCGGCCTGCGCGGTAGCCGTGACGCGCAGTGCCGCCCACTGATCATACGGCGCGGCGTCCGCCGACCACTGCACGGCAGAGGACAGCGGGTCGAGGCCGCCGGTCGGGTCAATGCCCACGCGCAGAGTGATGCCCGCTGTCTCGTCGGACTGGGCGTAGGGCGGCGTGGGGATGGCGCAGCGGGTCGCCGCATCCGCGCAGGCGAAGGCCCAGCCATGCGCGACCAGTTCCAGCGTCGTGCCGGGCGCGATCTCGCTCACCTGCTGGTAGCCCGCTGCCGTGAACACAGCCCCGTTCTGGCGCAGGTGCCAGGACACTGCGCCGCTGCGCACCTGCGGGTTGTCCTTGTGCGGCAGGGCGTCGGGCGCGCCCGCACCGATCCACAGTCCCCACCCCTGAGGTACCGTGCGCGTGGCCGCGCCCTGCGCGTAGTAGGGCGTTTCCAGGTCGCCGTTGGTCAGCAGATTGGGCGCTGGCTGCTGGGCGCAACTGCAGGGCGCGGTGCCCATTCCCAGCGCCAGAAGCGCAGCGAGCACCAGCGCGCCCCAGCATAGCTTTCGGATCATGGCCGGCCTTCTCAGGAATGGCATGGTGATTGGTGGTTGGTTGTTGGTTATTGGTTATTGGTGGCTGGTGATCAGTGGTCGGTTTTCAGTTTAGTGAGCGCGTACCTGTTTGCCCGTGATGACTGGCTGCCGACAATGATCATTGATCACCGGCCACTGACCACCGAGGCCTGATCACTGATCACTGAAAACTGACCACCGAAGACTGATCACTGAAAACTGAAAGCTGACCACCGACCACCGACCACGCTTCGCCGTTCGCCCCCTCAGTGTAACACGTCCCTGGCGACCCTCAAAGCGGTTCGGCAGCGTCGGCGGGCGTCTCGGCCAGGAAAGCATCCAGAAGCTGCGTCAGCCCGTCGGGATCGTCCTCCGAGAGGAAATGGCGCGCGCCTGTGATGAAATGGGGCCCCCTGGCGCGCGGCAGCGCCTTCTTCCAGTGGCGAGCCAGGTCTGGGGGGAAGATGGGGTCGTCCTGCCCCCAGACGATCAGCGCCGGCGTCTTGTGCAGGGTGCGCAGCCCCCCCTCAATCTCGCGCATCATCTCGGCAGAGGGATGGTGCGGCGTCAGGCTGATCATGCGCGGGAACTGCACCAGGGCCGTCCGCTGGCGCGCCTCGCGGAAAGGAGCGCGATAAGCCATCATCACCCCTGCCGAAAGCTGGCGCGCTGTCCAGCGTTGCAGTCCCAGGGGAAAGGCCAGGTTCAGCAGGCCGAGCGCCAGCTCGCCGACGCCTGGCCAGGTCATCAGGCGCACCAGCAGGGGCACGCGATGATCGAACGTGTCCTGAAACACCCAGGAGTTCATGATCACCAGCCGCCGGACGTTCTGCGGGTGGCGGACGGCGTAGCCCAGCCCGAAGGCTGTGCCCCAGTCTTCCATGATCAGCGTCACCTGGTGCAAGTCCAGGGCGTCCATGCACTCCAGGACGTTGTGAACGTGGCGGCGCAGGGTGTGGTAGCTACGGCTGGTCGGCTTGTCGCTGAGGCCGTAGCCGATATGATCCATCGCCACGCAGCGATAGCCCAACGCCGCGTAGTAGACGATCAGCGCGCGATAGGCGAAGCTCCACATCGGGTAGCCGTGCAAGAAAACGAGCGGCTCGCCGTCTTGCGGCCCCTCGTCCACATAGTGCATCCGCTGACCATCGCTGAGCGCTAGAAAACGCGACGTGAACGGGTACAGCGCGCGCGTTGTTTCGGGCAGCACCGCCGTTGCCATGAGTGTCCTTTCCCTGCGCTGCTGGCGATCTCGCCGCCCGACCCCCACCACTCAGAAGCCGTTTGTGAGAGACCATGCGGAAACCTCACCCCCTGGCCCCCTCTCCGCAAACGGAGAGGGGGAGTCGCTGTGCGGTTAAGTCCCCTATCCGCGTGTGAAGAGGGGGCAAGCCAGGCGCAGCGAGGCCAGGGATGAGGCTAGTGCATGTTGGCGGAAGTCCACCAGTAGCTGTTCGATGGTTTACCCCACCCTAAATCCCTCCCCGCCAGCAGGGAGGGACTTGAGTCTGCTCCCCCTTTCTCCGCTGGCGGGGAAAGGGGGCCGGGGGGATAGGGGTCAATCAGACCAAACCGCGCGCCTATTTCCGCCCTGATGTACTAGTGCCAGCGTCACACGTGGCGCTGACAACCTTTGCCCACACCCAACTCATTATACTGCGGGGCGCGTTTTTGCGCGGACGGGGTATACTTGTATGGCTGCCGGAACACAGACCCGGCGATGAGCAGGTCTTATGGCTGATTCTCTTTCTTCCCAGGCAAGGAGCACAGCGCGACTATGGATGTCTTATGCATCGGGGAAGCGGTAATTGACTTTGTCTCGCGCGAACACGGCGAGGCGCTGGAAACAGCCACCCAGTACACGGCAGCAACCGGCGGCGCGCCGGCCAACGTTGCCGCCGGACTGGCCAAGCTGGGCCGGGAGGCGCAGCTCATCGCCACCGTCGGCGATGACGCCTTTGGACGCAAGATTCTGCACGATCTGGAGGCGCTGGGCGTCGTCTGCACCCTGCGCACTGACCCCGATCATTTCACGACGCTGGCTTTTGTCCGCCAGGGCAAGGCTGGCCAGCGCGATTTCGAGTTCTGCGCCGGCGCGCACGATTACCTGCTGCCCGACCAGGTGACCGAGGAAGCCGTGCGCGGTGCGCGCGTGCTGCACTATGGCTCGATCAGCCTGCGCACGCCTCAGTCGCGCGAGGCGACGCTCAAAGCGATTCGCATCGCCAGGGATGCGGGCGTGCTCACCTCGTGTGACCCCAACTGGCGTCCCGACCTGTGGCGCGATCACGACGCGGGCCAGGCGGCCATGCGCGAAGCCATCGCCCACGCCGACCTGCTCAAGATCAGTCGCGGCGACCTGGCTTTCCTGGCCCCTGAGCACGAGGACGATTACGCGGCGGCACTGGCCAGCCTGGGGTTTGCCGGGCGGCTGGCTACGGTGACCCTGGGGCGCAATGGCTCGTGGTACCAGGCCGGGGCGCGCACGGGTACGGTGCCGTCGCCGCACGTGCAGGTCGTCGAGACAACCGGCGCGGGCGATGGCTTCATCGCCGCGCTGCTGGACGGCTTGCTCGCCCACGACCTGGCCGTTGAAACGCTCGACGACGCGGCGCTGCGCGGCATCGTGCAGCGGGCGTGCGCCGCCGGCGCGTTGACGGCGACCGGCTATGGGGCCATCCCCTCGCTGCCGGACGCGGCCAGCCTGGAGGCGATGCTGCGCATGGTCAGCACGCTTGGGGATCGCGTTGAGGCGCAATAGCCTACTCTGCCTATGAAAACGCCGCCCCGGTCGCACGACCGAGGCGGCGGCAACTTGCCGAAAGAAAGGCGGGCGCTACTCGACGACGGCGGTCGGCAGCGGTGCGCCGCTCCACACGGCGTCGTAGTTGGGACCGAGCGTCGCCTTGGGCACCCATACGAAGTCGCAGGCCCAGATAATCTTATAGTACTCGCCGGACTCATCCAGGCCAATCACCCGCGCTGAGTTGCCGGCGGGAATGGTCACCAGCGGGCTGGTCAGTTCGCCTGGCTCCCAGTAGACGGGTGCATCAGCGACGAAGGTGCCGCCTACCGCTGTCTCCGGGATGGGCAGCAGGGCGTCGCAGCCGGGCACGGCTGGCTCTTCGTACCAGGGCAGGCCCTCACACTCACCCACCACGGTGAAGAGGATTTGTTCCGGCAACTCCCCATACGCCGGGCTAATAAGGCTCACTGTCAAAGGATTGTAAGCGGGTATGGCGTGCCAGGGATAGACCGGCGAAAAGCCTGCATTGTCACCGACCGGGCGTGTGTCTGGTATGAAGAGAAGCCCTCTGCCGGCCCCATCGTGCGCAATCAGATAGACGTACTCGTTCCCCGTGCCAGTATTGTCACGGGTAGCCGTGTAGAGGGAATCTGGCGAGAAATAGACTCCGTCGCACTCAGGCGAGGGAGTCCCGGTGAAGAGGCCGGCCTGTACGCCCGGCACAGCCAGAACGAACGCGGCGGCCAAAACCAGGATCGCCGCTATCCTCCTACGCGATCTTTTCATGATTACGCTCCTTTCTGAAAGCCGATCCCTGGACATATCCTATCATATTACCAGCGATCCTGCTTCGAGGGGAAATAGAGGGGCGCGTGCAAAGATTGTAGGGGCGTATGGCAATACGCCCCATGCGCGTCAAGTTAAGGCTTCCGGGTGCGTGGTATGGGCAAAACGCCCCTCCCCCTGGCCCCCTCCCCGGCCAAGCCAGGGAGGGGGAAAACGCCCCAACCAGCGGTCAAAGTCCCCCTCTCTAGCTCTGCTGGAGAGGGGGATTGAGGGGG
>Ga0334889_1005836_pt1 | contig 9950 bp, 10 predicted proteins | sample GraSluR1_MG_2_FD_207222 | JGI IMG/M metagenome (GOLD analysis project Ga0334889, IMG submission 207222) | Sludge microbial communities from methane-producing bioreactor in Wageningen University, Netherlands - Granular Sludge_8_08-R1 | ecosystem: Engineered > Bioreactor > Anaerobic > Unclassified ... | reverse complement strand
ATGGGCATAGAGTACAAAGTCAACCCGGGAATAGTAAGAGGACTGGACTATTATACTAAAACAGCCTTTGAATTCGTTGCATTGAGTATCGGTTCCCAGGGCACAGTTTGCGGAGGAGGACGTTACGATCATCTGAGTGAAGAACTGGGAGGGCCGCCCATACCGGGAGTAGGTTTCGGCCTGGGAAAAGAAAGGCTTCTTATGCTGATGGATTCCAACGGAGTGGAAATACCAAAACCCCAAGGTGCGGATGCCTTCATCGCATTTATGGGAGAAGCTCCAAAAGCAGCGGCACTGAAGCTTATGAGAGGTCTCAGAAAAGAAGGGCTGCATGTTGAAATGGACTGTATGGCCAGAAATATAAAAGGTCAGTTCAAATATGCCGATAGAATGGGAGTTCGAAACACAGTAATAATCGGAGAAAACGAATTGGCTCTTGGCAAAGTGACGATCAAGGATATGGAAACTTCAACGCAAAAGCAGATACCCTTTGGAGAAATCCTCACTGAGCTCAAAAAGGAGAAATAAATGGATGGATCATTCAAAAGAACAAATATGTGCGGGAGCTTCCGTATAGACGATATTGGCAGAGAGGCCGTTATAAACGGCTGGATACAGAAAAGAAGAAACCTGGGGGGGCTTATATTCTGTGATTTAAGAGACAGGACCGGCATAGTACAGGTGGTTTTCGATGAGAATATACCAAAGGAACTTTTTGAAAGGGCGGACGGTTTGAGAAGCGAATTTGTGGTCGGGATAAAAGGAGAAGTCAGAGAAAGACAAGCCAAGAATCCGGACATACCCACAGGAGAAATCGAGATATTTGCCAATGATCTTGTCATATATTCAAAGGCGGAAACAACACCCATATATATAAAAGATGACGACAATGCAGAAGATAATCTGAGATTGAAATACAGGTATCTGGATCTAAGAAAACCATCAATGCAGAAAAACCTGACCCTGAGACATAAAATAGCAAAACTGGCGAGGGATTATTTTGATGAGCAGGGCTTTATAGAAGTAGAGACTCCCATGCTTATAAAGCCCACACCTGAAGGGGCCAGGGACTATCTTGTGCCCAGCAGAATCAGCCCGGGGAATTTTTATGCACTGCCTCAATCACCCCAGATGTTCAAACAGCTCCTCATGGTAAGCGGCATCGACAGATATTTTCAGATAGCCAGATGCTTCAGAGACGAAGATCTGAGAGCCGACAGGCAGCCGGAATTTACTCAGATAGACCTGGAAATGTCCTTTGCGGACATGGATGATATAATCAAAATACAGGAAGGTTTTCTCAAAAAACTCATAAAGGAAATAAAGGGAAAAGACATAAAAACTCCCCTTCCAAGATCAACCTATGACGAAGCAATGGAACGTTACGGCAGTGATAAACCTGACACCAGATTCGGCAATGAACTGAAAAAGCTGAATGAAACCGTAAAAAACTGCAGTTTTGATGTTTTCACAAAAGTCCTTCAAAAGGGAGGAGACGTAAGAGGAATATGCATAGAAAAAGGGGGAGAGCATTTCAGCAGAAAAGACATAGACAAACTCACTCAGGCAGTAAAAAGTTATGGGGCATCGGGTCTGGTATGGATGAAAAAAAGCGGGGAAGGTATAACATCTTCTGTTAATAAATTCTTCAGCACAAATCAACTTGCGGAAATCGCCGATGTCTTCTCGGCAAAAGAAGGAGACCTTATACTGATAGTTGCCGAGAATAGATCTGTAACTCTGGACAGTCTGGGATTTTTGAGAAGGTATACAGCAGAGGCCATGGGGCTTTTGGATGATGATAAATACGAACTTCTTTGGGTGACGGATTTTCCTCTTTTTGAATATGATGAGGAAGAAAAAAGATTCAAGGCAAAGCACCATCCCTTTACATCGCCCTGCTCAAAGGATACTGAAAAGCTGGAAAGCCATCCACAAAGCGTCAAAGCGCAGGCATATGATATAGTTATGAATGGCGTTGAACTGGGTGGCGGGAGCATAAGGATACATGACCGCAGCCTTCAGGAAAGGATGTTCAGGGCCCTGGGAATAAGTGAAGAAGAGGCAAAGAGCAAATTCGGATTCCTTGTTGAAGCATTCAAATACGGAGCACCGCCTCACGGAGGACTGGCCTACGGTCTTGACAGGCTGGTCATGCTGATGGCAAAAGAAAAAAGCATAAGAGAAGTTATAGCATTCCCGAAGAACCAGGCGGCCCAGTGTATGGTCAGCGGTGCACCCTCATCGGCGGATCAGAGACAGCTTGATGAGCTCTCCATAAAAATAAACGGGGAGAAAAAGATATGAATCAAAAAAATAAAGGGGAAAAAGAAAGGGTCTGTCAATCATGTGCCATGCCCATGGGCCAGGCGGTGGAATTCTACGGAACAAACAAAGACGGAAGCAAAAATCCAAATTACTGCAAGTTCTGTTATAAAAACGGAAGTTTCACAGAGGAATGCAGCATGGATAAAATGATTGAAATGGCAGCAGAATATACGGCCCGATATAACGAGAATATGTCTCTTCAGACGGCAAGACAGCTGATGCAGGGGCTTTTCCCGTCATTAAAAAGGTGGAAAAAATAAATGAAAAGGATAGGAGTTCTTGGAGGCACATTCGATCCGATACACTTGGGGCATCTTTCTCTGGCAAGAGACGCCGTTTCACAGGCAAAACTGGACAAGGTAATTTTTGTTCCTGCGGGACAGCAGCCTTTCAAACTCTGGAATGATATAAGCAGTGCCGGTCAAAGAATGGATATGCTTAAACTTGCGGTTTTGGATGAAGAAAATATGGAAGTTTCCAGTGTGGAAACAGACTCGGAGGAAATATCCTATACATATAAAACCTTAAGGCTCCTGAGAAATGAACTGGATCCCGGGGATAAGCTGTATTTCATAACGGGAACAGATACTTTTCTGAAGCTTGAAACATGGAAAGAGGCAGGAGCCCTTTTGAGGGAAAATGCATTTGTGGTGGGCGTAAGACCCGGATGTATCAAAAAAGAGATAACTGCCTTCAAAAAACATATTGAAGAAGTATTTTATACTGAGGCAATAATAATCGATAATATAAGGCTGGATATTTCATCTACAGAAATAAGAAAAAGGGTAAAAAACGGACAAGATATTTCCGGAATGGTCAAAAAAGAAGTGGAAGGGTACATATTAAAAAATGATCTTTACAAGTGATCATGACAAAGAAAAATATTCAATCAAGAGAAAAGAGCACACCGAAGAAGTCAGGAAGCTGGCGGTGGCTTTGGCAAAACGATACGGAGCAGACAAAGAAAAAGCCGAGAAAGCCGCTGTCTTTCATGATATGTTCAGAGGCAAAGGAAAAGATATACTGGACATTTATGTCAGGGAAATGGGACTCCCTGAAAGATATATCCAAAACCCGGATCTTTCCCACAGCAAAATAGCAGCAATCGTGATGGAAAAAGAAATGGGCATCAGTGACGAGGATATACTCAATGCGGTAAAATACCACACCACAGGAAGAGCAGATATGTCAAAACTGGAAAGAGTCATTTTTCTGGCAGACAGCATTGAACCCGGCAGAGACTATCCGGGAGTCGAAAAGATAAGAGAACTTTCCAATGAGGATCTTGATGCGGCTTGTCTTGCAGTCATAGAAAATACAATGGGATATTTGCATAGACAGAACATAAATATAGATCCTGATACAGAAAAAGCCAGAGAATGGTTAAAAAAAACAATAAGTAAAAAAGGAGATTTGGATGAACAGCAAAAAAACAGCATTGCTTGCGGCTGAAATACTGGATGGTAAAAAAGCGTCGGATGTTATCATTATAGATATATCGGAAAAATCATCTTTCGCAGATTATTTTGTTATAGCAGCAGGGAGATCCGAGAGGCAGATAGGCACCCTGGCCGACTATGTGGAAGAAGGACTGGCCAAAGAAGGCATATGTGCCAAAAATATCGAAGGCAAAAAGGAATCCGGATGGATACTTATGGATTACGGGGACATGATCGTGAATGTCCTTACCGAAGAAATGCGAGAGAAATATAATATAGAAAGTGTCTGGGCGGACTGTGAGGTAATCAGGAATGAAGCAGAAATATGATTTTAGCACTATAGAGGCAAAATGGCAGAAAAACTGGGAAGAGACCGATGCATTTGCTGTTTATGAAGATGAAACCAAAGAAAAGTATTATGTACTTGAAATGTTTCCTTATCCTTCGGGCAAACTTCATATGGGGCATGTGAGGAATTATTCCATAGGGGATGTGGTGGCAAGATTCAAGACCATGAACGGATTCAATGTTCTTCATCCCATGGGGTATGACGCATTCGGTCTTCCGGCTGAAAATGCAGCAATAAAAAACAAAGTGGAGCCGGCCAGATGGACAGATGACAACATAGAAGAAATGACAAGACAGCTAAAGCAGATGGGCATATCATATGACTGGAACAGGACTGTCGCCACATGCAGACCGGATTACTATAAATGGATGCAGTGGATATTCATACAGTTTTACAACAAAGGCCTTGCATATAAAAAAGAAAATCCCGTCAACTGGTGCCCCAGCTGCAAAACAGTACTTGCAAACGAGCAGGTAATTGAAGGAAGATGTGAAAGATGTGACACGGAAGTGGGGAAAAAAGAACTTTCCCAGTGGTATTTCCGTATAACCGATTATGCTGAAAGTCTCCTTGAGAATCTGGAGACTCTGGACGGGTGGCCCGATAAGGTCAAAATAATGCAGAAAAACTGGATAGGAAAAAGTGAAGGGGCAGAGGTCACCTTCCAAATAGAAGATTATGATAAAGGTCTTGATATCTTCACCACCAGACCGGATACGCTTTTTGGAGTGACCTATATGGTCCTGGCTCCCGAGCATCCATATCTGAAAGACCTTGTTGCGGGGAGTCCCTATGAAAAAGAAGTTCTCGACTATGTGGAAAAAGTCCAGCACATGAGCGATATACAAAGAAGTGCTGCCACCGGTGAAAAGACAGGAGTCTTCACGGGGAGATACTGCATAAATCCTGTAAACGATAAAAGAGTACCGGTATATATCTCGGATTATGTCCTTATGGGATATGGCACAGGAGCAATCATGGCAGTGCCCGCCCATGACCAGAGAGACTTTGATTTTGCCAAAACCTTCGACCTTGAAATAATACCTGTAGTAGATACGAAGGATCCGGAAATAGATGTTTATGACCTAAAAGAAGCCTTTGCAGCTGAAGGAAATATGATAAATTCGGGCATCTTTGACGGAATGAACAACAAAGAAGCCATTTTGCAGATAACCGCTCATCTGCAAGAGAAAGGAATAGGCAAAAGAGATACAAACTACAAGCTTCGCGACTGGCTGATATCAAGGCAGCGTTACTGGGGAACTCCTATTCCCATGATATATTGCAAAGACTGCGGATGGGTGCCGGAAAAAGAAGAAAATCTTCCTGTAATGCTTCCTACAGATGTGGAATTTACCGGAAAGGGAGAATCTCCTTTGTCAACAAGCAAAGAATTCGCAAATGCCGTTTGCCCCAAGTGCGGCAAACCGGCCACAAGGGAAATGGACACCATGGATACATTTCTTGACTCTTCATGGTATTTCCTGAGATTCTGTGATGCAAGGAATGATAAAGAAGCTTTCAATTATGAAAAGGTAAAATACTGGATGAATGTTGATCAGTACATTGGAGGTGTGGAGCATGCCATACTGCATCTTATGTATTCCAGGTTTTTCCAGATGGCACTCTATGACTGCGGTCTTGTCAGTACCAGGGAACCTTTCCGTAATCTGCTTACCCAGGGGATGGTAATAAAAGACGGCAAAAAGATGTCCAAATCCCTGGGGAATGTTGTCAGCCCTTCAGAGATAATAGAAAAATACGGAGCAGATACAGCAAGACTGTTTATACTGTTTGCCTCGCCTCCGGAGCGGGAACTGGACTGGTCAGATGCGGGAGTGGAAGGCAGCTTCAGATTCATTAACAGAGTATACAGAATGGTTTATGAGTTCACGGAAAAATACGGAAACGGTGATGCAGATCACAGTACTGAAAATAAAAGGGACAAAGAACTACTGTACAAAATGAATGCCACAGTAAAAAAAGTCACAGAAGACATAGATGAAAGATTCAATTTTAATACAGCAATAAGTGCTGTAATGGAACTTGTCAATGAAATGTACAAATACAAAGAAGGACCTGTAAATGAAAAACTTTTCCGGGGGGCCATTGAAGCTGTAATACTTATACTGTCTCCTTTCACGCCTCATGTTTGTGAAGAGCTGTGGAGACAAATCGGTAAAAAAACTTCTGTACACAAGATGAAATGGCCCGGGTATGATGAGGATGCCTTAAAAAAAGACACTGTTGAAATCGTTGTGCAGGTTAACGGAAAGGTTAAAAAGAAACTTGATGTTACAAATAATATTAGCAAGGAGGAACTTGAAAAGACTTCTATGAGCGATGCGGACGTGATGAAAATGCTGGAGAACAGGGATATAATCAAGATAATTGCTGTACCCAACAAACTGGTCAATATAGTTGTCAGATAAAGAAAAAAATATGAGAGATAAAAAACAAAACAGAGAAAAAGGCAGGCTTAGGGTGATTCCCCTGGGCGGACTTAATGAGATAGGAAAGAATATGACTTTATTGGAATCGGGCGATGATATGATGATAATCGACTGCGGTCTTTCATTCCCTGATGACGAAATGTTTGGAATAGACATAGTCATACCGGATTTTTCATATCTTAAAGAAAACAGAAATAAAATAAGGGGTATTATAATAACCCATGGGCATGAAGATCACATTGGATCCACACCTTATCTGCTAAAAGAGCTTAGTGTCCCTATTTATGCTACCAGGCTTCCTTTGGCACTTATCAAAAGCAAGTTGGAAGAACATGGCCTTTCCGGGAAACTTAATGCAATAGAAGCCGGAAGCAAAATAAGGCTGGGAGCTTTTAAAGTTGAAGCCATAAGAACCACTCATTCCATTGTTGATTCCATATGTCTTTCTATTGACACCCCGGCAGGCAGAGTTTTCCACACGGGAGATTTCAAGGTGGACTATACGCCGGTTGACGGTGAACCCATAGATTTTGCCAGGTTAGCAGAACTGGGGACAAAAGGCGTTACGTTTATGATGTCAGACAGTACAAATGCCATAAGACCCGGTTATACATCTTCAGAAAAAATAGTAGGGCAGGCCCTTGAAAACATTTTCAGAAGATCTCAAAGCAGGATAATAGTGGCCACATTTTCATCAAATGTCCATAGGGTGCAGAAGATAATCGACAATGCCGTTCTTTTCAAAAGAAAAGTGGCTTTTTCCGGAAGAAGTATGGTCAAGGTGGCAAATCTTGCCGTTGAACTGGGATATTTAAGGATACCCTCGGGAACACTTGTGGACATAAATAAAATCAAAAATATACCCGATCGGGAACTGGTCATAATTACAACGGGCAGTCAGGGAGAACCCATGTCCGCATTGACAAGGATGGCTGCTGCAGATCATAGGGCAGTGCAGATAAAAAAAGGCGATATGATAATACTGTCATCGACACCCATACCAGGGAACGAAAAAACAGTTTCTGACGTGGTAAATAAACTAATACAAAAGGGTGCGGAAGTCATATATTCCGATATTGCAGATACCCATGTTTCGGGCCACGCATGTTCAGAAGAGCTGAAACTTATGCTGTCCCTCATAAAACCCAAATATTTCATGCCTGTTCATGGAGAATACAGGCATCTTAAGGCCCATGCAGACATAGCCGAAAATATGGGGATAAAAAAAGAAAACATCTTTATACTGGAAAACGGAAACATACTGGATATTACAGAAAAGAATGCATATATAAAAAAAGAAAAGATAGAAGCGGATGCTGTAATGGTGGACGGACTTGGTGTGGGAGATGTGGGCAATATCGTACTTAGAGACAGAAGACTTCTTTCTGAATCCGGTCTGATTATTGTTGTAGCATCCGTTAACAGATCAACAAGACAAGTTGTGGCGGGACCGGACATAATATCAAGGGGATTTGTTTATGTTCGTGAAAATGAGCACCTTATCGATCAGGCGACCGAGGTGGTGACCAACACATTGAACACATGTTTTGACAAAAATAAAAAAGACTGGAACGAAATGAAATCCGCAGTCCGTGATGATCTGAGAAAATTCATATACGAAAAAACCAAGAGAAACCCCGTTATCCTTCCAATATTCATGGAAATCTGAAAGGAGATAGCAAATGAACGTTTATGATGAAGCCCACAGACTTGAGGCCGCCGTCAAAGAATCTATGGAATACAAGGAATACATGAAAGCAAAAGAAAAGATATCGGAGAATCCTGAGCTGGAAGAGATGCTGAAGGACTATCAGCAGAAACAACTGGCAGTACAGGGCAAGCAGATGCTCGGTGAGGAAGTCAGCAGTGATATGCTGCAGCAGATACAGAACCTCTATCAGATCGTTGCAAAGGATCCTCTGGCATCAGAATATCTGCAGTGCGAGATGCGTTTTGCATTAATGATGCAGGACGTATATAAGATATTAGGAGACTTGATGGGAATTGGCAAATAAAAATATAAAAAGACCCGAAGAACTGCTTAAAATAATGAAAGCTTCATCCATAGGCGATGCATGTTTCACACATATTATCGGCTACATAAGAGAAGGAATGACAGAAAAGCAGATCGCCGGTGAAATTGAAGAAACGCTTAAAAAAATGGGATCCCAGGGGCTGGCTTTTCCCACCATATTTGTTTCGGGACAAAACGGAGCCGATCCCCACGGCAGCCCTACAGACAAAAGAATAGAAGAAGGCGATATGCTGACCATGGATTTCGGGGCTGTGATAGGCGGATACTGCGGTGATATGACAAGGACCGTGGCTTTGGGCAGTATAAGCAGTGAAAAACAAAAGGCATATGAAACAGTCCTTAAGGCCCAGGAAAAAGCACTTTCATTATGCAGACCCGGTATAAAGTGTTTCGATGTTGACAAAGCTGCGAGAGACATAATAGAAAAAGCCGGATACGGGGAAAACTTCATTCACGGGACAGGTCATGGTGTGGGCAGGGAAGTGCACGAAGAACCTTATATCAACAAAAAGGCAGGCGATGAAGATATACTTGCTGAGAATATGGCCATAACCATAGAACCGGGAATATATATACCCGGCCGGTTCGGTATACGCATCGAAGACTTGGCAATAATAAGCGGATTTGGTATAATTAATACCGTTAAATCCGAGAAAAAGCTTTTGATACTTTGATTTTGTACTATTGGTATTTGATTTTGAACGAAACGGAGAAGAAAAATGATTTACGCAGGAGATTTCAGAAAAGGAATCACATTTGAAATAGACGGAGAACCTCATGTTGTAGTTGATTTCCAGCATGTAAAACCCGGCAAGGGTGCGGCCTTTGTGCGGACAAAACATAAAAACGTACTTTCGGGGGCTATAAAAGAAGAAGCTTTTAATCCAAATGATAAATTCCCAAAAGCCCATATAGAAACAAAGGTCATGCAGTATCTTTATTCTGACGGAGAACTTTTTTATTTCATGGACAAGGATTCTTATGAACAGATACCGATCCAGGCGGATCAGGTGGAAGAAGCCATGAAATACATAAAAGAAAACGACGATGCAACTATAAAGTTTTATAAAGCATCCCCATTCCTTGTGGAAGCACCGAATTTCGTCAATCTTAAGGTGGAAGAGACAGAGCCGGGAGTAAAAGGAGACACAGCCACAAATGTGACTAAAGCGGCAAAGGTGGAAACGGGAGCGGTCATACAGGTGCCCATTTTTATCGAAGAAGGTGAAGTCATACAGATAGACACAAGGACCGGAGAATATCTGGGCCGGGCAAAATAAAAAGCCGCAAGGGACGTTTGTGTCAGGCGTCCTTTATTATATATGAGGCAAAAATAAAATAAAAAT
>Ga0334889_1005834_pt1 | contig 9950 bp, 4 predicted proteins | sample GraSluR1_MG_2_FD_207222 | JGI IMG/M metagenome (GOLD analysis project Ga0334889, IMG submission 207222) | Sludge microbial communities from methane-producing bioreactor in Wageningen University, Netherlands - Granular Sludge_8_08-R1 | ecosystem: Engineered > Bioreactor > Anaerobic > Unclassified ... | reverse complement strand
ACACCTTAGCCAACTCGCAGGAACGCTTCAACACATTCTGAATACTGCGCGCTGAATACCGCCCCCCCATCTGCCCGGTAAATAAAAACTCCCCTGGCCGATAATCGCGATAATACTCCCGAAGCGTCTTCAGCAATCGATCCGACAATAGCGTTACACGGTCCTTCTTGCCTTTCCCACCCCGCACATTGATCAGCATACGCTCACTGTCAATATCTACGGGCCTCAGATTCAGTAACTCCCCCACCCGCAAACCCGCAGAGTATGCCGTCATCAACATCGCACGATGCTTGAGATTATTCGTAGCCTTCAGTATGCGCTCTATCTCTTCTAAACTGCACACTACAGGCAAAGTCTTTTCCTGACGCGGACGCTCAATATAATACACCTTGCGCGCGCCACCCAATACCTTTTCGAAATAGAATTTAATCGCATTGATGGCCTGGTTCTGGTATGAGGTTGAAATGCCCCGCTCTTCAATCAGATATCGCAAATACGCCTGGATCTCCTGATCCGAAATCTCACCAGGGGGCTTCCAATGATAATAGTTGATAAATTCCTCAAAACAAGACTCATATACCTTCTGTGTGTTCTTGCTGTATCGCAATACCACCAGCTTTTCGTGATACACCTCCGGGACTTTCCGGTAATTGGGAATCTCCTCCGGACCCTTCTTCGGCCTGACCTGCGTCACCTTACAGTCGTCCTGATACTCCCAGGTCCAAGCCTCTCTTTCACAAAAGGCCTTAATGTCGTGGAGAATGGTTTCGGTGTGTGGTACCGACCAGGTGCGGGTTTCGGCTTCCCAAACCGCAAGCGGAAAACTGCGGATCAGAAAAACCAGGGCATCATTGTAACGGAAAGCCAGCCGCAATCGACCATTATGATAGCGGACGATTTTCACCAGACGGTCCGCCGTCGCAGGGGCCGGACTCCCTGCATTTGTCTCCCTGCCTTTCCAATCCAGCCTTTTGCCAAAATAGGCCTCAAGTTTTTGCTGTGTTTCTTTGCCGGCCGGCACTACCCAACAGAACGCAGCCCGGTCCCATCGCGCCCCGGGCAGCACACGCAGAAAAGCAAGGTCCGGCTCGGAGCGGGGCAGCTTCAGCAAATAATGACGTTGGGTGCGGATAATCTCGACACGGGAAGAAGAAGCGTTCATAGCATATAAGATTAATATTCGTCAATAAACCCGCCCTTTCTTGCGTATATACTTCCTTATCTGAGAGTATGCGAGGGGAGCATTTGATATAATAGACGAATAGGAGGGGGAAAACGGAGAAAAATTGTCAATTTTCAACAGCCAATATTAACATTCAATGGTAATAATCAATGTCAATGTTCAATATATCAATAGCTTATGAAGCTTGCGCCCTTTGTCAATGCGCCAAGAACAATCAAAACTCGCGAAGCGGCGTCTCCAGTGATCAGTGAACAGTGTATAGTGGATCAGTGGGCAGTGTGTCAATTCGAAAATAAATTTGTCCTTCTGGCCTTCTGATCCGCTGACCTTCTGATCTGCTGACCTTCTGATCCGCTGACCTTCTGATCTGCTGACCTTCTGACCTTCTGATCTTCTGACCTTCTGACCTTCTGATCTTCTGACCTTCTGATCTTCTGACCTTCTGATCTGCTGACCTGCCGGCCTTCTGGCCTGCTGAATAAATAATCAATCGGATCGCGCTCCGATGGAACGCATTAATGGAAACAAACATCTACTACTAATCAGGTTTCGCCCCTATGGGGCAATATAACTTCTTCAGCCTTTTCTGAATTCGCCTGCCTACCGGCAGGTAGACACTCGCCTGTCTACCGGCAGGTAGGCGCTCCTACGTACCTTCCTCCTTATGACTTATGAATTCTAAAATCTGACTTACTACATAAATGGTCCGCCCCTTCGGGGCTTGGGAACCCGATCGGTATGGGATTCTCTTCGCGCTTGCCTTGCTTTTCGCTCCCCACTCCTTATCCCCGCCTTTTTCCTACTTTAGCTCCCTGTTTTGGAAATGGAAGAGCAAGCTATGGCGAAGAAGTCAAAAAAGGTATGGTCACCGAAAGACAATTACCTGAAAACCAAAGAACTGATTGGCTATGTGGATAGAAAGCAAGCCAGCCAGGCCGACTACGACCGCATCGGGTTTATGTCGGGCCTGGAAGTACATCAGCAGTTAAAAACGCGGACAAAACTCTTTTGTCGCTGCCCGGCGGGGAAATATAATCACAGCGATGACTTCGATGCCGAGATCATCCGTCATATGCGTCCCACCCTCAGCGAGCTGGGCGAATATGATGGAACGGCACTGATGGAATTCAAAACCCGCAAGGAAATCATCTACCGTATCAAGAATGAAACGGCCTGTACTTACGAGGTGGACGATACTCCGCCCTTTCCCATCGACAGGGAGGCGCTCGATAATGCCATCTTAATTTCCCTCTTATGCAAACTGAATGTGGTGGGAGAGGTGCACATCACCCGCAAACAATACCTGGATGGCAGCATCCCGACCGGCTTTCAAAGGACAGCCATCATCGGGGTGGAAGGGGAGATCGAACTAAAGCATAAAAAGGTACGACTCATACAGCTGAGCCTGGAAGAAGACAGTTGCCGTGAAATTTCCGACATCGGTCATACCCGTGTTTATAAAACGGACCGCCTGGGGATGCCGTTGATCGAAACGGTGACCTATCCGGAAATGATCAATCCCGAGGAAGTGAAGGAAGCCTGTGATGTGATCCGCTTTATGAACCGCAGCACAGGCCGTGTGCTCACCGGCATCGGAAGCGGCCGCCAGGATGTGAATGTGAGCTGCCGCGGTGGCACACGTGTGGAGATAAAAGGGGTGGCCCATACCAAATGGATCCCCGAGCTGACCCACATCGAAGCCTTCCGCCAATGGGCCCTGCTCCACCTGCGTGATTTCCTGAAAACCCGCATTGCCGAACCCACACAATGGAGAGTCCAACATCAATTCCTGCCCCATCACCTGCTCAACGGGATTTCCTACGAACCCCTCAGGGAGGCCAGGCGCCAGGACTGGAAGGTGATGGCCCTGAATCTGCCCGGATTCCAGAATGCACTGTCCCATTTCACCCAGCCGGAAAAATGCTTCGCCGATGAGCTTCGCGACCGCCTCAAAGTGATCGCCTGCCTGGAGAAACCCAATATGGTGTGCTCGGAAGATCTGGAGCCACTGGTAGAGGAAGCCCTCTTGCAGAAAGTCAGAGATCTTTTCTGCGCTGCCGAAGAGGATGCGCAAATCATCCTCTGGGGGCCGGAAGCGGATATGAAGACCGCCCTGGAGACCATCGAAGAACGCTGCCAAATGGCCCTGGAAGGGGTACCGAATGAGACGAGAAAATCCTTTGAGGATGGCACCACCATCTTCGAAAGGGTATTGCCGGGCGCCGACAGAATGTATCCCGATACCGACTCCCCACCCATCCCCCTGGAAGATGCCCATATTGCCGCACTCGAGAAGAAACTACCTCAGGCCTTCATCGAGCGCTACCACAAACTGAAAGAATGGAATATCCCGGAGGATACCTTCACCTGGATCTTCAGCAAAGACCTCTTCCCCCTCCTGGAAAGATGTGTGGAGGAACTGGGTATGGATCCGGTTTTCACGGCCACTTTTTTCGCCCACCGGGTGAAGTGGGCCGAAGGTCAGCACCGGCGGCAGGAAGGCATCGCCTCTTATGATGTCATCTTCGCCCTGTTCCGCTATCTAAAGCAGGAAAAACTTCAGGCCGAACTGGCATACCGTATGCTGCCCCTGATTTATGATCACCCGAAAATGGATTTTGAATCTGTGCTTAATCTCTTGAAATTTAAGCGTATCAAAGAGGAAGATATCCTATCTCATATTCCCTTCCTGAAAGAAAAATTCAACAAAATACGGCTGTCTGAAGGCCCTGAGGCTGAAAGCCGCTGGGTGATGGGCCAGCTTGCAAAAATGGCCTGTGGAAATATGCCGCTGAATGCCCTGCGGCAGAAAGTTGATGAAATTGCCTGATCATTTACAGAAAAGCACCACGAGAAAATGAGCGAAGATCTGTTTCAGGGTTATAAAGGAGATGCACTGCAGGTACTGAAAAAGTATAATGTCAGGGTTTGGGGACAAACCCGCATCGAAACCACCAGGGGGTCCTTTCAGGGTACGGTATTGCCCCGTGCCGAGAATGACGACGACAAGCATATCGTTTTGAAGATTGCCACAGGCTATAATGTGGGAATAGATATTCTTACCATCCTGTCGATGGAGGAAACCGGGTATAAAAAGGCCAATTATAAGATCCCGGAAAAGGAGTTCCCGGTGACTCCCGGTTTGCCCAGGGTGAAACTGTTCGGAACGGGAGGCACCATCGCATCGCGGCTCGACTACCGCACCGGTGCCGTAATCCCGGCCTTCTCGCCCGGAGAACTCTATGGCGCCGTACCCGAGCTGGCCGATATCTGCAATCTGGAAACGGAAAAACTCTTTGCCGTTTTCAGTGAGAATATGGGTCCGGACCAATATAAGAAACTGGCCGTAGCCATTGGGAAGGAGATTGAAAAAGGGGTGGACGGCATTGTGATCGGACACGGTACCGATACGCTGCACCATACCGGGGCGGCATTGACTTTTATGATTCAGAATTCCCCGGTGCCCATTATCCTTGTTGGCTCACAGCGCTCCTCCGACCGCCCGAGTTCCGATGCGGCCCTCAACCTGATGCACGCAATGTTTGCCGCAGGGCATTCCGATATCGCAGAGACGCTGGTCTGTATGTTTGGGCCCACCTCTGATGAGTACGGACTCTTGCATAAAGGAACCCGGGTGCGTAAGATGCATTCCAGCTACCGAAGTACTTTCCGCACCATCGGGGATATTCCGGTGGCACGCATCACCCGGAAGGAGATCATACCGATGCATCCTGAATATAACCACCGCCGCAAAGACCGCAAGGTGACCATCATTCCCACCTTCGATGAGCGGGTTACGATGTTGTATTACTACCCGGCGATGAAGCCGGACATCCTGGATGCCATTGTGGATCAGGGATATAAGGGAGTGGTCTTCATCGGCACCGGTCTGGGGCACGTCAATAAGGAACTTTACCCCGCCATTGAAAGGGCACAGGCTGCCGGCGTCCATATGTATATGACCCTGCAGACCATCTGGGGCTATGTGCATATGTTTGTGTACGATACCGGCCGTGATATGATGGCCAAAGGCATTATCCCGGCAGGGAATATGCTTCCTGAAGTAGCTTTTATCAAACTGGGATGGGCACTGGGGCAAACCCACGATCCTGAAGAGGTAAAAAAACTAATGCTCACACCCATCAACGACGAGATCACGGAAAGGGAGCCCTATAATGGTTACCTGGTATACCAGGGGGGCGTTCCTGAAGTGGAAGAGTTTATCCGTAAAGTGCATAAATGATCCAAAATATTAAGCCGAAACATTCCCGGACAGGGAGGATTGTCAGGGCAAAGCGGCGGTGGAAGGATGCTCTCCTTGCCGCAATGATCCTGTCGTTTTTTCTACCCCTTTCTGCCCAGGACACCTTGCGCGTGATGCACTACAATTTGTTGTATTACGATGTTGTGACGGGCTTTTGTAACAATAATAACAATGGCACTCCGGCCAAGAACGCCGCCCTCCGCACCCTCATCGCGCATACCAGTCCCGATATCCTGACGGTGAATGAGATCTCCAAAGAAGTATCTGCCCACGAATTGCTGCTCGACAGCGTACTGAATTTCGTTTTTCCGGGCCGCTACGCCAGAGCGGGTTTTAGCAATGTGAACGGCTCGAATATCGTCAATGAGATGTATTATGATGTGCAGAAAGTCTGGCTGGAGGATGCACTGGGCATATATTCCGATGTGCGGGATGCCGATGCATACCGGGTAGGCATTTTGCCTCCGGGAGGTTTTGGAGACACAGCCAGCCTGCTGATGGCCGTCACCCACCTGAAGGCCGGCAGCAGCAGCAGTGATGAGCAAAAGCGTGCAGGAATGGTTTCCGATATCCTAAACTGGCTCAGCAACCAGGGATTTACCGGGAATAATCTCCTGTTGGGTGATTTGAACCTCAAGACCAGTCAGGAAACGGCCTGGTACAACCTGACCCAGTTCCCGAATGCGGCCGTGCGCTTTTATGATCCTGTCAACACCCCGGGGAATTGGTATGATAATATGCAGTTTGCCCATCTGCACAGCCAATCCACACACAATACACAAGGCGGATGTGCGGCCAGCGGTGGAATGGACGACCGCTTCGATTTTATTCTGGTGAGTCAGGCCATCCTGGATGGAAGCCTGGGCTTGCAGTATGCCAGCGGAAGTTATGAGGCAGTTGGCCAGGATGGTCTCCGTTTCAATGGAAACATTTATGATCCTGAAAACCAGGCTGTTCCTCAGGATGTGGCTCTGGCCCTGCATACCATTTCCGATCATCTCCCTATTATGATGGGGCTTTTATATGGACCGGGTACAGGGATGGCTGAAAAGCCAAAGCCAAGGATATGGACGGAAAGTGTAAGCCAGGACCGGGTCACAATTCGAAGTAACATCCCGATGGATGCTTACCGGCTGCGGGTATTTTCTACTGATGGTCGCTGGCAGGGGAGTGCTGTTATCCCTGCCGGACAGACGGCTTTTCAGCTTCCTTTCTCCCTTCCTTCAGGTTTTTACCTTTTTGAATTGCAGGAAGAGGGTGGTAAGGGGCGAGCGCTAAAGGTGGTGGTTTTCGGAAAGCCCTGAGTCATTTTTACCACAGCGCTTGTTCGCCCGCGATTGCATCGCGGGTGCAAGGGCTTGTCGTCTGTGACGACAATAGCGATTCAGTGCAAGTGCGAGTTCGAGTTTGAGCACGAGCGCGAAGAGGATCCTTTGGGTTATCCAGGTTCCTCATTTTTAACCACCAGGGCGGCCGGTGCCAATGTTCAATGGCTCAATGTTCAGTGATCAATGACATTGGATGTTGAGCCTTGAAAATTGAGCCTTGTCCCTCCCCACCTTATGACTTCTTACTTATGCCTTCTGAATTTTTACTTATGACTTAAAAGGGTCACCCCTTCGGGATCTTCGGAATTCGTACTCGTACTCGCACTCGTGCTCGTGCTTTAGACTAATGTTCGCTTCTCGCTTCTCGCTTCTTTTTTCTCCCGCAGATTTCGCAGATCAACGCGGATGTCGTTCGCCCGCGATTGCATCGCGGGTGCAAGGGCTTGTCGTCTGTGACGACAATAGCGATTCAGTGCAAGTGCGAGTTCGAGTTCGAGCACGAGCGCGAAGGGTCTTCTCCCTGCCTGCTGGCAGGCAGGCTCATCCTCATCCTCAAACTCAAACTCAAACTCAAACTTACTGCACCCTCCTTAGCTCCCAATCCTTGTCCCTACCCCCCTTATGACTTCTTACTTATGCCTTCTGAATTATGACTTAAACAACTTGCTCTTTCAGGGTTCTATTTCAGCCGTTAATAGCCGTTACTATCCGTTGATATCCGATATTAACGGCTGATAGCCGATCATAACTGTTGATAGCTGTTGTTAACCGTTACCAACGGCTATGCCTTAACGGCTGGCTATAAATTTTTCTCCCGCAGATTTCGCAGATCAGCGCAGAAACCATCTGTAGCGCCTCAGCCATTATTACCACAGATAGCACAGATTAACACAGATTGATATTGGGAGAATCATCTCAGACAATCTGGGGAAAATTATGATTCTTTCGCTGATCAATTCTTAGTTGGCTGGTGTTATTGGTGATGGTGAGAAAAACCACAAAGCCACTAAGGGTACTAAGGAACACTAAGTTGGAAGTACTGATATTCTTAGTGTTTCTACGTGTTCTCAGTTTGTGCTACGAAGTTGGAGAACCAACTGAAGTTCTTTGACAAGCTGTATTGAAGATGATGCAACCTTGCAGGGCTAATGCAGGGCGAAGCATCGGCAACGCTGTTCAGGCGGGGTTGCCAAACCGCTCCACGCTGCAAAAGCCGTAAGGCCGCTGTGGTGAACGGATGGAGAAAAGGCTGACAAGATCAGTCAGGTATGGACTTAAGAGATGAATGCAAATGAATCGCTGATGAAGTAACGAAATCACTAAGTTGTCGGGCAAAATCACATTGTGCTGAGGATGTAGAGACGAGCATAGCAGCAACCTGATTACTGGCTATGTGCCCACCGTTATACAGGCGACATGACTTAAGCCCGGGCTTCAATACGGAACGTAGGATCTCCACAACTGGGCGATGGTCGCAAAGACCAGGTTGTGGAAGTCGGACTAAACCATAGTAATGCTGATAGCCGGAGAAATCCGGAAGGATTGAAGGGTTTAGGCTGCTCAGTATATTGTACACTACAACAACTCTTGAAAAAGAGGAGGATTAACAAATGGACAAAATCGTAAAGAAGACAGTACCTATTGAGTACCAAGAAGTGGTAAGCGCTTACCAAAAGGTCAGAAGAGGAGGGAAAGCCACAGGGATTGATCAGGAAAGCTGGCAGGAATTTGAAGCCAGCTTGGAAGACAATCTCTATGTCATCTGGAATCGAATGGCCTCAGGGAGTTACTTTCCACAAGCCGTCAGGGAGGTAGAAATACCCAAGAAAGACGGCAGGGTTCGTAAGCTGGGTATTCCTACACTACGAGACAGAATAGCACAACAAGTAGTGAAGGAATATATGGAACAACGCATAGACAAAATGTTCCACGAGAACTCGTACGGTTACAGACCGTTGAAGAATGCGCATCAAGCTTTAAATCAAGTCAAACAGAATTGCTACAAGCAAGACTGGGTGATAGATTTAGACATCAGCAACTTCTTTGACGAGATAGACCACGAGTTGATGCTGAAAGCCGTAATGCACGTTATGACGGAGAAGTGGGTATGGATGTACGTCAAAAGGTGGTTAGAAATGCCTATACAAACCAAAGATGGCCAACAAACGGCCAAAGATGGGAAAGGCACACCACAAGGGGGAGTAATTAGCCCATTACTCGCCAATTTGTACTTACACTATGCCCTGGACAAATGGTTAAGTCTACATTATCCTTCAATCAACTTTGTCAGATACGCAGATGATATTATCATACACTGCGATAGTAAAACAGAGGCTGAGGAAGTACTGCAGGCAGTCAAGGAAAGACTAACCGAAGTCAACCTCCGTATCAATGAAAAGAAGACGCGCATTGTTTACTGCAAAGACTACGCAAGGAAAGCTTCCTACGCAGAAGTTCAGTTTGAATTTCTGGGATTCAGCTACCAACCCAGAGCCCGCAAGAGCAAAAGGGACGGTAAAACCTATATGGCCTTTGCAGCAGAGATTAGTCGAACCAATCAAAGCAGGATCAGGGAACTGATCCGGGGGTACAAATACTGGCACTACCCGGGGATAACACCTGAAGACATCGCGAAAGCGTTAAATCCTAAACTTAGAGGCTGGATCAACTACTATGGCATTTACAGCAAAAGAAGCCTACGGCGCTCTTTACTTATGGTTGACCGAAAGCTCATCAGCAGGTTTAAGAAACTGCACAAGATTGGCACAAGGAAAGCCGTCAAGCAACTCCAGATGTTAAAACAGTCAAGCCCAAATCTGTTTTATCATTGGTCAGCAGGTTACTGATCTCTTTATCAAGAGCAGCAAGAGCCGTATGACGGGAGACTGTCACGTACGGTTCTGTGAGAGGCTGGGGGTGAAACTCCCCCGGCCTACTCGGCGCCTCAATGGCAAATCTGTCCAATAAGGACAATCTCCTGGTTATATATATTCGACAGAAATAGTTTTTCAAATTTTAACGCAAAGCCGCAAAGAATAACGCAAAGCGCGCAAAGGGTCTTCTCCCTGCCTGCTGGCCTTTAGATTCGCACTCCAATTATCTTACTTATTCATTGTTATTAAACGAGGGGGGTCTGGGGGGAGACTCATAACTTATGGTTTAGGTTGATAACTTT
>Ga0334889_1005820_pt1 | contig 9967 bp, 7 predicted proteins | sample GraSluR1_MG_2_FD_207222 | JGI IMG/M metagenome (GOLD analysis project Ga0334889, IMG submission 207222) | Sludge microbial communities from methane-producing bioreactor in Wageningen University, Netherlands - Granular Sludge_8_08-R1 | ecosystem: Engineered > Bioreactor > Anaerobic > Unclassified ... | reverse complement strand
TTGCTAGAGCTATTTTATGAAAAAAGATTGCGTAAAAAAGTCCTCCCTGTATCGTAGAGTCCGAAAGTTCGATACGGGATTCACCCCCCTCGCTCTCCGAGGGGAGAACGACGTTTCAGGGAGGAACACATTTATGAAAAAGGCACGGGTAGCGATAAACGGATTCGGACGAATCGGCAGACTTATGGTACGAGGTATGTATGACTACGACCAGGAGGGACTCTTCGACATCGTGGCCACCAACAGCCGTTCCCTGGCGGAACAGCGGGCCCATCTCCTGAAGTACGACTCGGTGCACCGTCGTTTCAAGGAAGAGGTCACTCACGACGAAAACCATTTTTACATCAACGGCAAACCCATAGAAAACCTTCGTTTTTCGGACCCTCACTCCTACCCCTGGGGAGATCTCGGAATAGATATCGTCATCGAAGCTTCGGGAAAATTCACCCGCCCGGAAAAGGCCCAGGTTCATCTCGAAAGAGGAGCGAAAAAGGTTATTCTCACGGCTCCGAGTCACAATAATTCCATGAAAACCATCGTTATGGGAGTGAATGAAGAGGCCTACGATCCTTCCCGGGACCATATGATTTCCAATGCCTCCTGCACCACCAACTGCCTTGCCCCGGTAGTCAAGGTACTTCACGAAAACTTCGGCATCCGGGACGGCATGATGACCACGGTGCACTCCTACACCAACGATCAGTGCACTCTCGATTCGGCACACTCCAAGTTCAATCGGGGCAGGGCCAACGCCATGTCCATGATACCCACCACCACCGGAGCCGCCAGTGCCATAGGGGCGGTACTTCCGGAACTTGACGGAAGGCTTCACGGCATAGCCATACGGGTACCCACCCCGGACGTCTCCCTGGTAGATCTGGTGGCGGATCTCGAAGAAGCTCCCACCAAAGAAACGATAAATGAAGCCATGAAAAAAGCCGCTCAGGGCCCTATGGGAAAATACCTTGGCTACGAGGAAGATCAATGCGTATCCATGGATTACGTGGGAGATCCCCGATCGTCCATCTTTGCCGCCCCCTACACCATGGCACTGGGACACAAGGCGAAGGTGCTCGCCTGGTACGATAACGAATGGGGGTACGCCTGCCGCTGTGTGGATCTGACGAATTTCATCATTCGCCAGGGGCTCTGATATCGAAGAAGTGCCTCCTGATCACGCAAATTCCCTGCAACAACCATGCAGAAGCTCCGGAGGCGTATGGCTTCCGGAGCTTCTGCATGTTTTCCGCAATTCAGAAAAAGCGGACATCCCCGGATTGACAAGAAAAAAGCCCGGAGTACACTTTATATCAAGGGAGCTCCAGCGGACTTCTTCACGTAAAAATGCGGCATTCAAGGAGATTTCCCACATTTTTTCAGTCAAGGAAGGTGAGCATGGCTATGCAAAAAAGGATCCCACGAATCTCCGTAATCGCGTTGTGTCTTATTCTTGCCCTCTCCGTAGCAGCCCAGGGATGCACCACCGTCATTGTGGGGAAAAACCGTTCCACCACGGGATCGGTTCTGGTGGCGCACAATGAGGAGCTCGGCATGAATGCAGCCCAGCATTTCGTGGTGACGGAAGAGGCCTCTCACGAAGCGGGCGCTGTCTACACCACCTATTCCGAGGGCTCCATACCCCAGCCCGAAAAAACGTGGCGCTACATAGCCTCCAGGGTTTTCGACAAAGAATACTATCCCGGAGATTTCACCACGGGGGTGAACGAATGGGGAGTCACCATAGCCAATAATATGTCCTGGGGGCAGGAAGTTCCCGAAGAAAGTGCCTGGGATACCATTCCGGGAGGCATCATCTGGACGGAATTTACCCAGCTCGTGCTGGAACGGGCCAAAACGGCCCGGGAAGGCGTGGAGCTCCTCGGACACCTCTGTGAGACCTACCACCTGAGCGCAGATCCCGGCACCATGTTCGCCGTGGCGGATCCCGACGAGGGATGGTGGGTGGAGATCGCCCGGGATGGGCAGTGGATAGCGGTACGGGTTCCGGACGAAGTGGTTTCGGTGCGGGCTAACGGCTACCGTATCGGAGCGGTAAATCTGGAGGATTCGGAAAACGTCCTGCACTCCCCCGGCCTGAAAGCCTTTGCGGAAGAAAAAGGATGGTACCACCCCGAGGACGGAGAGTTCAACTTCTCCAGAGCCTACGGAGACCCCTGGATTTTCGACGACTACAACGTACTGCGGCATTCGCTGGTAGAGGAACGCCTGGGACAGATAGGTAAAATCTCTCCGAAGGATCTCATGGAGATTCTCCGATGGAACTACGAGGATACGGAATACTACGTGGAAAACGACGAAACCGGATCCCCCTGGACCGGGGACTACCGCACCATAGCGCGCCTGAACACCGAAGTAAGCGCCGTGGTGGAACTGCGCAAAGACCTTCCCAGGGAGATGGGTAGCCTTATCTGGTGGTGCATGAATACACCCAAAACTGGCGTATTCATTCCCTGGTACTTCGGCACCACCTCCTTCCTCGAAGCCTTTGCCGCTGGCACGGACCGCTTCGACGAAAAGTCCGCATATTGGCGCTTTTTCGAACTGAAAATGCTGGCTCACCAAAACTATCGGGTGGCTTTCCCCCTTCTGCACCCTGCCTGGACGGAAATGGAAAGCAGAGCCTTCGAAAAGCAAGAGGAGATAGAGAAGGAAGCCTTGGCTCTCTACCGGGAAAAGGGCGCTCCCGAGGCTCAGGCCTTCCTCACAAGCTATTCGAACTCTCTGGCAGACGAAGCCTTCGGAAAGGCGGAAGAACTCATTCGAGAGATCAAAACCCAGGCATGGTTCCAGGACTGATATTTTCTCCCGAAACCCAGCACCACGAAGCAAAGGAATAACTGACGAGGAGGCCGAAAAACCCTGAAAATCCGGATTTTTTTCGGCCTCCTCCTTTTTGTCACACCCCAGATCTTTTCTATTTGGCAATCACCGCCAGAAGTTCCAGGGGTTCTTTGCCGGTATTGCGCAGAGCGTGGGTTCCGCCCCTAAGGGCCACGGTAATGTGTCCGGGCCTTACGGCAATCCACTCTCCCTCTTCGAGATACTCTCCGGATCCCGAAAGAATGCAGTACACCTCTTCATCTCCCTCATGCCGATGTTCTCCTATGGAAGCTCCCGGATCCAGAGTGATGTGAGAAACCATCTGGAATCGACTGGTTCCTTCGAGAGACCCCGGAGAAATTACGTGCCGGGCAAAACCGCCCCCCTGACCTTTTTGAAAACCCTCGCGCCGTACAGGATCCATACTTTCGGGATGATACAGCATACACAATCTCCTCCTTCGGATCAATCCGTTCAAGCTGTCCAGTCTAACTCTTCAACTTGCCAAAAGGCCCTTCCTCAACGCCGAGCATGCCGGGCGGCCCGGGCTTTGAGATTTTCCGGTTTCAGATCCACCAGGGTCCAGAAGAGGCTTGCCACGAAGCAGCCCACAAGGATCGCCAATGCCAAGAGATGAAACGCGTTGGTCTGCCCCATACCGGGGGAGGCAAAACCCATAAAGAGGGGAAGCAGTACCCAGCTTGCATCCAGGGAAAAATATACCATGGAAGTTCCCTTGGGGCGAAGTTTCCCCGGCACCAAATCCGCCACCAGAGCGAAAAGGGTGGGAAATCCGATGCCCATGCCCATACCGAAGAGAAGTCCGCAGAATCCCACCGAAAGAGGCCCGGAAAGATGAGGGGCCGCAAGAAGGGCGATTCCCATAAAGGCCGTGGCGGGAGGCATCATCATCCCCCGGGAATACCGCTGGAGCACTCCCTGGCAGAAGAGGCGCACCGAAATGGACCCCGCCGCAGTGGCTGCCAGAAAAGGAGAGACTTCAAGCCCTACTTGGTGCAGCAAATTGGAAAGATAGAGCACCGAAGAATCCGCCAGAGCGAAGAGAAGGGCCGAACAGAGCAGAATGGGAAATCCCCGGGTACGGAAGAGTTCCGCATAGGAACCCCACGCCTGGGCACGGTGATACTCCACTCCGAAAGTCTCCAGGGAAGGCAGAGAGAAGCTGAGAGCAAAACAGCACATCCCCATGAAAGGAGCTATTCCGAGATAGGTGGCAAACATACCCCGGGCCAGGAGAAACTCACAAAGAGGTACGGTGGTGAAGAGGGGTGCCACGGATCCCAGGGAGACCAGGGCGAAAAAACGACCCCGTACTTCTTCGGGAATAACGAAGGTTTGGTAGGTGGTAAGAGCCACGAGAAAAAGGCTTGCCCCCACTCCCATAAGAATACGGCAAAGAGCGAGCAGCATAAAATGGGGCTCCGCAAAAAGAAAAAGGCTTCCTCCGAGAATACACAGAAGGGAAGCCCCTATCATGGTATGCCGCACTCCCATACGCTCTGTCACGGCGCCTCCGAAAGGTCGGGCGAGGGTACAGGCTCCGAAGAAGGCGCTCACCACAATCCCCGCGGTCTGAGAAGGCAGCCCCCGGATCTCCAGAAAACGGGCAAGGAGATAATAGACGCTCAAAAAACCGTAAATCACGAAATAACTGCACATGAGGCGTACCAATATCGAGATCGGCAGCCTTCGGGGAAGGGGTTTTAACACCGTTTCCACCGCTTCATCCGCGCATCGTTCCTTTCAGAGAAAAATATGGAGACATTCTTTACGAAAAGGTGTTTTTGGTAACGTAGGTTTGGCGTTCCTGCCACAGCTCCTCCACCACGGGAAAAACTTTGCTGCTCCGCTCGGGGCACTTACGGGCCACCACAAGACAGAGAGCGTTCACCAGACTGATAGGAGCCGCATACGAATCAATGAAAGAAATGCAGTTGGAAGGAATTCCCACCACACAGTCCGCCCACCGCGCAGCGGGAGAGGAGATGCAATCCGTCACTACCCCGGTGGGGATCTTCTGCTTCTTCGCCATGGCCAGAAGCTCCACCGTGGCCTGAATACAGCGGTTAAAGGTAAACCCCAAAACCATATCTTCTCTTCCGAGATTTGCCACCCGCTCCACCGCATAGAAGGGCTCCAGCAGGTGGATATGAGGAAGGAACCAGGATATATAAAAGTGGAAGTACTCACTCAGAACCCTGGAGCTCCGCTCACAGATACAGTGCACGCTTCGGGCTCTCAGAATCATATCCGCCAGGCTTTCCACCGCAGCCTCATCCACGCTGTAGAGCGCTTTACCGAGGTTTTCCATATCGTCCTGCAACACCCGGCGTACAAGATTTTCCTCTTCCGTGGAAGGCTCGAAGGCATGAACTCTTTCGGGAACCGAACGATTTTCGTAAACCTTCTGCCGAAGAGCGGACTTTAATTCCGGATATCCTCGGTATCCCAGAACCGTGGCAAAACGGAATACCGTGGATTCGCTCACTTTAAGCTCTCGGGCTATCTCCGAAGCGGTCATGAACATGGCCTGCTGCCGGCTCTGCATAAGAAAAGCCGCTATCTTCCTATGACTGGGAGAAAACCGCCCCGCCCTTTCGCGAAGCCTCTCTTCAAAAAGCACTCTCGAAACACCTCACTTCCGTGGGTTCTCACCAGAATTCCCCACCCGGAACATGTTCGGATTTTTTCCGGAAAAAGAACAAACCCGCATACTGTATAACATAGCACGCTGAAAAACAATACGTTCTTTATCAAAAGCCCCATACACATGCACAGGTATCTTGACGTTGGACATTCCCTCCGCATACCGGAGACATGCGGACAATTCCTACAGAAGACCCCTGTTTTCCGCCATTGTACCGCACTCTTCAAAAAAATGAAAGATTTTCCCCTTTCATATTTGACAATGGAATTTTTCCCCTATATACTCATTATAATTGAGGAGACTGGGCGTCATAAAAAGCGCTCTTCGTGATCTTGGGTTCACAAATCTTCGCAAAAATTTATATGGGGGGATGTATCATGACTGAGTATCGTCATATCAGCCTTTGGAAAGACGTACCAGAAGAACAGTGGAACGATTGGAAATGGCAGATAGCGAACCGCGTGACCGATGTGGCGACCCTTCGCAAGATTATCAACATTACCGATGAAGAGGCCGCAAAGATCGAACAAAGTCTCAACAAGCTCCGCATGGCCATCACCCCCTACTATGCGTCTCTCATGGATCCCGACGATCCCACCTGCCCCGTGCGCATGCAGGCGGTTCCCACCATGGCGGAGACCCACATCGCGGGGGCGGACATCCACGATCCCCTTCACGAGGACGTGGACTCTCCCGTACCGGGGCTTACCCACCGCTATCCCGACCGGGGGCTTCTTCTCGTAACGGACCAGTGCTCCATGTATTGCCGCCACTGCACCCGCCGGCGCCATGCGGGAGAAACGGACAAAGCCTACGGCAAGGAACAGATCGCAAAATGCATCGACTACGTCCGGAACACTCCTTCCTTCCGGGACGTGCTTCTCTCCGGAGGAGATCCTCTCACCATCGACGAAGAGATGCTCGAATGGGTCATCTCGGAGCTTTCCGCCATCCCCCACGTGGATTTCGTGCGCATCGGGAGCCGCACCCCCGTGGTCTGTCCTCAGAGAATTACGAAAAAGCTCTGCGACATGCTCAAAAAGTACCATCCCATCTGGATCAATACGCACTTCAACCACCCCAAGGAGATCACCCCGGAAGCCGCCAGGGCCTGCAATATGCTGGCGGATGCGGGAGTTCCCCTGGGAAACCAGTCGGTACTTCTCAAGGGGCTGAACGACTGCCCCTACCTTTTCCGGGAACTGAACCAGCAGCTTCTGAAAATCCGGGTACGCCCCTACTACATCTATCAGTGCGACCTCTCCGAGGGAATCGAGCACTTCCGTACCTCCGTGGGCAAGGGCATCGAGATCATGGAATATCTCCGGGGACACACCACGGGGCTGGCGGTTCCCATGTTCATCGTGGATGCTCCCGGAGGCGGCGGCAAGATTCCCGTAATGCCCAATTACGTAATCTCCCGGTCGGACCGCAAGGTCATTCTGCGCAACTACGAAGGAGTGCTCACCACCTATACGGAGCCCGAGGACAATCAGAGCCATCCCGAAAAGCTCTACAAACGGGATGAATATATCACCCGGCAGCAGCACCTTTCCCACGAAGGGCTTATCCAGCTTCTGGACGGCAAGAAGGTCTCCATGGAGCCCGCCCACCTGCAGCGCCTGGAACGCAATAAAAAATAAATACATTGCCTGGCCTTTTCGGGGGTTTTTTCCATGGATTTCGGAAAGAGCTCCCGAAAAACCGTATTATCATGGGGGAAAATGATCTTTTATGAGAAAAGGATACGAAAAAATTACCCAGCATGGAGTCTCGGAACTTCTCGGACAGCTCGTAGGCATTCCCAGCCCGTACTTCAAGGAAGAAGCCATCATGAATTTCGCCAAAGAATGGCTGGAAAAGCATGGGGTGCCCGGGGAATTCCACAAGTTTCACGAAAGCAAAATTTACGACTATGCGGGCATCAACGTGGTGGGATCCCTGCAGGGCACCGGCAAAGGGCCTCACATTCTTCTGAACGGCCACCTCGATACGGTAAAGCTCTGTGAAGGCTGGACCCGAGACCCCTACGCCGCCTCCGTCGAAGGAGACCGCATGTATGGACTGGGCACATGCGATATGAAGTCGGGATGTGTCGCTATCATGCTCGCCCTGGAGGCCTTCCTCGAGGATCACCAGGATTTTCGGGGCCGCATCGACTACAGCCTGGTATGCGATGAAGAGGGGCCCTTCGGGCTTGGCACGGATGCTCTCATCGTGGACGGCATCATGAGCCCCGAGGCGGACGTGGCAGTAATCACCGAGCCGAGCAGCGCCTTTGCGGACGTGCCCTTTCCGAGTGTCTGCCTCGGCGCCCGGGGAGGCTGGAATTACAAGATCACCGTGGAGGGAAAATCCGCCCACGGTGCCCAGCCGGAGCTGGGAATCAACGCCATTACCGAGGCGGCAAAAATTCTTTTGGAACTTGAAAAAACCCAACTTCCCTCTCACGAGAAGCTTGGATCCGGTTCTCTCTGCTGCATCGATTTTCAGGGAGGAGGAGCGGCTCTCTCGGTACCCGACGAAGCACAGTTTTCCATCTTCCGCCACGTAGTAGTGGGAGTATCCAAAGAGACCCTCCGGCACGAAGCGGAAGAAGCCATCAAGCGGGCGAACATCCGGGGCAAAGCCACCATATCCTTCCGGAATGCTCCTCATCCGGACTGTGATGGATTTCCCGCCTACGTGGTACCCGAGGATAATCCCTACGTTCAGGTGATGGAAAAGGCTCTCGAAGACGTGACGGGCAAGAAACCCGTACAGAGCTACTTCGCCAGTGTGGGAGATTTCTGCTATACCGGAGGAAGGCTCGGAATTCCCACTCTCGTGGTGGGAGCCAAGGGAGGTAACTATCACGGGGCGGACGAATACGTGGAACTTCCCACGGTTCTTCAAAGCACCCAAGCGCTCTATCGCTTTCTTGCTTCTCTCTGCGGAGAGGGATCCTAACTCTCTCTCCCAAGAAAAAAAGAGACACTCTTACCAGGAAAGGAGGAACATACTCCGAAGAAAAATGTCTGAGAACCTCTGAAAGAACATGCGCCCGAAGCATATGAACTCTCCCGGAAATCCTGCGCCATCGGGAGATACCGAGCAAACACAAGGGAGGTTAGCTTTATGCAATTGCACATTTTGGACGTGGGGGTCGTTATCGCGTACTTTATTTCTCTTATTTCCATCGGCTACTACATTATGAAGCAGGCTGAAACAGGTAAGGAAAACGAATCCTTTCTCGCAGCGGATCGTAATATGGGCCTTATCCGAACCACCGGCTCCGCCGCAGCTACGGACCTTGGAGGCGGCTTCAGCATCGCCATGGGAGGACTGGGCTTCAGCATAGGGATTTCCGGATCCTGGCTCATCGGAGTTTCCGCCCTCAGCGCATGCCTGGCGGCTCTTCTTCTGGCTCCCAAACTTCACCGCTGGTCCGTGAAGGTGAAAGGACTCACCACGGGAGACCTCTTTGAATCCCGGTTCGACAAGAAAACCGGTATGATGGCGGCTCTTCTCATCGGTCTCGCCTGGTGGACCTTCGTGGGAGGCCAGGTTATCGCGGGAGCCAAGCTCGTGGCGGGAACCATCGGCCTGGACGTGACCACCACCATTATCATTGCAGGAGTCATCATTCTTCTCTACACCTCCATGGGAGGCCTCAAGGCAGTTATCACCCTGGACGTCTATCAGCTGATCATCCTTACCATCGGAGTTGTGGGCGTCCTGGTTCCCATGGGATTGAGCAAAGTGGGCGGCTTCGGAGCCCTCATGGATCAGCTCGCGGCAAATCCCGAGACTGCGGGACTCACCAAATGGGGGGCCGTAGACTGGAAGACTGCGGTGGGCTGGTTCCTCTCCATCTTCCCGGTATGGTTCATCTCCATCGCCACCTTCCAGCGGGTTATCGCCGCCAAGGACGAGAAGACTGCCAAAATGGGAATCTTCCTTACGGGTATTCCCATCGAATGGCCTATCTTCGCCATCGGCATGACCCTCGTGGGACTTCTGGCGCACGTCCTCGTTCCCGGACTCAGCGATCCTGAGCTCGCCACCCCCACCATGATCGTCACCATACTCCCCGTCGGGCTCTCGGGACTCGTGGTAGCGGCCTACATGGCGGCGGTACTTTCCACGGCGGACTCCTGCCTCATGGGTAGCGTAGCCATCTTTACCAACGACATCTACCGGAAGCTCATCAATCCCAAGGCTTCGGACAAACAGCTCATGTTCGTCAACCGCTTGGCGGTTCTCGTTCTTGGCGCCTTCGCCATCGGCTTGGCCTACCGGATCCCCACGGTCATCGATCTGGTAATGTATGCCTATACCTTCGGCGCCGCAGGACTCTTCTTCCCCATGCTGGGACTTCTCTTCTGGCGGGGAGCCACCGCCACGGGAGCTTTCTGGAGCATCCTCCTCGGAGGCGGTTCCTCCATCGTATGGTCCCTCATGGGCAAACCCTACGGT
>Ga0334889_1005814_pt1 | contig 9978 bp, 10 predicted proteins | sample GraSluR1_MG_2_FD_207222 | JGI IMG/M metagenome (GOLD analysis project Ga0334889, IMG submission 207222) | Sludge microbial communities from methane-producing bioreactor in Wageningen University, Netherlands - Granular Sludge_8_08-R1 | ecosystem: Engineered > Bioreactor > Anaerobic > Unclassified ... | reverse complement strand
CGATCGTGTGGATGCCTCGCACATCAAGGTCGAGGTGATTGACCGCGCCGCACGACTGTCGGGCCATGTTCCCAGCTATACAGCCCGTCGCGCCGCCGAAACCGACACATGGCTCATCGCCGGTGTCACGTCGGTCGACAATCGTCTGGAGGTCGTTAATCCGGCTGACACACCAGGCCCGACCGACGCCGATCTTCTGGCCGAACTCTCGACGGCGCTGAGCTGGGAGCCAAGTCTGCGGGACGCCGATATCGATGTGTTCGTCCGCAACGGGCGCGTCACACTGATCGGTTCGGTAGATGCCTATTGGAAGAAGCTGCGCGCCGAGGAGTTGGCGGCCACACTCGTAGGCGTGATGGACATCACGAACGAGCTCGCAGTCGTACCGTCCCAGCGCATCGAGGACCGTTTGATTGCCGACAGCGTTGTCGCGGCCCTGGAGCGCAACATGTATGTAGACGCCCGCGCGATCAATGTGCGCGTCAACGAGGGCATTGTGACCCTGTCCGGCACCGTATCGAGTCTGCCGGAGTTTCGTGCCGTCGACGAGATTGCCTGCCGGACGACCGGGATCGTCACCATCAACAACGAAGTGATCATTGAGTGACAATCTGCCCGGCCGATCCCGGCGCGCCTACGGCGTTGCCGTCGGTCGAGCAGTCGATCCGGTAGAGGAGATCGTCCATGAGTGTCAGCACAGGTGTCAAAACGTTCGATCATTCCCTGGATACCACGCGGCAATGGCTGGCCGCTTTGCAGGAGCGGATGGGTATCGAAAATCAGCAGGAGGCGTTTGTCGTGATGCGAGCCGTGCTCCAGACGCTTCGGGACCGACTGACGGTGGCCGAGACGGCCAGTTCGCAGCCGAGCTGCCCATGCTGATCCAGGGCGTATACTACCATCAGTGGACGCCCCGCCGAGAACTCGAAGACGTCAAAGCGGTCTTGCTGGCCACGATCCGTGAGATCTGGGCATAAGGCCCGTCGCATCAAGAAAGAGAGCGTTGCCCGTGCCTCGACAGATATTACTCAGGACCGCCTTGTGGGGATGTGTCGCCGTATTGGTCGTGCTGGCCGGTTGTGGCGACCCGGACGAACCGGCCGAGGCGGACGAGGACCCCGTCGTCGTCGAGATCGCCCGGGTCGAGCACGGACGGATCCGAGAGATCGTCACGAGAGTGGGCAACATCCGGGCCACAGCCATTGTGGGAATCCGGCCGGAGATATCCGGCGTCGTACGGGAAATCCACTTCGACGAAGGCGATGAAGTCGAGGCCGACGCCCTTCTCTTTTCCCTGGACAGCCGCAAACTCCGCAAGCAGTTGGCTGCCGAAGAGGCGGCCCTGCAGGCCGCCCGCTCTCGGGCCGAGTTCGCCGAACTGATGTATGAGCGTTTCGAGCAGCTTCTGCACCAGGACGCAGCGCCCGCCGCGGAGCGCGACCGGAGAAGGACCGAATGGGAGACGGCCCAAGCCGACATCGAACGGAGCGAGGCTCAGATTGCCTTGCTCCGCGAGAGGCTTTGGGATACGGAAATCCGCATGCCGATGAACGGCCATGCGAGTGAAAGCAAAGTCGATCGCGGTGATCTTGCGACGGCCGGGCAGTTGCTGACAGTGGTCTACGCGCCGTCTCTGGAAGCGCGGTTCTCGGTGCCCGAGGACGCCGCGGGCCGCGTCTGCGCAGGCCAGACCATCGAAGCGCATGTGGCTGCCTTTCCCGATACGCCTTTCACCGGGGTCGTGTCGTTTATCGATCCCGGAGTCGATGAGCATACGCGGACGTTTCTGGTCAAGGCGCACATAGACGAGCCCGACCACCGGCTCAAATCGGGGATGTTTGCAGTGGTGAACCTCATTCTGAAAACTGAGGACGACAAGCCGGTGATCCCAAACGAGGCCCTGGTGGCCACACAGGCGGGATACGTGGTGTATGTGGTCGAAGAGGCAACGGCGCACAGGCGGTCCGTAGAGATCGGGCTGCGAAAGGCCGGGATGGTCCAGATCGTTGACGGTCTGCAAGAGGGCGAAACGCTCGTGGTCTCCGGGCAGATGCGCCTGACCGACGGCGCCGAGGTCCGGGTCGTGGAAGAGTCAAACCAGGCCCGGTCTTCGGCCCCGACGAATCCCCGGACTGCCAAGCCGGCGCACGATGGCGTCAGCCCCAGTCGGAGAGTCGCCGGATGATCTGGAATTTCTGCATACGCCGCCCTGTCCTGACAACGGTGGTCTTCCTGATCATCGGAATCTTCGGAGGATACGGGTACTATCAGATGCCCATCCGTGAAAACCCGGACGTGGAGTTTCCCATCGTCAGCGTCAGCGTGATCCTGCCTGGAGCGGACCCACGCGTGATTGAAACCGAGGTCATCGATCCGCTCGAAGAGGAAATCAATACGATCGAAGGGATCAAAGAGCTTCGATCGACCGCCCGGTACCAGGTCGCCACGATTACAGCCGAGTTTGAGTTGTGGCGCGACATCGACGTGGCCGTTCAGGACGTGCGGGACCGGGTGGATCGGACGCGGCGCCGGCTTCCGGAGGATGCCGAGGAACCCCTCATTCAAAAAATCGATCCCGATGCGCAGGCCATCATGTGGATTGCCTTGGTCGGAGACAACCGCTGGGACGCGGTCCGCCTGACCGAATACGCCGAGCAGACCCTTCAGGAGCGTCTGGAAAACCTGCGGGGCGTCGGCCGCGTACTGATCGGCGGGGCCCAGCGATATGCGGTTCGGGTCCGCCTGGATCCGCTCCGGCTGGCTGCCCATCGCCTGACCGTTCAGGAAGTCGTTGCTACGATTCGCGCCAACAACGTCGATATTCCGTCCGGACTGATGCGCGGGCCGAAACGCGAATTCCTGGTCCGCACCCTGGGCCAATTCGAGAGGGCCGATCAACTGAACGATCTGGTCCTCGCATCGCATGACGGTGCCCTGGTCCGGATCCGTGACGTGGGGGAGGCGTTCGACGGTGTCGAAGACGAGCGCCAGACGGCGCGGTTCGCCGGCCGTACAACAGTGGGCCTGGGAATCGTCAAGCAGGCCCAGGCCAACACCGTGGCCGTCGCGGCCGCGGTGCGCGACCAAATGACTGACCTGGCCAGGGACTTCCCGCCAGGACTCCAGCATATCGTCGCCAGTGATGACTCCAATTTCATCCAAGCCCTCATCAATGATCTGCTTTTTACGATCCTGCTGACGACGGCACTGGTCATTCTCGTCGTACTGGTCTTCCTCGGCAGCGTGCGCAGCACCCTGGTCGCGGCGCTGGCCGTGCCGACGTCGCTACTGGGAGGCCTGGCAGCAATGCAGGTTCTGGGGTTCAGCGTCAACACCCTGACCATGCTGGCGCTGATTCTCGCGATCGGCATTGTGATTGACGACGCCATCGTGGTGATTGAGAGTTCGCATCGGCACCTGCAACAAGGAGCCGATGCCAAGCCAGCGGCTCGTGTCGGCACCACGGAGGTGGCTTTCCCGGCCATCGCCAATTCGCTGTCACTGGCCGCCGTATTCATTCCTGTGGCTTTTACGGCCGGTCTGATCGGGCGCTTCTTCCGTGAGTTCGGCTTGACCGTGACCGCCACGGTCTTTGCTTCCACGTTGACGGCATTGACGCTGACGCCCATGCTGGCCTCCAGGTTTCTGACGACGGCGGACGAGCCCGGGCGCGTCGTGCACTGGTTCGAGGGCGTGATTCGACGCGGGGAAAGCCTCTACGCAGGTTTGTTCGCGGTCGCGGTTCGCCATCCGGCCGCGACCGTTCTGGGCGCTGTGGCCGTGCTGGCCGTCGGGGCCGGCTTCGCATCCAGGCTGTCGACGGAATTCACGCCGAACGTGGATCGGTCCCAGTTCGTGATCCAATTCGAGGTGCCCGAAGGAGCCACGCTGGCCCAGACCGAGGCGTTCGGCCGCCGCATCGAGCAGGTGCTGTCGGCACAGGAGGAGGTGAAGTACTACTTCCAGGCGGTCGGTCTGGCTCGTGCCGGCGGGCCGGGCCGGGTCAATGAAGGCGTTGTGTTCGTCCGACTGACCGACCGGCGTCAACGACGGCGGCATCAGTCCGCGATCACCGAGGATGTGCGCCGCCAGTTGCGGGACGTGCCGCTGGGTCGGGCCTATGTTCTCGAACGGTCGGTCGGCGCGATGCAGGCCGAAGCCCCCGTACAGGTCGTCTTGCAGCATACTGATCTGGACGAACTCGTCGATCAGAACGAAGAGCTGATCGCCTGGCTGCGCGCCCACGAGGCCTTTACCGGTGTCAGTTCGAATCTGAGGATGAACCAGCCGCAGATTCACGTGCACATCCGACGCGACAAAGCGTCGCAGATGGGTGTGTCGGTGGCCATGATCTCCAACACGATGCGCTACCTGCTCGGCGAGCCAGAGATCTCGGAGATCGAGCGCCAGAACCGGAGATACCAGGTCATCACCGAGATGACCGGCAAAGGCAAGATGACACCGGCGCACATCGAGACACTGTACATCCGCAACGCCGCCGGCGCCCCGGTGTCCCTGGCCAATCTCGTGGAGAGCATCGAGACGATCGGCCCCAGCGAGCTGCACCATTTCAATCGATTGCGTTCGGCCACCCTGTCGAGTTCGTTGGCGGCCGGCGCGACCTTGGGCGAGGCCATCGCCGAGATTGAGGCGCACCTGCAGCAGGAGTTGCCAGAGGGCTTTTCCTATGAGCTGACGGGCCTGAGCCGCGAGTTTCTGGACTCTTTCCGCCATCTGACGACGACGGTGATCCTCTCGGTGATCTTCATTTATCTGATTCTGGCCGGCCAGTTTGAATCATTCACCCAACCTCTTGTGATCCTGTTGAGTCTGCCGTTGGCCCTTGTCGGTTCCGCCCTCGCCTTGTGGGCGTTCGACATGCCCTTCGGCATCGTGGCGTTCATCGGTTTGATCATGCTGCTCGGCATGGCGACCAAGAACGCGATTCTTCTGGTCGACTATACAAACGTGCTGATGGCGCGCGGCAGCGACCTGGTCGACGCCGCCGGACAGGCGGTGCGCGTCCGGTTCCGGCCGGTCATCATGACGACGGTATCGACAGTGTTCGGTATTTCGCCCGTGGCGTTGGGTTATGGGGCCGGGGGAGAGGCGCGGGCTCCGATGGGAGTGGCGGTCCTGTTCGGATTGTTGGTGACCACCGTTCTGACCCTGGTGGTGATCCCCGTCGTGTACACCCTGGCGATCCGTTCGCGCCATACCCTATCACGACGTCCGGCACGCCGAAAGTGAGGCGACCGTTGTGAATCACCGGACTTTGGCAACACTTCTGTAAGTGGCAATGGCATGCATCTGGTACAGATTGTCTTTCATTCTGAGTTCTGGGAAGAGATCGAGGCCATTCTCGATGAACGGCAGATCGGGCATTTCGTTCGGTTCCCGCGGCTCCAGGGTAAGGACCGTGACGGCAAACACTGTGGCAGCCAGGTCTTCCCCGGTTCGGTGTCGGTCGTGCAGATCTGGACCGAGGACGAGAACATCGACGGGCTGTTCGATCGGCTGAGTGATTTCCAGCAAGCACGGGAGGCCCATCATCACCTCGAAGCGTGGGTCTTTCCCGTCGCCCGCCGACTGTAGTCGGCCGCCGAAGTGTCTCCGGGCGCCATGTTCAAGTGTTTTGCGTATGGCCAATGAGGTGATTCGCCCATGTTTCTTGGTCAGAGCCTTGCGTACAGTCAATGGCAGAAGATGGCGTTCCGCGACTATGGATTGGACAATGGAAAGGATGAAAGAGATGATTGATCTGAAACGAAGTAGACATCAGCATCGGGCGCCTTATGTCACGACTGCTCTCTGGATAGCCTTGGTATTGCTTGTGCGATGCCCTGGGGCGTCGGGACAGGCGCAAAACAGCATTGCCGCCCTGGAGCAAATCGGCGATGCGTTTTCGTCGGTGGCCGAGGAGGCCTCTCCGGCCGTGGTGGGAATCCGCGCCGAGTGGATCGTCCGCCAGCCGGCAGCCGAGGTGCCGAGACAGTTTGAGGACTTTTTTGACTTCTTCTTCCGTCGTCCGAGGCCGCAACAGCAGCCGGAGGGCCAACCGAGAGAACGTCGCCGGCGGGCTCAGGGCTCCGGATTCATCATCTCGGCCGAGGGCCACATTCTGACGAACAGCCACATGGTGGATCAGGCTGAGCGTCTGGAGGTGGAGTTGCGAGACGGCCAGACCATCTCCGCCGAGATTGTCGGCACGGATCCGGAATCCGATGTGGCGGTCATCAAGGTGAACCTGAACGATCTGCCCACACTGACGATGGCCGATTCGGATGCCTTGAAAGTAGGCGAATGGGTCTTGGCGATCGGCAGTCCCCTGGGCTTGACCCACACCGTTACCGCCGGCATCGTCAGCGCGACGGGCCGCCGAGGTCTGCGCATCGCTGGGTACGAGAACTTCATCCAGACCGATGCCGCCATCAACGTGGGCAACTCCGGAGGCCCCTTGATCGACCTGCGCGGCCGCGCCGTGGGAATCAACACCGCCATCGTCGGCCCCGGCGGAGGCAACATCGGAATCGGCTTTGCGATTCCCATGAACATGGCCAAAGACATCGCCGACCAACTGATTCAGACCGGGTCGGTGGAACGGGGCTACCTCGGTGTCGTGCCGCAAGAGGTGACCCAGGAGATGGCCGAAGTGTTCGGTCTTGACGAAGCGACGGGCGTAGTCATCCCGCAGGTGACCGAAGGTTCGGCCGCCGACAAGGCGGGATTGCAGAGGCGCGACGTCATCCTGGAGTTCGACGGACAACGCATGGACTCGGAGATTGAGTTCCGCAACATGGTGGCCGAACGGGCGCCTGGGACGACCGTTGATCTCTTGATCGTCAGAAACGGAGATCGCCAGACGCTGACGGTGACGCTGGACAGGCGCCCCTCGGTCGAACAGATGCGCCGTGAGAGGGAAGAACCGTCCCCACCGGAAGGTACCGAACAGCTCGGCCTGGCCGTTCAGGATCTCACGCGTGATCTGGCCCGGCAGTTCGGCCACGAGGGTCGCACCGGGGTGATCGTCACACGCGTCATCCCCGGTTCTGAGGCGGCTCGAAAGGGCATCCGGCCCGGATTCCTCATCGAAGAGGTGGATGGCCAAGAGGTGCAGAACGTTGACGGGTTCGTACGCGCCGTGCGCGAGAGTCTCCTCGATGGACGGGTGGTGTTTCTCGCCAGCGACGGTCAGACCAGCCGTTATGTCGTGCTCAATGTGTCCGCGCCGAACCGATAGTCCGTTGTCGCGAGGCGAGCGATGGATCAAATGCAGAACCATCTCCGCTATCGGCCCCATCCGTGGCATGGGATCGAGGCCGGTCCCGAGCCGCCCCGGCTGGTGCATGCGTACGTGGAGATCACTCCCTTCGACACGATGAAATACGAAACGGACAAGGTGACAGGGTATCTGCGCGTGGACCGCCCGCAACGGGGTTCGTCTCTGCCGCCGACCCTCTATGGGTTCGTGCCACGGACCTATTGTGCCGACCGTGTGGCCGAATTGTCGCCCTATGCCGAGCGCGGCGATGAGGATCCACTCGATGTCTGCGTGCTCACCGAGCGACCGATCCGCCGGGCCGAAGTGATCCTTGAAGCGCGCATCATCGGGGTCATCAGAACTCTGGATGACGGGCAAGCCGACGACAAGATCGTGGCGACTCTCGATGGCGATGCCCTTTGGAGCGCGGCACAGGATATCTCCGATGTTCCCGAAGAGATCGTGGACCGGCTCCGGCATTACTTCGCAACGTACAAGATGGCTTCGGCCGACTCAAGACCGGTCGAGATCGTCAGCGTGTACGGACACACAGAGGCATGCGCGATTGTCGAAGCGGCGATGGCCGATTACGAGAACGCATTTTCGCAAGACGGTACTGATGCAGCGCATCGTCCGTAACGACCATCGCCGCTTTGGTGACCGACTCCGGCTCGGACGGACCAAGGAATCCTCTCGGCTCAATCGAGGGAACCACTGACGGTCGTCGTCCATCAACAGCGCGTACATCAGTCGGGATGTTTCAAGGCCCCGGATCGTGCACGAATCGGATTTCGGGAATCAGAGCCAACCTCTTGTGAAAGGGCTCACCATGGGTCTGTTGGGATGGGCATTGATCTTCTTCGTGATCGCCATCATCGCGGCGGCGTTTGGTTTCGGTGGGATTGCGGTGGCAGCGGCCGGAATTGCCAGGATCCTCTTCTTCGTCTTCCTGGTCGTATTTGTTGTGCTGCTCATTCTCGGCCTGCTGGGCGGGGGCGCGGCGACCGTGTGATCGGCCCAATCGAGGCTGGCCCTCCCGCCGGATGTGCGAACAGGAACAACAACAGGTTTGCTTGTGAGGTGAAAAGAAAGGAGACCCTAACATGTCCATCAAGAAGATAGGTTTGCTTGGAATGATTCTGGCAGTGGCCGTCATGGGCTGTAGAAGACGGAACAACGATGAGGAACCGGTCCCACCGCCGGAGACCGAACGCCTCAAACAGGAAGCTTCCGAGACACTCGATGCCGCCAGGGATTTCGCCGGCGCAACAAGGGAGGAGTTCGTGGACTGGATGGAGGCCAATCTCGATCGGTTGCAGGAGAATGCGCAGACATTGCGAGCAAGGACCGAGCAAAGGGGCGAGCAGGCGATTGCCGAGTTTGAGCAATATAAGGCGGCGCTCGATGAGAGGATCGCCCAGGCCAGAGAAGAACTGGAGCACGTTCGAGAAGCCGGCGCCGACGCCTGGGAAGATGCGAAAGACGCCGCACAGGCCGCGTATGACGAACTCCACAAGACGTACCGCGAGATGGCGCAGAAGTATGAATAAGCGGCGCTGTTGATGTCAGGACTTGCCACTGTCCGACGGCACCCGATGTGCTCCCTGGACTGCGATTCGCTTGCGTGACCAGGCCCTCAACAGAGCGGATGCCGGCAACAAAGGAGATCGTATATGTTTCTGGAGACCGTCAAATCACCAGGACTCGCCCATCTTTCGTACGTGCTGGGCGATCAGAATGTCGCGGCGGTCATCGATCCGCGGCGCGATATCGAGGTGTATCTTGAGATCGCCCGACGTGAGAACTGTGTGATCAAGCACATCTTCGAGACCCACCGAAACGAAGACTTCGTCATCGGTTCTCTTGCACTGGCAGGGGCAACGGGCGCTGGGATTCATCATGGCACGGCCCTCGATTTCAAGTACGGTCAGGCCGTCTCACACGGACAGTGTTTTGAGATCGGCGATTTGACGCTGAAGGTGCTCGAAACGCCAGGGCATACATTCGAGAGTATTTCGATCGCGATCTCGGACCGAAGCTTCGGCAAAGAGGCGGTGGGCGTGTTCACCGGAGATGCCCTCTTCATAGGGGATGTGGGTCGAACAGACTTCTTCCCGGACCGGGCCGAGGAGGTGGCCGGGCTGCTATACGATAGTCTCTTCGATACGCTCCTGCCGCTGGGCGACCAGACCCTGCTCTTTCCCGCTCACGGCGCCGGTTCGGTGTGTGGATCGGGCATGGCGTCACGCGAGTTCTCAACGATCGGCTACGAACGAAGAAACAACCCGCGTCTCCAGATGGACCGGGAAGAGTTCATCCAATTCAAGGTGGCCGAGCACCATTACAAACCACCCTACTTCAAACAAATGGAGCAATACAATCGGTATGGTGCCCCGCCATTGGAGCGGCTGCCGTATCCACAGCCCGCCGACGCCGATCAGTTCGCTGAGAGAATGCAGGGAGCAACGACGGTGCTGGATGCCCGCAGCCCGGAGGCCGTTGCCGGTGCGTTCATCCCGGGCAGTCTGGCAATTCCCCTGAACATGATCCCCGCCTTCGTCGGCTGGTTCGTTCCGTACGATACGCCGATCGGTCTGGTGGTCGAATCCAGCAGTCAGATCGACACGGCCGTCCGGCATCTGATTCGGCTGGGATATGACAATATCCCGGTGTATCTCGAGAGTGGATTGCACGCATGGGAGGTCAAAGGACGCACG
>Ga0334889_1005797_pt1 | contig 10005 bp, 12 predicted proteins | sample GraSluR1_MG_2_FD_207222 | JGI IMG/M metagenome (GOLD analysis project Ga0334889, IMG submission 207222) | Sludge microbial communities from methane-producing bioreactor in Wageningen University, Netherlands - Granular Sludge_8_08-R1 | ecosystem: Engineered > Bioreactor > Anaerobic > Unclassified... | reverse complement strand
TTACCCGTCTTCATCCAGAATTACACAAAGATGTAATAATCAAGAGATATGCTGTCCGTGAATAAAATGAAATACTGTGAAAACAAGAGATATTGGAAGAAATAATTAGTTTATTAAGGGAGGTATCCAATTGGATAAAACTCTTAGTCTTGACTAAGCTACTGTCTTGGTCCGAGCTTATAAAATAACGGGAGGATTATAATGATAGGTTTAGATACAATCTTGCGTGTCTGCATAAAAATAAGCGGTTTGGTGTTGGTGCTGCTGGCATTATTGAAATCTTTTGCTATGACGATAGGGACTCCAGGTTACAGCGGTTTTGATATATACATGTTTATTCAGCAATCACTGATACTTATATTAGGGATATATTTGTTAGCGGGAGGGGAACTGTTAATTAAAATAGGGACAGAACATCCGGCGAATTTTAGTAATATAGTAGATTTTAATAACATCTTTGCTTTGGGGATAAAGAGTATTGGCTTAGTTATGATGCTGAAGTATTTAATTGCTTTACTGGATTTTTTACGTTTCTATTTGAGTACAACGATGATGGCTCATGGGGATATGACAGTACCAATACCTATGCCTAGTCTTCTACCTGATCAATTAGCACTAACGTTATTGCTGAATACGATAATTATCATATTGGGATACTATCTTTTTTGTAATGGAAGAATGATCATAAAAATTGCATCATATAAGCTGAATGGAAAGATCGACAAGTAAATGGCCTGACCCCACTAATGCATTTATTTGTAATTAGATAGCAGACCAGCAGAAAAAGGAACCTTCTTTGTTGGTTAATCTTTATGGTGGTCTATAGAACAGCAATCCTATACAAGAATTAAGTCCGAATCAACTAAAAAAATAATTCTTTATAAGTGGCAGGGGAAATTGATTCCCCTGCCCAATCAATATACTAGATTATTAATTGAAATAGGAGGCTTACTAATGTACCAATTAAGACGTAAAATTTTTGAGGCTATATATGCGGAGTTAAAATATATTTTTGAAGAAGATGAGGATATTACGGTTTATGATGATATTGGAGATATTTCTTGGTCCACGAGCACATCTGTTTTAATTAACGGTTTGCTTAAAGATAAACAATTATTCCCACTGGCCAAAACATACGAAATGTTGGGAATAATGGATAGAAATACCTACCAATTGTGTGAAGAAAGCAATTATAGACGAAATTACATTCATACCAGTTTTATTAACTTTAGTTGCTTTTATTATTATGTATGTGGTTATAAAGACTATGCGGCATCACTGGCAAAAAGCAATTATTTGAACCAGAAAAAAGAATACCAACCACCTGAAAAATATGAATGTGTAAAAGAGTTTGCAAAAGTTATATATCTGGAAACTCTGGGAGACATATGTATTTTTTTTGATAAAGATAAGGCTGGTAATTACTACCATCAAGCTCAAAGTCTGTTCCGTTTAATAGATTTTAATGATCAACGGGGAGAAACCTGTGACTGCTACTGGCAATTTCTTGATGATCATTATATGTGGACAATTTATACCTGTTTTGGTGAACGGATTGATTTTGAGGACGATGGCAATAAGCGGATTGAACAAAAAAAGAACTTATTCTTTACTCTAATCGGATAATTGTGACTGTCGAGTAAGACGGATATAAAGCGGGTTCATGTTTTAATGAGCTCTTTACCCGGCAGGGGCTTTAACTAAAGGGAGGTGCTTTATAAGTGGAAAATAAGAGAAATATTTTAATCATGCTTGTTGTACTTACTGTTATCGCAATATCTCTAAAAATTCCTGCATCGGGCGGAAGTATTTTTTCGGATTCTTTTAGCTTCCTCGAAGAAAAAGATCGTGATGATATACATTTCAGCTTGGGAACTGAATTAGCAAAGCTTATAAAGCCCGACAATAATAGTATTATAATAGCGCATGTAAATGCTGAAGATATTAACCTGAACGAATGGAACTATTCAAAAACTTTCGATACCGGGAAAGCGAAAGAAATGGGAACTGAACCCCCTGCAGATACATTAATTTTACAGGAATTGATAGAGCGAAAACTTAAAGTCGATGCCGCAAGACAAATGGGTATTTATCCTAGCGAACAAGAAATAGAGGCTTATGTGAATGAACAGCGTGACTTAGCTAAAAAAGGTGATTGTTCCGATTTGGACAGCATTTTGCGGGGGTGGAAAATCTCCGAAAATGAGTTTTTTGAATTAATGAGAGAAACATGGGCTGATTCAATCGCCATTGAACGATGGTATAAAAAAGCAGTAATATCTCAAGTCGCAAAACCAGATGATCCCCAAGGAGAGGCAGCTTACACGGAAAAATTGCAGGATGCTTATCACAAGGAATTAAAGATATTAAAACAAACTGCGACAATTGAAATAACTCCATCAGGTAGTGAACTGGGGTTATCTTTTACAGAATAGCATAGTTGTTTCTTGGGATAAAAATGGAAAAGGGAGATTACAGATTATCATTAGAGCTTATTTTAATTGATATAAAATTTAAAAATACTGGAGTGAATAAAAAGTGTTATTAGATACTAATAAAACTGATATTGAAAGAATTGAAAATATACATCCTGGTGAAGTTTTGAATGAAGAATTTTTAAAACCATTAAGTATTTCGGCATATAAACTATCTAAAGATACCTTTATGCCTCAAACCAGAATTTCAGAAATCTTAAAAGGAGAAAGGAGTATAACTTGTAATACTGCCCTTAAATTAGCTAAGTATTTTGGCACTAGCCCTGATTTTTGGTTAGGACTGCAAACAGACTATGATCTGGAAAACGAATTGCAAAATATTCAGGATGAACTCGAAAAAATCAAACCTTGTTTAGTTTAGACCAACAGGGAGGCAGTCTTTCTGCCGGCAAAACAGGCCAAGAAAAAGAACATCCCTCTACGATGTCCCAACGCCTAACACCTCACGCCTCACAGATTTTCGACGATGCGGTTGAGGGCATGCAGATAATTTTTGGCCAAATTGCTGAGGCTAATGCTTTTATGGGAAATCCAGCCGACCGTTATTTCTTCATCAACATCCAGGGGTACCGCGATGATATCACTGCCGTTTAAGTCAGCACTCAATATTCCTGTGGAAATGGTATATCCGTTTAAGCCGATCAAAAGGTTGAAAAGCGTTGCCCGGTCGCTGACTATGATACTTTTTTTATGTGAAAGGGTGCTTAAAATTTCCTCGGAAAAATGAAAAGAATTATATTCCCCCTGTTCAAAGGAAAGATAAGGATAGTCGGCTAAATCCTCCAGGGTGACTATTTTTTGCCGGGAAAGAGGATTCTTTACGCTGATAAACACATGCGGTTTGGCTACTAAGAGGGTGGTGAATTTTAGATTGTTTTCCTTGAACAGTTTCTTGAGGACCTTGGAATTAAACTCATTGATATACAGGATGCCTATTTTGCTTCTCAGGTTTTTTACATCGTCGATTATTTCATAGGTTCTGCATTCTCTGAGCTCAAATTCATATTCATCATTGGCATATTCCTTTATCAGGTCAACAAATGCACTCACGGCAAAGGCATAGTGCTGTGTGGATATGGAAAAATGCTGGGCTGAGGGCTGGGCATTAAAATAGCGCTTCTCCATTAATTCGCTTTGTTCAATGATTTGTCTGGCATAGCCCAAAAATTCCGCACCATCAACCGTAACACTGACACCGCGGTTGCTACGCTGAAATATGCTGATATTCAGTTCCTTTTCCAGCTCCTTGATGGCGTTGGAAAGGCTGGGTTGACTGATAAAAAGCTTTTTGGCCGCAATGTTTATTGAACCCCAGCGGGCAATTTCTATAGCGTATTTCAGTTGCTGCAAGGTCATTTTTTCACCATCTTATCCATGATTTTTGCATTATGCAAAACCTCAATAATATATCCATTATATCATTGGCATCAAAGAAAAAATTAATTGACATAGTTTAGAAAAAGCAGAAAGAACAGACAGGGGAACAAGTCCCGGCCTCCATGGTTGCCTGTATAAATATACTTTAAATTATAATAATATAAAGTATAATATTTATGAGGTGGGTGAAATGAAAAAATTTGTTGACCGGGATAAAGAAAAAGGCTTTTTGCAAAATGAATTTGATCGAGCAGGGTCTTCATTAATTATCATCTATGGAAGACGTAGAGTAGGAAAGACCGCATTGCTAAGTGAGTTTATGAAAGGTAAAAGGGCGCTGTATTTTCTGCTTACCGAAGAAAGTGAAAATCAAAATCGCAATGCATTTAAGGATATGGTTGCTGAATTTACCAATAATGAATTGCTAAAAAGCGCCAGTATAAATAATTGGGAAATTATCTTTAAGTTTTTGCTTGAATTTGATGATGAAACAAATGAGAAAAAGCTTGTAGTAATAGATGAGTTTCAGTACCTGGGCAAATCGAATCCGGCGTTTCCTTCTATTTTTCAAAAAATATGGGATACCATGCTAAAGGAGCATAATATAATGGTCATTCTATGCGGCTCTTTAGTTTCGATGATGGAAAGCCAGACCCTGAATTATTCCAGTCCCCTCTATGGCAGACGTACAGGGCAGATAAAATTAAATCAAATACCGTTTAAGCATTATCAGGAATTTTTCCCGGGGAAAAACCGTAAGGAACTTATAGAATATTATGCAGTTACTGGCGGTGTGCCCAAGTATATAGAGTTATTTTATGAAAGTAAAGACATTTACACGGCTATTGAGAAAAACATAGTTTCCAAGTCCAGCTTTCTCTATGATGAACCGAATTTCTTGCTCCACCGGGAAGTCAGTGAAATAGGCAGTTATTTTTCCATAATTAAAACTATTGCCATGGGTAATCAAAAGCTTTCTAAAATAGCCACCTATTTGGAATTAAAGCAAACAGGACTCACAAAGTATCTCAAAACCTTGATGGATCTTGATATTCTGGAGAGAGAAGTACCTATAACCGAGGATAATCCAGGCAAAAGCAAACGGGGTCTTTACAAGATAAAAGATAATTTTATGCTTTTTTGGTTCAAGTTCATCTTTCCTAATTTAAGCTATATTGAATCCGGGCATGAAGAGCTCGCTATGGAAAAAATTCACCAGAACCTCGTGGATAATCATATCAGCTATGTCTACGAGGATATTTGTATCGAAAAAATGTGGGAGCTCAATGCGGAAGGTAAATGGAGTTTCCACTTTGACAGAGCAGGACGCTGGTGGAATGGAAATACTGAAATTGACATTATCGCCCTGGATAGTGTGGGGAATAATATTATCTTCGGTGAATGCAAATACTGGAAAAACAAGGTGGGAGCGGATGTATTGACTGTACTTGAAGAAAAAGCGATGTCAGTGGAATGGAAAGCAGGAAACTACAATAGTTACTTTGTCATATTTTCTATCAATGGTTTTACTGATGATTTAATACAATTATCAAAGCAAAGAGATAATCTACTGCTCTGTCAATAAAATTATATAAGATTAAATCTTAGCAGCCTGGATTAGACCAATTTTACTTTACTAAAAAAAGAATAAGATAATAAAACAGAGACAATGCAGTGGATAAAGCCTTATATTTTTAAGATGGAGACATGAAATATTGCGTGTTTATATTGAAGGAATTAATATTACAAAAACAGCTGTGATATAATAAATCAAGAGTATTTCCAAGGAGGCGAGAGAATGGCAGCGAAAAAGTATACGATAGAAGAGATCAAAGCTGTTGTAGAACCAATCGCCCGAAAATATGGTGTGGAACGCATATATCTGTTTGGCTCTTACGCTCGTGGAGAAGTTGCTGAAAACAGCGATATAGATTTGCGCGTAGACAAAGGGTCTCTTAAAGGGATGTTTGCCCTGTGCGGGTTATATACAGAGCTTGAAGAAGCTCTGCAGACGAAAGTGGACGTTCTGACAACAGGCAGCCTGGAGGATGACTTTCTCCATAAGATACGGAAAGAAGAGGTGCTTTTATATGGCGGATGACCGGAACGCCGACGTGCTCCGCCGCATCATTTCATATTGCCATGAGATAGAGGAAACCATTCGACGGTTCGGAAAAGATTACGCGGTATTTGTGCAGGATTCCGTATATAGGAATGCCGCAGCCCTTTGTGTCATGCAAATTGGAGAATTAACCACGTATTTTACCAATGATTTCAAAAACACCTATACGGGAATGCCCTCGACCCAAATTAAGGCGTTGCGCAATGTGCTTGTTCACAGCTATGGCAAAATTGACGTGGAAAGCTTATGGGAAACCATAATCATCGATATTCCAAAGCTGCAAGACTATTGCTCCGGCATCATCCAACAATTTGACGTCCTCATGCAGGAGAGCGCCGACGATTCGGAGGATGAGTAGCAAATCCCAGACTTTCAACAGAGACAATGCAGTGGATTAAGCCTTATATTTTCAGGATGGAGACATGAAATATTGCGTGCTTATATTGAAGGAATAAACCACCGGGGCGAAGGGGTGGCCAGGATAGACGGTAAAGTGGTTTTTATCCCTTTTGCCATACCGGGAGAACTGCTGGAAGTTGAAATAACAGAGAAAAAAAAGACTTTTTCGCGGGGGAAGATAGTCAGAATTATAGAGCCTTCCATAGACCGGGTGCAAGCCCCCTGCCCCTATTACTATGATTGCGGGGGGTGCTCCTACCAGCATCTGAATTATGCCCGCGAGCTGGAGCTTAAACAGCAGATAGTAAAGGACTGTGTTGAAAGAATTGGAAAACTCCAGGTTCCTGTGCTGCCGGTTATAGGTATGGGAAATCCCTGGCGTTACCGGAATAAAGTTGAATGGCATCTGGCTGTCAATAAGGATAAGCCTGTAATGGGATATTATTGCCGGGAGGAGCGGGAGATCCTGGAGATTGATAGCTGTCTGCTCATATCCGAGGAAATGGAAAGACTGAGTAATGAACTGCAAGGGAAGATATCACAATACATAAAAGCAGGTGTCCACCGGATTACTGTTCGCCAGTCTTCCATAGACAATACAATGGGATTAATCTTTCATGGCTCAAGTCCTCAAGGGATTAAGCTGGATAAGCTGCTGAAGGATAATCCGCTTATAAGTTCTGCATTCTTTGCCGGCAGGAATAAAATGCAGCATCTATTTGGGGAACCTTATATCAAAGAAAAGATAGGGAATATCACTTATCAGCTTTCTCCACTGGCCTTTTTCCAGATAAATCACCTGCAAAGCGAAAAACTTTTCGGCCTGGTAAAGGATTATGCTAATCATCTGCAGGGTGGGGAAAAAATCCTGGACGCTTACTGCGGTACAGGCAGCATCGCCCTTTTCATGGCGGAAAATGCCGGGAAGGTCCTGGGGGTGGAGAGCTTTGCCTTTGCTGTGGACGATGCCCGGATCAATGCCAGAATTAATGGAATAGAGAATTGTGAGTTCAAGACCGGAAAATGCGAAGAAATTACTCCCCGCCTGGATGAAAACTTCAACCTGGTAATCCTCGATCCTCCCCGTGCCGGATGTAAAAAAGAACTCATAAATGCCCTTATTGCCATGTCACCTGAAAAGATAATCTATGTATCCTGTAACCCCGCCACCATGGCTCGTGATTTAGCCCTATTAAAGGAAGGAAACTATAATATTGAAAAAATTCAGCCTGTAGATATGTTCCCGCGGACTGGACATGTTGAGACGGTTGTATTGATAACAAGGGTGAAAGAGTGAGTGTACCGGAACCCCTTATATATCAATGCTTTTGGCACACATGGGTGTGAAACCCACCAGGCGAAAAACATGAAAATATCGCTTCATGGAAACAAGTCCATAAAGGCACTATTTGATAGTCAAGTGGTCAGGTTAGATGTCATAGCCCCGCGAGTGGTCGGGTTAGATGTCAGGGGTTGCGAGTGGTCAGGTTAGATGTTTTTTCGGAAGTTTTTGAGGTTGTGTGGTCGGATTGGATGTGGGCTTAAATTACACAGAACACATGCTGCTAATAAATGAGATTAGGTTTGTTTGTTTTTTGAATTATGTGTGATATTTGCACAGTGCTGAGGTGGTATACAATTTATGGAGTTGAATGAAAAATTACAAGAACTAAGAAAACAAAAACAGTTAACCCAGGAAGAACTTGCGGAAATCTTATTTGTATCAAGAACAGCAATCTCAAAATGGGAATCAGGACGCGGTTATCCGAGCATAGAATCATTAAAAGCAATTTCAAAATTCTTTTCGATATCTGTAGATGAATTGCTGTCTGGAGAGGATTTGATTAACCTTGCAGAAAAAGACAGCCAAAGTAAAATACAACATATGCGTGATTTGATATTTGGGTTACTCGATTGTGCAATTGCGATGTTTCTGTTTCTCCCGTTCTTCGGGCAACGGGAGGGGGGGTATTTTATCCGTCAAGTTTCGTTGCTTTCCTTGACAGAAGTACAATGGTTTATAAAAGCTGCTTACCTAACAGTCGTCCTACTCACCATTGTTTTGGGCATCACAACGCTGGCTTTGCAGAATTATCATGGTATAATCTGGTCTAAAAGAAAGGGTATCGTATCCGTATTGCTGAGTGTGTTTGGCGTTCTTATATTCATGGCAAGCTTTCAGCCCTATCCTGCTTTTTTCATATTTATGTTTTTGATTATTAAAGGAATTTTTCTTATAAAACGTTAATGACACGAATCGTATCATTGTTGTGACGAAGGGATTCTACCATTTCTAAGACTCCGATGTTAACGTATTGTCAGGCAAAGGCCAACACAATACGAAAAGAATGGAGTCTCAAATATGAAAAAAAGAAATCAAATCAATTTTATAGCAACGGGCGGTTTGCTAATTTTGTTTGTCCTCTACACAATATCACTTATGTACATTGATGTGAAGCCAATTGGTCCGGAGAATTCCTTAGTTGCGTTTGCAACAATAAACGGTTCAGTGCAACGTCTATTTAATGTTAATATGCTTCTCTACAACATAACCGATTGGTTGGGGCTTGTTGCGATTATAGTTGCACTGGGATTTGCAGTTTTGGGACTTGTGCAATTAATCAAGAGGAAAAGCCTTTCACGTGTGGATAACAGCATTCTTGTACTGGGCGGGTTCTATCTGCTTGTAATTGCGGCTTATCTGTTTTTTGAGTATAATATTGTGAATTATAGACCGGTACTCATCAATAGTATTTTGGAAGCATCGTATCCGTCCTCAACAACTATGCTTGTGATGTGCATTATGCCCACCGCCATGATGCAGTTTCATCGTTTAATTCAAAACAAGACAGTAAGGATCGTTATAAACATTCTTTTGGGCATTTTTACTGTTCTTATGATTGTCGGACGTATGCTGTCAGGTGTTCACTGGTTTACAGATATTTTAGGCGGTATGCTGATAAGTAGTGCATTAGTTATGCTATACCACTCAGTCAATGTGTATATCGAATCTAAACAAACACGACAGCTTGGCGATTCGTAAGGTTGAATTGATAAAATGGTTGTGTAATAGGCTAACCAACATTACCGAAATATGCTCGTATGTTTATTATTCAAGATGCTAAATTAATAGAAAAATCCGTTTATGCATAGAAATAAGCATTCGACAAATTTGATTTTAACGAGGTGACCGTTTATTAAGAAAAGATTTGATGATGAACTCATAAATTATTTACTTAATATTAGATGGTGGGATTGGTCTTCTCAAAAAATTTTTAATAATCTTGAAGCGCTTTGCAGCGGCGACCTTACAAGAATTAAGGAAATAAAATGAACGAGTACACAAAAAATGAACTGGAAGATGCAATAACCGCCCTTTCTTCAACTCTGCACAAGTGCGAAAAGATGCAGGAAAGCGGCAGACTACAGTCTTCACAAAAAACTTTAAACGACAGGCGGGTAAAGGCACTTCGGATTGCACTAACTGTCCTGTCAATAAACATTGCAAACAATTTGGCCAAAAAATAAGTTGACACTTACTCTGTATTTTTTAAAAGCTCAAAGCTTAATCTGCCTGGGCTTCCATCTCTTTTAGTAAAACTCATCCTGAGT
>Ga0334889_1005796_pt1 | contig 10007 bp, 9 predicted proteins | sample GraSluR1_MG_2_FD_207222 | JGI IMG/M metagenome (GOLD analysis project Ga0334889, IMG submission 207222) | Sludge microbial communities from methane-producing bioreactor in Wageningen University, Netherlands - Granular Sludge_8_08-R1 | ecosystem: Engineered > Bioreactor > Anaerobic > Unclassified ... | reverse complement strand
GTGCCCATGGATGATGTGAGGCCGCCAGCGCAGCGCCGTCCACAACGCCTTCCACGCGAGCAGCACGTCGAAGGCGATCTTGTGCCGCGAGGAGCCGACCTCGTAATCGGAGCGCCAGGGCGTGGGAGCGCAACGCACGATATCCAGGTCGGGCATATCGCGGCCCAGGTAGTAGGTGACGATGCGCACCTGCATCCCCTGTGCCTGCAACGCGCGCGCCTCTTCCAGGATGCGGATGTGGCAGCCGTAGTCCAGGAAAAAGGACGTGGGGGCAATCATCAAAATGCGACGTGATTGTGAAGGCATACTGTGTTCAGCGCCAAAGATTGGCGTGCTCTATCCTTTAGTAGCTATCGGTTGCTTGCAACACCGCTAATTCGATATCGTCTCCCGCCGGATCATGGTGATGGCGAATTAAGGCCGCCGCGCGTGGTGTCGCGCCGGCCTGTTCCGCCAGCGCCGCGCCCCACTCGGCATGCATCCGGCGGACGACGAAACCACGGCGCAGGCCACGCGGGTCACCAACGCTCCAACGAGCCGCCCGCTGCGGCGCGAAATGTTCCCCTAAAACGGCGATCACCCGATCCCACAGGCGCGGCGGTGCTTGAATTTTTCCAACGTCGTGGAGCAACGCAGCCGTGAGCAGGTCGGGATCGGTATAACCCTGAGCCTCCAACGCCCGGCAGATGACGATCCCGTGATGTTGCTCGGCGCGGGACATGTGCCGGAAAAGGCCCAACAGGGCCGGATCGAGATAATGCGCAGCGTAAACGACATCAACCGGGCGAAAAGAAGTCCAGAACGTCGTGAAAAACTGCGCGACTCGATACCGTACACGCGCCCACGTCACCATAATCTCACTTATCTTCCTTTGGTTTTCGGCTTCCCCACCCTGGCAAGGGTTAGAAATCTTCGTCAGGATTCAAGTGAAGTCTTTTTGTCATGCTAAAGATAGAGAGCCTTCACTTGTTCAATCAGAGAACGATTATAGCATAGTAAGAGATAATATGAAGTTTAGCCAAACCATATCGCAGCCAAAGGGCAAACCCGCCTGAGCAGAATACGGAAGGACGAACGTTCTTCCGCACGGAAGGACTGACATCCTTTCGCCCGGAAGGATCGATGCTCTTCCGCTTTTGCTTGTCGCTATATGCGCAAAAGGGTGTTATAATCCAGGCGTGAGGACAAGCCTTTCCGTTCCATCCGTTGAATCCGTTGACCAAGAGGATGATGACCAAAGCAAAAAAACTGACCCGCGAAGACGTAGCCCACATCGCCGCGCTGGCCCACATCGCTTTAGGCGAGGCGGAACTGGCGCTGTATTAGGAACAGCTCTCGGCGATTCTGGATCACGCCGCGCAACTGCAAGAACTGGATACGGACGCGATCCCGCCGACGGAGAGCGTGCTGCCGTTGCGCACCATCCTGCGCGACGATGTACCATCAGATGACGCACCCGGCCTTACGCTGCCCGTCGAAGACGCGCTGGCGAACGCTCCTGCCGCGCGGGACGATTGTTTCGTCGTCCCGCCGGTGCGCTAAGGAAACGAGCGTGAGTGATCTCTACGACCTGACCATCCACGAGATCCTGGACACGCTGCGACGCGGCGACATCACGTCCGTCGCGCTGACGCAGGCGGTGTTGGATCGCATTCTCGCCGTCGATAACGTCCTTCAGGCTTACCTGACGCTGACGCCCGAAGCGGCGCTGGAACAGGCCGAAGCGACGGATGTCTTGCGGGCCGCAGGCAAAGACGCGCCGCTACTCGGCATCCCCATTGCGCTCAAGGACAACATCTCCACACAGGGCATCGAAACCACCGCCGGATCCAAAATCCTCGAAGGCTACGTCCCGCCCTTCGACGCGACGATTGTGCGCAAACTCAAAGCGGCGGGCGCGGTCATCCTGGGAAAAACCAACCTGGACGAATTTGCGATGGGGTCAAGCACGGAGAACTCCGCCTTCTTTCCCACGCGCAACCCGTGGGACGTGACGCGCGTGCCCGGCGGTTCCAGCGGCGGCAGCGCGGCGGCAGTCGCGGCAGGCGAGGCGCTCGCCGCAGTGGGGACGGATACCGGCGGATCGGTGCGGCAGCCGGCGGCGCTGTGCGGCGTGGTCGGCGTGCGGCCCACCTACGGGCGCTGCTCGCGGTACGGGCTGGTCGCGTTCGCCTCGTCGCTGGATCAACCGGGGCCATTGACCCGCGATGTGACCGACGCGGCGCTCTTGCTTCAGGCGATGGCCGGCCACGATCCCCAGGATGGGACGACGTGGCCCGAACCGGTTCCCGATTACGGCGCGGCGCTGTCGCCGAATGTGCGGGGGTTGCGCATCGGCGTGCCGCGCGAGTACTTCGCCGAAGGCTTGCAGCCGGATGTCGAGCGTCTTGTCCGCGAGGCGCTACAGGTGTTCGTCGAATTGGGCGCGGAACTGGTGGATGTCCACCTGCCGCACACCGACTACGCGCTTTCGACCTACTATCTCGTCGCCCCGGCGGAGGCCAGCGCGAATCTGGCGCGCTACGACGGCGTCCGCTATGGCTATCGCGCCGAGGGCCATTTCGAGACGATTGGCGACCTATACGCCCAGACGCGCGGCGCCGGCTTCGGCCCGGAGGTGCTGCGGCGCATCATGCTCGGCACGTACGCACTCAGCGCGGGCTATTACGACGCCTACTACCTGAAGGCGCAAAAGGTGCGCACACTCATCAAGGGCGACTTCGACGCAGCCTTCGCAGATGCAGACCTTATCGCCGGGCCAACGTCGCCGGTGACGGCCTTCCGCCTGGGCGAGCGCACCGCCGATCCGTTGCAGATGTATCTGGCGGACATCTTCACCCTGTCGCAGGCACTGGCGGGCATCCCGGCGATCAGCCTGCCGTGCGGCTTCGACGCGGACAACTTGCCGGTGGGTTTACAACTCGCCGCGCCCGCGCTGCAGGAAGCGCGCATGTTCCACGCCGCGTTCGCTTATGAGCAGGCAACGTCGTGGCACAAGCGCAGACCTAGAATAGCCTTTTAGCTTTCAACCATTTTTGAGGGAGTTCCTATCCAGGATTCCACATTGAGAAGGATGAACATTTGACCACTAATCTTCACTTATTTTTCCATTCGTGGAAATTCGTGCAGATTCAAGGTCTATTTTGAGGGGGGGACACAAACTATGAAACTCGTTATTCCTATGGCCGGTTTGGGCACGCGGATGCGCCCGCATACGTGGACGCGTCCGAAGCCGCTGCTGCCGGTGGCCGGCAAACCAATGTTGGGCCATATCCTGGAACGCTTCCGTGATCTGCCGATTACGGAGTACGTCTTCGTGGTGGGATGGCTCGGTGAGCAGGTTGAGGATTACATCCGCGAGAATTACGCGATCCCGGCGCACTTCGTCGAGCAGGAAGAACAATTGGGGCAGGCGCACGCCTTCTGGCTGGCGCGCGAGCATCTCACCGGCCCGGTTTTTACGATGTGGGTGGACACACTCTTCGATGATGTCGATTTCTCCGGTCTGGATGCCAATGGGCCGGACGGCGCCATCTTCACCTACGAGGTAGAGGACCCGCGGCGGTTTGGCGTCGTCGAGAGTGGCCCAGATGGTTTTGCGACCCGGCTGATCGAGAAACCGGAATCCATGGACAACAGAAATGTCCTCATTGGCCTGTACTACTTCCGTGAAGGGGAATGGCTCGCGCGCGCCTGCGAGGAGCTGATGGCGCGTCACATCCAGACGAAGGGCGAGTATTACCTTGCGGACGCGATCAACCTGATGCTGGAACAAGGCGCGCGCATCCAGGTGCGCCCGGCGGGGGTGTGGCAAGACACCGGCAAGCCGGAGACGACGTTCGTCACGCACCGTTATCTACTGGAAAACGGCTGCGAGAACAGCTTCGAGACGCCGCGCCCCGGTGTGACAATCATCCCGCCGGTCTACGTCCACCCGCGCGCTGTCATCGAACGCTCGGTGATTGGCCCGTATGTGTCGATCGGTCAAAACGTGCAAGTGCGCGACAGCATCCTGCGCGACACGATCGTGGAAGAGGGTGTGGAGATCGAGGCGGTGATGCTGGAAGAGTCGATCATTGGCCGTTGGGTACACCTCGCGGGCCATTTTCGCAAGCTAAACATCGGCGATTCGTCGGTGGAGCTATAAGCTGTCAGCGATCAGCCAGAACCATACGCCGATTCGCTGATTCATGATTCTTGATTCTTTATTCTTTTTCTGAGGGGAACTTGATGGAGTCTGCTACTTTTATTTCGAAACTCGCCAGGAGCATTCCGCCTTCTGGCATCCGCCGCTTTTTCGATATCGCGGCGACGATGGAGGATGTCATCAGTTTGGGGATTGGGGAGCCGGATTTCGACACGCCGGCGCCGATTGTGGAGGCCGGGATCGCGGCGCTGCGCAACGGAGGGACGCACTACACGTCTAACTCCGGCCTGCTTGAACTGCGGCAGGCCATTGCCGCGCACGTTCAAAGACGTTACGGGCTGCGTTATGATCCCGACCAGGAGGTCCTGGTGACGGTGGGCGTTTCCGAAGCGTTTTACGTCGCGATGGCGGCCTTGTTGGATCCTGGCGACGAGATCATCTTCGCCGAGCCATGTTTTGTGGCCTACGAACCGGTGGCCGTGATGGCCCACGGAACCCCGGTCGCCATTCCCACCACGCCAGAGACAGGATTCCAACTTACGGCGGAGATGATCGAAGCCGCAATCACACCCAAGACAAAGGCGCTGTTTCTCGCCTCGCCCAACAATCCGACAGGGGCCGTCATCAACCGTGAGCGGCTCAACGCGATTGCCGCCCTTGTGAAGAGACACAACCTGGTCGTGATTTCGGACGAAATCTACGACCGGCTGGTCTACGGCGTGGAGCATGTATGCTTCGCCAGCCTGCCGGGGATGCGCGAGCGAACAATCGTGTTGCAAGGCTTCTCCAAAGCTTACGCGATGACGGGCTGGCGCGTCGGCTACATGGTAGGGCCGGAGACGTTGCTTACCGAGATGCGCAAGCTGCACCAATACCTGATCATGTCCGCGCCGACGGTGTCGCAGTGGGCGGCGTTGAAGGCGCTGGAAGTGGGCGAGCCGTTCGTCCAGGAGATGCACGCGCGCTATGAACGCCGCCGCAAGTTGATCGTGGAGGGCCTCAACGCGATGGGGCTGCCGTGTATCGAGCCACACGGCGCGTTCTACGCTTTTCCGAATATCCAAAGCACCGGTCTGGACGACAATGAATTCGCCGAGCGGCTATTGCAGGAAGAGCGCGTCGCCGTGATCCCTGGACGAGTCTTCGGGTCATCCGGGACAGGCTTCGTGCGGATGTCGTATGCGACGGCCTACGACAAGCTCGAAATCGCGTTGGAGCGAATTGCCGCTTTTGTGCAGCGCAACCGATAGTGGAATAGCGTAGTAACGACTAAAGTCGTTCCGAAAGCGACTGAGGTCGCTACTACGCAGGAAACAGTGTAACAGTGTTGTGGCGACTTCAGTCGTTCTACACAGGAAGAAAACGTATATGGAATATGAAGCCGTCATCGGTCTGGAAGTCCACGCGCAGATTCACACGCGCTCGAAGATGTATTGTGCCTGCCCGGTGGTGGCGGATACGGGCAACGTGCCGCCCAACACGCAGGTCTGCCCGGTGTGCCTGGCGCTGCCGGGGACGCTGCCAGTCGTCAATCGGGGCGCGGTGGAATTGGGCATCGTGACGGGACTGGCGCTTGGGTGTACAATCAACCCGGTCAACGTCTTCGCGCGCAAATCGTATTTCTACCCCGATCTGCCCAAGGGGTACCAGATCTCGCAGTACGAGCTGCCGCTGGCGGTGAATGGCGCGTTGGAGATCGAAATGGAGTCGGGAACAGGGCGTATCGGCATCACGCGCGCGCATCTCGAGGAAGATACTGCGAAGCTCTATCACCAGGATGACGGATCGGCGCTGGTGGACTTCAACCGGGCGGGCGTGCCGCTGCTCGAGATTGTCAGCGAGCCGGACATGCACACCGTCGAAGAGGTACAGGCTTACGCGACGACGCTGCGTGATGTACTGATCTACCTGGGCATCAACGCAGGCGATATGGAGAAGGGCGAGATGCGCTTCGAGGCCAACGTCAGCGTCCGCCCGATGAGGTCTACGACGCTGGGCACGCGCACCGAGATCAAGAACCTTAACTCATTTCGCGCGCTGACGTCGAGTGTGGCGTATGAGATCGAACGGCAGAAAGCAGTGTTGGCAGACGGTGGTACAGTGATCCAGCAGACATTAGGCTGGGACGAAGCTGCCGGAAGAACGTATCCGCAGCGCAGCAAAGAGCACGCGCACGACTATCGCTATTTCCCAGAACCGGACATTCCACCGCTGGAGATCGCGCCGGAATGGATCGAGACGCTGCGAGCGCACGTACCCGAACTTCCGATGGCAAAAAAGCGCCGGTTGATGGCCGAGTACGGCATCCGCCCCTACGACGCGGCGCTGCTGGTAGGCGATCGCCGTGTCGCCGGTTATTTCGAGGCGGCTGCCGAAGTCGCTCGCGCGCAGGGCGTCAGCGCCCAGGACGTCGCCAACTGGGTGGGCGGGGAACTGTTCCGCATCTTGAACGCCACCGCCACCCCGATCGACGCCTGCAAGACGACGCCGGAACGCCTGGCGGCGCTGCTCGCGCTCGTGCAGCAGGGTACGGTCAGCGTGACGGCGGCGAAGACGGCGCTCGGCGCGATGTGCGAAACGGGCGAGTCGCCGGAGGAAGCTGTCCACCGCCTGGAACTGACGCAAATTTCCGACGCCGACGCGCTCACCGCGCTCATCGAAGCCGCGTTGGACGCGTATCCGGCGCAGGTGCAGCAATATCTCGACGGTAAAACGAATTTGCTCGGATGGTTAGTGGGGCAGGTGATGCAACTTTCGCAGGGCAAAGCCAACCCCCAAGATACACGGCGCTTGTTGCAGCAGGCGTTGGAACGAAGGACATAGCCGTCAGCGATTAGCTGTCAGCTTCAGCAGTTGGCTGATAGCCGAAGGCTGATAGCTGAAACCTTACAAGAACCAAGACTGGATGCTGGCAATTTCTCAAAAAACGCCGACCCCAGTAGATCACGCATATCAGATTAAGGAGAGTGTCATGGCCAAACATGAAGAAATGAATCCTTTCAAGTTAGCACAGGCGCAGTTCGATCAGGTTGCCGAGCAGATGGGGCTGGAACCGGCGGTGCGCGAGATGCTGCGCTGGCCGCTGCGCGAGTTCCGCTTCCAACTGCCGGTGCGAATGGATGACGGCACGATCAAGGTGTTCTTCGGCTTTCGCGTGCAGCACAACGACGCGCGCGGCCCGGCGAAAGGCGGTATCCGCTTTGCGGCGAACGAGACGTTGGATACCGTGCGCGCACTCGCCACGTGGATGACGTGGAAGTGCGCCGTGGCCGATATCCCGTTGGGCGGCGGGAAGGGCGGCGTGGTGGTGGATCCGTCCAAGCTCTCGACCGGCGAGAAGGAACGGCTGTGTCGCGAGTGGATCGACGCCATCTGGAAAAACCTCGGCCCACGCAACGACGTCCCTGCGCCCGATGTGGGCACGACGCCGCAGATGATGGGCTGGATGATGGACGAGTACTCCAAGCTGCGCGGCGAATACGTGCCGGGCGTGATCACCGGCAAACCGGTGGGCGGGGGCGGCTCGTTGGGACGCACCGCCGCGACCGGATTCGGCGTCATTGTCACCGTCCGTGAAGCGATGAAGCACCTGGGGATCAAGTCAGTTGGACAAACGGCCTCGATCCAGGGATTCGGTAACGTGGCACAGTACGCGGCCAGGACGTTCATCGAGATGCTCGGGGGACGGGTGATCAGCGTGTCGTGCTGGGACCGTGACGACCGCACCGCGTATACATTCACCAAAGAAGAAGGGGTCGATCCCTACTTCCTGCAAAGCATCACCGACCAATACGGTACGGTGGATAAAGAGAAGGCCAAGGCCGCCGGTTACAGCATCGAGGATGGCGATGCCTGGCTGACGAAGGATGTAGATGTGCTCATTCCGGCGGCGGTAGAAGGCGTGATCACCGGAGAAAACGTGCACCAGATCAGCAAGCACGTGAAGATTCTCGCCGAGGGCGCTAATGGGCCGACGATGCTAGAAGCTGACGCTGTACTCAAGGAGCGCGGGGTCTTCGTCATCCCCGATTTCCTGTGCAATGCCGGCGGGGTCACGTGTTCCTATTTCGAGCAAGTACAGAACGATATGAACTACTACTGGCCCGAAGAGGAAGTGCTGGAGAAACTGGATCAAAAAATGGCCTCGGCGTTCAAAGCTGTGTTGCAGATGTCGTTGCAGAAGGAACTCTACATGCGCGACGCGGCCTATTGGGTGGCGATTGCCAGCGTCGAACGGGCGATGCGCTTGAGAGGATGGTTATAGGTCGCGGCTTAGGCGTTCGACAACGGATAACACAATCCACAACAGCAAGAAGACGCCGGCGCCGGGCAACAGACATAGCAGCCCGGTGAATACGGCAGGCCAGCCGTAGACCAGGCCAATTACCACACTGCCGGCCAGCACCAATATGAAGACGATAGCGATGACCAGACGGCGCTCGGTCTGGCGGCGATAAGCGCGCATATCGGTGGGTTTGTTCGGTCCTTTGCCCATTGACTTCTCCGAGGTCTAAAAAACCGGGATTTTTACAAAAATCCCGGTTTTTTGCGTGAGTAGCGCGCCTAATAGCGCAGCAGCGCGCCGATGTGGGCGCCATTCAATAGGCCGTTATCAACGACCTCGACGGTGCCGCCTTTCTCTACCGCCTGGCTGATGACGGCTTCGGCGGCATCGGGAATCTCTACGATAGCGCCCTGGCAGAAGATGCATTGTTCCAACGACTGCGTGGTCAGATACCCGCAGCCGGCGCAGCGATAACCCGGCGCATGAAAATCGCGCTCGACGACCAGAACCTGAGTGCGGCCTTCGTGCGTGACGCTCAGCGTTTGATCCAGCCCGATCACGCCATTCATCCCCTTGGCCGCCGCCGTGACGACAGCCTCTACCAACTCGCGTCGTCGCGCGTCCTCCAACTCCCTGAGGTGCGCAAAAGCAAGCTCTCGAATCTCGATATCGCCGGCCTCCATATTGGCATTGAATGTCCCCACGACGATTTCCTGAAGTTTTACGGGCAAAAGATCACGGAACTGCGCCACGGTGTGTTCGGCCCCCGCCAGCAACAAACGGCGTGGATGATGTTCATGGCAAAAATCGACCAACGCCGCCGCCGTGTCACGCAGATTGCGCTGTACCAGCGCAGCTTCCTTGCGGCCCGAAGCCTGCGAGCCGCCGCGCATCCCCACGACCGAGGACCCGCGTCCTTTGCGGACATTGCGCACATCCTCGCCCACTGCGCCTTCCTGTGTAATCAACTCGCCCATCTGGAACAGGAAGAAACGGCCTCCTTGCCGGTCTACCAGAGCGACGGCATATCGTCCGTAAAAGCCGTCCAGTTCAACCAGCGGCGAAATGTAGGGTTTGCGCGCTGCCGTGATACCGTTGCGCACCGGGACCGCCAACGGTAGAACATACCATATCCCCTCGGCCTGGCGCGAAAACAGCACCAGACCACGCCCGGACCAGTTATACTCCAGATCGACGTACCGCTTGATGGCGTTGATGTCGCCATCATCGACCAGGCCCTCGACCTGTTTCAGCATTTCACGCAACGCCAACCGGTATTCTTCGGCGGCGTGCTGTGTGGGGTCAACGTTCAAGTAGAGGCTCAAAATCGGGCCACTTGCCTCGATTGTGGCCAATTCTCTCAGCGATTTTTCATCGAACATGGTCTTTTTTCCTTTCTCCAAACGGATGGGTATATTTGGATGACGCGATGCCACTATAACCGTAAGAGAACTTCCTGCGCGAACATCACCTCCTTGTAGATAGAATTTGGTATCGACCGATAAACACACACTGCGGGTGACATCTTTTCAGATGACCCGCAGTGTGGTTATAGCTATTCTCGTGAGGGCATCA
>Ga0334889_1005786_pt1 | contig 10025 bp, 9 predicted proteins | sample GraSluR1_MG_2_FD_207222 | JGI IMG/M metagenome (GOLD analysis project Ga0334889, IMG submission 207222) | Sludge microbial communities from methane-producing bioreactor in Wageningen University, Netherlands - Granular Sludge_8_08-R1 | ecosystem: Engineered > Bioreactor > Anaerobic > Unclassified ... | reverse complement strand
CACTGAGCTTTGCCGATGTGATGTCAAGAGGCGGTGGATTACCAAAATTGTCAAAACTTGTCCGCCTACCCCTCGACACCCTTCGGCTTCACTTCGACTTCGCTCCCCTCGACTTCGCTCCCCTCGACTTCGCTCGGGGAGCGGGCAAGCGACCCTTGTCAATGCCTGCATAGAGCTGATCTGCCGATCTAATGATCTTCTGACCTGCTGATCTTCTGATCTTCCTCTCCCCTCCCCGGCCCTCCCCTCGGAGGAGAGGGAGTTTCCTTTTCACCTCATCCTCATCCTCATCCTCAAACTCATCCTCAAACTCAAACTCAAACTCAAACTTACTGCTCCCCTCCTTCAGCCTCTTCTGAAAAAATTGATAATTCACCACGGATAACACGGATGAACACAGAGAAAAAAATCTGTGAAAATCTGTGAGAATCTGTGGTAAAATAGCCAGAGGCCACCCAAGCCAAGAATTCACTTCGCGCTTTCTTGCCCTGAGCGCTTGCACTGAGCATTGCCGATGTGATGTCAAGAGGCGGTGGATTACCAAAATTGTCAAAACTTGTCCGCCTACCCCTCGACACCCTTCGGCTTCACTTCGGCTTCGCTCCCCTCGACTTCGCTCGGGGAGCGGGCAAGCGACCCTTGTCAATGCCTGCATAGAGCTGATCTGCCGATCTAATGATCTTCTGACCTGCTGATCCTGCTGATCTACTGACCTACTGATCTTCTGATCCCGCTTCCCCGCTGCCATTCTGACACCCCTCTCGTGCTGGCAAAGTATTTGTAAGCCTCGCGCGACAATCAATGTGAAAAGATGGCGAAGAAAAGCAAGAAGGAGGTGAAATCCACCCGGGAGGAAACAAGCCCTCAGCATAAGTCTGCTGCCGAAGAAGCGCAGGCAGGAACCCAGACAAAACAGAACGAAATGACGGAGGAGGCACTGCCAGACCCTGTGGAAAAGTTACAGCAGGAGCTGGCGCTGCTCAGCGACAAATACCTGCGCCTTTACTCCGACTTTGAGAACTTCCGCAAGCGACAGGCCAAAGAGAAGCTGGACCTGCTCGCCAATGCGTCGGAAGGACTTATCGTGGCTCTGCTTCCGGTTTTGGATGATTTTGACCGGGCACTGAAGACCCTGGAAGAAAGACCGGACGAAGATCCGGTGGCTGAAGGGGTCAAACTGATCCACAGCAAATTCTTGCATACCCTGAAACAAAAAGGCCTTGAACCTGCCGATGCGATGGGCAAGGACTTCGATACGGACTTTCACGAAGCCATCACCAGCATCCCGGCTCCATCAGAAGAACTGAAAGGCAAGGTGGTAGATGTTACCGAGAAAGGCTATCTCCTCAATGGCAAAGTAATACGCTATGCCAAAGTGGTGGTTGGCAACTGATCCCCATCCTACTAAAAGATTTTTATGGCAAAAAGAGACTATTACGACATATTGGGGATTGAGCGCAATGCCACGGATGCCGAAATCAAAAAGGCATACCGCAAAATGGCATTGAAATATCACCCTGACAAAAATCCGAACGACAAGGAGGCAGAGGACAAGTTCAAGGAAGCCGCAGAGGCCTATGAGGTGCTGAGCAATGCCGACAAACGCAGCCGTTATGATCGCTTCGGTCACGCCGGAATGGGTAACCAGGGCCAGGGTGGCTTTGGCGGAGGAATGAGTATGGAAGATATCTTCAGTCAGTTTGGAGACATCTTCGGGGGCGCTTTTGGTGGATTTCGCAGCAGCGGGGGTTCGCGGAGGCGGGTGAACCGTGGTACCAACCTCAGGGTGAAGGTACGCCTGAGCCTGGAGGAAATCGCCAATGGGGTTGAAAAGAAAATCAAACTCAAGAAATACATCCCCTGTCAGGAATGCAGTGGCTCAGGAGCTGCCGGAGGCTCTTCCTATCAATCCTGCAGTATGTGCCGGGGCACCGGACAGGTGACCCGTGTCACTTCCACCTTCCTGGGCCAGATGCAAACCACCTCTACGTGTCCGCAATGCGGAGGAGAAGGCCAGATCATTACAGAAAAATGCCACAGCTGTGCCGGAAACGGAGTGGTGCAGGGAGAAGAAGTGGTGTCCATCAACATCCCGGCCGGGGTGATGGAAGGGATGCAGCTTTCGCTCAGCGGCAAAGGCAATGCAGCAGCAAGGGGCGGAATTCCGGGCGACCTGATTATCCTGGTGGAAGAAGAACCCCACGCCCATTTTGAGCGGGACGGGAATCACCTGCATTACGATCTCTACCTGAATATTGCCGATGCAGCCCTGGGTGCGGGTGTGGATGTCCCTACCCTCGACGGCAAAGCCCGCATCAAAATTGCTCCCGGTACCCAGGGCGGAAAAATCCTCCGCCTGAAGGGCAAAGGATTGCCCTCGGTAGAGGGTTATGCCCGCGGCGACCTGCTGGTTACCGTGAATGTTTGGACCCCTAAGAACCTTAGCTCCGAGGAAAGGGAGCTTATGGAAAAACTCAGGAGTTCTGATAATTTTGTACCCCAACCGGGTGGGCACGATAAGAGTTTCTTCTCCCGGATGAAAGAATTCTTCCAATAAGCCTGAATACAGATGGAAGCACTATTCCGCGCAGAGCGTGTTAACAAATCCTTTACCGGGCACCAGGCCCTCAAAGAGGTAAGCATTGAAGTGCCTGAAGGCAGTATCTTCGGGCTGCTGGGTCCGAACGGGGCAGGAAAAACAACCCTAATCCGCATCATCAACCAGATTACCGCTCCGGACAGTGGAAGTATACTGCTGAGAGGAAAGCCCTTGCAAAGGGAAGATGTTTTCCGTATCGGTTATCTCCCCGAAGAACGCGGTCTGTACAAAAAAATGAAGGTGGGTGAACAGGCCCTTTACCTGGCCCAGCTTAAAGGGCTCTCGCGGGCAGAAGCCCTGAAACGCCTTCGTGAATGGTTTACCAAATTCGAGATTGAGAACTGGTGGAACAAAAAGGTGGAGGAGTTGTCGAAAGGAATGCAGCAGAAAGTGCAATTCATCGTCACCATCGTCCATCAACCGGACCTCATTATCTTCGACGAGCCTTTCAGCGGCTTCGACCCCATTAATGTCAACCTGCTCAAATCCGAAATCCTCAACCTGAAAGCCCAGGGCAGCACCATCATCTTCAGCACCCACAATATGGCCTCCGTGGAAGAACTATGCGACCACATCGTGCTGATCAACAAGGCGCAAACCATTCTGAAAGGGAGTGTGCAGGAAATCAAACAAGCCTATAAGTCGGATACTTTTGAGGCAGACCTTACGGGCTTGCAGATGCCGGCCAGCGACATCCGTCTGAATGGATATGAAATCCTTGGCATCGAAGAAACACTGGAAGGAATCAGCAGAATCCGGGTCAGGATTGCCACGGGTGAAAGCCCGAATACCCTCCTGAAAAGCTTACTTCAATATGGCGAGCTGCACGGGTTCAGGGAGATCATTCCCAGTATGAATGACATCTTCATTCAGCGCGTAAACGAAGACAAAGCACGAATCTAATCTATTCAAGATGAAGAAGATTAAACTCATCATCATAAGGGAATACCTGGTCAGGGTACGCAAACGCTCCTTTATCATTATGACCTTCCTGGGGCCCATCCTGATGGCTGCCCTGATGATCGTACCCATCTGGCTGGCCCAAAATGCAGATGAAAGCGCCAGCATCGGGGTGGTAGATGAAAGCGGGATTTTTCTTGAAAGCTTTGCCCAAACCGAAAACATACAGGTATCCTTTCTGGATGAAAGCATTGCAGAAGCCAAAGCGAATTTCGGCAACAGCGGATTCGATGTCCTGCTCTACATTCCTAAAACAGAACTGAATGTCCCTGAGAAAGGGATTTTATACTCCAATAAGCAACCCAGCATCATCATCAAGAGTTTTGTGGAGGACAATATGAAGCGCCAGGTGGAAAGCCTCAAGCTCAGCACCAGTGGGATAGATGAAAATGTATTGCGCTCCATCAAGACCAGCATCAGCCTGACCACCATTAAGATTCAGGATGATGGGACGGAGAAGAAAACCTTTACAGAGGTTAGTATGGTACTGGGGCTCTTCTCAGGGATCCTGATCTATTTCTTCATCTTCATTTTCGGCTCCCAGGTGATGCGTGGGGTGATTGAAGAAAAAACCAACCGCATTGTAGAGGTCATCGTCTCCTCCGTCAAGCCCTTCCAGCTGCTGATGGGCAAGATCGTGGGAGTGGCTTTGGTCGGCCTCACCCAGTTTCTGCTTTGGATCATCCTTACCGCTGCACTTTTTATGTTGTTCAAGATGGGATTCGGGGATTCCCTTCAACTCGACAGCAGCGCGATGATGGGAAACTCTGCCCAGGCAAAGGAAATGATGGAAGGGCAGATGAATATGGGTGCTGCCAAGGCCTTTGAAATGATCAGTTCGATTAATTTCGGGGTAATGATCTTCAGCTTCCTGTTCTATTTTCTGGGAGGATACCTCTTGTATTCCGCTCTCTTTGCTGCTATTGGTGCTGCGGTGGACAATGAGACCGACACCCAGCAATTTATGCTGCCGGTCACCATCCCGCTGATCCTTGCGATCGTTGTGGCGCAAATGGTGATTCAGAATCCGGAAGGACCCATTTCGTTCTGGTTCTCTATCATCCCCTTCACCTCTCCCATCATTATGATGATCCGCATTCCTTTTGGCGTTCCCTACGAAGAGATCCTTCTTTCCGTCGTCTTATTGATTGCAGGATTTGTAGGGGCGGTATGGCTTGCGGGCAAAATTTATCGCACCGGCATTCTGATGTACGGGAAGAAGGTGACGTATGGGGAACTGTGGAAATGGATCAGGTATAAGGGCTGAAGCATCAGCTTTTCTCAGGGTTTATTATAGCCACTTCTTCCTTCGCATATACCAAAGCATTGCTGCCGCGATAAACACCATCAGGATGAGCAGGGCCGGATAAGCCCAGGGCTTGCTGAGTTCGGGCATATAGGTAAAATTCATCCCGTAGATTCCTGCCAGAAAAGTAAGGGGAATAAAGATGCTGGCCACCACGGTCAGGGTTTTCATCACCGCATTCATTTTGTTGGAGATATTGGCGTGATGCAATTCCAGCAATACGGAGATGCTGTCGGCCAGGCCACGCTGTTCTTCCACGGCCTGATGCAGGTGCTCCAGAATATCAAGCAGGTATGGCTTGACACTTTTGCTAAGCAAAGGATGGGCGATCATATTCAGGTCGAGAAGGGCGGTGCGCAAAGGAAAGAGGTTTTGTCTCATTTCGATGATGGCACTTCTCAACTGCATTACTTCCTGCATAATCCCCCCCTCTTCTCCCCTGATCAGTCTTTCCTGCAACACATCATACTGTTCCCGCATTTCATTCAACATAGGGAGGTACTGGTCACAGATCAGGTCGATCAATCGCATAAATAAGTGGTCGGCACCAAGGGTGCGCAATCGGTTGGAAGGATCTTCCAGTCGTTGCCACACCGGGTCAAAGATATCAGCAGGGCAGTCGGCAAAGCTAAAAACACGGCTTTCTGCCAATACAAGGTTTATCACAACCCATTCCGAGGATTTTTTTTCAATAGGATACCGGAGATAGAGGAAGAGGAAGGCATCGCCACTTTCGAGTTTGGGAGGATGGTGCACATTGAGCATATCTTCCATTACCAGGCGCGACATCCCAAGTGCGGCTCCTGTTTGCTCAACCAGCTGAACATCGTGCAAGCCGCGGCATTCCGTCCACCGGATGCTCCCGGAAACTATTTCCTCCGCCTTGAGTTCCACCCCCGGTATTTTTTTGCGAAGCACCTCCCCGGGAGAGATATCATACTGCCATATCTCGACCGCATCTTGCTGTTGGTTTCCGGTATATTGCAGCCATCCGGGGGGACGACCGGTTTTGTGGATGCGTTTTTTCTGACTCATAATGATTGATTTGGAATGTCACCACCGGCCTCCGGACTTGCTTTCGCAGGCAAATCCTTCTTATACACCAGGGTTCTGTATGGGAAAGGAATCTCTACCCCTTCGCGGTCGAAGCGTTCTTTGATGCTCTTGTGCAGGTCGCATTTGAGTTCGAAACCCTTGCGGTGGTTGAGCGTCCATATCCCGGCCCGCAGGTTCACGCTGAAATCGCCCAGGCTGATGACACGGACCACTACATCGGGAACACCAAGCGACAAGTCCTCCGAACTTCTGTTATCGAGAAAATGCGGATGCTTGCGCGCCTCTTCCTGAATGATGCGGATCGCTTTGTCGATATCCGAATCATAACTGATACCTATGAAGAGGAAATTGCACATTTTTTCATCCGTAAGGGTAGAATTGGTAATGGTTTCCTCGCTCATCACCGCATTAGGGATGACGATACGGCGGTTTTCAAAATCGCGGATAACGGTATGCCGCAACGTAATATCCTCCACAATGCCGTGAAAAAGGCTGCCGACTTTGATGTTATCATTTACCCGGAAAGGTTTAAAAATGACGATAAAGACCCCGCTCACGATATTTGAGAAGGCCTGTTGGGAAGCCAGGCCAATCACAACGGCGAGTATCCCGGCTCCGGCAAAAAGGCTCAGACCCAGACTTTTCAGTTCGGGGATAGTATAGAAGATGATGATCAGGGCGGAGAGGATGATGGCAAAACTGAGCACGTGCCGGATAAAATTGTATCGGGTGGCATCCACATTCAGTCGCTGTGTGGCCGTATCCAGGTATTTCTTCATCATATGCCGGACCAGACGCGCCAGGGCAATGGCCAGCACCAGCACGATAACAGATATCAGCAGTTGGGTAAAGCGGGGGTGTCCGGCAATATCGCGTAGGAATGTGATCATAGCTTGTTTTTTGTAAAGGTAAGAAGGAAAATCTATGATGAGAAGAGGAAGGGAGGTGAATACCAAGTCCCACGCTACCTTCCGCAGCCTGAAAATGATAAATTTGCATTGCAATAGACAACGATCGCTGAAACTGAGAATATGCCGAAAAACAAGAAAAGCCAGGGCCGTATCCTGGTCATCGACGATGAAAGGGCCATCCGAAGCACCCTGAAGGATATCCTTGAGTATGAGAAATTTGAGGTGGATGAAGCTCAGGATGGATTGATTGCGCTGGAAAAGATGGGCGTGCAGGAGTATGCCCTCATTCTTTGCGACATCAAGATGCCGGAGATGGACGGGATGGAAGTGCTGGAAAAGGCCCAGGAACTGACGGAAGCCCCCATCGTGATGATCAGCGGGCACGGCACTATTGAAACGGCCGTGGAGGCCTTGAAGAAAGGCGCTTACGATTATATCGCCAAGCCCCTCGACCTGAATCGACTCCTGGTTACCGTCAGGAATGCGCTGGACCGCAATACCCTTGTGCAGGAGACCCGCAAATTGAAGCGGCAGGTGAGCAAGACTTATGAAATGATCGGCACTTCTGCACCTATGCAGGAAATCCGGACCCTGATCGACCGGGTAGCGCCTACGGAGGCCAGGGTCTTGATTACGGGTGACAATGGTACGGGGAAGGAGTTGGTGGCACGCTGGCTGCACGAGAAGAGTCGCCGTGCCCACGGGCCCTTCATTGAAGTGAACTGTGCCGCCATCCCTTCTGAACTCATTGAGAGTAAACTGTTCGGTCACGAGAAAGGTTCCTTCACCTCGGCTGACCGTATGCGCAAGGGTGATTTTGAATTGGCCCACGGAGGTACCCTTTTTCTGGATGAAATCGGGGATATGAGTATGAGCGCCCAGGCCAAGGTGCTGAGGGCCTTGCAGGAAAGCAGCATCACCCGTGTGGGTGGAGAGAAGGCGATTCCGGTGGATGTGCGGATTATTGCCGCCACGAACAAAAACCTGGGGGAGATGATTGCAGAGAACAGATTCCGGGAGGACCTCTATCATCGACTCAGTGTTATTTTGATCTCTGTCCCCCCTTTGAGTGAGCGGCGGGAGGATATCCCTTTGCTAGCCGAACATTTTCTGGATATGATTTTGGATGAGCAGGGTCGCAGCGGACTCAGCTTCACCGATGCTGCCCTGGAAGCCTTGCAAGCTTTGAGTTGGACAGGAAACGTAAGAGAGTTGCGCAATGTGGTGGAGCGTTTGGCCATCCTATGTGATAAAGAAATCCGCGGGGAGGACGTGGAGAAGTATGCGGCGCCTTTGAAGTGATCAGTGATCAGTGATCAGTGGGCAGTGGGCAGTGTTCAGTGGGCAGTGTTCAGTGGGCAGTGTTCAGTGATCAGTGTTTCTATGCCAGAATAAGGTTGACGGCTTGTCCGCTTTCCTTGCTTGTCCGCTTTTCTTGCTTGTCCGCTTTCCTTGCTTGTCCGCTTTCCTTGCTTGTCCGCTTTCCTTGCTTGTCCGCTTTCCTCGCTTGTCCGCTTTCCTCGCTTCCTTAAGTTGAGTGAAGCCGATGTACATCCCGATGAACGAAGTGAATCGGGAGAGCAGTGGGCAGTGTGTCAATGCCTGAATAAGGTTGACGGCTTGTCCGTTTTCCTTGCTTATCCGCTTTCCTCGCTTCCTTAAGTTGAGTGAAGCCGAAGTACATCCCGATGAACGAAGTGAATCGGGAGGGCAGTGGGCAGTTGAACAATCGCTCCGGAGAATGCGTTTCCCGCCTATGAAAACAATCCTACATAAAGCAGAGAGCCGGGGGCACGCAAAGCACGGCTGGCTTGATTCCCATCATACATTTAGTTTTGGACAATATTATCATCCAGAGCGGATAAATTTCGGGGTGCTTAGGGTGCTGAATGATGACATCGTAGCACCGGGCCGGGGCTTCGGGACGCATCCGCACGACAATATGGAGATCATATCCCTTCCGCTGGAGGGCGATCTGGAGCACCGTGACAGTATGGGGAATGTGAAAGTAATCAGAGAAGGTGACATCCAGGTGATGAGTGCAGGCACAGGGGTTCAGCACAGTGAATACAACTTAAATCCGGACAAAGAGGTCAGTTTCCTTCAAATTTGGTTATTCCCCAGGGAGCGGGATGTGAACCCCCGTTATGATCAGATATCGATCAGGGAACTGCAGAAAGAGAATGCTTTCTTCCAGATACTTTCTCCTCATCCGGAAGATGCAGGCGTATGGATCCATCAGGATGCCTGGTTTCATCTTGGATATTTTGACAATGAGGGGGTACACCCATACAACATAAAGAAGAAAGGCAATGGGGTCTATGCTTTCATACTCGGGGGAACTGCGGATATCGCGGGGCAATCCTTAGCAGAAAGAGATGGGATAGGGATATGGGATACAGACAGGATGGAGGTAAAGGTGACCTCCGGCAGCCGGATATTGCTTATGGAAGTGCCGATGCAATAGGATTGTTTTATTTTTTCTATGGCATTGTTTTTGTAAATTTGCACACCTTCAACCCATTACACCTGGGGCTGACTGGTTTTGACAGCAAGGAAGTGGGTATGTAAGCACGTCGGGCGTTGAAGATGAGGCCCGTTAACAACCAGCTTCACAGCCAATAACTGGCAACACTGATTACGCCTTGGCTGCCTAAGCAGAAAGCTTAGTGCCCCAAGCGTTCCCCGGGAAGCTCTGTCTGGCAGCGTCCCGGCCGGAGCGTCGAAAATGCCGGAATAGTTGCTGCAGCGTCCCGATGCAGCGATGAAATTCAGGGAATAAGGGAAATGTGGGCAGGCTTCAGGCCAGCATTTCTTCGAAAACACAATAAGAGGCTAAACGTGTAGAAAGCATATTTGCTGCTTGCCTGGACCGGGGTTCGACTCCCCGCAGCTCCACAAAACAGAGTGAGCGTGAGAGCGAGAGCGATCACGCTCACTTTGTTTTCTCAAGTCTCACTCTCACACTCACACTGTATTCCAGGTATTTTCAGTTTGGAGTGTGAAGGATGAGTGTGGAGGGGAACACGTCACCTGAACAAAAACCTCCACACTATTCCTTTTCACAAAGGGCAACCGAATGGTTCAAACTCACTCTAATGTAGCGCAAAAAGGGGATCACCGAAGGTACCGCCCGCAGCTCCACAAAACAGAGTGAGCGTGAGAGCGAGAGCGATCACGCTCACTCTGTTTT
>Ga0334889_1005767_pt1 | contig 10056 bp, 10 predicted proteins | sample GraSluR1_MG_2_FD_207222 | JGI IMG/M metagenome (GOLD analysis project Ga0334889, IMG submission 207222) | Sludge microbial communities from methane-producing bioreactor in Wageningen University, Netherlands - Granular Sludge_8_08-R1 | ecosystem: Engineered > Bioreactor > Anaerobic > Unclassified... | reverse complement strand
GTAGGATGGACGACCGCGCGCTGTCACTCGGGATCCGCACCGCTTAAAACGTTGGCCAGGTAGTCGAGGGCGTATAAATAGCCCGCCGGCCCCAGTCCGGCTATTACTCCTGTTGCTGCCCCGCCCGTTATCGATACCCTCCTGTATTCCTCCCTGGCAAATATGTTGCTGAGGTGGACCTCCACCGCGGGAAGGGCGACCGCCGCCAGCGCGTCGCGGATGGCTATGCTGTAGTGAGTGTAGGCCGCCGGGTTGATGACGATGCCCGCGGCCCAACCGGCGGAGGAATGGATTTCGTCAATGATGTCGCCCTCGGAAGAGTAGTTGACCACCTTCGCCTCGACGCCGAGCTCTCTCGCCCGGACCCGGATCATCTCGTCGATCTCCTCTAGAGTAATGGTGCCATATACGCCGGGCTCACGCGTCCCCAGCAGGTTGAGGTTTGGACCGTGGATCACGAGTATGTTCATGTTAGATCCTCCTTCGTAGAACCGTCGTAGAACCGTGCGAATGCCGGAGACCCGACAGTTTCGACCGGAGCTAACCGTCGAGCCCGCGGCGAATCACGTCCCTCACCAAAGTGTGGGGGACGTCCCCGACCACTCTCACATCTCCTATGCCCACCGGCAGGACGAAGCGGGGCTTGCCCCGCAGTCGCTTCTTATCCGATAAGAGGTATTCCTCCACCTTCTCGGGGGCTGGGACGACTCCGAGATCCGAGGCACGCGCCGGCAGGCCGAAACGCCGGATCAGTCCAGAGACGCGTTCGTGGAGGCCCGGGACCGCCAATCCCAGGGCCGATGACAGTTCCGCTGCCATGCACGTGCCCACCGCCACCGCCTCCCCGTGCGACGCACCCCCATAACCGCACGCCGCCTCCAGGGCGTGGCCGAAGGTGTGGCCGAGGTTGAGCAGGAGCCGTCTTCCGGTGTCGCGCTCGTCCTCCGACACCACGCCGGCCTTCACCCGAACACAGCCGGCAACTATGCTCTGGAGAGCGGCAGGATGGCGCGACGCGATTTCGGCGGCCCTTCCCGCGACCAGCCCGAAGAGCGCCTCGCCCCCGATCACCGCGGTCTTGATTACCTCCGCCATCCCCTCCGAGAAAACCGGGTCTGGCAGGGTGCGAAGGACATCGATGTCGGATACCACCAACCTGGGCTGGTTGAACGCCCCGATGAGGTTCTTGCCCTCGGAGTGATTGACGGCGGTCTTCCCGCCGACGCTCGAATCGACCTGGGCGAGCAGCGTGGTCGGTACGTGGACCAGGGGGAGGCCCCTCATGAACGTGGCCGCTACGAAACCCGCTGTGTCGCCCACCACTCCCCCTCCAAGGGCAACGACCACAGTATCGCGATCGTGATGGTTCGCGGCCAGTCTGTCGTAGAGGCGAGAGACGGTGTCGAGGTTTTTATGTTGTTCCCCGTCGCCGACTAGGGCGCAGTCGACCTCCAGCCCGGCGCCCTCCAGGCTGGTCCTGATACCGTCCATCCATAGATGCGAAACCAGGGGATTGGAGACTACGAAGACGCGGTCCGGTCCGCCGCACGAATCCGTCAGCCAGCGCGGGATGTCCCGTGTGAGGTCGCGGCCTATGCGCACGTCGTATCGCCCGCCCTGCGCCTCCACGCTGACGCACTCAATCGGGGGAATCCCCCGCTCGCGACGCAGTTCGGCAGGTGGGCAGGCCGAGCGGCCCGGCCCGCCTGGGAGGCGCGCCAGGAGTTCGCTCACGACCTCTTCAACGGGGCGTTCGGACTCCACGACCATATCGGCCATTTCCAGGTAGGCAGGCATTCTCCGCTGTAGCAGGGCGACCGTCTTCGAAGGCATGTCGAGCGGATCGCACCCGCTCATGAGGGGGCGTTCTTCGGAACCGCGCACTCTTTTCATCATTGTATCTATTCCTGCCTTTAAGAGTACGACCGTAGATCTTCCATTGGGGGAATGTTTGAGAGAATGTCGCGACTCGCCGTTCTCCAGCGCTCCACCGCCCACCGCGATGACGACGCCCCTCAGCGCCGCGGCGGACCGCACCGCCGCCTCCTCCATCTCGCGGAAACGCGGCTCACCCATACTCGAGAATATCTCGGGGATCGTCATCCCGGCGGTCCGCTCGACCAGGGAGTCCGTATCCACGAACGGGCGACGAAGCCTGAGCGCCAGCGCCCGGCCAACCGTGCTTTTTCCTGTGCCGGAGAACCCGACGAGGACGATGTTTTGGGAGGACTTCATCTCATTTCACCACGCGATCCGGGGACTCACCGTGTCCCCGCCGTACCTTTCGAGCAGCGCCTCCGCGATTACCAGGGCCACCATCGCTTCGCCGACGACAGCCGTGGAGCCGACCGCGCAAACGTCCGCCCTTTCGACGTGAGCGGGGCATTGCATGCCCGTCGTAAGATCGATCGATCGCAGGGGTGACTTCAGTGTCGGTATCGGCTTGGCGGCGGCCCTGATGAAGACCGCTTCCCCGTTAGTCATACCGCCCTCGATGCCCCCCGCTCTGTTGGTGCTCCTGCAAAGGCGACTTGCGACATCCACCATGCAATCCTGCGGATTATCGCCGGTGGTCGCCGTCGGGCATTGCCCTCCCATGAGGATTTCGTCGTGAGCCTGACTTCCCCTTAGCTCCGCGAGACGAAATCCCTCCCCGATTTCGACCCCCTTGACGCCGTTGATGCTCATCACCGCCGCCGCGATACGCGTGTCTATCCGGCGGTCCCAGTGGGCGAAGCCCCCCAGGGCGGGCGGGACGTTCAGGGCGGAGACCTCAAAGACACCCCCAAGAGAGTCCCCAGCGTCCCCCGCAAGATCGATGGCACGCATCATTTCGGTCGACGCCTCCGGGTCGGGGCATCGCACGGGGGATGATTCCGCCGCACGGGCCAGATCGAGGGCAAGCGACGCGCTCTTCATCCTCAGGGCTGGTGCGGGAAGGTCGGCCTCGACTCCGCCAATGGACGTAACCCAGTTCACCACCCGGATCCCATGGTGATCCAGGAGCCTCTTGGCGAAATACGCGCATGCCACCCTGGCCGCCGTCTCGCGCGCGCTGGCGCGTTCCGCGACCGGTCGACAATCGAGGAGTCCGTACTTCAGGGCCCCCGGGAGGTCCGCGTGACCGGGCCTGGGCGAGGTTATGGGCCGATCCTTTCCGGCCCAGTTCTCGTGGTCCTTGTTGGGTATGAAGACTGATATCGGACCCCCGGTTGTCGCTCCCTTGTGGACACCACCTGTTATCCTGACCTCATCGCTCTCGATGGCGGCCCTGCCGCCACGGCCGTAGCACCATCGCCGTCGCCCGAGCTCCCGGACGAGATCGTCGGTTGATACCTCCAAACCCGCGGGCATCCCTTCCAGGATCGCGGTCAGTCCGGGGCCATGCGACTCACCTGCCGTGAGATATCTCAACAATGTAACCACCACTCTCCGGCGACGGCGGTCAGCGCGTCCCTCATGACCTTCTCCGGGACTGGGGACCCCGTCATAATTTCGTAGCCATATACTCCCTGCCACAGGAGCACCTCCAGCCCGGGCACCAGCCTGTAACCGGCGTCCCGCGCCGCGGTCAAGAGCGCGGACAGGGCGTTTGAGTAGCTCATGTCGCAGAACACCTGCCTCCCGCCGGATATGGATTCCAGGAAACCTCCCAGGCTGGAGGCGGGTTCTTCCGGGATGCAGTTGACCACCAGGCCGATGGGGCCGATCTGCGAGACGCCGTCGGATGGCCGCCCTGAGGCATCCGCAGCGAACCATTCCGTGGCCGGGAACACCGTCTCCAGCCTGGCGGCGAGGTCAGCCGCCCGACTATGCGTCCTGTTCACGACCATAATCCGCTTCGCTCCGGAACCCGCGAGAGCCGCCGCGCAGCCGGCCGCGGCGCCACCGGAGCCGATGATCAGCGCGTTCTCGCCCTTCGGGTCGAAGCCGCCCCTCGTCAAGAGCGCCCTCAGGAGCCCCGGGCCATCCGTGTTGTGCCCTTCCAACCTCTTTCGCCCGTTACGGGAGGCGCAGACCACGGTGTTCACCGCCCCACATGCCCGCGCGAGATCGTCCCGGGTGGAACAGGCCTCCGAGACGGCAGCCTTGTGCGGTATGGTGACGTTGAAGCCGCGCATTTCGGCGGAGGCCCTCGTGATGAAGCGGGCCAGATCGGGCGGGGTGACGGGGATGGCCTCGTAGCGCCATCCCGCCCCCGCTCCCGCCTCCGCGCCGGCGAGGGCCGCGGCGAACATGGCCGGCGAGAAGGTCCTATGCAACGGCCAGCCGATCACGCCGAGCTGCGGCAACGGCTGTGTATTCATCGACAGGTCCCTCACGTTCCCACCTCATCCGCACCTCACAATGATTCCTTCAGATGCTCCAGCGTCTCCATGAAACCCGGGTAGGAAACGGCTATGCAACCGGGGTCATCCAGCGCGGTCTCGCCGTCGGCCGCGAGTCCCGCGATGGCGAATGCCATGGCTATGCGGTGGTCCCCACGCGTCTCGATCGATCCCCCGCGCAATCTCCCGCCGCCTTCCACCCAGAATCCGTCCGGCGTCTCCCCGGCCGTTACACCCATGGCTTGCAGGTTTCTCACGATTGCGGAGATTCGATCGCTCTCCTTGTGGCGCAGTTCGGAGGCGCCCGTCACGACAGTTTTCCCGCGCGCCACCGCCGCGCACACCGCGAGGATCGGCAGTTCGTCCACGAGCGCCGGCACGTCCTCCGGGGGCACCTCGATCGCCGCCAGGGGACCCCCGAAGACCCGGACGTCACCGGAGGGCTCCCACTCGTCCCGTAACCCGCTGAACTCCATCTCGCATCCCATTCGCTGGAGGGCTCTCAGGAAGCCGCAACGGGAAGGGTTAAGGCCGACCCCCTCGATGCGGATGTCCGATCCGGGCAGGATCGCGCCGGCGGCCAACCAGAAGGCCGCGGACGATATATCGCCGGGCACTTCGAGACTGGCCGCGCGGAGATCCTGGAAGCCCCGCACACAAACGCGACCTCCTCCGGCGTGCAGTTCGCCCCCAAATAGGGCCATCATCCGCTCGGTGTGGTCTCGCGATGGGACCGGCTCCAGGATCGTGGTGGTCCCCTCGGCGTGCAGGCCGGCGAATATGATGCACGATTTTACCTGCGCGCTCGCCACGGGTAAGGCATACTCCTCCAGCGGGCGCAGCCCGCCACCCCTGATGACAAGGGGGGCCTTCAGTCCCCCCTCCCTGCCGTCCAGGCGCGCGCCCATCCGCAGCAAAGGCTGGACGATCCGCGCCATGGGGCGTCGCCTCAGGGAATCGTCCCCCGTCAACACGCTCATGAACTGTTGACCGGCGAGAATCCCCGCGAGCAGTCTCATGGTGGTGCCGGAATTCTCGCAGTCGAGAACGTCGACGGGTTCTCGGAGGCCGCCGGGACCCCCGCCCTTTATCAGAACGCGGTCGCCCTGTCGTTCTATCGAGATGCCCAGCGCCTGGAGGCACTTCAGGGTGGCGGCGCAGTCCCGCCCGGGCGAATAATTGGTGACGACCGTCTCCCCCTCCGCCAGGGCCCCGAACATCGCGGACCGGTGAGAGATCGACTTATCCCCCGGCGGCTTTATGGTGATGGATCTACCACAACGAGCGGTTCCCAATCCCCCATCTACCCCTTCCTGGATAATCCCTCGAGATATCCACGCGCTCGCTCGGCTTCGCTCTCGAGGGCCCGATAATCCACCGCTTCGAGATCGGCCTTCATCGAGCGCAGGCATTCCTCGAATTCGGCGATGGCCTCCAGCAAGGCCCCACGGTTGAGGGCGCAGTAGTCCATCGCTATCCGGGGATCCGAACGCGCGAGCCTCGTCGTGTCCCTGAAGCCGCCGGCGAGGAGCGTGCGGACCAGCGGGATCTCCCGGGTCTTTCGCTCAACGGAGAGGGCCAGCGCAACGGCCAATACATAAGGCAGGTGACTTGCGTAAGCGACCGCCGCGTCGTGTTCCCCTGCGTCAACCACGAGGGGATTCGCCCCCGTCGCCCTGACAAGCGCCTGGACCTCATCGAGGGCCTCCCGGTCCGCGGCGAAGGCCGTCAGCGCCCATACCGCGCCCCGGAACAGGCCGGGAGATGCCGCCGGCAGCCCGGACCTTTCCGACCCCGCCATTGGATGACCTCCGATGTATTTCACGCCCACCGGCAATGCGCCGGCAATAAGCTCTTGAAGGGGTAACTTGACGCTGCCCGCGTCCGTCAGGATGGCGCCGCGCCTCATGAAACGTGCGGCGAGAAGTCCTGTTTCGGGGATAAGACTGCTTGGCGTGGCTACCATAACAATGTCGCTCTCGCGGGCGAGATCCTCCACCGAGGCGGCGACATCATCGCACGCTCCGATCTCGATCGCTCCGACCCGCACTTCCTCGAGACGATCGTGGCCGACAACCCTCCAGCCGCCGTGGGCGCGGAGGGCCAGTCCCACAGAGCCCCCAATGAGGCCCAAACCGATTATGCCGATCACCGGTATCCGCCGTTCCACCGTTCTACCCTACCTTGTCTACCGGATTGGTTTCTACACCGCTTCCGGTTGATATCCCGGGTCGTTCCCGGGATGATTGCGCATGGTGCGCCCCAACACTCTCGCTATGCCGGCCAGCCTCGTCGACAAGATCCCCAGCTGGCTGAGGTCGAGCGATTGAGCGCCGTCGGACAGGGCCTTATCCGGATCGGGATGGGCCTCGACGATCACGCCGTCGGCCCCCGCCGCGATCGCGGCCATGGCCATGGGTATCACCAGATCGCGCTTGCCCGTCCCGTGACTGGGGTCGACAATGACGGGCAGATGACAGAATTTCTTCGCCGCCGGCACGGCACTGAGATCCAGAGTGTTCCGTGTATATGATTCGAAGGTCCGTATACCCCTCTCGCAAAGGACCACCTGCATGTTTCCATACGCAAGGATGTATTCGGCCGCCTGAAGCCACTCGTCGATGGAACTCATCATACCCCTTTTCAGCAGCGCGGGCTTCTTACTGCGCCCCACCTCCTGCAGGAGGCTGAAGTTCTGCATGTTCCTGGCTCCGATCTGGAGCATATCGGCGTATTCGGACACCATCTCCACCTGCTCGGGCGCCATGACCTCGGTCACCACGGGCAGATTGAACTCGCTCCGCACCTCCGCGAGCATTTCCAGGCCTTCGCGGCCCAGCCCCTGAAAGCTGTAAGGGGACGTCCTCGGCTTGAATGCGCCTCCCCTCAGCATCGAAGCGCCGGCGTCGCGCGCCGCCCGAGCGGTTAGCCGGAGCATGTCGAGGTTCTCCACCGAGCAAGGTCCGGCTATCAAGACCACCTCGGGGCCGCCTATCATGACCCCGTTGCACTCCACCACTGAAGGCTGGGGCTTAAGCTTCCGGCTGGCCAGTTTGTACGGCTCGAGGATACGGATTGCCCGCTCCACGCCCGGCCACGATTCTATTGTCTCCGGAGCCAGTTTGCGCACGTCCCCTATGGCCCCAAGGATAGTGCGCTCTTCCCCCGTGGACTCGTGAATCCCGAGCCCTGCCTGGGTGAGTCTCTGTTTGACCAGTTCCGTTTCTTCCGCGGTTGCCCCGCACCTCATCACTACGATCATGACAGTAAACCTCCTCGTGTGCTACCGTGCTACTACTGTCCCGGTCCAGCGAGATCCGGACGCAAACTCCGTGCTTCTCCCAGGTAGACGTGCTGGATATGGTCCTGCTCCAGGTCTGTGTTCCACAGGAGCAGCATACGGACCAATCGCGGCAGATCCCCCGGCACTTGTGGCGAGACGAAATCCAGTAACGGCACCGAACCCAGACCTAGTTCCCGGGCGGCCCTCGCCGGGAACGCCCTGTCTAGATCCGATGTGACCGTGAACAGGATCGCGGCGATCTCCCCGGCACGGATGCCGTTCGTCTCCATGGCTGCGGATATCATCAGCCGGGTGCTTTCAATAATCGCGCTTTCATCGTTGGCGGGGACGCTTGTCGCCCCGCGGACGCCCCGCAAAGCCACTGTCATTCCTCCAAGGCGAACGAGCCGAGGGTGCGCAACATGCTGGTCTTGGACCTCAACTCGTCCAGCGCGGGCCTTACCTGCCAGTCATCGACGTGTCCATCGAATTCCAGGAAGAACACGTATTCCCACGGGTTTCTCCTCACCGGCCTGGATTCTATCTTGGTTAGATTAATGCCTCTACAGGCGAAAGATGAGAGCGCCATGAACAGCGAGCCGGGATGGTGCGGAAGCCCGACAACAAACACCGTCCTGTTTTTTGAACCCGGAGGGCGAGAGTCGCGTTCTATCCGGTAGAACCTCGTGAAATTCTCGCGATTCGACTGGATCTGTTCGGCCAATATATGAAGGCCGTATATAGTAGCCGCCCTCTTCGAGGCTATCGCCGCCGTGCCGGCGGCGCCGGATTCCCTGACGGATTTGGCCGCCCCCGCCGTGTCGTAGTGCGGAATGCACTGCACGTCCAGGCCCAGAAGATAATCATTGCACTGCGCCAGGGCCTGTGGGTGGGACAGCACCTGTCTTACCTGGCCCAGTTCCGTTTCGGGGAGCGCCATGAGACAGTGCTCGATGGGCGAGATGGTCTCGCCGGTCACCACCAGGCGGTGGGTCAGCAGCAGATCGTATGTCTCCCCTATACTTCCCGCCAGAGAGTTCTCAACGGGTACGACCCCAGCGTCCACCTGCCGTGTCTCGATCTTCGTGAATACCTCCGCCAGCGTCCTGCACGGCACCATCCGCGCCTCGGGCTCCATCCGCAAAACGGCGGTCTCGCTGAATGCCCCGGGCTCCCCCTGGAATGCTACAGACCTGCAAACCCCATGATCGGATCCCTCCAGTAGTTGAGTCTCGGCCGGGGCGCCGGGTGTATGACAGAATCCCGCCCCTGGAAGGGACGGGATTCGAACCCGCGATACCACCCTTATTGGTTGACACCCTCTCGGCCGGACACGGGCGTGCGCCGCACGCCGATATCCTGTCCTTTTAACGGTAGAACCCGTCGGCGCCTACTTCAGATCACTGTTAATACAGATCACTGTTTCGGACCGCAGCTCGCAGGTGAACGTCGGCCGCCCCCAGATGCCCTCGCACCAGCCGGGCGTTCTCTGAGTCCGTAGGACGGCTTCCCCTCCTGGTCATGGCCTTTCCGGAAATAGATTTGAGCATGATGTTATACCGTGTTCTGGCAGATGTCAATAACCTGAATTGCCCGTGCGCCCGGTCCACGGAGAATATACGCAAGATTATGCAATACACCTTGCCCAAGCTTCGCCATTGACACGGCCGAACAAGGCTGATAGTATAACTGGCATTGCATGACTATGCAATAATAAGGCATGAATATGAGATCGGCCCCGTATCCGCCAGGACTTTTAGGGATGGTGGCGCGATCGAAGTGGAGGGGAAATCCGATATGGCTACTTGCCCGGAATGCTACGGCAAATGGGAGCCCGGCGCCGTGGAAAAGGGGGAGATCCTGATCTGCCCCGAGTGCGGAGTCGAACTTGAGGTGTTGAGCGTGTCTCCCGTTGAGGTGGCGCCCGCGCCCGAAGAGAAGGAGGATTGGGGAGAGTAGTCCCCGAGTCTCGATGAAAATAGGCGTATTACTCTCACGAGTCCGTCTCGAGGAGAAGCAGATATTCGAGGCGCTCGACAAGCGGGGACTGACTGTCGATAGGCTCGACGACCGCCTGGTGATTTTCGACTTCCACGGCCCCAGGCCGGAATACGACGCGGTGCTGATTCGTTCGATAAGCCAGAGCAGGGCGATTTACGCCGCCGGGATCCTCAACGGCTGGGGTATACCGACGGTCAATTCGCACACCGTCATATCCAACTGCGCCGATAAGGTATCGATGACGAGACTCCTTGTCGAATCGGGGGTCCCCTGCCCGAAGACGATGGTTTGCCTCTCGCCGGAGTCCGCGCTACGGGCGATGGAATCGATGGGATATCCGGTGGTTATGAAACCCGTGGTCGGTTCGTGGGGCAGGCTCCTGGCCCGGGTGAACGATAGGTGTGCCGCGGAGGCGCTCGTTGAACACAAGGATATGCTGGGTTC
>Ga0334889_1005766_pt1 | contig 10056 bp, 9 predicted proteins | sample GraSluR1_MG_2_FD_207222 | JGI IMG/M metagenome (GOLD analysis project Ga0334889, IMG submission 207222) | Sludge microbial communities from methane-producing bioreactor in Wageningen University, Netherlands - Granular Sludge_8_08-R1 | ecosystem: Engineered > Bioreactor > Anaerobic > Unclassified ... | reverse complement strand
GCCCTCTGGAAGGCCGGGGTCCACTTCTGCATCATCACCGACCATCCCGTGGTGCCCATCGAGCACCTCTCCGTCTGCCTTTCCCTTGCCGTCCGGGCCGGGCTGCCCCGTGAGGAGGCCCTCAAGGCCGTGACGATTTACGCCGCGGAGCACCTCGGCATCGCCGACCGGGTGGGCTCCGTCGAAAAGGGAAAGGACGCGGATCTCGTGATCTGGGACGGCGATCCCCTTGACGCCCGGAGCAGGGCCGTGGCGACCATCATTGACGGGGAGACCGTCTACTCCAGGAGCTGATTCATCCCCCGGACAGAGTTCGCCCCGGAAAAAAGGAGGAATGCGGGTTGGATATGGTCCACTTCATCACCATCACGGGGATAGACCATTACTACGGCAAGACACCCTTTGAAATCGGACGGATCGCCAGGCTCTCCAAGGAGCCGGAAAACCCCCACGACCCGGAGGCCATCCGCGTGGAGCTGCCGGTCATCGGCACCATCGGCTACGTGGCGAACAGCACGAACACCGTCTACCGGGGTACGGCCAGCGCGGGGCGCATCTACGACAAGATGGGGGACTACGCCTTCGCCCGGGTCTTCTTCGTCACCCACTCCAGCGCCATTGCCCTCGTCCTCTCGCCGGACGAAGTGGAGGAGATCGACTCAGGCAAAAAGGTCATCTTCACCGTGAACGACGAGGAGGAGCCCCCGGAGGCCGACGGCTAGCGAGGGGCCGCTCCGCCCGGACCCTGTCGTGAAAAAAACGGGCCTTCCCTTCCGCAGATCGCGGCGGGAAGGCCCGTTCGGTTCTTTCGTTTTCAGCTCCGGGGCGGAACCGGGACCGTGAGGCTTCCCTCCGGCAGGACCATATAGGAGAGGTCCTTCCCCCGCTCATGCTCGATGAGCCGCAGGGCATCCTCCACCGACGGCACTTTCACGGCGAAGAGCTTTTTCACTTCCGCGCCGTCCATGGACGTGACCATGTAGACCGTCTTCTCCGCGGCGACCTTGGCGAAGCCGAAGGCCTTGTGGCCTCCCATCTTGAAATCGGTCCGGATGCGCCTGACGATATCCTCCGGACAGGACGCGGCGTTCATCCACTCCTCGAACACGGCCTCTCCGTACCCTCCGGGACAGTCTGCCACGAGCACGATGGCGCCGCCCTTCTTCGTGGCCTTATCGGCATGGTCGAGGGCCTTCTGGGCCTGGTACATGTTGATGTCCCGGGGATGGCCGCAGGCACCGGCGACGGCCACGTCCGCGAGCCCCTTCACCGGAACCTCGTAGAGGCTCGCCGAGACGGCCACGGCTTCCCGCCACGCCTTCACCACGTCACCGGCGGCGACCTTCACCACGTCCTTCTTCTCGTTGACCACCACGTTGAGGATGAAATCCACCCCCACCATCCGGGCCGCCTCGATCATCTCGAGGTTCACCGGGTTGGAGTCCAGGTCCGGGAGGGCGTCCATGAGCTCCACCATCCGGGAATGGTTCCGCTCCACCGTCTCCTTCCACGCCACTCCGGGCAGGATGGACTTCCGCCCGCCCGAGTAGCCCGCGAAGTAATGGGGCATGACCACTCCAAGGGTGAGGACGAAATCCGCTTCCGCCACCAGCCTGTTGATCTTCAGCTCCGATCCCGTGGAGAGGGTGCCGGCGGAGACGAGGGAATCCATGTCGTCGGCGATGTGGGATACGATCCGGAACCGCCGGACGGTCTCTTCTCCGTACACCTGGAGGTTCTGCTCGTCCGTGTGGGGGTCGTGGATGCCCGTGGCCACGAGAAGGGTGACCATGTCGTCGGTGATGCCCGCCCGGGCAAAGCGGGCGAGCACAGGCGGAAGCAGAAGGCCGTAGGGCGTGGGCCTGGTAATGTCATTTACTATCAGGACAACCTTCCGGGGCTTTTTCCTCTCAAGGAGTTCGAGGAGGGGAGGCGTCCCCACGGGGCTGTCCAGCGCGTCCTCCACATCCCGCAGGGTGCAGGGCTTCAGGTTCGTCTCCGGCGGCAGGACCACCTGGAGGATCTTCGAATCCTCAAGGGTGAACGCCTCGGTCCCCCTGCCTCTTTTCAGCTGAAAATCCATCTCCATTCCCCCTTACCTGGTCCGGAGCACCGGACTCCCGGTCTCCGCTTCTTCCAGTTCAGCCACGGAGCGGGAGACGTCGGTCTCCGCCGCGCAGGCAAGATCCCTTCCAAACCCCAGGGCCAGAATCCTCCGGCCGTGGACGGACCGCCGGAGAATAGCCGCCATGTCGCGTCCGCCGGACCGCCAGACGTCCAGGGCCATGACCGCCCCGTCCTGGAGTTCGGCATCCCCTCTTCGCAGGAGGAGCTCCACGAGCAATCCGGCGCAGGCAGTGTCATCCAGGGCGGCCCGTCCGTGGAGCCCGGCGCAGAGAATGCCCACCGATCCGCCGTCCTCCAGGGAGGCTTCGAGGGCCGCGGAGGCATTCCGGGCGCAGACCGGCCGCACCGGTTTTCCGGAAGCGGCGGCCTTCAGGAGGGCCCTCGTTCCGTTGGTGGTGGCCATCACGGCCTCGGGCCGCCTCGAGGGGCCGTATTCCAGCAGTTCCAGGGGAGAATTCCCGAGGTCGAACCCGGCGGGAGGAAGGGCGTCCCGCTCCCCCATCAGGAGAGGATTCCCACCTTCCGCCGCCAGCCGGTCCCGCAGCACAAAGGCATCCTCCACGGACGGGCACGGATGGAGAATTTTCCCCCCGCCGTCGAAGAAGGCGCACATGGTGGTCGTGGCCCGAAGAATGTCGATCACCAGCCAGCTGTCCGCATCCGGAAGGGTCTCTCCCGGCGAAAGGACCACGTCCGCCTTCACGGTCATGGCTTCGCCGCGAACTTTTCCGCCTCCTCCACGAGACGGAGGAACAGGGGAAGCATATCGTCCCCTCCGGACATCATCATCTCGGGGTGCCACTGGACCCCGACCACGAAGGACTCCCCCTCTATCTCGAGGGATTCCGTCACGCCGTCCATGGCCCGGGACGTGACCTTCAGCCCCCGTCCCACGTCCTTCACCGCCTGGTGATGGTAGCTGTTCACCGGAAAGGATGTTCCAAGGAGTTCGGCGATCACCGACCCCTCCTCGGCCACCACCGTATGGCTGGGGCAGGATCGCTTCCGGTTCTGGGAATGCTTCACGAAGGAATCGGGAATTTCGTCGAGATCCTGGTAGATGGTGCCCCCGCAGGCCACGTTCAGGAGCTGGATTCCCTTGCAGATGGCCAGAAGGGGCTGCCCCTTCGCCAAGGCCGTCTTGATGGTGCGGAGCTGGAAAATGTCGGTGTCCCGGTAGACGAATTCCAGGGCCCTGTGGGGCTCTTCGCCGTACAGCAGCGGATCGATGTCATACCCTCCCGATATGAGAAGAGCGTCGGCGCACTCCGTCTGCCTCTCCGCCACATCCTGCCCCCTCACCACCGGCAGGATGAGAGGGATGCCCCCGGCCCGCTCCACGGCGGCCACATAGTCGTTGTTCACGTAGCTTCTCTCCATGCCCGGGGAAAAACCTCCCTGCTCCACAAGCAGGTTCCCCACAATACCGATCACCGGTCGGCCCATGATCAATTCCTCCTGTTGTACGGATCGGCGGACTTCCGCCTGATCCAAGTATAGCGCCGGGGATGTCTTTTTCAAGTTGACATCGCCGGGAGGGAGGAGAATAATACCCCCCATGATCGTGGGAGAACGGGCCGGATGCAGCCCGGACAAGCTCCCGCCGGAGGAGAGTCGCCGCCATGAAGCCCATCCTGTCCTCATTCGCCCTGATAGCGTCAGGCCTGCTGCTCGGGTACGGAATCCGCCGTCTGTTCGAGAAGGGTTTCCTCGGTCCCGGCGAAAGGCTCGACCGTCTCCGGTCCTTCCTGCAGCGCCTCGTACTGCTGGGTCTCGGGCCCGTGACCTTCGTGGGAGCCCTCTGGATCGTGGAGATCAGGGAGCCGAAAATCGCCCTCCTCGCCCTCATAGGGGCCTTCTGCCACATTTTCGGGGGTGGGGCGGCGGCACTCATCGCCAGGCTGTTCAGAATGGAGGCCCCCCAGGCGGGAGCCTTCTTCTGCTGCGGCTTCTTCACCAACGTGGGGGCCATCGGCGGACTGGTGATTTTCCTGTTTCTGGGGGAAGAGGGATACGCCATGGTCCCCCTTTTCAAGCTCCTGGAGGAACTCGTCTATTACGGCATCGGTTTCCCCGCCGCCCGGCTCTACAGCGCCGGAGCGAAAGGCAGGGCGGATGGAAGCCTCGTCCCCCGCCTTCTCCGGGACCCCTTTCTCAGGGTGGCCGTCGGCGGACTGGTCCTCGGGGCAGCCCTCAACCTGTCGGGCATTCCGAGGCCCCCAATGTATTCCTCCCTGAACAGCCTGCTCATTCCCCTCAGCACGGTGCTCCTCCTCGCTTCCATCGGCATGGCCATGAGGTTCGGGAAAACCGCCCTCTACCTGAAGGAGGGGTTCACCATCATCTTTCTGAAATTTCTTCTCGTCCCGGCGGCCTGCGTCTCCCTCGCGGCACTGGCGGGCCTGAACGGCATCGCCGGCGGCCTCCCTCTGAAGGCCGTCCTCGTCCTTTCCTCCATGCCGGTCGCCTTCAACGCCCTTGTCCCGCCGTCCCTGTACGGCCTGGACCTGGACCTGGCGAACAGCTGCTTCCTGGTCTCGGTGCTCGGTCTGGCCGCCCTGCTGCCCGCCCTTCACTTCGCCCTGGACCTATTGTAGGGACGGCTGCATTTCGACGAGCTCCACCCTGCGGTTCTTGGCCCGGCCCTCCTCCGTCCTGTTGGACGCCACCGGGGCGAGCATCCCCACCCCTGCCGGAACGAGCCGTGAAGCGGCTATTCCGTAGCTCTCCCGGAGGGATTTCACCACAGCCTCCGCCCGTCTCCGGGAAAGGCCCATATTGTATTCCCGGTCTCCCGTGCTGTCCGTATGGCCCACGACAAGCACCCTGAGGTCCGGGAAGGTTTTCAGGAGCTTCGCCATCTCCTCCAGGGCTGCCTTCGACTCGGGCTTGACGTCCGCCTTGTCCGTGTCGAAATAAATACCATAGAGGGCGATTTTTCCTGAGGACTCCAGGCCCCTGGCCATCTCTTCCGACGTGACCGTCACCATTTTCGTCTCCATTGGCTTCGTCTCTACCATGTCGACCCGGCAGTAAGTCCGCCCCTTCTCCATTTTCGTCTCCGAGCCCCAGAAATTGTTTTCGAAAGCGCACACCGTCACGTAGACGTTTCCTTCCGTGCGGACAAGGCGGGCTGAGAGGAACTGCTGGTTTTTCGTCCTCTCGTCCCCGGGGATGGGATACTGCCTGTCCCGTCCGTACAGGGTCTCGGCAAAGCTGTCATAGGGGCCGAGTTCGTCCTTTGAACCGGAAAACAGGATCTCGTACCCCTTTTCCTTCAGCTCCCACTCGTAGTTCCGGAACACCTCCAGGGCGCTCCGTCCCGCCGGGGCGACGTACAGAAGCCGCGCGGTCCTGCCCTCCGCCTTCTCCGAAGCGGTGAAGACATAGCGGTCGCCCCGGTATTCCGTCTTCCCAAGGGGGATGACCGTGACGTCGTACTCCTTCGCCGAATACTGGACGATGAAGGACCCCTCGTACCGGCGGAGCAGAGGAGAATCCTTTCCGCCCTTGATATCCGCCCCGGGAGCAGGTGAAACCGGGAAGAACGACATGAGGAACACGAGAAGGAACCCCAGACAGCTGCCTCGACGCGAGAACATGAAACCCCCTCCTGCAATCTCAGAATTGTCCGCATATTATAGCCGAAAAAAACGGGATCCTCCCGTTCAGAGAGAATCCCGGCAAAAAAATGTCTTCCGGCAGAAAGATCTACTTCAGCAGCGGGGCTATTCCAGCAGGGATATTTGACCCGTCGCCCCAGGCTTTCGGCCCGACCACGTCCTGACCCATATCTCTGAAGACCGCAAGGCCGCCCTCCGGGTCAAGGATGAATTTCACCAGCTCGAGGGCTGCGCCTGCGTTGGGGGCTCCTTTCGGGATGGTGAGACCGTAGACGATGGGTTCTCCCTTCACCGTCATCTTCTTGCCCGGCTCCTTTCCCGCCAGTTCCACCGACGCGGCCGAGTAGGCGTCCGCGAGGGCGGGTTCCATGAGGTTGATCTCCACGGGGAGTTCAAGGTATTTCAGGCCGTGCTGCACCGCCACGGACTTGTACTCGAAGGCGTAATCCATGGTGCCGCTCTCAACCATGGCCACGAGCTCGATGGCCTTCTGGCGGACGGCCCGCCCCTGGTGCTTCATGGCCTGTTCGTAGAGCCCCTGCTTTCCATAGAATTTTTCCGCGAGCTGGAGCACCATGAGGCTCCTGTAGCCGCAGGGATCGGCGTCGGGCTCCGAGTGCCCCCACCGCACGTCCGGCCGCAGCATGACCCCGGTCCAGTTCTCCGGACCGATCTCGTCGCCGTATTTCGACTTCGGTCCGTACATGAGCACAATGGCGTTGCTGGCGAAAAGAGCGTTCCAGTCCGCCGCCCCGGGACGGAGAAGTTTCTCGATGACCATGTAGTCCGCCGACAGGAACACGTCGCATCCGCCCCCGAGGTCGGTGATCTTCCGGGCAAGGGCCGCGCTCCCGCCCGACTCCCTCAGGATGTCAATATCCGGGTGGGCGGCCTCGTAGAGGGCCTCGATCTTCGCCATGGGCGCCGCGAGACTGCCGGCGTGGTACACCGTCACCTTTTCCGCCGCGAAACACCCGGGTGAAAACGTCAGAAGAAGAGCAAGAAGGAGAACCGATGAAAACCTGAACCGTTTCATACACAACACCTCCGCATATATGATGAGTTTCCTAAAAAACATGAACCGAATCCGGGGCTGCTGCGGCCACGCACCTTCCCCCCACGGGGACGCCGCCGGCGGCCACGACGGACGACAGGACGCTCGCCGAGAGGCGGATTCCGGCCTCCGTTTCGACGATGACCTCGAAAGCCATTCCCCTGGGAACAAGGGAGGCGATCCTCCCGGGAAAAGCGTTGGCCGTACCGTCCGGAACATCCCTGACGAGGGCCACGTCCTCCGGCCGTATGCCCGCGAGCCTGGTTCCGGCGGGTGATGATTCCTCCACCTCGAGAACCGCCCCGTTGCCAAGAAAAGCTTTCCCGTGCCGCACTTCGCACTCGAAGATATTTTTCATGCCGACGAATTCAGCCACGGTACGGTTGGCCGGCTCCCTGAACACCGTCCGCACGTTCCCGGTCTGCTGCAGACTTCCTTCCGACACGACAGCGACCCGGTCGCCGAGGGAGAGGACCTCCCCGAAATCGTGGGTCACCATCACCAGGGTCATTCCCTCCCGGTTGATTTCCGCGAGGTAATCCCGCAATTCTTCCCGGAAGGCCGGGTCCAGGGCGGAAAGAGGTTCGTCCAGGAGGAGCACCGATGGCTGCACGGCCAGGGCGCGGGCCAGGGCCGTCCGCTGCTGCTCTCCTCCGGAAAGGGTCCCGGGCGACCTGCGGAGAAGAGGGCGAAGCCGCAGCAGGTCCACGAGCCTGTCCACACTCCCGCTGCCGTCCTTCCGGGAAAACCTCAGGCCCCACCGGATATTCTCCTCCACGGTAAGATGAGGAAAGAGGGCGTAATCCTGGTAGACAATGCCCACGCCGCGCTTCTCCGGAGGAACGGCCGTGACGTCTTTCCCGGCGATCAGTATCCTGCCGGAGGAAAGGGGGCGCAGCCCCGCCACGGCCTCGAGAAGCAGCGTCTTGCCCGCCCCGCTGGGGCCCACGATCATGAAGAACTCCCCCGGGGCGACCCGGAGGGAAAGGGATTCCAGGCGGAATCCGCCCAGGTCCATGGAAAGACCTTCCAGCGCGATCATCGCTCCTCGTCCTCCCGCCGCTTCCCGGCGGCCAGAAGCCTCAGTACGACGAACATGCCGAGGCAGACCAGGATAAGCTGGACTGCGACCGGGGTGGAGTATTTCAGCCCGAAGGTGGCGAAACGGTCATAGATGAGGGTCGGGGCGACCATGGGATGGTAGGCGATGATCACGACTGCCCCGAACTCGCTGACCGACCGCGCCCAGCTCATTATCAGCCCGGAGACGAGTCCCTTTCTGGCCAGGGGAAGGGAAACCCGGAAAAACACGGAGAGAAACGGCGCTCCCAGGGTCCGGGCCGCCCGTTCTATTCTCGGCGAGACGCCGTAAAACGCGTCCCGGGCGGCGTCAACATAAAAGGGAATGGAAACGAACATGCAGGCGAGAATGATGCCGAGGTGGCTGTTCACCGGGGAAAGCCCGGCCTTGGTCAGCAGGGCACCGGCGGGGGCCTTCGGGGAGAAGGCCATCAGGACGGCGATGCCGGCCACGGTGTGGGGAATCATGATGGGAACGTCGATGATCGCCTCCAGGACGGACTTTCCCCGGAAGGTGTTCCGGGCGAGGAAATAGGCCAGGGGCGTTCCGAAGAGGGCAATGACGCCCGTTGCCGCGGCGGCGGTCCAGATGCTCCTCCAGAGGGCGCCCACAATTTCGCTGTCCGAAAAGGACGAAGCCACGATCCCCCAGTCGGCGCGGAGGAACATCCCTCCGAGGGGCCACAGGATGTAGAGCACCAGAAAAGATCCCATCGACAGCAGGAATAGCCATTCCCTGGACGAACGCTGCATGGCCGCCTCCTAATTAAAAAGGACCTCTCCCCGGAAAAAGGAGACGGTCCCTGTGGCGTGACGGCCGCTCCTCCTTTCCGAACGCGGGAGGCTTTTCCGTTTCCGGAAAAACCCGTCGGCCGGCCCCCAGGGCAAACGCCGGAAGGGGGTGCGGCTCGGAGGTGTTCTTTTTGAACGGGAGAACCATACCATACTTTCACCCCAATAACAATGATAATCTTTATCATCTGGAGCTCCCGGAAGGACATACAGAAAGCGAATCTCCACCGCCTTTTTCTGTCGCCCTTGTGGATATTCTTTCCTTTGCCCGGAAAAATCTACCGGGGTCACTTTTTTGTTGAAAAAAGGAATTTAAGGGTATACTAAGAGAATATCCATCCGACAGGCAGGTGCAGACCGTCATGAAAGGAATCGGAGCCTCTCCGGGCATAGCCATTGGCAGGGCAGTCATTCACTGGAAAGAACAGATCGACATCCTCCGGGAGTTCGTTGAAGATCCGGAACAGGAGCTCGAACGCTTTCGCACCGCCCTCGAGTTTGCCGGAGAGCAGATCCGCGAGTCCTATTCCAGGGTGCTCGAAACCGTCGGACCGGGAGAAGCGGCCATCTTCAGGTCCCACGGCATGATGCTGAAGGATCCTGATTTCGTCGGCCAGATCGAGCGCATGATCCTCGACGGGAGCGTCAACGCCGAATGGGCGGTGAAGCAGGTGGCTGACAGCCTTATCCAGATCTTCGAAAGCATGGGAAACGATTATATGAAGGCCCGGTCCGACGATGTGAAGGACATCTCCGACCGGGTGATCAAGCTGCTCCTCCAGGTCGGCGGGATCGACCTCTCGAATCTCAGGGAGCCGTCCATCATCGTGGCGAGGGAGCTTACTCCCTCGGACATCTCCCAGATGGACAGGAAGATGACCCTGGGCATGGCGTCTGAAACGGGAGGCAAGACATCCCACACCGCCATACTCGCCCGGACTCTGGAAATCCCGGCCGTCATGGGAGTGAAAGAGCTCCTCGACGAAGTGGAAAACGGAGATCTCATGATCATCGACGGCGAAGCGGGCCAGGTGTATGTGAACCCCGACGGGGAGACGGTGGAACGCTACCGGGAGCGGCTGGATCGGTACGAGTGCTTCAAGAAAAGCCTCTCGGAAGTCCGGGGACTGAAGACGGTCACCCTTGACGGGGTGGAGATCGAACTCGAGGCCAACGTGGCTTCCCCGAAGGACCTGGACGACGTCTTCAAGAACGACGGCGAGGGCGTGGGGCTCTACCGGACGGAATTTCTCTATTTCGACAGCTCCCTCCTCCCCCCCGAGGACACCCAGTTCGAGCAGTACAGGGACGTGGTGGAGGCCATGAAGGGACGGCCGGTGGTCATCAGGACCCTTGACATCGGGGGAGACAAGAAGGTGG
>Ga0334889_1005764_pt1 | contig 10060 bp, 8 predicted proteins | sample GraSluR1_MG_2_FD_207222 | JGI IMG/M metagenome (GOLD analysis project Ga0334889, IMG submission 207222) | Sludge microbial communities from methane-producing bioreactor in Wageningen University, Netherlands - Granular Sludge_8_08-R1 | ecosystem: Engineered > Bioreactor > Anaerobic > Unclassified ... | reverse complement strand
CATTTTTGGCATCGCCTTTGGTTTCTATGAGACGGTCTATTTTGCCCTGTGCATGCAGCGCACTGATCCGCGTATTGCCGCATCCATGTATTCCATCTTGATGGCTGTTGCCAACATTGGAACCGGTGTCAGCATGGCTGTGGTTGGGGGGCTGGTCGATTCAGCAGGTTTTTCATTCACTTTCATCTTCCTGGCAGCATCAAACCTGATCGCCATTCCCCTCATCGCCGCCATCTTTTCAACGGAACGCCATCCCCAAACCAGTCCCATCATAGAAGAGTAACAAATCTTTGCCATGGTTATATAATGAAAATATGACGAACAAATCCATGAATACCATATCAACGTTGGTTTTTGACTGGGGGAATACCCTGATGCGGGTGTTTCCTGACCAAACCGGCCCCATGGTTGCCTGGTCAAAAATAGCGGCAGTTGAATCAGCGCATGAAATGCTTTCCAGTATCCACGGAAAATATCAACTCATTCTCGCCACCAATGCCGCCGATTCCACCGCTGTTCAAGTGCAAAAAGCCCTTGAACGGGTGGGGCTCGATCAATACGGCTTCAAGATATTCACCTCGCACGAATTGGCCAGCCGAAAACCCGACATCCAGTTTTTTCAGGCAATTGAAGAACTTTTACACGTCGAACCGCAAAACGTTTTGATGGTTGGTGACGACTATTGCAGTGATATTTTTGGCGCCTTACATGCTGGTTGGCGCACGGCCTGGTTTAACAACGCCTACCAGCCGGCGCCGGGGCATTTTCCGCAGTGCAACGCTGAAATCTACACGCTGGATGAGCTCCCAACTGCCATTGACAACCTGGCAGCAATGCCCGATTATCCCACCTGCCTTTTATGGTTGCAGCGATACCATGTTTCTCTGGGATTATTCCAGCATGTCAGCCTGGTTGCTGCCATTGCCTATCAACTGGCTTTGTGGTTACGCGCCCGAGGCCAGATGGTCTCTCCGCTGTTGGCGCACCGCGGCGGATTGCTGCACGATTTGACCAAGCTGGCCAAAGATGCCTTTCCCGATGAGTTGGATCATGGCGCCACGGCTGCACAGGTTTTGTCAGAATTCGGCTATCCGCAATTGGCTGAAATCGCACTGCGGCATCCCCTCTTTTGCCTGGCCGATCCCGAACGCCGACCGCACAGTTGGGAACAAAAAATTGTTCACCTGGCCGACAAACTGGCTGAAGGAATCTCCCTGGTGGCGGTCGATCATCGTTTAACCTCGCTGGCTTCCCGTTACCCGCAGCATGCCGACCGCATTGCCAGCATCACGCCCGCCGTGTTCAACTTGCAGGCTGAAATTTGCGATTTACTGGGCTGGCAGCCCCAATCACTGCCAGACCGTTTACAAGAAGCCATCTATAAAAAATAGAGCTTGTCTTGAAAATTGATCGCTAAATCGCTCCACCTAATTTTTCACTATCTAAACGTAAATTCGGAATAAGATGATTGTCGTTGCGATGAGGTTGAAATGGCGCTTTTCTCATTACACAGACGAATCAATCGCACATTTGGCCCAAAAGTTAGAGATTGCTTCATTCGCTGCGCTCACTCGTAATGACATCTCAGCTATCACGAAATCAGGTTACCTAAGTTGTTTAGGACGACAGGTTGAAATAGTTATAAATTGCCCGCGACAGGTTGGACACCAGTGTATTGACCGGATCGAAAACCAGTTGCACCGGGTGATACATATAAATAGTTAAGATATAGTTGCCGCCGGGGGTGTAAATTACACCTGCATCGCCCATGGCATGCAGCAAGCCGTCATATTCAGTAATCCAGCCGTGTTTATTAGCGCTGCGTGTACCATCGGGCAAACCTGCCTGAATCAAAACGCCGATGCGGTTCTTGGCCAGGTAAGATAACATGAGCTGGCATTCATTCTGGCTGATTTCACCAGGGAACACTGCCGACAATGTTCCTCCGCCGCTTTCCGAGCATTGATACAGGTCATCCAATATCATTCCCATTTCGGTGGCTGTGGTTTGATTGTAAGCATCCGGGTTGGTAGACACGTCCAGACGTTTATTCGCCGGTGTTTCAATACGCTGCAACAACGGCGCTCCCTGGTAAAAATATCCAGCCAGGAAAGTATTTCGTAAACCCAACGCACGCATATCATCGGTAAGCTGCAGCGGCCCCAGGTTTTTATCCATAACCATTTCCATCAAACGATCGGCAGGGTCATTTTCCGACCTTTCAATCATCAACTCAATCATCTCGGTAACAGATGCCGGTGCTGGTTCAGATACCCTGCGATAGGTTGATATCATGATGGGAATTTTCATGGTGCTGGCGGCGGTGAAAGCCACATCGGGTGAAATATTCTCTCCACTTTGATAGGCAAAGTGCAGTTCCTGGCGGGTTTGCAAATCCATCAAATAGATTTCAGTCAATCCATCAAACCCCGAAACATCGATAATTTGATGCAGCAAGATTGAAAGATTATCCAGCGAAGGACGAGGGGACGAAACCTCATTAAATGTCAAGTTCACCACACGGTTGGAAGGTGATTTCAGCGCATCTTCCAATAAAACCATTGCCCTGTTGATGTCTAACACCTTCCCGGGATCTCCGGGTTCAAAATTGCTGGTGCCAGGCACCGGCTTTGCCTCTGTCGGTTGTTTGTCGTAGCGCACAGCAATTTCATTCTTCAAAAATTCCCTCATGCGTTCATTGGAAATCTTCGCACTTAAGGGAACTTCTTTTGGTGTGGGAAGTTGATTCCACAAATAATTCCAGTAGGCCACCCAGAACGGCTGTGTGATGCGCTGTAAATCAGCCGCCGTCATCATCGATTCCAGGTCAAGTTCAAAACCCAACACCTGGGGTTTAATCTGGATGACAGCATCGCCGTAATGAACTTCAACGGGTATGAAATAGGCCTGAGTTAAACGTTCGGCTGCCTTTTGTTGATTCAACCCGCCCACCGGCACTCCAGCGATGATCATGCCTGGCGGCAAAGTTGACCTTAGCCTGCTGTACGTGACCAGTTGAACAACCAGTAATAGAACGGATGAAAAAATCAATCCGATTGATATCCAGCTTAGTAAGGAAAGATAACCTCGTTGACGCACAAATCACCTCATCTGGCTGATTGCCATTGGAAGATTCTACCGCAGTTTTAATGGAACCATCACCACTTCAGCATCCGAATAATCGGTCAACACTTCAATTGACATCTATCCAACGCGTGATTATACTTACTCATCAAATTGTTTGGGAAATTCTGTTCTAAAAAAACACTCCGGGTAAATATTACTCCAGTGTAATTGTAAGAAAATCCCATTGAGGAGGTTCGTTTTGAAGAAAGCTGTCATAACCGGCATCACCGGTCAAGATGGTTCTTATTTGGCTGAATTACTTTTATCGCAAGGATATGAAGTGCATGGTCTTATTCGCCGCGCCAGCACATTCAACACAGGACGCATTGATCATATCTATCACGATCCTCATGTCAATGGTGAAAAGGTTCCATTGTTTTTGCATTATGGTGACCTCTCGTCTCCACAAACCATGCTGGATCTGATTTATGAAGTGAAACCGGAAGAAGTATATCACCTGGCTGCGCAAAGCCACGTGCGGGTAAGCTTTGATATGCCTGAATACACTGGTGATGTAACCGGCCTGGGCACCACCCGTATCCTTGAAGCCATCCGAAAAAGTGGGCAGAAGATTCGCTTCTACCAGGCTTCATCCAGTGAAATGTTCGGTTCAGCAGCGCCTCCGCAAAGCGAAACCACTCCCTTCCAGCCGCAAAGTCCATATGCGGCGGCCAAGGTATATGCTTATTGGATTACCAAGAACTACCGTGACGGATATGGACTGTTTGCCTGCAATGGCATTCTCTTCAATCATGAATCTCCCCGTCGTGGTGAAACCTTTGTAACACGCAAAATCACCCGCGCATTGGCCAACATCAAAGCCGGAAAGCAAAAAAATCTTTTCCTGGGAAACCTCGATGCCAAACGCGACTGGGGTTATGCACCCGATTATGTGGCCGCCATGTGGAAAATGCTGCAATGCGATGCCCCCAATGACCTGGTGATCGGCACAGGTGAGGCGCATTCAGTTCGCGAATTTCTGGATGAGTCTTTTGGTTACGCGGATATGGACTGGAAAGAATATGTCAAAATCGATCCGCGCTATTTCCGCCCAACCGAAGTGGATTATCTGTTGGCCGATTACAGTAAAGCTGCCAAAATACTAAACTGGGAACCGCGCGTGTTCTTTAAAGACCTTGTGCGCGTGATGGTGGATGCCGATCTTGAACTGGCCGGCTTGCCTTCACCAGGTGAAGGTAGCATTATCCTGGAGAAACATCACGGCGCCTGGCACCGCTGGAAGGATCAAGTTTTAAGCATGGACGGTTCAAGAGGCTCTCACGAATAATTCAATAAAAAAAGAACCTTTCAGGTTCTTTTTTTATTGATAGATGGAGTAGGTATTCAGTACCTGATCAGCGTATTGATAGCCCCTATCTTTGGGCCCATATGATTTCAAGGCATCCCGTAAATTGCCATACTTATTTATTAAACCGGCTATCATTTCTGTCCCATAATGAATATTGAATTGAGGATCAAATAACTCTTGCATCGAGGGGCGATTGGTAAAACACGGACCATTGATGCACATAAATGAGGCAGCAATACCATCCCTCGGCATCACTTGCATCAACCCCACAGCCCCGCTGTGCGAATACGCTTGATAATCGCCATTGCTTTCTTCCAGGATAATGGCTGCAATTAAATTTGGATCCAGGCTGTGTTGTTGACTTGCATCAGCGATGATATCACCCCATTGTAAAATGGACTGTGGATATTGATCTGACAGACCGGATTCAACAGTCTCGTCTCCGACTTCTTTCTGGTCATTTCGAGGCGCTTGTTCGTTTTCTTTGGGCTCTACCTGATCAATAACCAGATTTGAATCATCCGATGATGCCAGAACACTGATTTCTGGTCGAAGCAGCCAGCCAGCCAGACCTACAATGGTTAAACAACCTGCAAGAATACCAGGTAATACTGCGTGTCGTGGATTCATCTTTCACCTTCAATCATAACAATAGTGAGTTGGTTGCCACTATTATAGCACGCATGTTCTATTAATGCAATATCTGTTCTTAGATTGGATTTTATTGTAAGAAGAGCCAGGGGTTGGCCTTGCCATAGGTGTCGCTGCGCATCTCGAAATGTAAATGCGGACCGCTCGAGTTTCCCGTTGACCCCATGGCTCCAATAGCGTCTCCCTGGTACACATAAGAACCACACTCTACATTCAATGTACTCAAATGTGCATACAGGGTTTGCCAGCCATTGCCGTGATCGATCACAATGGTATTCCCATAGCCCCAGTCATTCCAACCGGCATAAACAACAACCCCGGAATCTGAAGCAAAAATACCATAACCTATTGCCCCGCCGATATCAATACCATAATGGTTGGTTTCAGGTGAATAATCATAACCGGATACAAAATGCTCCACTGACGGCCAGACAAATGTACCTGTGCCGATCGGACCATCTGAAACAGGACCACAAGCGCCAGGCCCCATGATTTTGGCAACTGCCGGGTCTTCACGGGTGATGCGTGGAGCACTCCACGACACAAATTCCCGACTGCCGCCGGGCACCACCAGCCAGGTTCCCGCCTGAATATTCGGGTTGGAGTAATCGCCAATGGTATTTACATCAAGGTGATTCCCCTGCCAATTAATAATCGTATCGGGTGTGACACCATAATATTCAGCCACAGAATTTAATCCATCACCGGCATGCCACTCATAATATACACCGTTCACTGGCAAAATATTCAATTCCATGTCCGGCATCAAACGATGCGGATCATCCGCCAGCGAGTAGTAATTTCCCCACAAAATTGTTTCAGGCTTCAGGTTGAATTTCTCAGCAATACCAAATATGGTGTCGCCTTTTTGCACGATATACTTGGTCACTTCAAAACGAGGTCGCGTGGGGAATATGGTATGCAACTGGGCCAGACGCGCAACGCCGTCCACATAAGCGCCTGTATAAGGAAGCTGCATGGGTGGAGGATCAATCTGCGGCACTGGAGTGGGTAGTGTTTCAGCCTTCACCATCTTGTTCGTGTCGCCAATTTCACCCTTTAGATAAAAAGATGACATCACCCACACCACAATTAGCACAAGCAAAACTGAAACAATGCCTGTGGTAATGCGAAGCGCCACTTCGCCCAATCCCATGCGCAATAAACCATCCCATATCTTATTCCAGGCACTTAAGGCCGATGGGCTGTTTGGAGTTGCTTCGGTTTCAAAATCTGCTTGGGATTCAGGAAGCCCCTGTGAAGATGGTGCATCGGGGGGTAATGACATTCTTTATTTCACCTCGGCTGTCATCATATCATACCAACCAACAACGGTCAAGAAAAGGGATCTATCCCGGAAACTGTCAAGAGGTTCAAAAAAATGTACTTAATTTATTTTAATCGCATACATTTCAATTCTCACAAGAAATTAAAAATGTCCAAAGGTATAATAAAACAACTTCGATGCAGAAAGGGAATAATCATTGAACGAAGAAAAGCTGGAAAATCTGGTTGGGAAAGAACTGATTAAAAATAAAATCAAAATCACCGTTGCCGAATCATGCACCGGAGGATTATTAAGCCATTTACTAACCAATGTGCCCGGATCATCTGAATATTACCTGGGGGGTATTATCGCTTACTCGTATGAAGCTAAAGAACGACTTCTCGGAGTAAATTACAACACCCTGTTCCGCTATGGTGCGGTCAGCTACGAAACGGTAATTGAAATGGCAGACGGTGTGCGAAAAATCTTATCCAATGATTTCCCCATTGCAAACACGGTGGGCATTGCCATCAGCGGCATCGCAGGCCCTGGCGGTGGGCTTCCCGGCAAACCGGTTGGGTTGGTCTGGATCGGTCTGAGTACTAACGAGGGAAATTTTGCCTGGCGGTACCAATGGAATGGAAACCGCGAAGAAAACAAAGCCCAATCAGCACAGCAGGCATTGCAATTGTTATATGCATACATGCAAGGATCGCTTCCTCCAGAAAACAACTACAATGATTGCCCATAAATTTCCTTAATGTGGTTGTGCAATTTCAACAGGAGTGAATATGCGAAATTCAAATGAGTCTCCAAAAAAGATTGTTGTTCTGACTTCTGACGCCGGGTTTGGTCACCGCAGCGCGTCAAACGCCATAAAAGCAGCATTGGAAGAATTACCCATCGAAAAATGCCAGGTTGATATCATCAATCCACTGGAAGATAAACGTACACCATTTTTCCTGCGCGACAGTCAGGAAGATTATGACCGCATCGTGCGCGAAATGCCGAAGCTCTACCAATTGGGCTACGAAGCCACTGACGACACAGTTGCGACAGCCCTCGTTGAAGGTGGTGCAACTGTATTGCTGTATGAAGTCATGTGGGACATTCTCAAGAAATACAAACCCGATGCAATTGTGACCACCTATCCTCTTTACCAGGCGCCGTTGACATCAATTTTCGCCATTGAGCGCATGTCGGTGCCATTGATCACAGTGGTAACCGATCTGGTTACTGTGCACCGTTTCTGGTTTCACAAACACACTGATGTGTTTGTGGTGCCCACTGATTCAGTGAAACAACTCGCACTTGACTACGGTGTTGATCCACAAAAAATTCGTTTGATTGGTATTCCTGTTCATCCCAATATTCACAAGGAACAAAGAACCCGCCAGCAATTGCGCGAAGTCCTGGGATGGCGTACCGATTTGCCCACCATTCTGGCGGTGGGTAGTAAACGCGTTGAAGGCCTTGTTGAATCCTTGAATATTGTCAATCATTTCGGCGCGCCTCTTCAACTGGTTGTAGTGGCTGGTAAAGATGATGAACTCTACCAGAAGCTACAACAAATTGAATGGCATTTGCCCACACATATCTACAATTATGTTTCAGACATGCCGATGTTGATGCACGCCGCTGATATGTTGATTACCAAAGCTGGTGGATTGATCTCTACTGAAGCGTTGGCTGCCGGTTTGCCTATGATTCTCATTGACCTCATTCCAGGGCAAGAGACTGGCAACGCTGAATACATAGTTCACAATAGAGCCGGAGACCTGGCAACTACACCTGTTGAATTGTTGGAAGTTTTGTACCACTGGTTGTCGAACGACCGACAATTACTGCACGAACGCGCCAGCTACGCCGCCCAAATCGGGAAACCACTGGCTGCCCATGAGGTTGCCACCCTGGCCTGGCAGCACGCCCAGATCGGCCCCGTGAAGAGAAATCCCATGCTGGCTGCCCTGCGGCCAAAAATCATTGATTTCTTGACCAATCATAAAGTGCCCTGGGAAAACAAGGAATAATATTTCAGCCACAAAACAGAACAGCCCGAACTTTTTTCGGGCTGTTTTTCTTTTTGAAATTTTTTTTGGGGGCTATCCCAGCCGCTGGCGCTCTTGCTCAACAATGCTGGCGTCCAGTTTCTTGAACAGCGGCTCAGGTGTGCGCAGCGGGTGTCCCGCTGTCAGACGGCTGGGTTTCCATTCGCCCTTGCCTTTCGCTGGATCATAACGCAGCACGCTGTGTGTTCCCAATTCATCCTGAATGGTTTCCACACTCTGTTCACCAAACAACTGGTCTTCATAACCCAGAAAAGAATGTAGTTTTTGACTGCTGAACGGCAGGAATGGAGCAAACAAAATGGAGAGGCTGTCAATGGCTTTCAGGGCGGTGAAGATGGATTTGGCAGCCTTATCCTTGTCTTCTTTCACCGCTTTCCAGGGCGCTTTTTGATCGAGATACTTGTTCACTTCGGTTGCCAGGCGCATGGCCTCAGCCAGGGCTGCTCGCAAACGTACGGCTTCTAGCTCATTGCCAACTGATTCGAATCCGGCTTCAACCGTGGCCAGCAGTTGCAAATCATCCGCATCCAGTTCACCCGGCTCTGGCACCTGCTCGCCCCAGTATTTGCAGGTGAAGGACAGCACGCGGTTGGCCAGGTTGCCCCAGGTTGCCACCAATTCATCATTATTGCGCGCCAGGAAACCATCCCAGTCCCAATCAGTATCTTTCGCTTCCGGCATGTTCACGGTCAGGTAATAGCGCAGTGGATCAGGGTCGTAGCGGGTCAGAAAATCGCGGGCATACACAGCCCAGTTGCGGCTTCCCGAAATCTTCTTGCCCTCCAGGTTCATGAATTCATTGGCAGGCACATCAAAAGGCAATACAAATTTGCCTTTTTTGCTGCTTTGATTGAGTTCATCAAAAGTCTCACCAATGCCCAGCAATTCAGCCGGCCAGATGATGGCATGGAAGGGGATATTATCCTTTCCGATGAAATAATAAGTTCGGGCATCCGGGTTCTGCCACCAATCACGCCAGGCTTCCTGCTGATCATTCACCCGGCTCCACTCAATGGCTGCCGAGAGGTAACCAATCACGGCTTCAAACCACACATACAAACATTTACCATCAGCGCCTTCCACCGGAACCGGGATGCCCCAGTCAAGGTCGCGGGTGATGGGACGGCCGCGCAGGTTTTCAGCTTCAATTTGCCCCAGTGACTGCCTCACCACATTGGGGCGCCAATACGATTCTCTGGCTTTCAAAAAGTCAACAATCTGGGGCTGCAGTCCGCCCAGGTCCAGGTAATAATGCTCGGTTTCACGCAGTTCAGGTGTTGATCCGTCAATTTTGGAACGCGGGTCGATCAACAGGCTGGGGTCCAGCAGGTTGCCGCAGCCGTCGCATTGGTCACTTCGCGCACCGTTGTAACCGCAAATATAGCAGGTGCCTTCCACGTAACGATCGGGTAAAAAGCGTCCCTGGCTGGGAGCATACCATTGTTTCTCGGTGTCTTTGTACATAAAGTCATTTTTCTGCAGCGCCAGGAATATTTTTTGAGAAACGTCAAAATGATTGCTGGTGTGGGTGCTGGTGAACAAATCATAGGTCAAACCAGCCTTTTGAAACAATTCCAAAAAACCCTCATGAAAACTCTGGTAAACATCCAGCGCGCTGCGTCCCTCGGCATCAGCCCG
>Ga0334889_1005756_pt1 | contig 10068 bp, 11 predicted proteins | sample GraSluR1_MG_2_FD_207222 | JGI IMG/M metagenome (GOLD analysis project Ga0334889, IMG submission 207222) | Sludge microbial communities from methane-producing bioreactor in Wageningen University, Netherlands - Granular Sludge_8_08-R1 | ecosystem: Engineered > Bioreactor > Anaerobic > Unclassified... | reverse complement strand
GAAACAAGTCGTGGCTTACATTGAGAACTGGATGAACAATTATCCAAGAAAAATGTTCAACTTCAAGACACCAAATCAGATGTTAATTGAATCTATCTAGTGGCTAAATTGCACTTGCATTTTGCGATTTTTTCTATTTCACAAATTCTGATGATGCGACTAAAAATAAATTTATGACTGGTAACATAGTTGACAAGCAATTGTCTCATGATAATCAGCATTTAGTGCTTCACAAAAATCAATATATATCAAAACTTGATCAGATCATCAAAGATTTTGAGTATCTCTCTTTAAAAGGTGTTTCAACTGGTCAACAATTTTCAGATTTGAAAAAACAATTTGAAAAACAGGTTCATGAAACAGAAAAAGAACTGTCTGTTTTAGATGAAAAAATTTCTCGTCTGAACAAAATCATCAGTGCAATTGATGGTCTCAGTTCTGATGATTTGAGAAAAGTTGAAACTTCTGAAGCAATCCTATCAGACTTAAAAATTGATAAATCGACTAAGAGAGGTGATCTAAATAAAACTATCGAGGAAGTGAAATTTGAAAGACAAGTGTTAAATGAACGATTTCATGACATTGTTGAGAAATATAAAACCTATCAGAGTGTCAAAGAAAATGTTAGAGATCGAGAAAATGATACTATCAAAAATAAAGAGGTCAAGAGGTAGCCATTGTCGCCATATTATAGCTCCGGCCACTGATCAACTTGCTAAATTTTTGGCGACAAAAAGTTAATGCTTTGACAGCAATGAGATTTGTTGCTATAATTAAGGTATAAAAAAGAACGTGCGCTAACACGTTCCCAGTAGAACCGTTTAAGACGGTAGCCTAGTTAAAATTACAAAAAAGCAATCGTTAACTCGCTAAAGTTAAAAGACGATTACTTTTTTTTGTCATTTTTAAGCAGTTTAACAACTAAGCTAATCAAAGCAATGGTAAACATACCAAAGCCTAATATCACTTGAATTGTCTCATATGCGGACAAACAGGCATCTCCTCTCTATAGATTTTGATGTTTACTTTCATAAGCATCACCACCTTTCAAAGATAGCCACCGTCTTAACTTTTCTACAAGTGATATTATACCATAATATCCGCAAGCAATTAATTTTGATTTAAGCTTACCATATTCTTGAACCCAACGGTAAATTGTTGTGTGAGAAACGTTAATGCCACGATCATATAACATCTCTTGAACATCACGATAACTCAAATTATAGCGAAGATAATACCCAACAGAGATAATAATCACGTCTTTTTGGAATTGTTTGCCCTTAAAATGATTCATCTGTTGTCCTCGCATTCTTTTTTATTACATTTTACAATAAATCAGGTGTTATGGGGAACTTTGCAACAGAACCCATTTTCCCGTAATCAGGTTATTTCTTAAAAAATACTTAACTATAAAAAAGACTTGATGAAATATAATCATCAAGTCTTTTTCAAAAATGAAAAGCTTATTACATATCGAAATATGTCGCATTAATAATAATTTGCAACAGTTTTTGATAATTCAGAGAGTTTTAACAGCTACCATGTTTTATAGTAATTTACTCTCGGTAAGTAGCTCTTCGATAAACGTTCCCTTTATCTTCTTTTTTAGAGCTACTTTAGCTAATTTAGGGATTCCTAAATTAGCCTCATCAATGGTTTTTTTATCTCCCATATAGTAGATGGCTTTAAGTAGTTCTCGAATATCATAAATGGATCCATAAACTTCAGGAACAGCTCGTTCAACTTCAAGCAAAGTATATACAGATTCCATGGCTGTCCTAATTGAATATTCGGTAGTAAATACGGTGTCATTACTAGGTGACTCTGCGAAATTACCAATAAAGGCTAAATTAACAGACCCTTTAGGAACAATATCTGGCCTATCACCCGCAATTCGGGGCATAAAGTATGACGTAATAAATGGCATAAATACTGGAACGGTATTTACATTGTTTTGGTTAGACAATTGTTTGATTTTGGACTCAGGGACCCCAAGGTGATAAAGGAGTTCTTGCGTAATTTCTTCCCCAGAACTTTCTACAATGGTCTTATCAACAAAATTTCCTTTGGTATCTGAATATAGTCCATATATCCATACAATTGTTTCATTTTCGTTTTGTTCTTTGAAATGTGGCTGCCTGTGAACAGCAAAACTCATCAACCAGTTCGAATCGGTTATGGTAATGATTCCACCACTATTGATTTTGTGATCATGCAAATCACGATTGGTTAGACGTTCAATGTAGGGTTCAATTTCTGGTGATTTTATAGTGGCTGTCGCTGACACGAACCAACTTTTTTCAGGTAGGTTATCATAAAATACTTCTGGATGACCGAAATCATTAGATTGTTCTGCCAGATTCTTCCACAGTGACCAACTACCACCCAACTCTTTTGATATAGGAGCGGGTTTATCATGGCTCCCATATGTTGAACTTTCTGTAATAGAACCATTTGTAACGAATACAAGATCATCACGTGATAGGCTAACATCATCACCATCCTGGATCACGAGTTTTTTGGCAATTTTTTCGTCATTTTCAAAATCTACCACAACATTATTAACTTGTGTATCATAGATGAATTCGACATTATATGACTCTAAATACTTTATAATTGGTAGAACCATAGACTCATACTGATTGTACCTATTGAACTTTAGGGCGCTAAAATCAGGTAGTCCATCAATATGATGAATAAATCGCATCGTGTATCGACGCATCTCAACTGCAGAATGCCACTTTTCAAAAGCAAACATAGTTGCCCAGTACATCCAAAAATTACTTTCAAAGAACTCATTTGAGAAAAATTCCTCAATAGTCGTCTTACCCAGTTTTGACTCAGGGGTTAAAACTAAATCTATTAATTCTTTAGATTTTTCATCCAAAGTATACAGGCCATCCGTTGGGACGCGTTGTCCCCGGTTATAAATTAGGCGAGTATTAGATGAATTTGGATCATCTTTATCTAGCCAATAAAATTCATCTAAGTAAGAGGCATCTTCAATTTCTAAAGAAGGAATTGATCGATACATGTCCCACATAGTTTCAAAATGATTTTCCATTTCTCGACCACCACGTGTCACAAAGCCGATATTGGCACGCTTTTCTCCATCTAACGATCCACCCGGAGTAGGCAATTCCTCATATATATGAATTTTTTCCCCGGACATTTGTCCATCGCGCACCAAGAAAACAGCGGTCGCTAATCCGGCCAGCCCTCCTCCAATAATATACGCTGATTTTTGATCCACATTTTTGGGCTTTCTTGGACGTGCAAAAGCTTCATAATTTCCGTTACTGTAATACATAAATGGGCCTCCTTTGTATAGACACTAAATAAACGTCCTTCTTAACTTGATTATAGACTTTTCATTACTTTTTGTAAAGAAAACCCTTTCAAAACTATTAGACAAATCAACACATTTGTCTATTTGGATTAGTATCAAATAACTAGACACTAAATCAGCTCTAATTTAAGTAAAAAAGAGGAGGTAAATCTCTTCTTTGGTTCTGTTGCAAAGTTTTAAATCTACTATCAAATAAGGTAGAATAATAGAAGGCATCTCTGCTTTTGGTATTAAAAAAGCCGCAGAACATTTGAAGTTCAGCATTCAAGCCTTTCGTGCAGATCCCGCTCTATTTGATACAAAAAAACTTCCTTATCCATTTATCGTTCATGTGGTTAAAGAAAAGAAATATCCTCACTATTATGTGGTTAAATATTCCAATAAAAAACACATTATTATTGCAGATCCAGATCCCACGGTTAAAATTCGAAAAATGACGTGGGATCAATTTTATTCTGAATGGACAGGTGTAACTTTATTTATTGCTTCTCAACCTTCGTATAAACCAACAAAAGAAAAAGCCGAGTCACTATTTTCTAAATTCAATGGCCTTAAATTATGAACCTTGGTCAGAATGGAAGAGAAGTGTTCCTTCGATCTTTCTTTTGTTAAGGGCTAATTCTAGAATGTCAAATGCTAGCTTTGCATCGATACGATGACTGAGTTTCCACGCAATACATTTTCTAGAATAGAGATAAAGTATTGCACAGAGACAGACATTTTTCTTATATCCAATAGAAATAAAGGTGAAGTCTGTTGTCCATACTTGATTTGGTTGGTCAGGATTAAATTCTTGCCTGAGTAAGTTCTGAGGGTACTTTTTTTTTGAGCTTTTTTAAGTGAGGGTTTTGGCTTAACGGTTGCCATTTTAGAACTTGCCTTACTTACATCAATTCCAAATACTGTACGCATAAAATTATCCCGCTTATCTTGAATGCACATTATTTCTATCAGTCTTAATTTCAATACCCGACGTCTAGTACCTTAAAAGCCTACGACCTAAAAGACACATCTACTTTAATATAAAGAAAAAGTAGTGAAGGAGGATTCCGTCGAATCTTTCTTCACCACTAATCTCAGTATATTTATTTTTTAATAAATACCCCCATATTTTTATTAAAAAAATTTAAAGCGGTAAGTCCTTCACCATTTATTCTATAGATATGAGTAAATCGAGGATATCAAATACAAACTGAACTATTATAAATTGCTCTTAAGACCAAAAAGAATTCAAAGTTATTATGAAAACTACAATGAACTTTCTGTTTCACAGCATATGGTGCTCCCAAATCATATACGATTAGGGCTGCATTACCCCAGAGAAAACAAGCCACGCTAGAGTAGTTTTAGCCACTAAGCTGAGAATAATGTAGATATATTCTCCATATAAGTAATCGGACCATTTTCCAATCTTTTTATATTGTAAAAACATATTAAGTGGGAACAAATTGAAAAATATAAAGTACGAACCAAATATTGCATAAACGAACCACGGCACCTCTGCTGGATTAGAATTACCAAATGCATAAAGAACAATGACTACCCATGTTCCTAATCCTGCAATAGAACCGAAAATATAGGCTAACCAATTTGTTTTTTGCGTGTATTGATTAATAATTTCCATCAATAAGCCAAATAAATTCATAGTAGCGTTCAAAATAAACATGAGGATCAGCGCCCCAATATCATAGATACCAAATAAACTTGCAATAAGCACAATCATCAACGAAGAACTTAAGGCATATTCATACCAACGAAAATAGTTAATCCCCTTTTCTAAATCCTTATTATATCTTTGATTAAATGTTGGACTTACAATTAAAAAGTGAGCAATGGCAGAGAGGAATAAAAATATAGAGACTAGTATACCAAATGGGAGTTCTCCGATTTGTTTCGCATCCGTTACCAACGCCATTTTTGTTGGATCAAAGCTCAAATAATAAGACCAAACTGGGGGTTTGAAATCGCTCACCTTTGTAATCATTAGTGCGAGGACAAGCATAATGCATCCTTGAATAAAGTGGAGACTTCCCATAATAAGATTAAATTTTCTCAATTTCGTTAATTTTTCATTCATCAATAACCTCTTTCTATTTAGACTAGTAAAATAATATATACTTGTTCCTAATTTTTACTTATAAAAGTATCTGAGACTGGTAACTCTAGATTGAGTTTAGGTAACCCTAATATAAGAAAAACTTCAGGAAATAATCTGAAGTTCTTTAAGGAGGAGGTGGGGCTTGAACCCACTCAATCGTTCAACGACTGTCATAATAATATAACCCCCCATCCATCTAGGGTAGTCCTCCATGTCATTTCTAAAGTTATTATAACACATAATGAAAGCGCCACCAAATAATGTGCTCTTTTATTTTTTATAAAGAATATGGAATATAAATAAGCATAAGTTATTAAAAAATTTCTAATATGATGATATAATAGAGATGTTAAGAGATTGAAATTATGTGGACCAATAATGTAATAATGCCTGAACTTAGTTATGAAATAGAAAAGAGGTATAAGATGTTTCAATTTTTAAAGTTGTTTTTAATCAATGCTGTGATTTTCCTTATTTTAGATAGTTTATGGCTCGTCTTTGCTCATAAAAAATTTTATCAACCCAATATTGGTCATCTGATGGGGCAAACCAAACTTTTACCAGCCGTCATTTTTTACCTTATTTATGTGGCTGCTCTTGTATTTTTTGTTTTGGTACCTGGACAAGAAAAAGAAAGCCTTCCTTATGTTCTTTTAGCAGGAGCCTTTTTTGGAGCGGTGTGTTATGCCACATATGACTTGACAAATCTTGCGACATTGAGCGGCTGGCCATTGAAAATTACAATTGTTGATATGATTTGGGGGAGCTTTGTGACTTCCCTTAGTGCAATACTCACTTATATAATTGCTGCAAAGCTTTAGAAGGAGAAAGAAGTGGGAGAAAAAAATGAAAATTATCGTTTGTTGCAGAGTTTTAGAGCTGGGGCAGAAAAAGTAATCCATCAGAAAGAAGAGCTGAATAAAATAAATGTTTTCCCTGTGGCCGATGGAGATACAGGAAGTAATCTCGCTTCACTGATGCAAGCTATTATTGATAATGTGCCGGTGAAAACTTATCCAATGGCTATTCTTTTAGATGAAATATCAGGGGCTGCACTTCTTGGTGCTCGAGGAAATTCAGGCATCATCTTTGCCCAATATTTAAGTGCTGTGGCTGAGAACTATCAGAAAACAGAAACGAATTTTGAAAGTTTTGTGGAGGCTTTGGAAGAAGCCGTAAATAAAGCATATAATTCGTTAATAGAGCCTAAGGAAGGCACTATTTTAACAGTAATGCGTGCCTGGTCTGTTACACTGGTAAAGATTTATAGATTGAATCACTCCTTTGAAGAGGCATTGTTAGAAGCAAAAATAGAGGCACAAGAAGCACTGAATGCGACGCAATTTCAAATGCCTGTGTTGCGGAAAAATAAGCTGGTAGATGCAGGGGCGAAAGGTTTTTATTATTTTATTCTTGGTTTTACAGATTTTTATTGCGGTAAAGCTTTAAAAGAAGGGGATGAAGAGGCCGAGGACAGTCTAGAGCTGTTTAAAGAAATTTCCGTGGAGCATGTCATAGCCGAAGCACCACGTTACAGATACTGCTCAGAATTTATCCTCAAAGCCCCACAGATTTCGGAATTTCAATTACGAGAAGTACTGCAAGAAAGCGGAGATTCAATGGTGACTGCAGGAAACGCTAAACAGTTGAAACTCCACATCCATACTAATGAACCGCAAAAGGTCTTAGTAAAGCTAGAAAAATACGGACAAATTATCTATCAAAAAGTAGACGATATGCGTCTACAGTACGAAATTTCTCAGAAAAAGCTAGCCCCAATAGCAATTGTTACAGACTCTATTGCTGATTTACCGCAAGAATTTGTGCTTGCACATCAAGTGCACGTCTTACCAGTAAATGTCACGGTGGGAGACCAAAATTTTCTAGACAAGTTGACCATCAATGCACAACTTATCAAGGAAAAAGCAGGTGAGAACCTTAAAATGAGTACTTCACAGCCAAGTATCCAAACAATTGATGCACTTTTCTCTTTTCTGGAAGGAAAGTATGAGCATGTACTTGTTATCACGGTAGCGTCACAACTTAGTGGCACCTATCAGCTGATTGAGCAACGTATCAAAGAAAAAAAGTATTTGAAAAACTGGATTCATCTCATTGATTCACGGTTAAACTCTGTTGCTCAAGGTTTACTTGTACAACGGGCCGCCCAACTTGCGGAGAGGGGTGTTTCTATCCAGCAGCTTGTGCAAGAAATCAAGCAGTTACGTGAAAGAATATTCATCTACGTGGCGGTGGCTGACTTGTCCCCGATGATACGGTCAGGAAGAATTCCTCAATCTTTGGGAGCAGTAGCTCAAAAACTTTCACTTCATCCGATAATTAGTCTGGATAAAACAGGCAATGGGAAGCTCATCGGAGCTTCCTTAAGTCAGAAGAAAAGTATGAAAAAAATACTCAAAAAAATCCAAGTCTTAGCAAAAAATGGACAGATTGAAGATATTGCTCTGACTCATGTCTTGGCCCAAGGGAATATGGAAGAGTGGAAGAAAACATTAAAAGAAAAAACAGGCAATGATTATAAGGTGATTGAGAGTTCATCTGCCATTGCTATCTCTGCGGGAGCTGGAAGTATCGCTGTCGCTGGCATTACAAAGGAGCAGTTATGATTTATGGAATAGTTTTAGGGGCCTTGCTTGTTTATTTTATCTGCTGGTTTAAAGTAGCGGATCAGAAGAAAAACTACGGGTTAATCGATATAGCATGGGGCGGAGGATTTGTTTTGACGGCGTGTTTAAGCTATTTCTTCAATACTCAAATCACCATGCAAAATAGAGCAGTTTTGGTTTTGGTTGCACTTTGGGGTGTGAGGCTGTTGGTCCACTTAGCTCGCCGCAATTGGAACAAGCCTGAAGACTACCGCTATACAAACATGCGCCGCAAATGGGGAAGTCATGCGCCAAAATTAAAGGCCTTTTTCTCCGTCTTTATGGTTCAGTACCTTTTACTTTTTATTATTGCGCTGCCGATCATGCAAAGCAATCACCGCCCGGAAAGTCAAATTTTCTGGTGGCAAATTCTTGGAGTGGTGGTTTGGCTGATAGGTTTTGTTTTTGAAGTTCTAGGCGATTGGCAATTGGAACAGTTTAAGAAGAATAAAGAAAACAAAGGAAAACTCTTGACCAGCGGTTTGTGGTCAGTGACACGACATCCGAATTATTTTGGCGAAGCTGCATGCTGGTGGGGCATCTTCTTAATCGCTTTTACAGACATTTCTGATCTTTGGCTGATTGTGAGTCCTCTTTTAATCACTGGATTACTCTTATTTGTTTCTGGAGTACCACTGCTTGAAAGGAAGTACAAAGCGCGCAAAGATTTTCAAGCATATGCACAAGTCACCCCTAAATTTTTCCCTTTCATCGGCAAGAAAGGACTGTAAAAAAATCCCAAGATAAATTTCTTGGGATTTTTTATATCATGCTTTTCTTTTATTATGGAATTTACTACACTTCTTACTATTATAACTGAAATCAATACCCAGCTTATTCGATCAATTATATATCCCATTATAACAGAAAGTGAAAATGAACCTTTGAAGCTCCCTTTGATTAAACTAGTACATGCAAAAATGACAATAAAAGAGCTCAAAACTGTTAAGTTTTGAGCTCTTTTTGTTTTTCAGAGAATTATAATTGACTAAAATAGACATTGTTTCAGAAGTAATATCTTTCCTACTCTTTCAAGAGTAAGGGCTCACAAGCTAGTAATTATGTCTTGAATAGCTTTCTAAATGTTTATCCTTTGTCTAAATTATACAATAGTGACTCTAAGATTTAAGGATAGCATCAAATATTTCAAAGATGATCAAAATATTAATTTTTTATTTAGGATACAAGAAAATTTTTTAGAGTTATCCTTAATTAGAAATGCAGCTGCTCACGGCAATCCCTTCATTCCTTTAATATTAGACAATGATTTCAGTCCAAACTATTTATTTGACTTAACTTCGCCATTCCCTCAATTTAATTCTGGAGAAATTGTTGATAAGTGGTCTTTATTTGAACCCTTAAGATTTACCACTAGACAACTTGTTAAACAAGGAATAGCTCCTTTTTATAAAGGCGGACTTCAGTATACGGGTCTGTACACAGCTAAATATATTTTAATAAATCCTGCAAGACGCTCCTTTTTTTCATTTTTATTTGTTTTGGAATATCACTTTAAATTTATTGATGGTAAAGATAGAGACGAGTTTGTGAGTAATATAAATGAAGCTATTACGCAAATTGTAAAATGAAGTTAGCCACCTTGAGAGAATGAAAAAGCACCCTGAAATGTTAGACTTGTAGTTGCTAGAAAACAAAGTCGAAAGGTTTCATGATGCAAAACAATTATACTTCAAAAGGTAAGCATTTAACAGAGTCAGAACGTCTCCTTATTGAACGTTGGCACAATAAGGAAAAAATCAGTAATCGAGAAATCGCTTATCGTCTTGGTAAAGCCCCTCAAACGATTCATAACGAGATACAACGAGGGACAGTTCAACTCAAATATAAGACAAAGTATTCAGCGAAAATTGCCCAAGAGAGCTACAAGACTTTAAGAACACACTCTAAACGTTCCACAAAGCTGAACGCTCAATTGGACGATCAAATCTCCAAAG
>Ga0334889_1005752_pt1 | contig 10072 bp, 9 predicted proteins | sample GraSluR1_MG_2_FD_207222 | JGI IMG/M metagenome (GOLD analysis project Ga0334889, IMG submission 207222) | Sludge microbial communities from methane-producing bioreactor in Wageningen University, Netherlands - Granular Sludge_8_08-R1 | ecosystem: Engineered > Bioreactor > Anaerobic > Unclassified ... | reverse complement strand
ATCAGACATAACACTCGTGATCCAGGGACCAACAAGCGAGGCCCTGGCGGAGATCGGAGAACTTATTAAAAACGACCTGGCAGAAAACGCCAGGGGGCTTGTTGATATAACGACAGACCTTCAGATGAACAAGCCAAGGATAAACCTGGCACTGAACCGTGCACTCGCAGATGACCTCAACATAAACATAAGGGATCTCTCTGACGAACTCCTCACCTGGTTCGGAGGAGACAGGGCAGGTTCTTTCAACCAGGATGGATACAGGTATGACATAAGAGTCCGGGCTGAAGCGACCGGAAGGGACGATCCCGAAAAACTGAAAAACACTCTGGTCAGGACAAATGACGGGCAGCTGATAAGGGCAGAAGGGCTTATATCCAGCTCTATAGGAATGTCGCCCAACGTAATAAAAAGGTACAACAGGCAAAGGTCCCTGCAGCTGGGGGCCAACGTAGAAGGCGTATCTCCCGGAGAGGGTATCCTGATCATGGAGGAAGTATTTAAAAAGTACGCCCCTCAGGACGGGACGTTCACCATTACGCCGGCAGGGGATTCGGAATACATGAAGGAAAGCTTTTACTACATGTCCATTGCCCTCATTTTCGCAATAATCCTTGTCTACATGGTAATGGCCATACAGTTCGAATCCTTTATCCATCCGTTCACAGTCATGTTCTCGCTTCCCCTTATGACCGCGGGGTCCTTTGGACTCCTTGCACTGGCGGGACTGAGGATAAGCGTAATGAGCTTCATGGGTATAATCCTGCTGGTTGGGGTCGTGGTCAATAACGCAATACTGCTGGTCGATTTTATCAATCAGCTGAGGGCGAAAGGAATGAACAAAATAGAGGCTGTTCTGGAAGCGGGACCGCTCCGTCTGAGGGCCATCCTGATGACCACCGTTTCAACAATGTTCGGTTCCCTGCCTGTCGCACTGGCTCTCAGCGAGGGAGGAGAGACACGACAGCCTATGTCTGTGGCAGTTATCGGCGGACTTTTTACATCTACCATGCTGACACTGATAGTTATACCTGTAGTCTACCTTCTGCTTGACGACATAAAAGACAAGGCTGCAGCAGCGATCAACAGATACAGAGCTTACAGGCGCTACAACAGGTCTGCGCAGTCCAGGACATTTAACTCCAAGTAAGGGAGCGTGACTAACTTAACATGACAAAAAATAAAATGATCCTATTCAGCATAGCCTTCGCCCTGACCCTTACAGCTTCATGCAGAAGTGCAGAGGCAAGTGCAGTCGGTATAAATGAAGCCATTGAACTGACACTCACAAATAATTCCGGACTGAGGTCCCTGAGGCAGGAGACGATAAAGGCGTTCGCCTTCCAGATCCAGGCAGACGGAACACTCCTTCCGAGCCTTTCCGCAAACGCCTATCTGGACAGGCAGAAGGAGAGCACGACAAATGACGAGGAGAGAAACGACAACAAAGGCGCCAGGGCTACTCTCGAACAGGTCATTTATTCAGGAGGCAAAAATTCCGCGATCAGAAACCAGTCAAAACAGGTCAAGAACATTGCCGAAATGATAATAGCAAACGGAGAAAACAACACTGTAGGGGAACTGTATGCCAGGTTTTATAATGTGCTTCTGCAGCGCGAAAGGATAAAGGCTGAGGAATCGGCTGTGAATACATCCCAACAGCACCTTAAAGAGGTCGAAAAGATGAGGCAGCTCGGCCTTGCCAACAGCTTGGAGGTAATTCGGGCCGGACAGCTGCTTGCGACCAACACAGCCAATCTGAGTACTGCTAAAGGACTTTATGAGTCAGCCCACATATCGTTGATGAACTACATGGGCATCCCGCCTGAAGGAAGACGTGAGGTAACAGGCGAGCTCAGCGTTCCCGAAGCAGTGGGAACAAGACAGGCATCACTTGAGGTCGCACGGGAAAAAAGGGCTGACCTCAAAAGACTTGAAGAACAGCTTGAATACCAGAAAAATCAGATATTGATCGAAAAAAGCGGCACAAGACCTAAAATAACATTCGGAGCATCCGCAGGATATTTAAACCCATATCTCAAAGAGGACAGAGGCGACGACACCTGGAGGGCAGAGCTGTCCGTAACGGTTCCCATCTTCGACAGAAACACCTCCAGGGGAAATGCAATAAAAGCGGGCGCTGTGCTGGAACAGGACAAGATCGCACTTGAACAGAAGGAACTGGATGTAAAATCAGAGGTCGAAACTGCATGGGCAGAGATCGAGAGCACCCTGCAGCACCTAAAAGCTTCTGAAAAAGCCCTGGAGCTCGCAAAAGAGTCCCTCCGGCTTGCCGAAGTGGGGTTCAGGGAAGGGGTAACTCCCCAGCTGGACCTGCTTAACGCCCAGACTTCACTCACCTCTGCAAGGCTTGATCATGCACGTTCACAGTACAACCACCTTCTTACAATAGTTGCACTGAAAGTTACAGAAGGTACCGTCATAGAATGGACCGGGGAGAGAAGATGACCATGACTGACAAAAATAACTATGGCACTTATTCAAAGAGGATCTCAGACAAGAAGAAGCTGATGATGATCATTGTTGCCGGGGCGGTCATACTGTTGGCGGCTATCGGCATATACAGCCGAAGAGAAACGATCTTCTCTCCGGCCTCAAACGGGAACGGCAAACAGGCAGCCGCTGTGAAGATCGAAACGGTCAAAGCAGACAAGACCGTAAGGGAGAGCATAGTGCAAAACACCTCCATAGATGCGGTCGAGAGGGTAGAACTGCTCCCGAGAGTGACGGGAAGACTTGAGAAACTCCACGTCAGGCAAGGAGACAGGGTCAGTAAGGGACAGATAATAGCAACACTTGAACACGACCAGCAGGATGCCCTTATAGGATCAGTACGCGCACAGGCGGCATCGGCAAAAGCCGACACCGAAAGGGCAAAGGCGGAGATGATGAACGCAAAGACGACCCTTGACAGGTACGAAAGGCTCGTCAAGGAGGGATTCAGCACCCAGCAGCAGTACGATTCCGTTGAGACAGCTTACTCAAGCGCAAGGGCTTCCTACAATGCGGCGATCGCAAAAGAAAGACAGGCTGCCGCGGAACTGGAGCGGGTAAGTTCTGCAAAAGCGGACTATATCATGGTCGCTCCGATAGACGGTACTGTGCTCGATGATTTTTCACTTACTACAGGCGCAATGATATCCCCAAATTCGCCGATAATAGATATTGCAGATCTGAGCAGATTAAAAGCTACACTGAAAGTGCCTGAGTCTAAAATTTTTGTTGTAAAAAGCGGCATGCCCGTATTCCTTAAATTCGATGCTCTTCCGGATAAAGAATTTGTCGGAAAAGTGACGAGAGTTGATCAGTATGTTGACCCTTCGACCAGGACCAGCAGCGTTGAGATAGAACTCGACAACAGGGAGACAGGCGGGCAGCTGAGGCCCGGGATGTTCGGACAGGCTTCAATAGTGGAAAGAGAGATCAAAAATGCAGTGCTCATACCTGAAAACGCTCTCCATGAAAGTGAGACAGGGTATTATGTCTTGCTTGAAGATCAGGGAACTGCGAAGCTGCGTGTAGTTTCGACAGGCACAAGGCAGGGACATCTGATCCACATAACAGAGGGACTAAAGCCGGGCGACAGGGTTATAATCTTTGGCGGAAGCACCCTCAATGACGGAGACAAGGTCACTGTGAGCGGAGAAAATAACAATAAGGATAAAACTGAATAGGAGGCATCTTGGATGTACAGGATCGTATTGCTCAGACACGGGGAAAGCGAATGGAACAAAGAGAACAGGTTTACAGGATGGACTGACGTACCTCTTTCTGAAAAAGGGCTTCTCGAAGCGCAGTCCGCAGGCAAGGTCCTGAAGGAAAAGGGCTTCGTCTTCGACAAAGCATATACATCCGTACTGAAAAGAGCGATAAAGACACTATGGTGCGTACTTGAAGAGATGGACATGATGTGGATCCCTGTTGAGAACTCGTGGAAGCTTAACGAACGCCACTACGGAGGACTGCAGGGACTCAACAAGTCCGAAACTGCCGCAAAATACGGAGACGAGCAGGTCAAGATATGGAGGCGCAGTTACGGCACAAGACCGCCCCTTCTTGAAAAGGCCGATGAACGTTACCCCGGAAAAGACCCGAGATACGCCGGACTTTCAGAAAGCGAGCTCCCTCAGGGAGAGTGCCTCGAGGACACTGTTGCAAGGGTAGTCCCCTATTGGGCAAAGACCATTGCCCCCGACATAAGGACAGGCAAAAAACTTGTGATAGCTGCACACGGAAACAGCCTCAGGGCCCTTGTGAAATACCTTGACGGAATATCGGAGAAAGAGATATTGGAGCTGAACATACCGACCGGGATACCGCTCGTTTATGAACTTGACAGTGATCTGAAACCGCTGAAGCATTACTATCTTGGCGATGAGGATGCAATAGCAGCAGCACAGGCAGCAGTGGCAAACCAGGGCAAAAGCAGGTAGAAGCCGGACAACAAATCAAAAACGATAAGATGGCCCCTTTATCCCACCGGGGTGGGGGCCTTCTTAATAGAATAATAATTAAAGCGGTTTTTAGAAAGATATGGTAATATCATCAAAGTCATCATTGATAATTTATCCGACCGACAGAGGGTGTTCTTTTGAGACTTCGTCGCCTTTTTTGGCTTGTCTTTATACTGTGCTCTGTAATACCGCCCCTTATACTCTCAGTTTTCCTTATCACCAGGTCATACAATACCGAGAAAAATCTGGTACTCAGGAACCTCCAGACAACTTCGGCCGTATTATCGACTTCACTGAGCAACATTCTTGATGCCAACAGAACAGATATAGCCGCCACTTTCGAAGGACCGGCACTGCAGGGAGTACTCGCATCAGGAAAAGATTTCCGGGAGCTGGACAAGGATTCAAAGGAATACCTCGTTAAGGTTTTCAAATCCAGAGTAAGGGCTTCCACACTTGTAATGGGAGTCGCCCTGATGGACAAAGAGGGATACATTGCAGCAAGCAGCAACGAGCAGCTTATGGGCAGCAAAAACCCCCTCCCGGAAAACTCACTCGAAAAGGCCAAAGAAAAAAGAAGCTATTACCTCACTGACACCTTCTACATCCCGCTTATGACCAAAGTACCCCTCTACGCGATGATAATGCCACTTTACGACAGTGGAAATTTCAGAGGAGCGCTTGGGTTCTCCTTTTCTGCGGATTTTATCCAAAAAATGGTGGACAGGGCGGAGCTGACCAAAAAATTCCAGACAAGGCTGATTACTGTAGTTGACAGGAACAACAGGATAATCTCGACGAGCGATCCTGATTTCTACAGAGGAGAGTCCTTAAGCAATTACCTCGAAAAACCCTTGTCAGAAGGTTCGTCAGATATTTCCGGAGGGGAAAACGGAGCTCCGAAAAAGCCGGAGCTTGTAAGGTTCAAAACATCAACGGGAAATAACATAGGCTATTTTTCAAGGATAGAAGAAAATGGATGGGGGCTGATGCTCTCGATAGACGAGAACGAGATAATGGCGCCCCTTCGCGAAATGATACTTTGGAACGCACTCTTCGCAGTCGCGGTGATCATCGCGGTCTCGATCATCTTCACCCGACTGTCCTCCTATTTTTCAGGACCTGTCCTGAAACTGACAGACGCAATGGAGAGGTATCGCAGAGGAGATCAATCAGCCAGGTTCGAATACAGGGGAGACGATGAGTTCGGACAGATAGCCGTTACGTTCAACGAAATGGCAGAGACTCTAAATGTTGTCCTGTCCAATGAGAAATTGAAAAGCAAGTATTACGAGAACAAATCAAACGTTGACCAGCTTTCGGGCATACTGAACAAAGCAGCGACGGAGACACTCATATCAAAGATACTTGAAGACAGTACCGATACCGACGCACATGCGGTCTTGATCATGGATATCGACAACTTTAAATCGATAAACGACAATTTCGGACACGCGGCCGGCGACAGAGTGATAATGGAAGTCGCAGAAGAACTAAAAAAGGCGTTCAGGGATATGGATATCGTCGGGAGGATCGGCGGCGATGAGTTCATGGTCTTCATAAGACACGTCGAGGACATTACTGTTATCAGAGAAAAAGCAGAGCACATAGCAGAAGCTGCAGCAAAATCATCCTGGACTGTGGAAGGCCTGCCGGACATAACCATGAGCATCGGATGCAGCAGGTACCCCGCAGACGGAACGAATTTCACAGAACTATACGAAAAGGCAGATAAAGCTCTCTACAAAACTAAAAGGAGCGGCAAAAACGGCTTCACAGTATACGAGGCTTGATCATATCACCGGAAAGCAGATGGCAAAAAAGTTTGCCGTCTGCTTTTTTGGGCACTTAAAGACAGTAAAAGACAACCTTTCCAAACGCTTTTTATCTTTATTCATCAGCAGTAACCCGGACAGCAAAGATTTTTTACAACACTTTTTCCAATCAGCCAAAAACACTATGCACGGAGCTTCCGTGCAGATAGAATCTGAAAATACACAAGGTACATCTTTATTTACTGCGGAGGAGACAAAATGGCGTACATTCTCGAAAAGGCAGACAGAGACCTTTTTTACAGCAGGAACGACCCAAAGGACAGAAGGCTCGGCGAGCTTGTCCATAGGGGAAAGATGTCGTCTGTACGGGATTCCGATGTAGTGATCATCGGCGTGCCTGAAGACAGGGGCATACTTGCAAACAAAGGGCGCGCAGGTGCCGCGAAGGGTCCTGATGATGTCAGGCGACGTCTTTATAAACTTACCCCCGGGTTCAACATGGATCTCGACAGGATCAGGGTCATCGATGCCGGCAATATATCTACAAAGGGACTGACACTGGAAGAGGTACACCTTGCCCTGCAGGAAGCTGTTGCCGATGTTGTCTCACGCGGCGGCATCCCGCTGGTGATAGGAGGAGGACACGACCTTACTTACCCGGGCCTTGCAGGGTTGGTAAGGGGAGCGGGGCTCAAAAAAGATTCCCTCGGACTGATCAATGTCGACTCACACCTAGATGTCAGGACTGACGAAAACGGTATAAACAGCGGGACATCATTCTACAGGGCCCTGACGCAGCTTCCCAACAAGGCTCTCTCAGGAAGCGCATTCGTCGAGTTCGGCATTCAGGAGCTATATAACTCACCATATTATTACAATTGGGTGAAGAAGCAGGGAGGAAGCGTCTTTACGCTCAAAGAGGTCTCCGAACGTGTTATGGAATCCTTTATACAGGCTCTGAGCATCGTAAGCAAGAAGGGGCGGACAGTCGCACTATCCCTGGACATAGATGCCGTCAGGAGCACCGAAGCGCCGGGAGCATCCGCGAGCAACCCGAGCGGACTCAAGGCGCCTGAACTGGACAAGATAGCATACCTTGCGGGGAGGAGCCCCCAGATACGTTACCTCGACATAATGGAGGTCTCTCCGCCGTTGGACCAGGACCACCGCACCGCATCCCTTGCAGCCTCATCTATCTTCTGGTTCCTCAGGGGCCTGTCCGAGAGATAATAAACTTAAACCACAATAACTTTCCACCGGATTTACCTGCACTCTTTGGAGAGGATCATGTCATGACCCTCTCATTTTATTTCCGGCTCCTCATGTGACAAGGTCACAGACCACAGAACTTGTCAGTGTTATAAAAAAAGAAGAACAGCAAATATAGGATGTGACCATATGGCGGCAGAAGTCATGAAAAGAAAAAAAGCAAAAGTTTTGCGTGAAGATTGTGTCGCATGCGGAGCCTGTGTGAAGGTGTGCCCCGTTGACGCAATAACCGTATACAAAGGGATCTTTGCGGAGGTCGATCCCATTATGTGTATAGGATGCACAAAATGTGCCACGATATGCCCTGCTTCCGCTATAACTATGGAGATCCCGGAATGGGCATAAAAAAAAGTTGGAATGACAAAATGTGGATCATAACGATAGTTTATTTCTCTATCGGACTTTTCAATATTATGTTCGCATGGTTTGGTATGATTTGTTTTCTTGCGCCTATGCTGATGTCTATATTCGGCAAAGACAAGGCTTTTTGCAACAGTTACTGCGGAAGGGGACAGCTTTTCACTCTTCTGGGACATGACCGCAGACTCTCTATTAACAAGGAACTGCCTTCATTCCTGAAAAGCAAATGGTTCAGATATGGGTTTCTGTTATTTTTCATGGTCATGTTCGTAAACATGCTTTTTACAACATGGGCCGTTTTTTCAGGAAGCGGAAGCCTGAATGAATCATTGAAGCTGTTATGGACTTTCGATCTGCCATGGAAATGGGCAAACAGAGCCGGTGAAAGCTTTCCTCTGTGGGCTGTCCAGTTCGCCTACGGTTTTTACAGTCTTATGCTCACCTCGCTTGTAATCGGACTTCTGAGCATGCTCATATTCAAGCCAAGGTCATGGTGTGTCTACTGTCCGATCGGTACCGCAACTCAGATGATATGCAAGATAAGAGAAGGAGAGAGGCTTTAACTATTATTTGCTCATGCTTTGTAAGAGTTTCTTGTCAACGATCTTTATCCCTCCTCTGGAGAGTTCGACCGCGCCGAGCACATAGAATGATTTTAGCGTCCTTGAGACCACCTCACGGGCGCTTCCTATATATCTGGCGATCTGTTCGTGCGTGACAGGAACGACATTGGTGTTATTCCTCTCGATCTCCTCAAGAAGGAAGTTTGCAAGCCTCTTGTCCACACTCAGGAAGAATATCCTCTGTATAGCTTCCATGACATCGGAGAAACGTTCGGCCGCCACTTTGTATGAGAAATTCTCAACCCATACATTTCTTGCCGCCAGATCAGAGAAAAAATTTGCATTGGCTACAAGTATCCTGCACTCTGTCTCAGCCTCGATCAACACTTCGAAACGTATCAGCTTGAGTACGCATGACGCTGAGAGGATACAGATTTCTCCCGGGTTCAGACGAAAAAGTGTCAGGTCCTTGCCATCCTCGGAAAGCATGTAGACTCTGAGCGTCCCCGATCTGATGAGGAAGACTCCTGCACAGGAATCATCACTTCCGCTGAGGCAGGTCCCCTTTTCATATCTGATGTCAGAGATATTGTCCATGAGAGCCGCCTTTTCGAGGTCACTTATCTTATCCCAGAAAGAAAAGCTCTTTTCCAGAAGCGATATCAGCTGCCCATTTTGGATCAAATCACGCACCTCCGGTCCAAGTTTAAGGTTCATTATATTGATACAGGGAGGGATCTTCGGTCATATTCCGAGCAGCCGCCCGGCGTTTCCTCCAAGTATCATCTCTTTTTCCTCTTGCGATATATCGAGCGATCTTATCAGTGATATTTCCTGGGAAGGCATGTGCCAGGGGTAATCGCTTCCAAAGAGGATCTTTTCGGCTCCGTGCTTTCTTATGATCTTTTTGAGAATCCCCTTATCGAGCCAGGGCTCCGCGCAGTAAGCCGTGTCCATGTAGATGTCCGCCTGTCCTGCCACTTCTTCGAGGACATCTTCAGCCATCTTCAGCCCCCCCATATGGGCTGCGACTATCCTGAGCCCGGGGAAATTCCTGGCTATTTTAAGCATCGACTTAGGAGAAGCGTTCAGTTCGTCAGGGAACGAGTAATCAAAACCGACGTGGAATACAACGATCAGGTTAAGCGCCCGTGCCAGGTCATATATGGGGAAATACTGCTCATCATCGGCATATATCCTCTGAAGTGCCGGATGGAACTTTATGCCTTTGAGTTCTTCGTCAGAGATCTTCCATATATACTCAAGGGCGTAAACCGAGCTTGGGATGACGGATCCGAAGGATATGACCCGCTCTGAATCTGTCTCCTTTGCAAAACGGAGGACATTCTCATGCTGGTTCTCCCTGGTAACAACGTTGAGTACGACAGACCTGTCCACACCACACTCATCCATTGATGCAACAAGTCCGTTCAGGGTCGCAGGGGCCGCGTATCCAACGTTGCCATTGGCTGACAGAACTGACATCGCGCGATCCGCAAAACCGTCAGGGAATATGTGTGTATGGAAATCTATGATCATGGTCCTTATCATGCCGCCTTTCCTTTGATCCTCCAAACTATATCACAAAAAAGCAGAGGCCGGAAAAAGTTGAGGACCCCCGGTGTGCAGT
>Ga0334889_1005747_pt1 | contig 10078 bp, 7 predicted proteins | sample GraSluR1_MG_2_FD_207222 | JGI IMG/M metagenome (GOLD analysis project Ga0334889, IMG submission 207222) | Sludge microbial communities from methane-producing bioreactor in Wageningen University, Netherlands - Granular Sludge_8_08-R1 | ecosystem: Engineered > Bioreactor > Anaerobic > Unclassified ... | reverse complement strand
TAAAATTCTCATTTCTAATTCATTATGTATTGAATGTTTAATGCCAGATGTTGATTTTAGTTAATATTTTAATAAGATTTTTAATATATGATTTTTTATAATAAAAGATTGGTTACTTATAACTTGATATATTTTTAGCATAACTAAGCAGGTCATTAATTATAAAAGGCATTTGATCTTGACTAAATCTCACGGTAGGAATAGCAATACTCAAAGCTGCGCAGACTTCATTTAAATAATTTCTTACTGGAACTGCGATACAATTTACGCCTTTTACATATTCTTCATGGTCAAATGAGTATCCCTTTTTTCTTATCTTCATAAGTTCATTTAATAATATATCTTTATCGGTGATAGTATTAGCAGTAAATTTTTTTAATTTTGTTCTTTTTAAATAAGCACCTATGGTATCTTCATCCAAAAAAGCCAATAAAAGTTTTCCTAAACCCGTACAGTAAATGGGATGCCTGGAACCAAGTTTCAAATCTAATTTTAATGTTGTGTCACTCTCAATCTTGTGGATATAAACTATTTCATCTTTCTGCAATTGTGCAAGGTTAATTGCTTCATTATATTTTTTTGCTAATTTTTCCATAAAAGGCATGGCACGTTTAACAATTTCTATGTTTTCAACAACAATTCTACCTAATTCAAAAATTTTTAAACTAAGTTTGTATTTACGATTTTGCAAATTCTGATCTATCCAATGCAAATCAATTAAAGTCTGCAATAATCTGTGAACAGTGCTAATATTTAATTTTGTTAACTTACTAATTTCAGTAACACTTAATTCTGGTTCTCTCCCTGCTAAAGCTTCAATTATTAATATGCCACGTTTTAGAGATTTAACGGAATAAATTGTATCTTTTTTATTTTTCATCATAAAATATTTCACTATATGAAATATAGATTTTATAATATGATATTAAAATAAATTATACCATTGACTATTTTTTGTGTCAATCATGCCTTTATCGATTCTTTGCAACTTTTTGTTTACTTTAAAATTTTCTGGTTTTAGAGCTAATCTATGTAAAAATAATAATAATTGTTTTAAAATGTTTTTATCATAATCTTATTTTTTTAATTAAAATATTCAATACCATGGATTAATCTTAAAATAAAAAGCAGTAATAATCTTATTGCCATTTCAGCATGCTCCTCTCCAGAATATTTTCCTACTACTACATAATGATCCTCTGATTAACTAACCGTCAATAAAACTATTTATAGAAGTATTAATACATTAATTAATTAGAAGTGGATTATTTGAGGATTGTTCAAAAAACCCTATTTATCTATTTTTTATTAAAACACGATCGGAAACTAAATCCATATTGAATGCTCTTCAATGGTCCAAATTTATCCATAATATAGACAGAATAAGTTGTCAGTAAAAAAGAAGACTAAAGAAGTGTTGAAATAATAACCTATCTAGACTTTGGTTAAAACGGATTATTTGCCTATTATAGGGAAGTGAGGAAAGAAAACCATTCTAACTTAAATCTATAGTGATATGAGGTAGGGAAAGCATATTTAGATGTTCCTAAACTATGAGCTTTTTTGTTGTTCCTTTTTGCCAGTTGAATCATATTATCTTTTCTTCTTAGTGCCCATAATAGTTTTTTTAATTTGTTTTTTTGCGGCAACAATAGTCAAATCCACTGTTATCTGCTTCATTTCAAGATGCCGTTTCTGTTTTATATCTTCCTTATTAATACTCCAGGAGAGCGGGGTCATCTCTATTATTGGAATGAAATCATCTCGTCTGAGCTTCCATTTATATACCAGTTGTTCCTGGCTGATAATGTTGAAATTTTTCCCCAGTAAAGCAATGACCTCTTCATTAGAGTATTCGCGTTTTTCTTTTTTTGTGTAAAATATTTTTCTAATTTCCTGAAGATAGCTTGAGCCAGGTAATACTTTAATAAATAATTCCGAATCCTTGAGAATTCTTTTAAACTCAGCATAATTAGCAGGAGATAAGATATTAATAATTATATCAAATTGCTGGTCATTCAAAGGACAATTAGCGAGATCTGCAACAAGCCAGATATTTCCTGGATAACTTACAGAAGCAATATGTATACCTTCTCGGGAAATATCTAAACCAATCCCAATAAACTTAAGATTTGACTTACTGCTCAGATAGGATAATAGACTGACCAAATTGGTGCCTTCTCCACAACCTGCATCAAGTATTCTAACTATTGTTTCTGTTTTCTTTTCCTTTATTTCCCTTATAATAATGTCACCTATCCGCTCTATCAGTGCCTGGAAAAATCCTTGCCGGGTAATAATTTTCCTGGAATTTAGCATCTGCCTATCATATTTAGAACTAATAGAATGCATTAAGAGATTAAGATAGCCCTTTCTGGATAGGTCAAAACAATGTTTATTTAAGCATAGCAAAGAATTGCCTTTCAGTAACATCTGTTCTGAACAAACCGGACAACGAAATATTTTTATGTTCTCTGCAATAAATCTTTTTGCTAACTCTATCTTTTTTATATGTTCTGGCATCAGATATTTCCTGTCTAATTTTTACTATTCTATTTCTTTTTTGATATATAGTCTAATTTTTAATCCATTTCTATTCTACCAGACAGAAATAAAATACAATTTATATAATTTATTGGAAAAATATGAATTATCTCATTAAGAAAATATACTTTTAAGAAAATAAAAAAATATTTAAATTTAATAAAAAAGGGGTATCTTTATTTTTATTTTACTATAAAAAATAGTACAATAAAAAAAGATAAAAAAATAAAAAGGGGTAAAAAATGAAAAATAAAGCTTATTGGTTGGTATGTAGTATATTTATTCTGTTTTTTGCTATGTATTTGATCATTTTTCAATCTTCAGTTAACGCCCAGGAATTTTCGGCTCAAATCAAGATTGAACAACCCGAAGAAATCTATTATTATGATTATTTTGTGAAAGATCATTTTTATCGGCTAGAAGGCAAAGATAGTAACGAAGAACCAATAGTAATCATTGCTAACCGCCAGATTGATTCTTATCTTGGTCTACACCCGATTATGAAGTTTTATATGGAATTTTCCAAAGAAGAGATATTTTTATTTAATCCCATCATTGGATGGGAAATGATTACAGACGGATACCAGGAAGAGAAAACTGGAACAGAAGTTATTGCCGGATTTGAATGCGAAAAATACGTCTATAGCAGGCAAGGCTTGGATGAGGCAATTGAAGTCTGGTACTCCCCAGAATTAAAACAGAGAATAAAAGTGGTTGTTCCACTGATCAATGCTAATAAGAGCATTTTTGAATTACTGGATATACAGATTGGTAACCAGGATGATGACAAATTTTTAGTTCCTGCAGATTATATAAGAATGGACTCTCCTGCCGAGCAAATACCGACAAACAAAACAGAAGAGAGTGTTTCAATCATCTCAGAAGAGTTTTCTGGAATGACAGAGGTTGAAGCTCCAGTAGGAAGAGTATTAGGATCAGGAAGTTTATTGCAGATAAAGGTTATCCCTGGTTTGGAGAAAAACTTAGTAATTGAAAATAAAGGTGATAAAGATGCCTATGTTACAGTAATCCCTATTCGAGAAGGAGAAGTTATTAACGAGGAAATTATTGAGAAGGCAGTTTCACCAAAAGGGAAAATCAAACCTTCCTTTAGTAGTAGCCTGAAAATTAACAAAATTGAAGTAAAAGTACAAGAGGGTACCGTTCAAATAGTGGTAATTCAAGAATCGCATTTTACGGATAAAATTGAAAGAAAAGAATATTATCTCTTTGAAAATTTTGGACAGGGATTATTTTTCAGTGAAGACAAAGAGGTTCAGTTGACCATTATTGGTGATAATGAAAAATCAGCAATAGCTCAGGGTGAGGTCACCTTCTTTAAGGGAGAATATCAGGATCCTATTGAAACAATAGAATTTTCACTTGAAAAAGGGGAGATACAGCAATGGGCTTTTCAGCCAGGAGAGATTAAAACAGTGGATATTGTTACTGGAAATTCCAATGGCGGGATAAAAATAATTTTTGAACAATTTAATCCTTAAAAAGATATCTATAAACAATAAATAGGATTATTATTTCATAAGATAAAAGCTCTTAATTTTGAATTGGGGGCTTTTTATCTTATAATATTATATAACAAGTAAAAGCAGACAAATTGTCATTGGACAAGAACTGGAAGAGTAAAAAATAATTCACAAGTTAAGACATACAAATAAATAATTAAAATATTTGACTTTATATACCATGCAAAAATCACACTACCTTACCATACTACTACAGAGGCTAAAAGTTACCATATATAATATAATTGTATGACTATATAATAATAATGAAGGAGGATAAGAAATGGTTACTAAGGGTAAAAAAATTGATATCTATCAAGAAGCTCCAACCGTAGAGCAGTATTTTTATCTGCATAATGGGACGCCGATAAAAAGTTTAGCCGAATTAATTGATCAGCTGATTAACATGGAACAGGAATTGTTTTGTTATCATGTCCATTCAAAAAATAATGATTTTGCCAACTGGATACGCGATGTATTCGGCGCAAAAGAATTAGCAAGAAGAATAAAAATGTCCCATTCTGCTCCAGGAATGTTAAAATCAATAACCAAATATCTGGAATCGTAAGTTATAGTTCAGGTTTGGGGAAACTAAACAGAATAATTAGCAGAATCAATAGAAAGGATTTTAAAAATTATAAATTTAAATACACTTAATGGAAAACAGCGGGTTGTCATTGAGAATGTACAACCAGAGATTAACCATGGCCAATTTGCCATTAAAAGAATAGAGGGGGAGAAGGTAAAAGTTTCTGCCGATATCTATGCTGATGGGCATGAACAGGTTCAGAGTTATTTACTTTTTCGGAAAAAGGAAGAAAAATATTGGCAAAAAAACACCATGGAGTTTATAGTGAATGATTTCTGGCAGGGAGAATTTACTGTTAATGAGCCTGGTATTTATGAATATACTATAGAAGCAATGGTCGACCATTTGACTACTTGGTGGAAAGATATTCAAAAAAAGGCAACTGGCAGTGATAATCTGACAGTTGATTTAAAAAACGGTCTTTCCCTCTTAGCTGAAGTTGTTCTTAAGATTGAAGAGGCTGATAAAAAAGTTGCTATTCAAAAGCTCATTACCCTTATTCAAAGGGGTGAAAATCAGGAAGAAATAATAAAATTATTAAAAAAAGAATTGAACAAAGAGTTCCTCAAAAAATATCCTTTGCCCAATCATATTACACATTATGATAAGAATCTAAGAGTAATCGTAGATCGAAAAAGAGCTGGCTTCAGTGCCTGGTATGAACTATTTCCTCGATCCTGTTCTTCTAAACCAGGTGCTCATGGTACTTTTCGTGATTGCTTGAACTGGATTCCGGAAATCGCTAATATGGGATTCAATGTTCTTTACTTTCCCCCTATCCATCCTATTGGGGAAACACACCGTAAGGGAAAAAATAATACTATTCTAGCAAATTCAGATGACCCGGGTAGTCCCTGGGCTATTGGCAATAAAACAGGTGGGCATATAGCTATCCATCCCCGGCTGGGAAGACTGGAAGATTTTCAGGAAGTTATTAAAAAAGCCCAGGAATATGGGATGGAAATAGCCTTAGACCTTGCTTTCCAATGTTCACCAGATCATCCTTATATCAAGGAACATCCAGAATGGTTCCGCTGGCGAGTTGATGGCACTATTCAATATGCTGAAAATCCACCCAAGAAATATGAAGATATTGTCCCTTTTAATTTCGAAACTGAAAACTGGCGAGGGTTATGGGAAGAACTAAAAAATATTGTAATGTTCTGGATTAAACAGGGAATTAAAATTTTTAGAGTAGATAATCCTCATACCAAACCATTTCTATTCTGGGAATGGTTAATAAATTTGGTAAAAAAAGATTATCCTGAGGTAATTTTTTTATCAGAAGCCTTTACCAGACCAAAAGTAATGTATCGATTAGCCAAACTCGGTTTTACTCAATCATATACCTATTTCACCTGGCGCAATACCAAGCAGGAATTAACAGATTATTTAATTGAATTAACTCAAACCCAGGTAAGAGAATATTTTCGTCCCAATTTTTGGCCTAATACTCCGGATATTCTTTCTGAATACTTACAAACCGATGGTAATCCTGCTTTTATTATCAAATTTATACTAGCAGCAACCCTGTCTTCCAATTACGGGATTTATGGGCCGCCCTATGAACGATTTATTAATAAGCCTTTACCAGGGAAAGAGGAATATTACAATTCTGAGAAATATGAAATTAAAAACTGGTTATCAGAAGAGGTAAAAGAAAATATCAGAGACCTATTCGCTACCATTAATCGTATTAGAGAGGAAAATTCTGAATTCCATCAAACTAATAATATCCAGTTTTTACCAGTAGAAAATAATCAGTTACTTTATTTCGCCAAATTTAACGAGGAAAGAAATAATGCCATCTTAGTAGTCATTAACTTAGATCCTTATTATACCCAATCCGGATGGGTCAAAGTTCCTTTGTATGAACTCGGCATTCCGCCAGAGCAATCTTTTTTAGCTCACGATTTATTGGGTGGCGGACAATATGTCTGGCAAGGTGAATATAACTATGTAGAGCTAAATCCCTATGTATTACCAGCTCATATTATAAAAATAAAAAAATATCTCAAAAGAGAAAATCAATTCGATTATTTTAACTAGGAGGAAGAAAATACATGTTGAGCCAGGAAGACTTTTCAGAAACTCCCTTATGGTATAAGGATGCCATTATCTATGAACTTCATGTTAAAACATTTTATGATAAGAATGGTGACGGAATTGGAGATTTTAGAGGTCTCACGGAAAAACTTGATTATCTGGAAAGTCTGGGAGTAAACACTATCTGGTTATTACCTTTTTTCCCCTCACCATTGAAGGATGATGGTTATGATATTTCTGACTATTATGATATTCATCCTCATTATGGAAATATGCGTCACTTTAAAAATTTCTTAAGAGAGGCTCATAAGCGGGAAATGAAGGTTATTATTGAGCTAGTTCTCAACCATACCTCAGATCAGCATCTTTGGTTTCAAAAAGCACGAAAAAAGAATGCTCCTAAAAAATGGCGAGATTTCTATGTCTGGAGTGATAAGCCGGATAAATATCTGGATGCACGAATTATATTTCAGGACTTTGAGACATCTAACTGGACCAGAGATCCTGAAAATGAAAAGTATTTCTGGCACCGGTTCTATTCTCATCAACCAGACCTGAATTATGATAATCCAGAAGTACAAAAGGCTATCTTAAAAATAATTGATTTCTGGATGAAGATGGGTGTTGATGGATTACGACTGGATGCTGTACCCTATCTCTTTGAAAGAGAAGGCACTAATTGTGAGAATTTACCTGAATCATTAGAATTTTTAAAAAAGATGCGGACTTATATGGACCGTAATTATCAGAATCGCATGATTCTTGCCGAGGCTAACCAATGGCCGGAAGATGCTATTCGCTATTTTGGAAATGGAGATGCTTGCCATATGGCTTTTCATTTCCCGCTCATGCCCCGTATGTTTATGGCTCTAAGAATGGAAGATCGCTTCCCGATTATTGATATTCTAGACCAAACTCCTCCTATTCCTGATAATTGTCAATGGTCTCTCTTCTTGAGGAACCATGATGAATTAACTCTAGAGATGGTTACCGATGAAGAGAGGGATTATATGTATCGGGTCTATGCCAGAGATACTACTACCAGAATTAATCTGGGTATCAGAAGGCGCCTGGCACCTTTACTGGAAAATCATCGCCGAAAAATGGAAATTATGAAAATCTTACTTTTCTCCTTACCTGGTACACCCACCATCTATTACGGTGATGAAATAGCTATGGGAGATAATCATTTTTTAGGAGATCGTGATGGAGTAAGAACTCCCATGCAATGGAGTGCAGATCGTAATGCCGGATTTTCTCGCGCTAATCCTCAGAAGCTTTATCTGCCGGTTATAATTGACCCAGCTTATCATTATGAGACAGTTAATGTAGAAAACCAGGAACAAAACCAAACCTCTTTTCTCTGGTGGATGAAAAGAGTAATTAACATGCGAAAAAATTACAAAGCCTTTGGGCGGGGATCTATTGAATTATTACATCCTGAAAATCCCAAAATTCTGGCTTTCCTCAGGAAATATAAGGATGAAATCATATTGGTAGTGGTAAATCTCTCTCGCTTTTCTCAGGTAGCGGAATTAGATCTTTCCCGATATGGCGGCTATACTCCCATTGAAATATTCAGTAAGAATTCTTTTCCTGTTATCCAGGAAAAACCTTATATTATGACTCTTGGTTTTTATGATTATTTCTGGTTTGTACTACAAAAAGAAGAGGAGGTTTATCCTGAGAAAAACACTAGAGAAATCCCCCTGGTTAAATCTAGATTAGATTGGATTCAACTATTTAATAATCGGATTAGAACCAGAATGGAAAGCGAGATTTTATCCCAATTTTTAATGGAACAGCGCTGGTTTGGCAGTAAATCACGGAAGATTTTAAAAATCAATATTGTAGAGATAATTCCTATAACTAACCGAAATAGTAAAAGTATTATACTTATTATTAAAGTAAGTTATTATGATGCTCCAGAAGAATACTATCATATACCGCTATCCTTTCTGGAAATGGAGCAGGCTAAAGAACTTTTAACCGAAAAACCCCAATCGGTATTGTTCCAATTTCAATCGTCAAAACAGGAAGGTATAATTTATGATGCAGCTTTAGATGAGTCTTTTCATCAGACTTTACTACAACTGGTTGACCGAAGAAGAATTATACCTGCAACAGAAGGAAAATTAAAGGCTTATCCCGGCAAATACTTTAGAAAAGTGCGTAATCTGATCAGCAAGTTTGAACATTCCCATCTGCTTACTACAGAACAGAGTAATTCCTCTATTCTTTATGACCGTCAATTAATCCTTAAAATATTCCGGAAACTGGGTGAGGGAACAAATCCCGATCTCGAAATCGTAAGATATATCACAGAAAACACTAATTATAAGAATATACCAGCTTTTGCTGGTGCCCTGGAATATCAAAAGAAAGATGGCTCCCAGGTTACTCTGGGTATCTTATATCCCTATGTTCCCAGTGAGGGGAATGCCTGGGATTATGCTCAGGATTATCTAATCAGATATTATGAAAGAGTTTTAGCTCAACTCAGCCAGATAGAGAAAATACCTTTTCTTCCTGCTTCTTTGTTTGAAAAAACGGAAAAAGATATCCCAGATATTGTGCAAGAATTAATAGGGGCACCCTTTATAGAAATGGCTTATCTCTTAGGTAAAAGAACAGCCGAACTACATAGTGCTCTAGGCAGAGTTACTCAGGATCTTAACTTTAAACCAGAATCATTTTCAATACTTTATCAACGTTCAGTTTTTCAATCTATGCAAAGTCTGGTCAAGAGGGTATTCTTTTCCTTAAGAAGGAATTATAACAGATATCCGGAAACAGTACAAGAAGACCTAAAAAAAGTTCTCCTATTAGAATCCCAAATAATTACTTATTGCCAGGAAATTATGTCTCAAAAGATTAAAGCCAAAAAGATTAGAATACATGGTGATTATCATCTTGGTCAGGTACTCTATACCGGAAATGATTTTTATATAATTGATTTTGAAGGGGAACCTGCTAAACCTCTGGGCGAAAGAAAGCTGAAACGTAATCCTTTAAAGGATGTAGCTGGAATGTTGCGTTCATTCTATTATGCCGCTTTTACCCCCTTAATTCAATAGAAAATTTCTGGAGGCTATAATGAACTGGAACACTGGGCAAAATTATGGACCTTCTACATCAGCAAAGTATTTCTAAATGCTTATTTGGAATATATCGATACTTCTCTTCTTCCGGAAGATAAATCAGAAATTAGCAAATTACTCAGAATATATTTGCTGGAAAAAGTAGTTTATGAAATAGGTTATGAAATGAATAATAGACCAGACTGGCTGGCTATACCATTGAAAGGAATCCTCTTTGAAGTAGGAGCAATTGGGAATGAAAAAGGAGAATAAAATTTTATACCACCATTCCATAC
>Ga0334889_1005738_pt1 | contig 10090 bp, 6 predicted proteins | sample GraSluR1_MG_2_FD_207222 | JGI IMG/M metagenome (GOLD analysis project Ga0334889, IMG submission 207222) | Sludge microbial communities from methane-producing bioreactor in Wageningen University, Netherlands - Granular Sludge_8_08-R1 | ecosystem: Engineered > Bioreactor > Anaerobic > Unclassified ... | reverse complement strand
CGCCACCCCCACATCACAAAACCAGCCACTCTTCGGATTATTCTCTTTGTTTGTTATTACCAAAAATCTCGCTCCCGCTTGTCGGGAGCGAGCATAGTACCCCGAAGGGGTGATTTAGAGAAAGGGGAATCACCGCCGCCTCAACATCAGCCACACCCCCACCGCCAGTAGCGCCCCCGCACTGCTGCACGGGATCACCCGTCCCAGGCCGCCATCCGGTTCATCGGTCTCAATCAGCGACCCAAACAACTCACCCATTCCCGAAGGCTCACCATTGCCCTGTGACGCAGCCGCGTCTGGCAGATCCACGCCGCCAGCCTCTTCCCCTTCAGAGACCACCTCATAGGCCACGCCATCGATCACCACGATCACCCGTTCGCCCAGGGCCATTGCCGCCCCCGCTTCCGGCCGGGATGCGGCCAGCGCGAAGTACTCCTCCGACAGGAAAGACACCTTCTGCGTCGCCATCGTCTGCGGGTCATAAGCTGTATCCAGCCACAACCTCCCCGAGCGGACGAAGGTCTTCGCCCCCACGATACGTACCTGGTCAGCGGCCTCGCCATCCACTTCCCCGCTGCTCACCGATGGCGCTACATCTGCCTGACTCATCGCGCCCTCGTCAGCCGCCTTTTCCACCGCCGTCCGACCGAAACTTGGCGCTGCGGGCATGGCTTCCATCTCGGCATACACCTCTTCCGCCAGGTCACGCTGATTTTCCACACCCAGCGGCATCGGTTCCGTCACCAGATAAGACGTGTACGGCGTGACGATCCCGTAGCGGATACTGATCCGCACCACCTGGTCGATCAACTCCTGGTTATTCCCCTGCAAGCGGATCTCCTGCAGCAGCGCGCCGATCTTGCGCGTCGCCCACAACCGCGGCAGCTCCACGAAAGGCCGCGTATCATAACGCATCTCATCCAAAAAGCGTTGCTCCGGGTAAACGAACTCCTGACGCTGCCCGTTCACTTCCCCACTCAGTTTCACATTGAACACCCCGCCCTGGCGGTAACGCCCGGTCACCACCACCTGCGAACCAGCGAACAGGTCCGGCAGCGGGTTGGGATAAATATCATAGGCATTCAGGCGGCCCAAATCCAACGACAAATTAGTCAGCACCGGCGTGCTGATGCGCGCATAGAAGGCCGACAATTTCTCGTCCAGCGCCTGACCCGGCTGCACGTACGTGCTCAGCCCGTGATTCTCCTGGCTGAGCGTGTCCAGCAGGAAGGTGTCCACGTCATAGCCCACCCCAAACGGGAACAGGCGCAGGTTGTCCGGCGCAGAGCGGGCAAAGTTATCCAGAATGCGTTCCGGCTCGATCTCACCCTCGGTGGGCAAGCCGTCCGTCAAAAAGATCAAATATGTCGGCCGTTCGCGGTCTGCCACGGCTGCCGCTTCCAGCAAAGCGCGGTTGATGTCCGTCGCCCCTACCGCACTCATCCGGTCTACCCAGCGCAAGGCAGAGTCTGCCTCGCTGGCAGGACGCAGTTCGCGCGCGTAAGGCTGGATGTCTGAACTGAAGGATTGCAAATAGAAACGATCGCCTTCATTCAAATGACTGAGGATATAGTGCAACGCCTCCCGCGCCTGCTCGAATTTCTCCCCCTCCATGCTCCCTGAGCGGTCGAGGACGAGGATCAGGTCCTTGCTGATGGGCTTGCTGGACACATCCGGTTGGGGTGCCAGCAGCATCATAAAGAACCCGTCCGCATCCACCGGATCTTTAGGATCGCGGTAGGTGAATAAATGAAACGCCTCACTCTCGCCAATCGAGTACAACAGGGAGAAATCCTGGTCCGGCGTGACGTGGCGCTCCTCGTAACTCACCCTGGCGTAATTGTCGCCTTCTTTGATCGTTTCAATCGGATGCGTCGGCGAATACAACGCGCGGATCGGCTGTCCGGACTGGACGTTCACCGTCACGCGTACATCATCCAGCGGCCAGGCGGAGAACTTCTCCGTATTGAGCGGATAATCATAGCGCACCAGGCCATTGTCGGCGGTCAGCACCTGGGTATATTCCAGCTCAATGCGCCGTTCCTCACCCGGGGGAATTGGGAATATCGACGCCTGCACCGCATCGCGGCCCACGTATTCCAGCAAAGCCGGGTTTTTCAGCGTCGCGATGATCTGCTCATACGTGCGGCGCGCCTCTTCGGCGGTCAGCACCATCCCCTGCACCGGCTCGTTGTTCATCCACATGCGGAAATCGCTCACCGTGGCTCCCGTCGGCAGCGGGAACACATACGTCCCCTCCACCTGCCAGTCATTGGGATTGTAAAACACCTGATCCACATGCGTCACCGCGATCTGGTCGCGGATCTCCACATCCACATGGTGATAGCGGACCACCAACTGGTGCATCGGCTGCGGCCAGATGACATCATCCGGCGGCGGTTCCGGGATGATGATCCCGTCCGCAGAAACCGTGCCTACAAACGTGCTGAGCAATAGCACCACCAGCACCAAACTTAACCCAACGCGTCTCTTCATGACTCTCCTCCTTCGCAAACAGGGACTGCCTGGTTAAAAGACGCAAACCCCGCCGGGTTTGTTCCCGGCGGGATAAATTATCCGCCGAATTAATAATTAAGTAGAACGGATCTGCAAACTTTTCAACAAATTTTGGTCAACTCCAGATTTCTTTTTAGGTCTCCAGTGCTATAATCAAACTCCATTCAGCCTTACGATGGTTTCAATGTCTAATTACAGCGCGGCAGCCATGAACGCGATCCAGGAAAAACAGCTCTCATGGGTCAGATTTGGCGCACCTCATTTTCGTCAGGCCGGGCTCGAACACATCTTTACACCGAGGCATGCCAATGCAAAAACTGTCTGCGATCGTCAAAAACCATCCCGTAAAAATTTTCTTTCTGCTTTCCACCTTACTGGGGTATGCACAGTGGATTTTTACCGGAACACCGAACTGGTTTATTTATGGCATGCTGCTCTCCGGGCTTTTCCTCACCGCGGTCTTGGACGGCAAACAGGGCATCCTGGATCAGTTGAAAAGCGCTACCCGCTTCAAAACCAGCCTGACCCATTATCTAACCGTCCTGCTGCTGCTCCTGGCGGCCAATGGAATTACAATCACCCTCGCTTATCTTCTTTACGGAGACCGGCCTTCTCTGGCGATGATTCGAACGGAGCCCCACTTGATCCCCGTACTGGCTTTGTTCGTATTGGCAGGCGGCCCAATCGCGGAGGAGCTGTTTGGTCTGCGAGGTTTTGCCTTGCCCAGACTGCTCAACCGGTACAACCCGCTCGTCAGCTCGCTCATCGTTGGATTTTACTTTGGAGCCTGGCACTTGATTGAATTTTTCCGTCCGGGCTCAAGCCAATATGCGATTGGGTTGGGGTTTTACCCGCTCTTCATTGTTTCTGAGATTGCCCACTCCATTATGATGACCTGGATCTATCTGAGAAGCGGGCGCAACCTGTTTGTCGCCGGCATCTTTTACCATCTCACCATGAATATGATGGCGGTACTCTTCCAGTCGGATGTCACCTTCAGCAGCGTCAATGCTTTCCCGGAAATCAACCGGCATTACTTTGTGATTTATTCACTCGTCACGATCGGGTTTGCGGTCGGGATTGCGCTGTACGCGAAGCTGTATCAACCCATAAATGCGTCACATCCCCTCACCGGCGCCTGAAATCTTCAGGTACGCGGGCGATAGCAGGTTTGCAAGACAGTCTCATTTCAAATCCAGCGACATCAACGCCAGCTCATCGCGGCGGTACCAGCCCAGCTTGTGCCAGAAAGCGATCCCGCCCAGGTTGGTTTCATACACCATCAGATGCGCCTTCTCAATCCCCTGCTGACGCAGCCCATCCAGGCAGCGGTCGACAAGCGCTTTGGCAATCCCCTGCGAGCGCTGCGCTTCTGCCACCGCCACATGATAGATATACCCCCTGCGTCCATCGTGACCGCACAACGCCGTACCAACCAGCGCTTCCCCCATGCGCGCCACGAAGCACAACCCCGGGTTACGCACCAGGAATGCCGCAATCGCAGGCCGCTCGTCTGCGCTGCTGAGGCCCATCCCCGGCGTCTGCCGCCAGAGCTGGATCGTCTCATCGTAATCCGCATTCCTCATCTCTAGGATTTGACAGTCCATATTCTCACTTGTATCAATGGCTATGCGAAATGACTAGTAACTTAATTCATGTACATCCGCGTTATTCAGCAAAATTGCCACGACCGCCTCATGTTTACTAGGTCGGCCGGTCACCCGCCAGGTACACACACGTTCATCGCCTTCTTTGTGGGTTTTTCGCGAAAACACCTGCAGGTTATATTCCTTCCACAAGTCATCCACCTGGGCATAGCTCTCTGGATTGTTGGGGATCGTGATTTGATAGGTACGCACTTCAGACACCGCTTCCATCCATCTTTCCAGCCAGGGGAACCCCCACAAAACCACCAGAATGATCACCGTGGCATACAGCACAAAATACGAGTATCCTGCACCGATGCCCATCCCCAGGGCGGCCACCAGCCAGATGGTGGTGGCCGTGGTCAGCCCCTTGATCTGCCCGCTCTGCTGGATGATCACCCCGGCGCCCAGGAAGCCGATCCCGCTGACAATGTTGGCTGCAATCCGTGTAGGATCAGAATTTTCAGCCATTCCAATAGAAAATACTGTGAAAAGATTGGCGCCGGTACAAATCAGGATCATCGTACGGAAACCAGCCGCTTTGTCGCGCAGCTCACGCTCCATCCCGATCAATCCCCCCACCAGTATCGACACCAATAAACGCTGAATATTTCCCGATTCAAGCATTTGTTGAAAAACAAGGACCATAGGGGTCTCCTTTTGTGTTTTCTTTGAGTATACATTAACGCAGAAAGAATTGGGTGAACCGAGGCAGAAAGAGCCAGGATGGAGTCCGGAAATCACGGATTGGACAACTTGCGATTAGAAAAAAACAGAAGTGTCCATTTCCCTCATTTTCAGAGGTTACACATCATCCGTATCAAATCTCGATTTGGCCTCTAGTCATATACCTCCCCTAAAAATGTAGTTTTTCGGGGGAGGCCAACAGGGAGTGGTTTTATCCTGCCATAACAAAGCCTCCGGGAGGAAAATCCCCCCGGAGGCTCATTCCACTACCTGATTGACGAATTAGCGAGGTGCCAATCCCTAAAGGACAATATTCACCAACCGGCCCGGCACCACAATCACCTTGCGCGGCTCCTTGCCTTCCAGATACCTGGCAACCTTGTCGCTCGCCAGGGCCTTCGCTTTGGCGTCTTCCTTGCTGATATCCACCGGAACCACAATCCGGTCACGCAGCTTGCCGTTGATCTGCACGATCAGCGTGATCTCCTCTTCCGCTGCGGCTTCTTCATCCGCCACCGGCCAGGACTGGGTGTGCACAGAATACGGCTTGCCCATCTCCACCCACAGCTCTTCCGCAATATGCGGTGCGATCGGCGCCAGCATGCGCACATAGATGTCAACGGCCTCATCCCAGGCTTTGGTGCCATAGGCACCCTGCTGCTTGGCCATTATCATCTCGTTCAGCAGTTCCATCAAGCCGGAGACTGTGGTGTTGAATTGCAGATTCTCGAAATCACGAGTCAACTGCTGCACTGTCTGGTGCACCTTGCGGCGCAGGCTGCGGATCGTATCCTTGTCCGCCTGCCCGCTGCCGGGTTCCAGCACCATCGTCCACACGCGACGCAGCCAGCGCATCGTGCCGTCGATACCGCTGCTGTTCCACGGTGCGCCCAGCTCCCAACGGGAAAAGAACATCAAATACGCGCGCACGGCATCCGCGCCATAGGTCTGCACCAGATCATCCGGTGAGATCACATTCCCTCGGCTTTTGGACATCTTCTCTGAGTCTTCGCCCAGCACCATGCCCTGATTACGCAGGGCAGCCATCGGTTCATCCCCTTTGGTCACACCGAGATCACGCATCACCTTATGGAAATAACGTGTATAGATCAGATGCATGGTGGCGTGTTCAATCCCGCCCGTGTACAGATCGACCGGCATCCAGTAATCATATTCTTTTTGGTCAAAAGGCCAGGTGTCGCAATGCGGGCTGAGATAGCGCAGGTGGTACCACGAGGAGCACATGAAAGTATCCATTGTGTCAGTATCGCGTTCCGCCGGCCCCCCGCATTTCGGACAGGTGGTGTGCCGCCAGGTGGGATGCAGCTTCAGCGGGCTTTTGCCAGTCGGCAGCCATTCCACATCATCCGGCAGCAGCACAGGCAGTTGATCTTCCGGCACGGGCACCACGCCGCATTTCGAACAATGGATCATCGGAATGGGCGCGCCCCAATACCGCTGGCGGGAGATCAGCCAGTCGCGCAGGTGATAATTTACATCCCGATGTCCTGTCCCTTTCTTCTCCAAATAGGCGATGATCTGCTCAAAGGCCTCATCGCCAGGCGTGCCCGTCAGGTGACCGGAATTGACCATCCTGCCCTTGGCCGGAACGGATTCGGTCATCTCCTCCGCAATGATCTCATCCATGTCGTCCGGCTGGATGACCACCCGCACTTCCAGGTCATACTTGCGAGCGAACTCGAAGTCGCGCTGGTCGTGAGCCGGCACAGCCATGATCGCACCGGTGCCGTAGGTCATCAGCACATAGTCAGCAATCCAGATCGGGATGCGTTCATCAGAAACCGGGTTGATGGCATATCCACCCGAGAACACTCCCGTCTTTTCCTTATCGGTCGCCTCGCGCTGAATATCTGTCTGGCGGACTGCTTTATCAATATATGCGTTTACCGCATCGGATTGTTCTGCTGTCGTGATCTTCTTCACCAGGGGATGCTCAGGGGCCATCACCATAAAGGTCGCCCCCCACAGCGTATCGGGCCGGGTAGTGAAAACTTCCAGATCATCACCGGTTTCCGTACGGAAGGTCACCGCCGCACCCTCCGACCGCCCGACCCAATTGGTTTGCAGCGTCTGCACAGTTTCCGGCCAGTCAATCCCCGAGAAATCCAGCAGTTCATCCGCATATTCGGTGGTGCGGAAGAACCACTGATCCAGATTCTTCTTGATTACCGGCGTCTCGCAGCGTTCGCAGTGGCGGTCCTCCCCCCACACCTGCTCACGCGCCAGGGTCGTATTACAGTTCGGACACCAGTCCACCGGTGACATCTTACGGTAAGCTTTTCCATTCTTGAACAACTGGACAAAGAACCACTGCGTCCATTTGTAGTATTCGGGGTCGGCGCTGACCATCTCGCGCCGCCAGTCAATCATCGCCCCCATGCTGCGTAGCTGCCTGCGCATATTGGCGATATTCTTGTACGTCCATTCCTTGGGGTGAATATTGCGTTTGATGGCTGCATTTTCTGCCGGCAGGCCAAATGCGTCAAAGCCCATCGGGAACATGACATTATAACCCTGCATCCGTTTGAAACGCGCGCGCGCATCTGACGGCGACATGGCATACCAGTGACCGATGTGCAGGTCGCCGGAAGGATAAGGCAGCATCGTCATCGCATAAAATTTTTCTTTGGTATGATCAATATCAGCATGATACAATCCGTCTTCTTCCCATTTTTGCTGCCAGCGTGCTTCAATCTCCGTCGGATTGTATGCCCTGATTTCTTTTGTTGTCATTCTCTCACTCCCTGCACAAGTACATCCTAGGTTTAAAACAAAAATCCCTCGCCCATTCAGGGACGAAGGATAATTCTCCGCGGTACCACCCTGCTTGTCTGACCGGTGTCAGACCGCTTTGGTTCGCGTTATCGGGCGAAACCCGGCCGCGGCTACTTCTCTTCACCGCTGCGAAGTGCCCCTGTTGGGGCTGGCTGGTGAGTTCGACCTGATGCATTCCACAATGCCTGCCGGTTTTCACCACTACGCCGGCTCTCTGGTGGATGGTCTACTACTCCTGCCCTTCCATAGTATTTTGCTTACACAAACACCCAGGGAAATCTGTATAGCCCTGAGTGTTCAGTGTTGTGGACCCAGAGAGATTCGAACTCTCGACCTCCTCAATGCCATTGAGGCGCGCTCCCAACTGCGCTATGGGCCCATATTTTTTTGTAAAGCTGCGGTATTCTGTCGCCTGATCGCAACCAGTGGACCTGGAGGGACTCGAACCCTCGACCTCTTCAGTGCGATTGAAGCGCGCTCCCATACTGCGCTACAGGCCCAGTCAAGGGCAAGCAGAATTCTACTAGAACCCTCCCCGCCTGTCAAGGAATTTTCAGAAACGGAAAAAACGGGAAACAATCAATCACTCAATTAAGAATTAGGGATTGGGCTCACACTGAATCCTGCTTAAAAGGGTTAGTTCATAAAAATCGCTGTCGGACGAAGTCCCCGACAGGGTAGAAATCACCCTCTTTCCTTGTCGCCGGGACAGGTTTCTAACCTGTCCGCACCCCCTTGATCTATGTCCTCAATAATTGCCTGATTGACTGGTGGTTCCCTCAACTCCTGCCTTTCAGCGTATAATTCCCCGCAGGAGGAACAAAACATGAACGATCGTATCGCCCGTCTCACCCAGGCCATGCAGGCCGCCAATCTGGACATGCTGGCACTCAACCCCGGCGCATCCCTCACCTACCTGACCGGGCTGCACTTCCACACCAGCGAACGTCCGACTGTTTTTCTGCTCACCCCCCGCAAAACACCGGTCATCATCCTTGCCGCTTTGGAAGCCAACAAACTCAAAAATTCCAGCTCGCCCCTCGAGCCAGTCACCTACGGCGATAACCCGCACACCTGGCAGACAGCCTTCATGGAAGCACGGGAAAAACTGGGCATCGCCCCTCCCAGAGTTGGCGTGGAACCCACCGCCCTGCGCTTCATGGAATTAAAATACCTGCAAGCAGCTTTCCCCGAAAGCGAATTTATTTCCGCAGAAGACATCCTCGCCAGCCTGCGCATGTCGAAAGACGAAAGCGAAGTGGAAAACATGCGCCAGGCCGCCAAAATCGCCCAGGAAGCCTTCCTGGCAACCCTGCCCACCATTAAACCCGGCATCAGCGAGTTAACCATCGCCGCCGAACTCTCCGCACAGCTCCTGCGTCACGGCTCACAGTCAGAATTTCCCTTCCCCCCCATCGTCTCCAGCGGCCCGTTCAACAGCGCTGATCCCCACGCTGTCCCCAGCCAGCGCCTGGTGCAATCTGGTGACGTGATCGTCATCGACTGGGGTGCGCGCTATCAGAATTACGCCTCCGACATCACCCGCTGTGTAGCTGTCGGCGTGCTCTCGCCTGAAGTAGAGAACATTGCAAATATCGTTATTCAAGCCAACGCTGCCGGACGGGCTGCCTGCAAGCCCGGTGTGAGCGCCGGAAGCATCGACGATGCCGCCCGCCGAGTGATCGAAAAAGCCGGTTACGGACCACACTTCAACCACCGCGTCGGTCACGGCCTCGGCATGGAAGCTCACGAATCCCCCTACATGTTTGCGGAAAATGACTACCTCCTCATCCCCGGAAATGTTTTCACTGTGGAACCCGGCATCTACATTTCCGGCACAGGCGGCGTGCGCATTGAGGATGATATGCTCATCACCGCTGACGGCGCTGAAAGCCTCACCACCCTCCCCCGCGAATTGTTCCGGGTTGGCTAAGCTCCCCCATGAAAAGATTAGTCCAGGAACACACTCAACCCATTGGAGAATCCCATGTCCTTATCGATTTCTACGTATGTAATCGGCCCCATCCAGAATAACTGCTATCTCGCCTTTGACCCTGACTCGAAAGAAGCCGTGATCATTGACCCACCGGCTGGGGCAAAAATCGTCCTCAAAGAAGTACAGCAAAAAGCCCTCAACCTGAAGGCCATCTGGATCACCCACGCTCATTTTGATCACTTTGCCGGAGCCGCTGAACTGGCTGCCGGCGCAGACACCCCGCTCCCGGTAGGACTGCACCGCAAAGAACTGGCCCTGTATCAAAACAACGGCGGCGCCAGTTTCTTTGGCTATCAAATTCCCCCGCAGCCTGAGCCGTCCCTGTTCTTTGAACACGGTCAGATGCTCTCCATCGGTATATACCCGGCAGAAGTACGCCATTGTCCCGGCCATTCCAGCGGCGGGCAGATCATCTACTATGTACCGGAAGCGTCTGTCGCCTTCGTTG
>Ga0334889_1005726_pt1 | contig 10118 bp, 9 predicted proteins | sample GraSluR1_MG_2_FD_207222 | JGI IMG/M metagenome (GOLD analysis project Ga0334889, IMG submission 207222) | Sludge microbial communities from methane-producing bioreactor in Wageningen University, Netherlands - Granular Sludge_8_08-R1 | ecosystem: Engineered > Bioreactor > Anaerobic > Unclassified ... | reverse complement strand
GAAAAAGGAATTCCGGCGTTGTATAATTCTGTTTTTCTGGATCATGAGCCAACGGAGGAGTTTATGGAGGCCCAGTTCCGCCGGGGGACCGCCATTGCTGAAAAGCGAGGGTGGGTTGTCATGATCGCTCACACGAAAAATACGACGCTCAATTTTTTACGGAAGAGAATCGAGGCGCCCTTGGAAAGGGGCACGCTTGTTACTCTTCCCGATCTTGTGCGTTTTCTTCACATGCGCTGATTTTCCCGGGATCGGAACTCCCGGAAGCGGAAAATGCGTTGTTTCGGCAGGAATGCTGTTTCACCACGAGGAGGATGTGCAGTTGAAAGGACGAGTCGAAATCATTATCGGCGCCCAGTGGGGCGATGAGGGAAAAGGAAGAGTCGTGGACAGTCTCGGTTCAAAGGTCGATATTTTCGCGCGCTACCAGGGAGGAGCGAATGCAGGCCACACGGTGATCGTGGAGGGGAAGAAGTATGTCTTCCATCTTCTTCCGTCCGGAATGCTCTATCCCTGTAAAACCTGCGTCATCGGCAACGGTGTGGTGATCGACCCCGAACAGCTCTTGAAAGAGCTCAAAGAACTCCAGGACCAGGGAAAGGACCGTGCGCGGCTGGTCATCAGTGCCGCCGCGCATGTCGTCATGCCGTATCATAAACTTCTGGACAAGGCCCAGGAGAGCCTGAGGGGAAAAGGGAGGCAGATCGGTACCACCGGCAGGGGGATCGGCCCGGCATACGTCGATAAATACAGCAGGTGCGGCATTCGGGTAGGCGACCTTCTGGACAGCGATGTGCTGAGAGAGAAGCTCGAAGTGAACCTTGAGGAGAAAAATCTGTATCTCACAAAAATTTACGGTGAGGAACCTCTTCCGTTTCATGAGATGTTCGCTCTTGCAGGTTCCTGGGGGAAGGCTCTCGCCCCGTACGTCGATGATGCGTCCCGGATCATCGACGATGCCTTGAAAGAGGGGAGAGGAGTGCTCTTCGAGGGCGCCCAGGGGACGCTGCTCGACGTGGACCACGGCACCTACCCCTACGTCACCAGTTCATCCCCGGTGGCGGCGGGAGGATGTGTCGGTCTTGGAGTCGGTCCCGCCCTGGTGGACCGTGTTATAGGTGTTGTAAAGGCCTATTGCACGCGGGTCGGCGAGGGACCGTTCCCCACCGAGGACTCCGGCAGCGGAGGAGAGCGCCTGAGAGAAAAGGGGGCGGAGTTCGGAGCAACGACGGGACGGCCCCGGCGATGCGGCTGGCTCGACCTCGTCGCGCTCCGTTACGCCGTCAGGGTGAATGGAATCAGCTCCATCGCGCTGACGAAGCTGGATGTCCTTTCCGGAATCGAACGGATTCCGATCTGCACGGTATATGATATCGAAGGAGAGACTGAAGAGCACTTCCCGTGCGCGCTCCAGCGGCTTGAAAAGGCAACGCCGTACTATGAGCACCTGGAAGGGTGGCAGAAAGACATCTCGTCCTGCAAGGAGTATCACGATCTTCCGGTGCAAGCCAGAAAGTACGTGGAATATATCGAAGCCGCAACCGGAGTACCGGTCAATCTCATCGGTGTCGGACCCGGAAGGGACCAGACGATCCTGCGGAATTTCTAGGAGGAGGGAGCGCGCCAATTTTTCTGCCCGATATCCGGTACTGCTCGCCCCGCGATGCACCGTCGATCTGGTGCGTGGAGGAGTGCTCTTCCGCCGCTCCATGGCCTCGTGAACTGATAAAAAGGGATCTCTCCGGAGAAACGCCCTATCTCTATCTTGGCGCGTGGGGGAAGGATGTTCTCCTCGGATTCGCCGTGCTCGGTCCCGGAGAGAGGGGAGCGGAAATCGCCAATATCGCGGTAGTCCCAGAGCACCGGAGAAGAGGCGTCGGTTCTCAGCTTGTGGCAGCGGTCTGCGAGGTTGCATTCGTTTTAGGACATTCAAAGATCGGGCTTCATGTGCGGATGTCGCATTACGAAGCCCGTCTTTTCTATAAAAAACTTGGTTTCATTCCATCGTTCGTCGTTCGAAAATACTACGCTCCCCCGGAGTTCCGGTCTCCGCTCGAGAAGGATGGAAAAGGTTCCGTGGAGAGCGAAGATGCGCTCGTGATGGAGGCCGGCCTCCCCCTGTGCATTCCGTAGAGACTTGACAGAGGAAGAATCGCTTTACAGCGGAAAGATGAGCAGGGGGCAGTCCGTTCCCGAGAGTATCGCCTCCGCGGTGCTTCCGAGGAAGAGTTGCCCAAGTTCTCCCATGACCGGTAGTCCGAGTACCAGAAGAGACGGCCCGGTTGCGGATATTCTTGCGGGGAGCTCCATTAACGGATCGCCGCTGACGATTTCGGCGGTTGTCTCGTGCCCCCAGGACGCGATCTCGTCCCTGACATGTTCAAGGGCCTCCGCGGCGGTATTCAATATCTCCGGGGCGCTTTCCGCGGATTGCGGTGAAACGCAATGGAGGAGGGTGACGGCGAGGCGCCTGTTGAGCTGGGAGAGAAAGTCACGAAGGTTGTCCAGGACGAGATTTGTCCTCGTCGGCTCCAGGTCGAGAGCAACGACCAGATTTCCGAAGACGTCTTCTTCGGGAAAGAAGCCTTCCGCTTCCCGGAGAATGATCTGAGGAACCTGGATGGACCGTATGAGCGGAATTCCATCCTCTTCCCGTGGAAGGGGAAAGACGGCGAAGGTGCACTTTTCGGAACGGATCGTCTCCGGTAGTGATTCGAGCACATCGCCCGACAGAACGAGCGTTTTGTAATAGGATTCGGGAGGAAGCGTCCTGGCGCACATCTCCTCCAGGTATCCTTCCGCCTCGCGGACCAACTCCGGTGCGTCAAGACCTGCCGCCCGGTCGACGACATGGAGAACCAGGAAGTCCGACTGCTCTCCCGAAAGTTTATCGGCCGCCCATGCCAGCCCTCGTGCTGAAAAAGAAGAGACGTCCGCGAGAAAAAGAATCCGTGTGAGCATGTTTTATCCCTCCCGTGGTATTCTTAGATACGCATCCAGTATATCGTAAAGGGGTTGCAACGGTGAACGGTTTTTCGAAATTGAAATGGGAAAGTTTGTCCGGAGCGTTGCGGATCTTGAAGAAGCTCCCTTTGAAATGGGCGGTCCGTGCAGGCGCTTTTCTGGGGTTCCTCCTTTGGGTTTTCAGCAAGAAAAAGGTGGACGAAGCTGAACGGCGGTGCGTCCGCGCCCTGCAGACCGGAGTTACCAACGCCCGCAGAATAGTGAGGGTTTCTTATATGAACCTCGGACGCTCCGTGATCGAGTTCGTGACGGTTCCCGGAAGCGGGAGACCGTTTCGTTCCGTTGTCAGCGTCCACGGAGAAGAACACCTCCGGAAAGCAGTCGCCGCCGGCAATGGAGTCCTTATGCTTTCGGCGCATATCGGAAACTGGGAGTTCGGGGCTTCGGTCCTTGCTGAGAGAGGGTATCCTATGAACGCCATCGGAGCAGATCAGCGCGATGAGAGGGTGACCGACAGAATTATAAGGCTGCGGGCGATGTGCGGAGTGAAAACCGTGAGCAAGGGGTTCGATCTCAAGGCGGCCATACGCTGTCTCAAGCGGGGAGAAGTTCTCGCTGTTCTTATCGATCAGGATGTCAGAGAGAAAGGAGTTTTCGTTCCCTTCCTGGGACTTCCGGCGAGCACCCCTTACGGACCGGCCAAGATAGCCTGCAAGCTCGAAAGCGTCATTCTTCCCTGCTTCATGATCCGGCGGGGAAATTCGGAAAATCACGATCTGCACATCCTCCCCTCTCCATGGAAGAGCGGGCGTCCGGAGCAGCATGAAACAATGGAACACGCGATGACGCTCTGCAACAACGTGCTGAGCGAGTGGATCAGCAGATATCCGGAGCAGTGGATGTGGCTGTATCCGCGATGGGCCTCGACATCGGGGGAGCAGCGGTGATCCTCGGAATCGATCCGGGACGGGAAAAGGCCGGATGGGCTCTGGTCGAGCAAGACGGAACCCTCCTTGTATCCGGAATGTTTCGAGTAGCAAATGCTCTCGTGTTCTTCCGGGCGGTTGCGGCGCGCGATTTTCCCGCACTGGAAGAATTTGTCCTGGAGAAACGAATGCATGACGCGTCGCTTTCTTCTCTTTCCGAGATTGTCATGGGGAACGGGACCGGAAAAGAATATTTTCTCTCTCTTGCGCAATCGGCCTCTCTTGGGGTAAAGTTAGTACCGGAGAGAGGGACGACGCTTACGGCGAGGAACCTTTACTGGATGCTTCACCCCCCAAGGGGGTTTTGGAGACTGATATCGACAAAATTCCGGGTTCCTCCCCGCGATATCGATGATTTCGCAGCGTGGGCCATCGTCCGATGTTACTGCGGAATCCAGTCGGAAGAGGACCGGAAGTAGAAAGGGAAAGGTGAGATTGCATGGGCACAGAGAAGCTGGCGACTCTCGTCAATACATTTGGTTCTTCTCTGATGACGGTAAGCAAGGAGATGGGGGTGGAACTCTCTCTTGCAAAAGCGGAAATCGCGCAGGGCGTCAACGTGAAAGGGAGCTGCCTCGCCGCACTTGTCGGCATTGTCGGAGGAGGCGTGCAGGGAACGGCTGTCATCATGCTCGATGAGGCGGGATTCAACGCCACTGTGTCGGCGATGTCGGGAGGAATGATCTCGCCGAATCTCGAGGACTCGGTCTCCATGAGCGTCATCGGCGAGCTTGCCAACATGGTGAGCGGACGCGCGCTCATCCAGGCCGCTCTTGAAGGGACTGAGGTTACACCTCCGCAATTGATTTCCGGCGCGGGAATAAAGACCATACCGAACCAGTCCCCCGGTGTACGCTCCTTTACGCTGCCGTTCAAGCTTCCTGCTGCCGGAACACTCTTTCTCGTTCTTTCCTTCAGCGTTTGAACCGGAGGAATGAAATAAATGATCCGTAAAATGGAGAGGGGAGGCCTAGAGGCCTCCCCTCTCCATTTTACGGCGCGGCTCAATGAGTGTTCGTCTACAGTTTTTCTCCTTCGGTCGAGGCGACGACCGTCGCTACGCACGAGTCTCCGACGATGTTGACGCAGGTCCTCGCCATGTCGAGCACCGCGTCGATACCGGCAACGAGGGCCACGCCTTCAAGCGGCAGTCCGACCGCCGTCAGGACGAGCGTCAGCATGATGAGCCCCGCTCCGGGAACTCCGGCTGTTCCTATCGAAGCCAGAGTCGCTGTCAGGATGATGCTGAGCTGCGCTCCCATGCCGAGCGAGAGCCCGTAGGCCTGAGCGACGAAGAGGGCGCAGACGCCCTGGTAGAGGGCGGTTCCGTCCATGTTGATGGTCGCACCGAGAGGAAGAACGAAAGAGGAGACCTTCTCGGAGACGCCGAGATTCTCCTGCGTGTTTCTCATCGTGATGGGAAGCGTAGCGGCGCTTGAGCGCGTCACGAAGGCCGTCAGTGCTGCTTCGCGGATACCCCGAAGGAACCAGAGAGGGGATTTCTTCACGAAGATGGTGATCAGGCTGGAGTAGGTGATGATGACGTGAAGGGCGCACCCGACATAGACCGCCAGGATGACCTTTGCGAACGGCGCAAGGACGGACATCCCGTATTTGGAGACGGTGACCGCGATCAACGCAAAGACGCCGTAGGGAGCTATCTTCATGACGATGCCGGTGAGCTTGTACATGGCCTCCGCAAGGGAGTCGAAGAAGTTGATGAGCGGCTTGCCCTTTTCGCCTGCGAGAACGGCGGAAACGCCGAGGAAGAGCGCGAAGACGATGATCTGGAGCATATTGCCTTCAACTGCGGCTCTCAGCGCGTTCGAAGGGAAGAGCCCGATAATGACGTTCCTGATGTTGGGGGCCTCAGGGGCCTTGAAAGCCGCTCCTTCGCCGATCGCCATTCCGGCTCCCGGCTGAAGGAAGTTCCCCAACAGCAGACCGATGGTGATTGCGATCGCGGTGGTGGCAAGGTAGAATGCGACCGTCTTGATTCCGATTCTTCCGAGGTCGCGCGGATCGCCTATGGATGCCGCACCGACGACAAGGCTCGAAAAAACGAGCGGAACGATGAGCATCTGCAGCAATACGATAAAGATTCTCCCCACAGGTTCGATTATCTGAACCTGTTCTCCGATTACAGCGCCCGCTACAATTCCGAGAATGAATCCAATACCGATCTGCCAAATGAGAGGAACTTTTTTTGCCGACAACAGTACCGCCTCCTTCGAGAAATTTGTGGTGCATTTTCAAAAAGGTGAAAAGGTACGGAGATTGAGCGAAAAAAACCACCTCCTCTTCGAAACCTGTATCATGATCACAGGATATACTATTCTCCGTTTGAATTCCAGTCCGCGGGAACCATATTTTTTTAATTTCAGGAGAACCGGCCTTGAATTGGTGCGGGGAATAGGTACGAGGAGTGGTCATCGGCCCCGAATTCTGTTAGGATATGGTGGGATTGTCTAATGCTTGCTGTTATTTGAATCAGGAGGGGGATTCCGATGTTCAAAAAGCCTCTGTGGGCGGTGCTGCTGTTGATTCAATTGTTTTTTTGCGGGGACGCCTCCGCCCAGAAAGGCGGCGTGGTGCTCGCGCTCTCCGGCGGCGGAACGCGCGGCCTCGCCCATATCGGCGTTCTCGAAGCGCTCCAGGAGCAGAACATCCCAATCGCCGGCATCGTGGGGACGAGCATGGGTTCGATCGTCGGCGGACTCGCCGCGAGCGGCTACACCACATCGGAGCTTCGCAAGGTCGTCGCGGAGCTGGATCTTACGAATCTTCTCTCCGAAAGAAGCAACCCGATCTTCGTTCCCCTCCCTTCCGACAGCGTTTCACCGAGGAACAAGATTCCGTGGGTGATGCTCAACAAGGCGGGCGACGTTGTGGGGCCTCTCGGAGGCATGTCGGGAGTGAAGCTCCTCGAAAGCTTCGCTCATCTCGCGTCCCGAATTCAGATTGTCCGCTTCGATGAACTTGCGATTCCGTTCGCCGCTGTCGCGACAGACCTTGAAACCGGCGAGAAAGTCGTCCTGCGCTCGGGCAGCCTCGCCTCCGCGATGAGAGCGTCGATGGCCATTCCCGCCCTCTTCGATCCGTGGCCGGTCGGAGGCAAGCTGCTGGTCGACGGAGGGCTCGTCTCGAATCTTCCGGTCGAAACCGCAAAGGAGATTTTTCCGGGATTTCCCGTAATCGCTGTGGATGTCACCGGCAAGCTCAAAACCAGGAATAAAATCCATTCCGTGGTGGATGTCGTCGATCAGTCGCTGACAATTTTCACGAGCCGGAATGTCGAATTGGAAATTCACAAGGCGGATCTCGTCATCTCGCCGCCGGTCGAGGATATCCGCATTTTCGACCTCTCGAATGCGGATCTGGTCATTCAAGGAGGAAAAAACGCGACGCTCGCAAGAATGGCATTCATCCGGAAACTTGCTGAAGCCGCTCCTCCGGTCGCTCAGAGAGAAGCGCTCTGCCTGGATTCCCGGGTCGCCGCCGTCGCCGTGGAGGGAGTGAGCGACGAAATTGCCTCCGAGATCGGGAGAAAGTACGAAAGCTGGGTAGGCAAACCTCTGAGCTCAATTGAAGTGCTCAGGGCCAGTCGCGATATCGGCGACCGGGATGACGTTCTCTCCGTGGATTACCGCTTCGAAGAGGCGGGTCCGGATGTGAAAGTCGTCTTCGTGCTCCAGAGAAAACCGGTTCTCGAAATCAACTTCGCAGGCTATACGACGAACCTCCATCCTTACCGCTGGCTCTTTGTCAACGGAGTCCGGCGGGATATCGTCAGGGAAGGGGATTCGGTGAAATTCAATTTCAAGGTCGGTGAGCAGTGGGGAGTTGATGCGAGCTACTTCGACACCCCGGGCAAGACCCCGTGGGAAATTCGTTTGTCCGCCTACAACTGGGAGATCGAGACGGCGAACATGGGGAGGCGCGACTGGGAGCGTTATGGGCTGGGCTTTGCAAAACATTTCGAATGGAAGTCCTTCAAAGGAGGGGTGGGCTATGCCTTCGAACAGATGCGCGGCAGTTCCGGAGAATATTTCTCCGCCGCAGGGCCCACTCTTTTCATGTACTCCAACACGCTCAACGACGATATCGATCCGACCGACGGCGCCCTGCTCTCGCTTCAAGCCTGGTGGCCCGACAACGACGAGGTGCTCTATCGTATCAGCTATTTCCGCGCCGCGCGGCTCGCCAACGACTGGAGATTCTACTTCCGTGCCGGTTTTGCGGAGGGAGATATGAAACAGGAAGGACGTGCGGTCTATCTCGGAGCGACCGAGGAGCTGTACAGCTATTCAGGAAGGCCCATCGAAGCGGAACGAATGGCATGGTGGAACATGGCCTTTCGCAGAATCCTGATGAAGAGCTGGTGGGGCGCCCTGAACACCGAAATTTTCGGCGGAATGGGCTTTGCATTCAATGATGAGAACGAGCGGTTCCGCGACGTCTGGGAGGCGGGAGTGTCGTTTTCGATCCCCGGTGTGCTTTTTGACGGAAAGCTGATGTTCCTCTACAACGACGAAAAGGATTTCAAGATAGGCTTCTTTCTTGGAAGTCCGGTATGGGGACGATATCCTCTGCCCTGATCCGCTGGAGCAGGCGGCACGGCGGAAGAAAACATCGAAACTGACTTGAAACGCCCTTAAGACGAGGGCACGGAAAACAGGAGGAAGAAAAATGGCACGCAACATAACACCGAGATCGGAAGATTACTCCCAGTGGTATCTTGATATCATCAAAGTAGCCGAGCTGGCGGACTACGCTCCTGTAAGAGGGTGCATGGTCATCCGCCCCACAGGATACTCCATATGGGAATCCATTCAGCGTCATTTCGACGACGCCTTCAAGGAGACAGGGCATGTCAACGCCTACTTTCCCCTCCTGATTCCCAACTCCTTCCTCGAGAAGGAGGCGGAGCACGTCGAGGGCTTTGCCCCCGAGTGCGCAGTCGTGACGCACGCCGGAGGCGATGAGCTGGAAGAGCCCCTGGTGGTGCGTCCGACATCCGAGACGGTCATCGGCCATATGTACAGCAAATGGATTCAGTCATGGCGTGATCTTCCCATTCTGATAAACCAGTGGGCCAACGTGATGCGCTGGGAGAAACGCCCCCGCCTCTTTCTGCGGACTTCGGAATTCCTCTGGCAGGAGGGACATACCGCACACGCCACGAAGGACGAGGCGATGGACGAAACGCTCAAGATGCTCGAGGTCTATCGCCGCGTCATGACGGATATCCTTGCCCTTCCCGTCATTCCGGGCGAGAAGACGAAGGGGGAGCGTTTCCCGGGCGCCGAGAACACGTATTCATGCGAGACTATGATGAGCGACGGGAAAGCTCTTCAGGCCGGGACCAGCCACTTTCTCGGCCAGAACTTCGCCAAGGCGTTCGAAATCCAGTTTCAAAACCGGGACGGCGACCTCGAGTACGCCTGGACGACGAGCTGGGGCGTCTCCACGCGTCTTATCGGCGCTCTCATCATGACGCACTCCGACGACGACGGTCTGATCCTGCCTCCCCGGGTAGCTCCCGTGAAGGTCGCGGTCCTTCCCATCGGAACCGACGAGGAGAAGATGGCAACGCTTCTTCTTCCGCGAGCCGTGGAGCTCTCCGCCCTGCTGGACGCGCGCCTCGGCGGCAGATTTACCGTTGTTGACAAACAATTCCACCTCCGTCCCGGAGACCGCTTTTTCTATCATCTGCAGAAAGGAGTTCCTCTCCGGATCGAAATCGGAGAAAAGGATCTCGCGTCGGGAACTGCCAGAGTTGTCCGGAGGGATACAGGGGAAAAGACGGATGTACCGATCGAAAGCCTTCCCGAGAGAATTCCGCTTCTTCTCGAGGAGATTCATACCGCACTCTACGAGAAAGCCCTCGCTTTCCGAAAGGAGAATACCTGTGCTGTCTCGAGCTACGATGAGTTCAAGTCGGTAATCGAGGAGAAGGGAGGATTCGTCGAGGCATTCTTCGCCGGAACCCCCGCCGACGAAAAGAAGATCAAGGAGGAAACCGGAGCCACGCCTCGTTGCATGCCGCTTCATACCGATTCATCCGGCGACGGGGAAACAGGCTCCTGCATGATCACCGGGACGAGCGGAGCGCGGAAGGTCGTTTTCGCGAAGGCTTATTGACCGCCGGCATTGAAAGGATCAATC
>Ga0334889_1005722_pt1 | contig 10123 bp, 6 predicted proteins | sample GraSluR1_MG_2_FD_207222 | JGI IMG/M metagenome (GOLD analysis project Ga0334889, IMG submission 207222) | Sludge microbial communities from methane-producing bioreactor in Wageningen University, Netherlands - Granular Sludge_8_08-R1 | ecosystem: Engineered > Bioreactor > Anaerobic > Unclassified ... | reverse complement strand
CCGGCGTCGATCAGCGTTGCCGGCCCTAAGCCCTGGATCACAGCGATCTTACTGCCTCCGCGCACCACGACGAAGACGGTATCGAGCGCTTCGAGGATCGCCATGCGGCCGGGGTTGGCGCCGACCGGGATGGGGTCGCCGAGCGGGGCGAGGGTGTCGGCGTCGTAGACGCGCACGTCGCCGCTGTCGTAGTTGCTGACGTAGACGCGGTTGGTCGTCTCGTTGACGACCACGCCCCACGGCTGCGCGCCCGTATCGGCGCGGGCGACGATCTCGAAGGTGAACGTGTCGACCTTCAGCAGTTGGCCGGCGCTTCCGTTCACATCACGTGCGGCGACGTAGAGCGCGCCGGTGTCCTCGTGCACGTCCATGCCCTTGATGCGGCCTTCGAGCGGGCAGCCGTCCGGCGGCGGGCAGGGTTCGGGCGAGGTGTAGGAGAAGATGATCGGGAAGTAGAGGAAGAATTCGCCCTGGCCGAAATAGTGGCTGGGGTCGCCGGCTTGCACGGGGTCGCCGAGCGTAGTGACGCCGGTCGCCATGCCCAGGTTGGCGTACTGCCCTTCGACGGCGACGCCTACAGCCTGGAACAGCCACTGTTCGCCCGGCTCCAGCAGGGAATTGCCGTTGCTGTCGCCGCTGACGTATACCGGCGTTACGCCGGACACGCTGTCGGTCACGACGACGTTGGCGACGGTCACCTGCCCGGTCACGGAGACGACGTAGGTCCAGGTCACCGGGTCGCCGGGGACAAGGGTCGGGCCGGGCGGGTCGTCGGCGTCGAAGCCATTGGTGGCCTTTTCCAACGCCAGCACGTTGAGGGGCGTTTCCGCCTCGACGGTGACAGTCTCGCCGAGCGCGGTCACATAGCCCGTGTTCTTCACGCGGCCCGTCTCGCCCAGATAGGGATCGTCGATCCTGGCTTGAAAGGTGACGGTGAAGACGCCGTTGACGGGCAGGTCGCCCAAAAGCGCGCCGCCCTCGTCGAGCGGGAAGGGCGTGCCGCTTGCGTCGTCGGGGAGGGCCGTGGGGCCGCTGCCGTCGTCGAATTCGGTCGTGCTGATAACATAGGTCACGCCGAGCGGGAGCGTGTCGCTCAGGATCACCTGCTCCACGGTGACGCGGCTGGTGTTGTGGATGGTTACGGCGTAGAGCAGCGTGTCGCCCGGGCCGGCGGGGCCGTCGCCGCCGGCGTCTGTGGCGAGGGCGGCGGTCTTTTGCGCGGCGAATGCGGCGGCAGGCGGGGCGGCTGTTCCCAGGTCTAGTCCTGGTTTGCCGGGCGTGGCGACGCCAGGCGCCTGCCCCCAGGCCGCGGCCAGCCTGGCGCTGGGCGGCTGCCCGCCGGCAGGATCGCACACGTAGAGCAGCGCGCCGGTCTGGTCGCCGTCCGGGTCAAAGACGCGTGTGCTTTCGAACTCGTCGAGGGTGAGCAGCACGTCGTAGTAGAAGCCGTTGCCGTCGTCCAGGCCGGGGGCATTGTCGCCGTTGAAGTCTACGCAGATGTTGACCGGCCCTGTGGCGCCGGCGTCATGCACGGGCATGACCCAGATGGGGCTGCCGTTTTCGTCGGGGTTGAGGGCGCTGGTCGGGTCGCGGCCTGCGCCCCAGCCGATCAGCGTCTGGCGGGAGAGCAGCCGTTCGGGGATGAGGGCGAAGCCCCAATCCGAATCCATGTTGCGGTCATTGCCCGTGTCGACGGCGACGATGGCCTGGAAGAGGCTGCCGTCGCCGGTGAAGAAATGCGCGCCGGAATCGACCGGCATGGTCACGCTGATGACCGCGCCTGCCGGGATGTTAATGGCGGGCTGCGCGCCGGCGACGTTTTCGTGCTGAACGGTGAGCGGCTCCGTCAGACTGGGGTTGTGGAGAAAGACGGTGGTCTCTGTCATGACGGCGGAGGCGTCGGGCATCTTGCCGACCGGGTTGTAGTAGCTGTCGCTCCACAGTTCACTGGGAAAGAGCGTAATCCAGCGCGATTCGTAGTTCTCGCAGCGCTCGCCGGTGATGAGCGCGACCTGCACCGGCGCGCTGGCGTCGACGGTGGCGCCGGTCAAGACGCCCTCAACCAGGAGCGCTTCGCCCTCGTCCAGAATCACAGGGGGATCGGGCACGCCGTCGGCGTCGGCGTCGACGGTTACGACGGTGTTGTCGCTGCCGGCCATGATCGCCAGGGCTGCGTAGGTGAAGAGGTTGTTGACCGAGCTGTTGAGCGCGGGGTCTTCGCCCACCGGCGCTGTGTAGTGCATGCCCCACTTGTCAACCGGATAGACTTCTAGGGCGCCGGCCAGCCGCGTATCCGGGCCGGCGGCCCAGGCCGAGCGGGTAACGGCGATGGGCCGCGTGGCGACGATCTTATCGCCGCCGTCGAAGTCGACGACGCTCTGCCGGGCGGCCGGGTCGACCGGGGATTGCAGGACGATGACCGTGCCGCTGTGCAGCACGTCGCCGGGGATGCCGGGCGGCGCGCCGTTGCTCGCATCGCCGTCGCCCCAGACCTGCGTAGTCGCCTGGGCGGGGTTGGCCGGGTCAGGCTCAAAGCCGTCCTCCCAGTGGTCATAGGTGATGACGGTCCCGTCCGCGATCACCGAGATCGAGAGGTAGGTATAGACCGGCGCGGCGGGGCTTTCGTTGCCGGTCGGGGAATCGCCGCAGATTTCGTAGCCGGGGTAGAGCGTCTGCAAGGCGGCGAGGGCCTGGTCTTCGGGCACGGGCACGTAATAGGTCTGCAAGGGCGGTCCGGCGGCGAAGGCGTGGCCGGCGAGAAGCATGGTTAATAGGATGCCGGCAACTAAAGCTCCGACTAGACGGCCAGCGACGCATCGCCGCCGGCGCTGGGGGCTGAGCGGACTGCTAATTGACCACATTTCTGCCTCCTGATATTGCGCACCGGCTGGATGCCACAGGTGCAACGCCGGCGGCATGGCGCCGGGTTAGGCCGGATCGATTGTGTGCGAGTATAGGCGCGTTGCCCCCAAGTATACACGAGGCCGGGCGCGCTGTCGATGGACTTCTGTCGGAGCGATCCCGCCGCGCCCGCTGTTTCTTCGGCGCGCCTTGCGATCCCTAAATCTGTGCTGAAGAATATGCGCCCAATTTCGGGCTATTGCTGTAGATTATTCGCCATTTTCCGGGAGTTGTGCGATAGTGTTGAGAAACAGGAGGAATCCATGATAGGATATTCGCAAGGCAGCGAGTTGGACGAATTGGACTTTGCCATCTTGCGTACGCTGCAGGAAGACGGGCGCATCAGCAACGCCGACCTGGCCCAGCGCATCAACCTGTCGCCGCCCGCCACCCATGCACGCGTCCGCCGCCTGACCGAGCGCGGCTATATCCGCGGCTACGTGGCGCTGCTCGACAAGGCCAAGCTGGGCTATGACATGACCTGTTTCATCAGCGTCAGCTTGCAGATGCACCAGGTAGAGGGGCTGGAAGCCTTTCGCGCCAGCGTGCGCCAGTTTCCCGAGGTGTTGGAATGCCACCACGTCACCGGCGAGTTCGACTTTCTGCTCAAGGCGGTGGTGCGCAACCGGCAGGACCTGGAGCGCTTCGTGGTCAACCGGCTGACGCCCATCCCCGGCGTGGCGCGCATCAACACCAGCCTGGCGCTGTCCGAAACCAAGTCCACAACCGCATTGCCCCTGCCCGCAAATTCGCCGCACGGAGATTGAGCGTCTGCGCCGGTCTCCGCGCCCACAGCAAGGAGACCGCACATGTCTGACGTATTCCCCAAGACGATGGGCCAGCAGTTTGGCCGGCGTTCCTGGGCCGAACCCTGGAAGATCAAGATGGTCGAGCCGATCCATATGATCGACCGCGAAGCGCGCGCAGCCGCGCTGGCCGAGGCGGGCTACAACACGTTCCTGCTGCGCTCGGAGGATGTCTACATCGACCTGCTGACCGACAGCGGCACCAACGCCATGAGCGACCGGCAGTGGGCGGGCATGATGTCGGGCGACGAGGCTTATGCGGGCAGCCGCAACTTCTACCGCCTGGAAGCCGCCATCCGGCAATACTACGGCTACCGCTACGTCGTGCCCACGCATCAGGGGCGCGGGGCCGAACACCTGATCAGCAAGGCCGCCATTCAGCCCGGCCAGTACGTGCCCGGCAACATGTATTTCACCACGACGCGCCTGCACCAAGAGCTGGCAGGCGCCACGTTCGTGGACGTGATCGTCGACGAGGCCCATGACCCGTCCAGCATGCACCCCTTCAAGGGCGACGTCGACCTGGACAAGCTGCAAGCGCTGATCGACCGCGTGGGCGCGGGGCAGATCGCCTACGTCAGCCTGGCGGGCACGGTCAACATGGCGGGCGGGCAGCCGGTGAGCATGGCGAACGTGCGCGCCCTGCGCCAACTGTGCGACCGCTACGGCATCCGCATCTATCTGGATGCGACGCGCATGGCCGAGAATAGCTTCTTCATCCAGGAGCGGGAGGAGGGCTATGCGAACAAGCCCATCGCCGCCATCCTCAAGGAGTTCTGCGGCTATACCGACGGCGCATGGATGAGCGCTAAGAAGGACTCCCTGGTCAATATCGGCGGCTGGCTGGCGGTCAACCAGGAGGAGGTCTTCGACCTGGCGCGCAACATGGTGGTGATCTACGAGGGGTTGCACACGTATGGGGGCATGGCCGGCCGCGATATGGAGGCTTTGGCGATCGGCATCGAGGAGTCGGTGCAGGACGACTACATGCGCTCGCGCATCGGCCAGGTGCGCTATTTGGGTGATCTGCTGACCGAGTGGGGCGTGCCGATCGTGCAGCCTGTGGGCGGGCACGCCATTTTCCTCGACGCCAAGCGCTTCTACCCGCACCTGCCGCAGGACGTGTTCCCCAGCCAGACGCTGGCCGCGGAGCTATACCTGGATTCGGGCGTGCGCAGCATGGAGCGGGGCATTGTGAGCGCGGGCCGCGACCCGGAGACGGGCGAGCATCGCCATCCTGCGCTGGAACTGACGCGGCTCACCATCCCGCGGCGCGTCTATACGCAGGCGCACATGGATGTGGTAGCCGAGTCGGTGAAGGCGGTCTACGATGCGCGCGAGCAGACGCGCGGGCTGCGGATGGTCTACGAGCCGAAGTATCTGCGCTTCTTCCAGGCGCGCTTCGAGCCGCTGTAGGGGGCGTCTGTACGCCAGGTAGGAGCGGCATCCTTGCCGCTCGTCAGTTGCGCCCGCCGGCAGGGGCGCCGCCGCTACGGAGAGGCCCGCGCCTGCCGCGGCGCGCTCGGCTTGGCGTTACAACGTGTCGTAGACCTGCAGGCCGCGGCGCTCGCGACGGCCGTCGCGCCATGCCTCGGCGTCGACATTGTGGCGGTGAAGCTGCTTGATGCGCAGGCCGCTGGTTTCCTCGCGGCTATAGCGGGCGTAGAAGGCGTCGATCTGCGCTTTCAGCGCGCGCTTGGTCTCCCCGTGGGCGGGGTCTTCAGCCAGGTTGCGCCTCTCCCCCGGGTCGTCGACCAGGTTGAAGAGATCGTGGGGTCCGTCCGGATAGCGCCAGACGAGCTTCCATTGTGGCGTGCGCACCATGCGCAGGTCGCCGTACTCCCCGATCAGCGTATCGTCCCAGTCTTCGTGCAGCCTTCCTTCTAGGAGCGGTGCATAGGATGCGCCGGGCCGGGGCGTCGCCGGATCGGGGGCCAGCCCTGTGAGGTCGCTGAGGGTTTGGAACGTGTCATAGTGGCTGACGCATTGCGTCCAGCGCTGCCCGCCGCGTATCTCCGGCCCGCGCAAGATCAGCGGCACGCGCAGCGAGGTCTCGTACATGTTGAGGGGGCGGGTGCTGTTGCCTTTGCCCCAGAAGCCGTGGTGCCCCTGTGCGCAGCCGTGATCGGATGTGTAGACGATCAGCGTGTCGTCCAGCCTGCCTAGCGTATGCAGGTGTTCGACGATGCGCTGCACGTTCTGGTCGATTTCGCTAACCGCTGCGTAGTAGCCGATGTAACGGTCGCGCAGGCTTTCCTCTGTCGGGGAGTCGCCGGGGCCGTCCTCGTTTTTGACCCACGGGTGCGGCTCGTATGGGGGGATATCGACGAAAGCGGCGTCCATATAGCGCGCCGTCTGCGCGGGATCGTGATGGCGGCGACCGTAGGGCGAGTGGGTGGCGATATAGCCGACGTTGAGGAAGAAGGGCCGGTCATGCGGCGCTTGCGAAAGGAAGTCGAGGGCGTGGTCGGTGATGAAGCGCGACTTGTTGCCCATGAGGGTGACCCGTTCGCCGTTGCGGACGTAGGTGTATTTCTGGTTGTGGCTGCCCTGCCAGCCCGGCAGGCCGAAATGATAGTCCGCGCCCGCCGGCGGCAGGTGAGAGCGCCCCAGGTGCCATTTGCCGCAGAGCGCGGTGGCATAGCCCTGCGCCTTGAACAGGTCGAAGAGCGTGGGTTGGCCGGCTAGCCAGTCGTAGTTGGCAATGTCCGGCTCGGCCTCTTCCAGCCAGTCGTGGATGCCGATCTGGCTGGGGGTTTGTCCGCTCAGCACACAGGCGCGTGCCGGCGAGCAGACGGGGCAAGGCGTGAAGGCATTGGCGAACGAATGCCCTTCGCGCGCCAGTTCGTCGAGCATGGGGGTGTGCAGTTCGCTGTTGCCGGCGAAGCCCCCGGCCCACGCTCCGTGATCGTCGGTCAGGAACAACACAATATTCGGATGGCGCATAGGGAAGATCCGTTCTAGCCCTTAAGACCCGTCGTCGCCAACCCCTGCACCAAGAAGCGCTGCAGGATTAGGAAGAGCAGCAGCACGGGCACGGTCGCCATGACCGAGGCGGCCATCATCTCCGCCCAGCGTGTGCCGGATTCCTGGTTGAAGGCGGCCAGGCCTAGTTGCAGCGTCTTCATTCGCTCTTCCTTGGCGATGACCAGCGGCCAGAGGAAGTCGTTCCAAGTCCATAGGAAGGCGAAGAGACCCATGGTGCCGATGACCGGTTTGGCGTTGGGCATGAGGATGGTCCAAAAGAAACGCTGTCGCGAGGAGCCGTCGATCAGCGCTGCCTCTTCCACCTCGACGGGGAAAGCGCGGAAGAACTGGCGGAAGAGGAAGACGCCATAGACCGAGATCAGGTTGGGAAACATCAGCCCCGGATAGGTATTGAGCAGGCCGGCTCCGCCGTTGCCCAACAGATCATTGCCGCCAGCCAGCGGGAAGCGGCGCACAAACAAGAAGATGGGCAGTACCAATACCTCGAAGGGGACCATCATGGTGATGAGCAGGGCAAAGAAGATCATCTGGCGACCGGGGAAGCGCAGCCTCGCAAACACGTAGCCCGCCATCGCACCTAACAGAATTTGCGCAATGACGTCGACGCCGGTGATGAGGATGGTGTTTTGGTAAAGCCGGCCCATGTTGATGGAGGCATAGGCGTCCGTGTAGTTGGCGAAGTCGAACTCAGACGGCAGCCAGCGCAACGTCTGCCCGAAGATCTCGGCGTCGGGTTTGACGGAGGTCAGGGCCATCCAGACGAAGGGCAGCGTCATGACCGCTGCGCCTGCGACCAGGGCCACATAGACTAGGGCTAGCCCCCACGGAAAGGAGGAGCGATCTTTGTGTGCGCTGGGTTGTCTCGCTATGCTCATTCCTCGTCCTCCCGCAGAACCCGGAAGTTAATGACCGTGATCACCAAAATCAACGCCACCAGCACCACCGAGATGGCCGCACCCTTGCCCAGCTTTAGGTAGCCAAAGGCGTTCATATAGACTTCCCACACCAAGGTGTTGGTGGTGAGCATAGGGCCGCCTTGGGTCAGGATGAAGATGGCGCCGAAACTGCGGAAGATGGCGATGGAGTAGGTGACGACCACGAAGAGGATGACCGGGCGCAGCAGCGGCACGGTCAAGAAGAGAAAGCTCTGCCAGGCGTGGGCGCCGTCGATCTCTGCCGCTTCGTACAACTCTGCGGGGATATCCTGTAGGCCCGCCAGGAAGATGACCATGTTGCCGCCCAGCCCCGCCCAGAGCGAGACCAGGATCAGCGAGGGCATCGCCAGGGTTGGGTCATAGATCCACTGTTGCGGCGGAATGCCCAGGTAGCTGATGAGGTGGTTGAGCAGGCCGGACTGGGGGCTGAAAATCCACTTCCAGACCATCGACGAGACAACCACCGACGTCACCACGGGCAGATAGTAGAGGGTGCGAAAGACCAGACGTCCGCGGATGGGCTGGTTGAGCAGCGAGGCTACGATCAGCGCCAACGCCGTGCCCAGCGGCACCGTGCCTACCGTGTAGTAGATGGTATTGCGGATCGCCTTGAGCGTGACCTCTTCGGTGAAGACTGCCCTGAAGTTCCTGAGGCCGACAAATTGGATGGGCGAGAAGAGATCGTAGTTGGTAAAACTCAGGATAACGTTGTAGACCACCGGATAGAACTTGATGGCGAAGAAGAGCAGCAGGGGCAAGATCAGAAACGTATAGGCGACGAACGTGTCGCTGTTGACGATTCGATCCAACCGGCTGCGGCGCTGCGCCGCGGGCCGGCCCTGCAAACCGGCGGCAGAGGTGGACATAGGCGCATCTCCCTGCTAAACAGATCTGTCCCCGCTTCGGATGGCTGTTTCCGGACCGTCGGGCTTTGGACAGGCGAGGCCTCTGCTTCTGACCGGCAAAAGGCCTCGCCCGTAAGTTCAGCTTACGCGCTCTCTTGCAGCAGCGCGTCCACCTCGGCGGCGGTGGCGGCCATAGCATCCGCCGGCGACAACTCTTGGCGGTAGCACTTTTCCAGGTTGGTGGCAAGCGGGCGGAAGAGCTCGATCAAGCGGTGGTGCTTGGGGAACGGCACGGCGTACTCGGTGGAGTCGAGCAAGGTTTTGGCCCGTTCGGTCATGAACTCGGCTTCACCCAGCGAGCGGCGCGGCGGCGTGAAGGCGGCGCCTTCACAATAATCGGACAGAACGTCGGCGCTCGTCAGCGTCTCCAGAAGCTGCCAGCTCACCTCCGGGTTCTTGGTCAGTTTGGAGATGAAGTACTTGTTGACCCAAACATGCGTCGCCTGGACCTTGTGGGTCAGGGGCAGCGTGGGCCATAAGTGATCGAGTTGATCCGGCGCGTAGGTGCGAGCGTTGCGCTCGATCTGGGCGCCGCCGATGGTAGCGGCGGCTATTCCAGCCTCCAGCGGGCCGAGGTCGCCTTGGGCCTCGAAGCCGGGATAGGGTTGCACTTTCAGATCGACGATCAGCTTATGGATGAACTCCAACGCCTCCACCGCCGGATCTTCGGCCAGAGTGCAGTGGGAGAGGTCGTCGCTGAGGAACTGGCCGCCGGCCATCTCCATGAAGGGCATATAGGCCTGTAGGTCGTTTTGCCAGCCGCCGGGAGACGAATAGTGATAGCCCTCGCGCGTGATCTGGTCGCCTTCGCGTTTCGTGCAGGCGACGGCCATCGCCTCCAACTCCTCCCAATTGGTTGGCGGCTCGCTGAATCCGGCCTCCTCCAGGTGATCCTTGCGATACCAGAAGGAGCGAATGTCGATGCGGTAGGGAATCGATACGATTTGGCCGTTGATGGTCGAATCATCCTGCAGGGCCGGGAAGAAGTCATCCCAGTTCCAGCTTTCGGATGCGTTGGCGAGCAGGTCATCTAGCGGCAGACACCAGCCGCGTTGGGCCATCTGCGGCGACCAGACCGCGCCGCCCTGGAAGATGTCCGGCGTAACGCCGCCGGCGAAAGCCGTGGTCATCTCCTCGTTGTAGCGTTCCCAGCTTGTGTAATTGACGGAAACCGTCGCGCCGGGATGGGCTTCGCTGAAGGCGGGCAACACCGCGTCGCTCAAGAGCGTTCGAGTTTCGTCCACGTAATCTACAATGGACAATGACAACTGGACCGGTTCCGCTGCTGGCTGGGCGGACTCCGCTCCCCCGGCAGGGCTTGGGGCGGCGGGCGCGCATGCCGCCAGTGCCAAACCGGCCGCTGCCGCGCCGCTGATGCGTAGAAAACTCCGTCGCGTCACAGATGCAGACTGGGACATATTTCACTCCTTTGGGTATTCTCCGCCGGTGCGGGATCGCCAATCACGCTTGGGGAATCGTGATTGCGGAACCTCGACAAGCTAAGAGGGAAGGGGAACAAGAATCCGGGATCGACGACCTGGTACAGTAGGGCCAGTTTAGCATAAGCCCAGGACGCTGACAAGGAACG
>Ga0334889_1005712_pt1 | contig 10149 bp, 8 predicted proteins | sample GraSluR1_MG_2_FD_207222 | JGI IMG/M metagenome (GOLD analysis project Ga0334889, IMG submission 207222) | Sludge microbial communities from methane-producing bioreactor in Wageningen University, Netherlands - Granular Sludge_8_08-R1 | ecosystem: Engineered > Bioreactor > Anaerobic > Unclassified ... | reverse complement strand
GGAAGAAGGCAAGGGAATGGATCTATCAACCCTCATTTTTTATGTTATTGTGTTGAGTCTTCTGGGGATTTCTTTTTTTAAAGATAGAAAAAAGACAGTTGAAGCACTCCTCAAAGCTTGGAAAAGCTTCATTGTTTTATTGCCACCTTTTTTAACCATTATTTTTCTTTTGGGGTTTTTAGTGGTTTTCATCCCCGAAAAAACCATCGCCTTATACATTGGTGAGAAAAGTGGATTTCTTGGATTTCTCATTTCATCAATCGTGGGGGCGATTACCCTAATACCAGGATTTGTTGCCTTCCCAATGGCAAAAATGCTTCTTGAAAATGGAGCAGGGATCGCTCAGATGGCGGTATTCGTATCAACCTTAATGATGGTAGGCGTTGTAACTGCACCTTTGGAAGCTAGCTTTTTTGGATGGAAAGCAACGATCAGTAGAAATCTTTTGGCCTATTTTTTCTCCTTTGTCGTTGGATATGTGGTATGGATGATGGTGAGGATTTGAAAAAATTAGCTTGGAAAAGCTTTCGAGGATTATATATTATTGGCATTATTAGCATATTGGTTTATTTTTGGCTTCCTCGAGAGGGATTACGAATTTATCGCGTGGTATTTGACAATATCCTGTTTATGCTGGGTATTATTCCGCCGGTATTCATTTTAGTTGGTTTATTTGATGTTTGGATCCCTCGTGAAAAAGTAACTCGCCATCTGGGTGATCGTTCCGGGTTGAAAGGAACGGGCATATCAATAGCTTTAGGAGCCCTGGCGGCTGGACCACTCTATGCAGCTTTCCCAATAGCAGAAGTTATGCTTCGAAAGGGAACCAGCTTAAGAAACATATTCATATTTATTGGTGCCTGGTCGACGATGAAAATTCCTATGCTCCTCTTTGAAATTCAAAGTTTAGGACCTCGTTTTGCTATAAGCCGTTATGCCATGTCATTTTTAGGAGTATTCTTAATAGCTTTCTTTCTTGATAAATTTCTGGTGGATGACGAGAAAAAAAATATTATTGAAAAATTTCAATAGAATTTAAGGGAATAAAAACAAAACAATGAAAATAGACCCGGTTGTTTTTACTATTGGCCCATTAGAAGTTCGTTGGTATGGTATAGCGATGGCTGGTGCCTTGCTATTTGGTATATGGTATTTGGTTACCAGGGGAAAATCCAAAGGATTAAACCAGGATCATCTGGTGGTGATGAGCTTATTAGTGATGGTATTTGGAATATTAGGAGCTCGTCTCATGTATGTAGCGGCCAATCATCCCAATTGGTTTTGGGAAGAACCCATTCGAATAATGAAAACCTATGAAGGTGGGCTGGCTTGGCATGGTGGTTTGATTGGTGGTGTCGTGGCCGCCTATTTATATTTAAGGTATCGGGCAAAAATAAGCTTTAACCAAGTTGCCGATTTATGCGTCCCGGCGATTGCTTTAGGATACTTTTTGATTCGGTTGGCGAACATTCCTAACGTAGAGAATATTGGAAGAATGACCAGTTTTTATTTTGGTCGCTGGCCTGCTCAGTTAATCGCGGCCGGCATTAATCTGGCCTTGCTCCTTCGTCACTTTGTAATCAGTAAAAAGAATTTGCCTGATGGACATCTGTTCTGGTCTTTTTTGTTTTATCATCAGGTGTTACGTGCCGGAGTCGAAGAAACCATTCGGGAAATGCCCTTGGTTTATCAGCTTTATGTTAATAATTCCCTCGGTATTGGCTTTTTAACCTTAGTCCAGGTAACTACGCTTCCCGTTCTTCTTTTTATCGGTTGGATTTTGTGGTATTACATCAGGAAAGAGAGCCCAAATAAATAAGCCATGGAGGCAATATTGTCATGAAAAGTAAAATGAAAGCTTTTGTCTGTCGGGGACCAAAACAGTTTTCTTTAGAAGACGTAGAGATAGGCGAGCCAGAAATTGGGGAAGTGAGGTTGAAAGTTTTATATGCAGGTATTTGTGGTTCGGATTTATCCATTGTTCATGGACGAAATCCTTTTGCCAGTTACCCGTTGATACCAGGGCATGAGTTTGTTGGAGAGGTTGTTGAATCAAAAGATGCTTCTTTCCGAGCTGGTCAACTGGCAGCTGTCATGCCGGTAGTTGGATGCGGGGAATGTGAATCCTGTCGATTGGGGAATGTCAATCGTTGCCGAAAAGTTAAATTATATGGTGTTCATATGAATGGAGGATTTGCCGAATACGTCTTGGTCAAAGCCAAAAATTTAATTCCTTTTGAAGAACCGATTCAACCAAATCAAGCGGTATTTTCTGAACCATTGGCAGTTGGGGTTCACGCCAATCGAATCAATGGAACAAGTCAAAAAGATTCTATTGCTATCATCGGTGGAGGAATAATCGGATCGGTCATTTTAAAAGTAGCCAAGGTCTTGGGAGCCAAATCAATAACTGTAATTGATGTGATTGCTGAAAGATTAGAACGATCGCTACTCTTGGGCGCTCAAGATGTAATCAACGGCTCTCAACATAATTTAAGGGAACTGAGTAAAAATCAGGATTACGCTGGGAAATATGATAGTGTTTTTGATGTTGTCGGAAATGATGAGACTCTCGATATTGCTTTGGATTTATTAAAACCAGCCGGTAAATTGGTATTGGTGGCAGTTCCTTCAGGAGAGAAGCGAAATATTGATGTATTAAAGATTTTTTCTCAAGAAAAAGTGCTTACTGCATCTCGTACCTATTCCCGAGAAGATTTTATACGAGCGTTGGAACTGATCACAACCCATCAAGTGAACCCCTTAGACTTTATTACTCATGAATATCCTTTCAATTCAATTGATTTTGCTTTAGATCGGGCTGAAAACTCAAAAAATGAAGAGTTAAAAGTCATAGTGAAAATGTGATAAATGGTTAATAAGAGGAGGATTAAACTTTGATCCAAATTACTTCTGATCTGGTAAAAAAGATCGCTGAAGAGAGAAATGAAATTTTACAAATTATTCCTTTGGTTTGGGAATATCAACCTTATAATGCAAAATTGATACCGGTGATGGGTCCTGAAGAGAAATACTTAGGTGTGTGGAGCTTGGAAAAGGCTCCAATATTCAAGGATCCCTGGATCGAAAATCAAAAATTCTATAATAATTTTTCCTTTACCATCTATCCTTATAGTTTCGAGAATTATCAACTTTTGTCGCAAGAAATCCTTTCGCTCAAACCGGAAACATGCGGGGTTAAGCTTTCTTTTGGTACTGGAGATCGTTTGGGGTTGGTATCCTCAGCTCATTTAAGTGTTTTAAAAAAATATGAAGTTTTTCCGATTGTTGCTCAGCAGTCTCCAAGGGAATTGAAAAAAACTGGCCGAACCTTTCAATCGGTGTTACTCGATGCTGCTTGGGGAGCTTTTGCAAGTGGATTTCGGGGGAGGTTTGGTGCCGATGCCGACCATATCAAAGACGAATATTATTTGCAGCAGGCAATTCATAGTGGATATAGTTTTTATACCCTGGATGTGAGCGATTATATTGAAAAGGAATTCATGTTCCAATCGGAATGGGATTTAAATCAAACCTATCAAAAAATGAATCCCGGTCAACTGGATTTATTAAAAAGATATTCAGGTCGAAGTTATTCTCTGGGTGGCGGTTTTCAAGTTAGTTTTAATGAAGAAAATTTACTCCGAATCGTTCTTTCCTTATATCCAGTTCTGGGTTTTATTGAACAAATGAATAGTATTCTTGATGAGCGATTAACCAATTATGACCTCGAAATATCTTTAGATGAGGGTGAAGTTCTCACTTCGTACGAAACACATTTTTTCTTGTCGGAAGAGCTTCATCGAAGAGGTGTTGATTTTCAAAGTTTGGCATTGAAATTTCCTGGATCTTTTGAAAAAGGCATTGATTATCGAGGAGATTTAAATCAATTTCGGGAAAATCTCCGGGGACAGGTTTTGATTGCCGAAAATATTGGTGGTTATCGTTTGAGCCTTCATTCTGGAAGCGACAAGATGACGATTTATCCCACCTTTTTTGAAGAAACTCACGGGCTTTTTCATATTAAAACTTCCGGAACGTCATGGCTTAAGGCTTTGGAAACAGTTTCTGTTTTTAATCCGGAATTATTTCGAAAAATTTACACTTTGAGTTGGGAGAATTATTCTGAAAATAGCCGAGACTATCAGGTTTCATTCAAAATTAATGAAATTCCTGCTGATTTAGAATATCTACCGGATAAAAAACTCCAGGATTTTTTAAAGAATGACTCAGTTCGACAACTCCTTCATATTTCCTATGGTTTGATTCTGAAAGAGTATCGAGAAGAACTTTATCAATTCCTTTTTGATTATCGAGAAGACCATTGTCAAAGGGTTGAGGAAAATATTGAAAAACACTTAAAAACTCTTAGGAGTTATTCCTTTGAATAAGGAAAAACCTAAAAATTGTTGGGTTATTATCTAAATAATTACAGAAAAGTCCTTTTTTAGATCAATAAGGAATTGATTAAAAATGAGGAAAAACTTTATTCCACTTTTCTGGAGGCTGTATGTTTATTGATGAGTTTGAACTTTTTTTATTTGATGCGGACGGAGTAATCTATATTGGAGACCAGCTTTGCTTAGGTGCAGCCGAAGTCATTAGTTGGTTACAAAAACGGGGGAAAGGAGTAAGAATTCTTACCAACGATTCACGTTTTTCTCGGGAAGAGATCCAAGAAAAACTATCAAGAATGAATATTTTTTTAGATAAGGAAGATATCATTACCGCTTCTTGGTGCGCAGCCTACTATTTACATAAAATGAAAGCATCTAAAGTATTGGTGGTGGGAACCGATGCTTTAAAAAGAGAAATCACTGAAATGGGAGTTACCCTTGTTGATGATTCCCCCGAAGCAATTGTCATAGGATTTAATGAAGATTTAAAATTAAAAGAGATCCAACAAGCTATTCGCTATGTTGAACGGGGAGTTGCTTTTATTGCAACCAATGGTGATATCTCATATCCAACTCCAAAAGGAAGACAACCAGCAACTGGTTCAATAGTAAGATTAATCGAAAACGTTACTGGACAGAAAGCTTTTATTGTTGGGAAACCGTCATCGTTCATTTTTCAGATTGCCCAAAATGGTTATTCCCCTGAAACAAGAACGATTATGATTGGTGATAGTCCGGAAATTGATATTTTAGGAGCACACCAGGTGAATATACCAGCAGTTTTAGTTTCAGCTCAATCGATTCAGTATCCCACCTTACGGGATTACCGTGTTCCTGACGGACAAGTCAATAATCTTTTTCAGCTTTTTGAGGAATCATTCCAGCTGGATCCCTGGAAGAAGCCGGATTTTCCCTGGCCAGAAAAGATCGAAATAGCCGTTGCAGCATTAATTTTTAATAAGAATAAACAGGTATTATTGATTGAAAGAAAGGATAATTCTTACTGGGCGCTGCCGACCGGCAGAATGGAACGAGGCGAAACCCTTGAAGAAGCGGTTGTTCGTGAAATAATGGAAGAGCTAAATCTTAAAATTAGAGTAAAGAATTTGGTGGGTCTCTATTCTCACCCTTCGGACCAGGTATTAAGTTATAGTTCCGGAGAAACCATTCAGTTTGTTGCCGCTTGTTTTTTTTGTGAGATAGAGGAGGGGGATTTGAGAAACAATCAATTCGAAATTTTAGAATCCGGTTTCTATTCGGTTTCACAGTTACCTCATCCAATGGTAGAATCTCACCGGCGATGGATCGAAGATGGGTTAAGAAATGATGGATTGACTGTATTTCGTTAGAAGAATCTTAAAAACTGAAGAAGTGGCATAGCTAAAGGGGGAATGGCGATGAAATTGAAGATTTTTTTACTCATGCTCTTATTGTTATGTTCTATAAATCTCGCTTTTAAAGGAAATCAATATATAGAGGCACAGGAAAAACCAATTCAAATAGTAGCTTCAATTTCTCCTTTAGCTGACTTGGTGACTCAGGTGGGGGGTGAGAGGGTCAATGTTCACCTCCTGGTGCCGAATGGCGTGAGCCCACACACCTTTGATCCAAAACCATCAGATATAAAAAAACTTGAGCAAGCTGATTTATTTTTTATTATTGGTTTGGGTCTTGAAATGTTTGCCTATGATATGGCTCAAGCGATAGGAAATAGCCTTCAACTCATCGAAGCAGGGAAAGTGGTTGAAACCACAGACGACCACGAGGAAAATGGCCATGAACATCAATTTGGGAATCCCCATGTTTGGGTATCATTGCGGAACCTTTCGATTTTAGCAGAATCGATAGCCGAAGCACTAATAAAGATAGATCCCGAAAACAAAGCAATTTATTCAGAAAATGCTCAATCATATATAGACCAATGCCTGCAATTGGATCGGTGGTTTAGTGAAAAAATAAAAAATTCAAAAACCCGTCATTTCATTGCAGCCCACTCTGCTTGGGATTATTTATCGAGGGATTATAGCCTCGTCCAAATTGGTGTTATTGAGGAAAAACCCGGAGAAGAACCATCTCCTAAGAAAATCAAATACCTCATTGATAACTTAAAAATTACAGAGAATCCAGTAATTTTTGCCGAACCCCAATTAAGTCAAAAAGCGGCACAGGTTTTAGTACAAGAAACCGGAGTCAAGGTTATTATCCTTGATCCCCTTGGTTTATATCCTGATGTCCCTTTTCTGGAAACCATGAAGGATAATTTAGAAAAAATTGTGGAAGCGATGCAATAGGTTTAACGTTATATACACAATTCCTATTGACTTTTCAAATGCGTATGTTATATTATCGGCAAAAGTAAATAGAGAAAATGGCAATGAAGGGGAGCAGTAAAGGGAAGAAGAAACGCCAGAAAACCGGTGGTTGATGCGAACCGGTGTTTTTTTTCCTTGAATCCGCCCTGGAGTCGTGGGAAGATTATAAATTCTCACCGCAAAATGCGTTAAGGTATTGAGGGTGGTTTTCCACTGAAAAGGGTGGCACCGCGAGTAGGCTCTCGCCCCTATGGGTGAGGGCTTTTTTGTTTTATTTGTTGTTATTCATATCACCTAATTCGAGCTGAACAAGGAGGTAAGATCATGAAATCGTCCTTTTTAATGACACCAGGACCAACCCAAGTCCCATCACAAGTCTCTTTAGCAATGGCTCAGGAGATCATACACCACCGAGTTCCGGCTTTTGGAGCTCTTTTGAAGGATATTACCGAGAAACTACAATATGTATTCCAAACCCAAAATGACGTTTTAGTCTTTCCCGGGGCAGGAACCGGAGCCATGGAAGGAGCTATTGTTAATTTCTTTTCTCCTGGCGATAAGGTTGCATTTGGGATTATAGGAGAATTTGGGAGCCGATGGGCGAAAATCGCTGAAATATTTGGGCTGCAACCCATTCGCTTAGGAGGTGAGTGGGGGAAAGCAGTTACGGCTCAGGACATCGATCTCCTCCTTAGTAGTGAAGCTGGAAAAGACGTAAAAGGCGTTTTTATTACCCATAACGAAACATCCACCGGAGTTTACTCGGATCTTAAATCAATTGGTGAAGTTTGCCAAAAACATAATGTTCTGTATTTAGTTGATGCGGTGAGTTCGCTGGTAGCGATTGACTGTAAAACTGATTTATGGGGAATTGATGTTGTTATTACCGCTTCACAAAAAGCTCTAATGACTCCTCCTGGCTTGTGTTTCTTCAGTGTAAGTAAAAAAGGTTGGGAATACAATCAAGAAGCAAAGTGCCCAAGGTACTACTGGGATTTAGCTAATGCATTAAAATCGCTTAAAAAGCCGACTCCAGAAAATCCTTATACCCCAGCGGTAACCTTGCTATTTGGTTTAAATGAAGCATTGAATATGATTAAGCAAGAAGGCTTGGAGAACGTTTTTAAACGTCATCTGCAATTATCTAAAATGTTTCGTACCGGCGTAGAAGCACTTGGTTTAGAGTTAATGGTTAAAGATGAAAAAATCGCGTCTCCGGCAGTTACTTCAATTATGATACCCGAAGGAATCGAAGCTGGGAAAATCACCGGCTTTTTCCGTAACAATGGAATAGTCATTGCTGGTGGCCAAGGCCAGCTAAAAGGGAGAATTATTCGAGTTGGTCATTTAGGATATGTCGATGCCTTTGATATTTCAAATACCTTAATTACTCTGGGGCGAGCTTTTAAGTCTCAAGGAAAAGCATTAAATACCGAAGCAGCTCTTAAAAAAGCGTGGGAGGTTTATGAGCATGAGTGAAGAAATTCGAGTTTTGTGTGCTGCTGGAGTACCGGAGGATATGGCAAAAAGGCTAAGTGAGGCGATCGGGCCAGTTACAATTCTAAAATCAGATGATGAAAATGAGATCATTCAAAAAATTCAAGATAAACAAGTTTTTGTGGTTCGGTCAAAACCAAAAGTAACCGCAAATATTATTCAAAATGCCCCAGCCTTAAAAGTTGTTGCTCGGCCCGGGGTTGGTACCGATAATATCGATAAGGAAGCCTGCAAAAATAAAGGAGTGAAAGTAATCAACACTCCTGAAGCTTCTGCTGCCAGTGTTTCCGAACTGACGATAGGTTTAGCAATTAGCTTGTTGAGATATGCTTTTACCACCTGTAGTCTTTTAAAATCCGGAGATTGGGCAAAAAGTAAATATACCGGTCGGACCATAGAAGGGAAAGTCTGGGGAATTATTGGATTTGGAGGTATTGGTCGGAGAGTCGCAGCTATAGTGAAAGCTATGAATGCCCAGGTTGTTGCTTATGATCCCTATATTCCTGAAGAACAATTTGCAAATTCTGAAGTAAAGCGGGCGGTTCGCCTTGAAGATTTACTATCGGTAAGTGATATCGTTTCGCTTCATGTCATCATGAGCGATGAAACTAAGGGAATGATATCAGCAGAAGCCATTCAATTCATGAAAAAAGGCTCCTATTTGATTAACACTTCTCGAGGGAAAGTAATCGATCACAAAGCTCTGATGCAGGCATTGGCAGATGGTCATCTGGCCGGAGCGGCTTTGGATGTTTTTGAAACCGAGCCTCCAAGCGATAAAGAACTGATATGTCTGGATAATTTAATCTGTACCCCTCATATAGGAGGATCGACTGAAGAAGCTTTTATCAATGCGACAGATATTATGATTCGAAAACTACGGCAAATGTTTAAACCAGAAGAAGGGGGTCCAATTGGTATTTAAATAATACCAGTCTATCCTGAAAATACCATCTTATAAATTCCCCCATTGAGGGGGGATAAAGGGGGGTGTGCCTTTAATCGGTCATCCTGAGCCCTCGCTTTGTGAGGGCGTGAGGATCTCAAATACTTTAAAGGATGAGATTGCCACGTCGTCTAACCAAAAGACGGTAAGACTCCTCGCAATCAGGCTGTGTCACAATCCCTTTCATACACCAAGGATAGCTTGAAAGTGGAGGATACAGTATATTTATCTTCAGTTTTTTAGGTTATCTATTCCCAATATTACTGTAAAATATCAACATAAGTGGGGGTAAAAAATTTACAGAATAATTGTGACACAGTCTGAATGACGAAGCGGAGTGGATGGGATTCTCACGTCGCATAATACGCTCCTCAGAATGAGGTATTTCAATAACAATTTTCATTCTCAACTGTTGCTGCGAAAGCAGTATGGGTGTTTATCCTGTAAATACCGAAATGATTTTTATAGACAATTCATTGAGAGCAACCAACCAGGGTCTTATTTTGGGCTTTCACCCTCATCCTCACCTTCTCCCATCAAGGGAGAAGGAACCTTAAATCGTCATTGCGAGGAACGAAGTAACGTGGCAATCTCTTGAGCTTAATCTTTTTTATTCCTCTTTATTTAGATAAAGGGGAAATTTTTCCCTCGCCCCTCGGTGGGAGAGGGTCAGGGTGAGGGGGGCATCTCATTTTCCTCCTCAACTGGTGTCAAAAATTGGCATGAGGGTTTATTATCAATATAATATATACCGATTCAGAGATTTGGATTGTTTACCTTCTGATAAGGTGACTTTTTAAAATATAAAAAGCCAAAGACTCAGGTCTAGTTTGATTAACAAATCTTAGTGTTAAGGTGTATATTTTTTAAGTGTAAAAAAATTCGTAGGAAAGGAGTTTATTTTTCTTTAATGAGATCCTACGAGGTACTTAATCATACCGCTGATATTGGTATTGTTGCTTGGGGTAAAAGTCTGGAGGAAGTCTTTGCTCACTCT
>Ga0334889_1005703_pt1 | contig 10161 bp, 7 predicted proteins | sample GraSluR1_MG_2_FD_207222 | JGI IMG/M metagenome (GOLD analysis project Ga0334889, IMG submission 207222) | Sludge microbial communities from methane-producing bioreactor in Wageningen University, Netherlands - Granular Sludge_8_08-R1 | ecosystem: Engineered > Bioreactor > Anaerobic > Unclassified ... | reverse complement strand
CATCAATAAAAAATCAGAAAATAATGAATAAATCAGAAGAAATCAATTACAGCCAGGCCTTTGAAGAACTGCAACTGATCGTTCAGGAGATCGAAAGCGGAGAGATCAGCGTGGACCAGCTTTCAGAAAAGGTGAAACGAGCCGCCAAATTGATCAGCATCTGCAGAAACAAGTTACAAGCCACGGAGCTGGATGTTGAAAAAGTATTAAAGGAGTTGGAGGATGGGGATTAGTCGAAGGTCGAAGGTCAAAATGTCGAAGGTCGGAAAGTCGAAGCCCCTTCCAGGAGGTTGAGGTGCGTGGGGGCAAATTGGAATGATGACCTTTGGTAAATGCAGCAGATTTTACATAGATAATCGGTAATATGTCGAATATCCATGCGGAATTAACTATATTTGCACTATTCAATACCTTAATCAAGGATGAGAGAGGTCAAACAATTTGGTGTTATTCCTATTGCTTACGACACCTTGGTGCATATTTATGCACACTACAAATCGCCCAAGGATAAGATTGCTAATCTCGTGAAGGATGGGGCATTGATTCGTTTAAAAAGGGGGTTGTATGTTGTTGCTTCAGCAATCAGCGAGCAAAAACTTTTGAAGGAACTAGTGGCTAATCACCTCTATGGCTCTTCGTATGTATCATTAAAAACCGCCCTCTCGTATTACGGTATGATTCCGGAGAGGGTACATCTTACGCGGTCGATCACAACGAAACGAGCCAAGCGATTTTCAACTCCCATCGGTTCTTTTGATTTCCTAACCATGCCTGAATCCTGGTTTAGTATTGGCCTTCGTTTTGAGTAGGTTGGAGAGGTATATGCCTGGCTAATGGCTTCGCCTGAAAAGGCTGTTTGTGATATGATACTTGCTTCCCATGGCGTTCGATTACAATCTGTAAAGGCTATTTCAGAATTTCTAACGGAGGATTTAAGGATTGATTTTTCTGCTGTGCAACCTTTTGACGCAAAGATTATTAGCCAGTGCCTGAAAGTGGGAAGAAAAAAAAATGAACTTATGCACCTCCTAAAATATTTAAGCTCATGAATGTTTTTGATCAGATGCTGTCGCAATACAAAGCTCAGTCAACCGACGAGTTACTGAATGCCACTCACCAGGTGATGCAGCAAATAACGCTTGCGGTACTGTATCGGGCTGGATTTTTCAGTCAGGCAGCTTTTTATGGTGGCACATGTTTGTGTATTTTTTATGGCTTGCCGCGATTTTCTGAGGATATGGCCTTTTCTTTATTGCAGCCAGAGCGTACATTTAAGCTTGAAAACTACTTCAGTGCTATCACTGAGTAGTTTGAAACACTGGGCAGGAAAGTAATAATTACCAAAAAGGAAAAGAAAAGTACTAGTCAGGTAGAGTCGGCCTTTTTGAAGGATACGACAGCAGTTTACGATCTAAAGTTTACAACAGACCGCAGCATTAAAATAAAGATAGAAGTGGACACCAATCCCCCATTGGGCTTTATGACCGAACACAAACTTTTGTTGCTGCCATTTTCGTTTATGACTCGTTGCTATTCACTATCTGATCTGTATGCCGGAAAGATGCATGCTTTTCTTTTTCGGAATTGGAAAAACCGGGTAAAGGGTCGCGACTGGTATGATTTTGAGTGGTTTGTAAGACATTACACAGTATTCAATCTGGAACATTTTAACCAAAGAGCCATGCAGACAGGTTTGGCCGGTGAGGAACAACTGAGCACAAGGCAGTTTAAGGCATTACTTATAGAAAAGATTAAGCAAACTAATATCGATCATGTGTTGGCAGACGTTAGACCATTTGTTCAACGTCCAGAAGCATTAGCCATCTGGTCAACTGACTATTTTATACAACTCGTTGAATTAATGCGATTTGAGTGAACTAAGACGATTGATTTTCAATTTATCACTATCGTAGTTGTCTGCTCGTCTGCCTTTTTACACTTGTTGCCAACGGATGGGGCTATGGTGCGTGCTGCATTATTAATAGTATCTTTATTAAAATAAATGGTTTTTATGTTTGCAGATAACTTTCTTAATTGCAACTAATTGCAGCATGCACTATGAGCCCGTGTTGTAAGCAGTAAGTATTCATTCTCTTTATTTCTTTATCCATTTTCCCGTTTCAATGGTTTTGTTTTTTTTGTCAATTAGTCTGTAGAAGTACATCCCTGATTTAAGTGATTCTGTATTTATAGCACTACTATTTTTATCAAGATTTTGTCTAATTACAACTTGTCCGTTTAAGTTAATTAATTCAAAGTCTGTGTAATTAATTGATGTTTTGATATTTAATTGGTTTGTGCCAGGATTTGGATAAAGCGTTGTTTCTGGTTTGTCAGTAGGTATTTCCTGTGTCCATGTGATTAGTCCGTTGCTATCAACTTTCACTACGTAAATATCCCTTTCCTGTTCTTGTGTGGCATCATCGTATCGATTACCAACCATTAAACAACCTCCATCATTTGTAGCAAGAATGCTGTAAAGAAAATAGTAGGCATCGCCACCATACCAGTATTCCCAGATTGGAGCTAAGTCGTCATTTATTCTAATTAAATGAAACCAGGAATTGAAGTTACTCCAGAATGGATTGTAATAATCAAGGTTTGAGGTACCTCCAACATATATATTGTTCCTGTATTTACTTACACTATTAAACATTGCTGGATGTTCCCTATAAGCTCCCTTTTTAAATATATTATAGTCGTTAAGTTGACAATTACTCGAAATGGATAACACGTTAAGCGCATAGTCGATAGGAGGTTCTGCTCCACGTTTTCCACAAATAAGAATGTCATTTTGATTCAGATAGACAGGTGAATAATAATCATAAACTTGTTTTGGGATAGAATCGATTGCTAAACTATCAAGATTTTTATCCAAAATCATTCTTTGACCTGAAGTGCCAAAAATATTTGTAAAATGGCTTACAAAAGCAAAATAAGAAGAATTGTCAAATTTCTCAATTATATCAAAAGAAAAATGCAATGGGATAGGAGATGTGTAAAACTTTGACTTTAAAGAGTCCCCATTACTATCTAATTTATAAAAAAAAGCATCATTATTATAGTTGTTTGTTTCATCCATTCTTGTAGTATATCCTGTTACAACAAAATTTGTATCTGAATCTATTATTGAGTTCATATAAGAGAACCATCTGCCATTAGGGATGTTTAGTAATTTTGAATCTTCAATTTCCAGACTTAAATTTAATTTTAAATACCATAATTTCGATGTGTCAGGATATGTAACCGCCTGAGAACCTATAATATATAAGTGATTGTTGAATAAGTGAATATTAAAAAGCAGACTTGAATTACTTTCATTTGGGCTTATAATTTCTTCTTGTATTAAATTTCCTGTACTGTCAAGATTTATAATATAACTACTATATAAAGCTGACTCGGTATCCTTAATTCGTCCCACCATTATATAATTACCATCATTATCTTCGATAACATCGTTTATTATTTGGTCTTCAGGTTCTGAAATTACTTTCTCAAAAGAATGCTGAGCCAATAAACAGTTACTAAAGCTTAATATGACTAACGTCAATAAAAATCGTAATTTTTTCATTTCAGATAATATTATAACCCACAGAAGTATTAATGTTTCTGTGGGTTCTGATTAATAGTATGCATTAAAGTTCAAACGGAGGCTTATTGTTTTTGTGCCAGATGCCATATTTGAACCTTCCTACATGACACATATCCCAGCAATCATCCCCGCCGCATATCATAAATGATGTTTCATCCCAACAATAATATTTTATTAGGCTTTTACCTGATGGTTTGTACATGTTTGCAATATTGCCAAGAGCATTTTTGTAATAAGATATCTCAGCAGTAGATAAACAATGATGATTTAACGTAAATTCCTGAAAATCGTGAAATAACAAGTACTCACCATATGGATTATTGTTTGTAGGTACATCCCAGTACCAAACCTCAATCTCCGATACGTCAGTATAATATGAATGTCCGACTGGAACAGGAATTTCCATATTAGCAAGATAGGCTATTTTATCTGCCGCATCCTTGCCTACACCTAATCCAGAGCCATCACATCTTCCAAGTTCCCATCCCCAGTACCAAGGATAATTGTTTCCAAAACCAGTAGTGCCATCAGTTCCGAAACCTGAGGTGACTTCAAATGTAGCGAAATTCTCGTCAGATTCTTTTAATGATATATCTGCAACAACCAATTGTTTTTGGTTTGCCGTGATATTAGCGTTATGTTCTGACAGACTGTTAACAACCTGGTCGTATGCCGCCTGAACATCGGCCAAAAGTATTTGCCCGTTTGTAACAGGAACTTCAATAAATGCAGAATCGACAATGAATTCCTCTGTTTTAAAACTAGCATCTCCAAAAGTAAAGTTTGATGTTGCTTCAATATACCATACTGCACTGTCAACATCCATTGGCTCAGTACTTGACTTTAAAGTTGGGTTTTCACGGATTAGATCTATTTTGTCTATAAATGCGACTATCCGTTTTTCTAATTGCGTGTCTTTTAATGACTTCTCGGTCTGGGTTTCTTGTTTATCAATACCTGTTTGTTCTTTTTGACAGGAAATAAGAATAAAACTTGTTGTAATTAGTGTTGCCAAACCGAAATAAGTAAATAAATGTTTCCGTTTCATTTTTTTGAAATTTTAGTTAATACTCTATTTAATTGGTTTCAATTGATATTAAAGCGTTAATAAATTCTCCATCTGTTTTTAAATTGCTGGAGTTTTACAATTTCATTCTTTTTTCATTTTACCTCCTTTCTTTTTGTTCTTATTGCTTATAACGGTTTGCGTGTATAGAAGTAGCGGATTTAAAAGTACTTCACTTTCATTTTGGCACGAACTTTGATAGAAGCACAAAGCTTGATTTAACCACTGAACCGCCACTTTTGGGTAGGTGTTGTTATGCACAGGGCTTTATTGTCGTCTGTGTCTTGCGTTTCTTGAAGTATTCTAAAATTTCTTCTTTTGTCATTTTAAATAACTTCTCGCTCAATTTGTCTCTCTGTTGACGCATAAACTTTACAGCGTCAAATGTTTTTTCAGTCGTCTTCATATTTTTCAAATTCTCTTGGTGAACGTATTTCTAATTGTTTGTAACCGTTTTTAATGTTGATTGAGTTGTAACCCCTTATTCTTTCAATGTTCACAATGTGTTTGAAGTTCCAACTCACTAAAAAGTCTGCTCGGTTAATTGTTGCCAAAGCAATATGTAAGCAGTCAGCAAAACTTGTTTGTCCAACAACTTTTTCAGTTATGTACTCTGTCGCTAAGTCAACCGCTTCGTCAGTTGTTTCAATAAACTCTGTTAAGTCGGCTTTAAGGCTTTTTACAAGTCCTTTTACTTTTTCAGGTGTGTTCTCCAGTTCGTCTTGCGTTACTATTGAGTATAGGATAATGAACTCTCCTTCTTTGATTATGTCAAACAGAGGAATAGTGTGTTCTTTAAACTCTTCGTCAAAATGTCCTCCAAAAACTGATGTGTCTATGTAAATTCTTTGTTTCACTTTTTAAGTTGTCTTATTGCTCTCAAAGATACGATTTTTAAATGTTAAGTCGGTCGGTTTCTTTTCTGGACGTTGTCTTTTAGCCTTGTGCATAACGGTTTGCGGCTATGGTGCGTGCCGCTTTACTACTACTATTTTTCTTTATTTGCACAAACTTCATTTTTGCATCTATCTTTCTTAATATCACTAACTTAGGCATGCACTATGAGCCGCTGTTACAAGCTGGCCGTTATTATCATTTATTATTCTGTCTTTCATTTTTGCTGCATTGACTTCCCAGACTGGCGGTGGGGCTGGCAAGCTTATTGACAAGTTTAGGTTTTGGCGGTGGGCTTTTTGAGCGACCTGGCAATGTGCTTGACTGCGAATGGCTGGATTTCATTCCCTTTTGTTAAATATTGTCCTGATTGGTTCCATAATTCGGTCGAATAGACTTATCTTATCTGTTACAATTTCAGCATTTACTTCTATTTCTTTTTGGATTGATAATGCTGTGCCTGATCCGGTTTTAGGTTTTTCTTTTAAAAGTATTTCTGCATTGTAAAATGCTCCATCTTCTGTTATTTCAAGTATGTCAGGGACAATTTGAATTTCTGTTACCATTTTTTCATTGAATAGGTTTGGTATGTTATTAAAGTCTAAAATTACTTTTTGTCCGGTTTTTATTTTGCTTATTTCATTTGCCGGAATTTTTAGTTTAATGACTAAAAGGTCATTATTCTGATTAATAGTCGCTATGGTTTTTATAGTGTATTCAAATTTGAAAAACCAGGAACCAATAAGCAAAACCAGGATGATGATGAAAATGACCGATATGCCTGCCCGGATAATAACGGGAGGTATTTGACCGATCAGGTTTCTTACTTTCTCACTTCTTAATTCTATGTTGTCTTTTTCTTCCAAGATAATCCAATTATGTTAACAAGTTAATTTCCAAGTTCCAATTGATTTTTTACAAGATGGTAATATGCTCCCTTTTTCCGGGTGAGTTCTTTGTGATTCCCTGTTTCTATTATTTTCCCGTCATCAAGCACTACAATTTGATCGGCATTTTTTACAGTGCTCAACCTATGGGCGACCACCACCACAGTTTTTCCAAGATAAAATTCCTGCAGGTTTTCTACAATCGCTTTTTCGTTGTTGGCATCAAGAGCGTTGGTGGCCTCATCGAAAAATAAAAAATCAGGGTTTTTGTAAACGGATCGTGCTATTAATACCCTTTGTTTCTGCCCCTGGCTCAGGTTTTGGCCTTCGTTGCCGATCACAGTGTTATATTTTAGAGGCAATTCCATTATGAAGTCATGGATATTTGCAATTTTGGCTGCATAAGCCAGTTTTTCTTTATCTATTTCACTTTCACTGGCTGCAATATTGTGCGCTATACTTTCCGAAAAAATAAAACCATCCTGCATCACTACGCCACATTGGTTGCGCCACCATGTGGAGTTAAATTTGTGCAAATCATGGCTTCCTACTAAGATTTTTCCTTCTACCGGATTGTAGTATTGCAACAACAGCTTTATCAAAGTGGTTTTACCGCTACCGCTTGCACCTACTATTGCGGTTACTTTATCTGGTTTAATAGTTAAATTGATGTCATTCAGCACTTTCTTTGAGTGTGGCCCCTCATATTGAAACATCAGTTTTTCTATTTTAATTGCTGAATTTTGCAGGTTTTGTTTTTGAATAGGCCGTCCAGAATTTTCATCTTCTTTATTATGGATTTCGTTAATGCGTTCCAAACTGATTTTCGTGTCCTGAAGGTCATGGATAAAATCAACGGTTTGCTCAATGGGCATGGTTAACTGACCAATAATGTATTGAGTTGCCAACATCATCCCAAGTGTCATTTCGTTGTTAATAACAGCAAGGGCAGCTACAACAGTAATTAGAATATTTTTCGCCTCATTGATAAAAATGTTTCCAGCCTCCTGTGTTTGCTGTAGTTTTAGCGATGCGATATTTATATGAAACAAATCGGCCTGAACATCTTCCCATTCCCAACGATGGCGTTTTTCGGTATTTTGCAGTTTTATCTCCTGCATGCCCTGTATCAATTGGTATGTTTTGTTTTGATTTCTTGCCCGTACTTCAAAATATTTGAAATCGAGTTCACGCCGCTTTTTCAGAAAAATCAATATCCACAAGGTATAAATAATACTACCAACAACAAAAATCGTAAATATCTTAATATCGTAAATCCATAAAACGATGCTGAAAATTACAAGCGTAAAAAGTGAAAATATCGTGTTAAGCGTGCGTGCGGTTAAAAATTGTTCAACTCTGGCGTGATCTTCAATACGTTGCAAAATGTCGCCTGTAAGTTTGGTGTCGAAATAGCTCATGGGCAGTTTCATGAGTTTTATAAAAAAGTCGGAAATAAGTGATATGTTTATCCTTGTGCTTATGTGCAGAAGTATCCACCGCCGAATAAATTCGACCGACATGCGGCTGATAATCAATACCATTTGGGCCAAAAGGATTAGGTAAATAAAACCTATGTTCTTGTTTGCAATACCTATATCAACAATGGCCTGCGTAAGGAAAGGGAAAATTAGCTGAAATAAGCTGCCCAAAACCAATCCGATTATGAGTTGCCCGAAAAACCGCTTGTAACGCAAAAAATAACCGAATAAGAATTTAAGGCTTTTATGGTTTATTTTATCACCAGGCTGCTTATAAAACTCCGCTGTAGGTTCTAGAAGCAATACAATGCCTTTGTCTTCGCCTTCTGATTTTGTGCTGATCCAGTGCTTTTTAAATTCTTCTTCGGTGTAACTAATAAGGCCACGTGCAGGATCGGAGATGTAAACTTTGGCTTGTTTTCGGAAAATACTTTTTTGTTTTATTTTGTAAACAACCACAAAATGTTCCTGGTTCCAATGTACGATGCAGGGAAGATATGCTTCTTTTGCCAGCTTTTCAAAGGTTATACGTCCACCAATAGTCTTAAAGCCTATTTGTTCAGCGGCTTCGCTAATTGAAAGAAGGGACACTCCATCTTTTGAAGTAAATGTTAAACTTCGCAATTTGTCAATCGAAAAGCTCTTGCCGTAGTATTTGGCAAATATTTTCAGGGCTGCGGGGCCACAGTCCATAGCATCGGGTTGGATTTCGGAAGGAAAACGCATTACTATTTATCTCTTTCCATATTTAATTGCCTTGATAATGTTTTAACATCTTTACCCTTATGAAATGTATAGGAAAATTTAACAACGAACATCCTGAAATCAAAACCAAACTGTTCATACATTTTATAGTCAAAAGTGCTTTCAAATGTTTCAGTGGTTATATCTACAGATAATGGATTTATTACAGCAATCAAAACAGAACCTTTTTCTTTTAATACAGGCATGCCAAGATAAATGGCATCAATGATGAAGTTGTCGCTATCATAACCTTGCAGGTAATATCGTTTGCCTGGAATTGTCAAATCAAATCCGGCAAAAATATCTTTTGGAAGTGTAAGTTCCCCTGATAATGAAAAACTCGATGAATGGCCTGAATTCTTTTCATCTTTATTTTGAAACGACTGGTAATAAATATCTAAATAAGGATTTAATCTTAAGATGTTAAATAAGTTTAGTGACGAATTGAATTGTATCCCATAACCAAAGCTATTTGCAACATTTTCATTTGAAATATGTTTCACATTATCAATTACTTCAATATTTTTTCCAATAATATTTTTCCCGAAATTTACAAATATTGTCGAAGACAAGAAGAATTTTTCTTTTTTGAAGACATAACTAATGTCAAAATAATCATTTATTTGCGGTAAAAGAAATGGATTTCCTGAATAATAAGTTATTGAATCTGCCTGATAGGTAAAAGGCTGTAACATGATAAAAGTAGGTCTGGTTAAACGTTGCTTATAATTAGTACGGAATGTGTGGCTTTCATTAAGTTTCAACATAGCACTTAATACAGGGACAAAATAAGTATGGAAGTCTTTTATACTATCGTTAATAAGGATGTTTGTGTTTTCGATTCTCAACCCATTAATAAAACTGAATTTCCCTATATTATTTAAATAAAAATCGTAATATACTGAGTTACGGTACTCGTCATATAAAAAGTACTCCATCAATCCATCGTTGTTGTATTGGTTATTAAAACTTCTGAAATAGAAGTTGTACCCAACTTCATAATTAAATGTATTACTTAGGGTTTGTGTATAATCTACTTTGAAGTTTAACGAAGTTTTGTCATCTTCATTAATAGTTTTCCGATCAACCATTTGCAGTATCGAACCATTGGCGTTAAAATAGGTGTCTGAAATCATTCTGTTGCTATTGAAATCCATTTGATAATAGTTTACATCAAACGAAATATTAGTTTCTGGTTTGTTAAATTCCTTTTCGAAGTAAAGCGAATAATTTTGCATGATGTAATCACCCTCGGGTTTTAGATTGGTTTGGAAGTTATTTATCAATATACTATCATGATATGTTTTAGTATGTGATGTTGTTTCTCTGTTGGTATTGATTATTTTATAATCACCAGTAAAATTGAAGGTATTTTTTGAGTTGATGAAGTAATCAAAACCATATTGAAAAAAATGGCCTATTTCTATTGGATTTTCAGAAAAGGCTTCGGTTGTATTAAAATTAATAGCATTATTTGAAAACGTACTATCCCATCCA
>Ga0334889_1005699_pt1 | contig 10167 bp, 7 predicted proteins | sample GraSluR1_MG_2_FD_207222 | JGI IMG/M metagenome (GOLD analysis project Ga0334889, IMG submission 207222) | Sludge microbial communities from methane-producing bioreactor in Wageningen University, Netherlands - Granular Sludge_8_08-R1 | ecosystem: Engineered > Bioreactor > Anaerobic > Unclassified ... | reverse complement strand
GGAGTTCGATAAACATTCCGGGTAAAGCCTTTGATAGATGGTCTTTGCGATATTCCCATTGCCTCCCTTCCGATAAAAGAACTTGAGAAGGACGGTATTGGCAAAGCCGATCGATCACTTCTTCCCAAGTTTCATGGATAAAGATCATCCCGTGATTCTGAGAAATATCAAGAAAAAGGATTGAAAAGCAGTTTCCTTCTACAATGCAAGCCAGAAAAGAAGCGTCTCCTTGTTCAAGAAGACCATCTTCAATAACTGTCCCTGGGGTGACAACGCGTGTTACATCCCGTTTCACAATACCCTTTGCTTGCGCAGGATCTTCAATCTGATCGCAAATAGCCACTTTATACCCTGCAGTGATGAGTTTTTTCAAGTACGGATCCAGAGCATGATAGGGAATCCCAGCCATTGGGATGGAGTTTCGAGAGGTGAGAACCAATTGAAGCGTTCTAGATAGGATATTTGCGTCTTCGAGAAACCCTTCGTAGAAGTCACCTAAGCGAAAGAGGAGAATACTGTCGGGATACCGTGCTTTGATCTCATGATACTGGCGCATCATGGGTGTCAGTTTCAAACAGCCACCCCTTCCATAATGCTTCCATACAATGGTCCAGCCGTTGTCTTTTCGATTCTCACGCGTACGCGTTTTCCCGCTTCTTCTGGCGTGGCCGGGAAAATGACGATTTTGTTTTGATTGGTTCTTCCGTAATATAAACTGCTTGCAGGTTTAATCTGTGATTCGACCATTACCTCAACAGAAGCACCCAAAAATGGTTTGTTGGTTTCAGCGTTGATGGATTTTTGAAGCTCAAGGAGAAAACGGAGCCTTCGATTTTTTTCACATTCTGATACATCGTTCAAATACTTTTCTGCAGCTACGGTTCTAGGCCGGGGAGAAAACATAGCCAGATTCAATCGTTCAAACCGCGCTTCTCGAACTAGGGAAACGGTTTCTCCAAAATCGGATTCGCTTTCCGTGGGAAATCCTACTATTACATCGCTACTGATCGATGCATCAGGGATCCGATTTCGAATCGACTTGAGGAGATCTAAGTATTCCAAACGGGAGTACCGTCGATTCATCTTCTTCAAAATGGAATCACTCCCCGATTGAACAGGTAAGTGAATCGAACGAGCGATTTTTGGGATTGAGGCGATGGTATCGATTAACTCTGATGTAAAGTCACTCGGATACGAAGTCATGAACCAAATGCGCTCAATCCCTTCAATTTTGGAGGCTTCTGCTAATAATGTGGAAAATCGCGCATTGTCCTCGGGGCGGTCTGAACCATAGGCGTCCACGTTCTGCCCCAGAAAGGTGATCTCCTGGGTACCTTCTTTGGCCCAACGGGTTACTTCACAAAGAATATCGCTCATTTGGCGGCTTTTTTCTCTCCCTCGGGCGTATGGAACGACACAATAGGAGCAGAAACGATCACAACCATGGATTATCGTAATCCAAGCATGGTGTGGGCTTTTCCGAAGCCTAGGAATCTGCGATTGAATCTCTGGCACCCCATCCGCCACGGAGAATGACTGTTTCCCCATGGATGCTTTCGAGATCATCCCGGGAAGTTGATCCAAAGATCGGGTACCAAGAGCGAAGTCAACTCCTTTTCGTTGAAGGATCCGTTCCTTTTCAATCTCTACAACACAACCTGTTACGCCAACGATTGTTTGAGAACGAAGCTTCTTTTCATGATAAGCTCTCCCAATCATGCCATATGCCTTATTCACCGCTTTTTCCCTGATCGCGCAAGTGTTGATGATGATCAGATCAGCTTGGACAAGCTTGTCGACTGGGTGGTATCCCATATTCATTAGGATGCCTCCCATGACTTCCGAGTCATGGACATTCATTTGGCATCCATATGTTTCAATCCAGAACCCCTTAGACAAAACGGGCGTTCACCTTTTCACCATCTCTTGAGGAAACATATACCCGAACTTTGTCCAAGTCATGATGGGTGATTATCTCCTTAATTACTGAAAAAGAAAGCTTATAATGTTGCTTGTTGATCTTCACAGAAAAATCTTTACCCCAAGAAAACCATTTCCCTAGGAATATTAAGAAAAGAGGAATTCGCACAGTTATTTCAGTACCCGAAGCCTTTTCGTCAAGATCAAACCGAAGCGATCGAATCCAAGTATGAGACCTTTTCGACAGAAGATACTTCATTTTTTCCGCCAATCCTTCCAAATCTTCGGTCTTCTCAACTTGCTCCAAAAGATTATAGATTTCAAGGTCGGGATCATTTTCATAGTTGAGCACATACTTGTACAGGAATAAAATACCGAGATAAATCACAAACCAAAAAGACCCCGTCCCCCAACCGAGCAAAGCGAGGAATAGAATACCGATGATTGGGATAAAAACAAAGCGAATAATCGTCGAAACATTTTTGCCTTTATGACGAATGCTTACACTACATTCAATCGCCCAATATGCGATGAGAAGAGCCACTTGGACAATCCAAAACAGGATTTGAAGGATAATGATGAATACTTGCATACCTTCCCCTCCCTTTCTATGGGTTGTTTTTTCTTTCGTTCTCTGCTTCTATCCGTCCATTAACGGGAAATAATTGATCTTCAATGAATACCATGATAATCCGGTCGTGACCAGGAAGATAGGGAAATGCTGCATAATCCGGAAGGTCCCATAGAATCAAATGGGCTTTTTTCCCTTCTTCTACCGTTCCGTATGATTGCGAAATTCCGAGTGCTGCAGAAGCATTGAGCGTCATCGCAGTGAGAATCTCTGCGGAGGTCATTTGAAAGTGATTGGCAGCCAAGTTGGCGATCAGAGAAGGGGCAAGAATTGGGCAGGAGCCAGGGTTGAAATCAGTAGCCAAAGCGACGGCCGCTCCTTTGTCGATTAGTTTTCTCGCAGGAGCAAAGGGTTTTTTAAGAAAGAAACTGGTTCCAGGAAGCAAGACAGCGACAGTTTGGGATTTTGAGAGCGTTTGGATCCCTGCTTCTGAAACCTGAATTAGGTGTTCGACTGATAATGCCCCCAACTCGCATCCGAGGATGCTTCCTCCAAGAAAAACAATCTCTTCTGCATGGATCTTTAGGTCGAAGCCTAGTTCTTTGGCTCGTTCCAAAAACCGTCGGCTTTGTGTTAGATTAAATACCCCTTCTTCACAAAAAATATCAACGCACATTCTTTGCGGGAAACGAGCCAATACTTCAGGGAGCATCTCAAGGATGACTGCATCTAAGTATTCATCAGCATTTAAATACTCTTTGGGGATTGCATGGGCTCCAAGGAAGGTCATGCATACCTTCTGAGGGATCATATGATCGATTCTTTGAAGGGCATACAATTGTTTGATCTCAGCGTCGGTACTCAATCCATAACCCGACTTTCCTTCAAATACAGTTACCCCATGATGAAGCATGGAACGAGCGAAAGGTAGGTTAAATCTAACTATCTCATCGATTGAAGCATTTCGCACTTGCTGGGTAGAGTTCAAAATGCCTCCTCCTGATTTCATAATCTCCATATAGCTCTTTCCCTGGGCTCTTTGGTAGAATTCCTTATGACGAAACCCAAAAAACGGGATATGAGTGTGGGGGTCAATAATCCCAGGCGTTGCGACTGCACTTCGCGCATCGATAAGTTGATAGTCCTTCCAGGGAGGCGTTTGGCTTTTGGTGGGAAGAATTTTTTGGATTAACCCATCTCGAATCCAGACATCTACATCGTTCCATTCTTTGACTACAGACATCTCCGGCCCATGGGCTGCTTTGCTTCCTATTGGAGTCACCAATTGACCAATATTTTGAATAACTATGCTCATGGATGAAGCGCTCCAAACACAGTTTTTCCTCCTTTGATCGTAGCAACTACAGTGAGATCCGGCGAGAGAATGGCCATATCAGCGGGCTGACCTAGATCGATCCATCCTTCTTCCAATCCCGCGCTGTTGGCAGGGGTTGCGGTTGCTGATCCAATAATCTTCGATAAAGAGAGGCCGGTTATTTCTCGTACATTCTTCAACGCTTGATCCATTGTTAAGGTGGATCCGGCCAATGTTCCATCGGCTAACCGACAACCGTCTGGGCCTACTTGAACTTCGAGCTCTCCCAAGGTATAGGTCCCGTGAGGTAGACCTGTAGCTCTCATGGAATCAGTAATTAAGACAATTTGATCTGGATCTTTCGCCTGGAAAACCAAACGAATCATCCCTTCACAGACATGAAGACGATCACAGACCAATTCCACAAACGCCTTAGTGAGCAATCCTGCTCCAGAAGCGGATGGTTCACGATGATGAAGCCCGCCCATTGCGTTGAAAAGGTGGGTAAACCGGTCGGCTCCTTGATCAATTGCCTGCAGACATTGACCATAGGTAGCGTTGGTATGACCAATCGATACATGAACTCCTTCTTTTCGGAGTAACGGGATCATCATTGAATTCTCAGGAATTTCTGGCGCGAGGGTAATAATCCGAATCAGATCCAAGTATTGAAGCAAGCTATTCCATTCATCTTGGCAAAAAGGACGGATCAGTGACTCCTGATGCGCTCCTTTCTTTTCGGGGTTTAAATAGGGCCCTTCCAAGTGCACGCCAACAATCGAAGTGTTTTCATACGCCTGCATATAAGCCCGTACCGTCTCAAGGATCGAGACGATCTGATCATGAGGAATGGACAAGGTTGTTGGAAGAAACCGGGTAACCCCCTTGGAGTATAAATAGTTTTCGATCTCGCGTAAAGAATCCTTGGTGTTATCGCAGGTATCATAACCAGCAGCCCCATGGATATGCACATCGACGAATCCGGGAACAAGGTAGTATCCATCCCAATCGGGGCCTTCTTTTAATGTCCCCTTGTACTTTTCGATTGTTTGGATTCGCTGATTATAAGTAACTGATACATGAGGGATTTCCATCCCTTTCTGGAGCAAGCAGATGTTTCGGATAAGCAAAAAAGACCTCCTTCAGATTGGTTTTTGTCGAGCTTTTCCGATGGATCTTGGATACTGAGGAGAAGTTTCTTTCGTCTTCTTGTAAACCAGCAGTACGCGTTCGAAAATTTGGTTCCATTTAAGTGTGTAGTGAATCTCCTGAACCAATTGATATTGAAAATGGTGAATACATCTCCTCGCTTCAGCTACCTCTTGCGGATAGTTTGGACCTTTGAAAGCGAAAACCAATCCACCCACTTTTACAATCGGAGCGGCATATTCCAACACAATCCGAAGCTGGTCAACTGCTCGAACAGCTACAACATCCATCGATTGTGGGCGTCCCATAGACTCCACACGTTGTTGAAGCACTTGAACATTATCTAACCCCAAACGGGATACAACGGATTTTAGGTATCGGGCTTTTTTTGTCTGGGATTCAATTAAGAAATAATCTGCTTTTGGGAACAAAAGACTCCATACCATTCCAGGAATCCCATTTCCGCTACCGATGTCAGCTACCTTCCCATTTAGAGTCAGGTTTTCTCGGACGATGGGAATCCATACATCGGCAATATGCTTTTCCCATATCTCGTCCCTGTTTTGAACCCGAATCAGGTTTTGACGGGAATTTTCTTCTTCCAAGCAATCGAGAAAGGGATCCAAAAAGGCTTTGAGTTGCTCCTTCTGATCTATGCTCCATTTGTTCGTAGAAGAGTATGGAGGATTCAAGCCCTTACTCCTCGACAATAAAGACCCAATCGCCGGTTTGTAACAATGCGGCATTGGCCTCATCGGTATCAACGTGGAATTCAAGGGCATATGTCTCATTCACGCGAACCAGAACATCGCGAAAAAGCAACTGTCTCCCTTCTTTTTCACATACAACGCTTACGAGGTCTTTGTCGCGAAGCCCATACATAGCAGCGTTTTCAGGAATCATATGTATATGTCGTTTTGCAACGATTAACCCTTCATCTAATTCAACAGTACCTGCAGGACCGATCAGAATGACACCGGGGCTTCCCGCCAATTGACCTGAATCGCGGACGGGTGGCGCAACCCCCAATCGCATTGCGTCAGTCACGCTGACTTCGACCTGAGTTTGTTTACGGGTAGGGCCAAGAACGCGTACTCCCTCAAATCGTCCTTTTGAGCCTAGAACCGTCACTTTCTCTTCACAAGCAAATTGGCCAGGTTGTCTTAATTCTTTCATTGGTGTTAGGGAATGACCCGAGCCAAAAAGACTATCAAGGTCTTCATGACTTAAATGCAGGTGCCTAGCAGATACGCCCGTTATAATTGGATTTTCTAATTTGATCAACGCTTTTCCTCCTCATGTCAGAAAGAATGATGCTTTATTATACAGGATTTATGGAAAGGAATCAATCCGCATCCAATGGTTTGATAATTGTTCAAAAAAAAGATGGATTTGTTGTATGGTATAATCAATCAAGGACCCTAAAACGGAATATGAGGATAGAAAAGTGAAAATCAAATTGATCATTGCTATGCTTGGTTTTGGTATTGTCGGGATCTATGCTTTCCTGACTTTTTGGGTCACAAGGCCCGAGGGTGTAGTTTTGAGCCTTTCTTTTGAACCCGTTCCCAACGGCCAATCATTTCATGCCCAATTCTACCCTGAAACTGCAGAAATCCTTTTCTTATTCTATCCTATCAACAGCGAGCCCTCTGTGACGATAAACGGGCAGACAATTCATTATCGAGGGTATCCTTACGCTCCTCTTTCCTCTTTGCAAGGGTTTTATTCGGTAAAAATACCTTTGATGGAAGAAATGCTGGAATCCTCCAATACCTTATCAATCCGGTTTTCTGGCGATGAGGATTTTTCGGAGCGCTTTCCCAGTCCAATTCTTATGACACAGTCCCAGTATCTTCGCCATGATCGGATCGTCTCCTTGATCAATGTCCATTTTTCTATGTACGCTACCGGATCAATGATTCTATTAGGTTTTATCCTCTTTGTATTGGGTAAAAGTGTAGAGCAGGGAAAAAGAAAAGCGTATCTGTTCATGAGCGCGGGAATTCTTGCGAGCGCAGCTTCCATAATCCCCGGTATTCTGGAATCGATCCATCTTTTTTCCGCTCATGGCGAGTCGCCAACCCTGATTTATTATTTCCGGTACCTTGGATTCTCATTCAGTCTGGTGTTGATCCTGAAGTCATTGGGCATTCTCTTTTTTCATCCGGTTCGATTTTCCAGTCGGATTATTTGGATCATCCCAGCATTTCCAATCGTTATCTTCGCGAGCCCTGTGATTTCTATACCCACTCTGCTTCTCCCCATGAATGTCCTCTTTGCCTTTTTAGTTCTATTCATGGGGGTTATATCTTTTCAGATCCATAAAGGATTGACGATCGCTGTATTTTTTATGTTCGGGTGCATTATCTATTCGTTGATCCTTTACCCAGTTTTCTTCCGATTTTTGGTGTCTCCGCCGTTTCTCAGAGATCACGGAATTGCTGCGCTCATCTTCTCGCTTGGGTTCTTACTGGTTCACGATTACCGAAAGATCATGTCTTTGGAGAAAAAAGCGCGTGCGGAGCTGCGAGTTGCCTATGGAGAATTGAATCAGTCACACGAAGAGTTGGAAAATGCCTATCAAACCCAAGATCAAACCTTATCTAAGCTTCAAAGAGTTATCGATCTATCAGGTAGAATGGGATCATTTGGATCCGAAGACCCAAAGGTATTTGTTCATGATGTTCTTCAAATGACGCGCGAGCTGATCCCTGAATCTGATTATGCTTTCGCCCGATACTGGGATCTTAATGACTGGGCGGAAGAGTGGGCAGATCCATTCCCAGAAATCGACGTTTCCATTCGATCCGAGTATGCCTTTGATATTGGTGATGGGTTGATCCATCACCGATGGGAAACCAAGCACCCCTTGAATAAAGGAAAGCAATCCCACAAAGGAACGGTGTCGATTCATTTGCCTTCCTTTCAAGAGATCTATATCACAGTTCTTGACGAACAGGGGTCAAATCCTGGAGTCCTCGGTATCGGAATCAACCGTGGTTCTCCAAATTCGTTTTCCACCCAAGTACAGGAAGTCCTTCAGTCGATTCGGAACATAGCCTCGGCTTTTTTTGTATTTCAACGAATGGCATGGATGCAAGAAAGTTTTCACACTCAAATTATTCATTCAGTTGTGAATATTTTAGAAATTCATGATATTTCTTCCCGAGGTCATTCGGAATCTGTTGCGTACTGGTCTCAAAAGATTGCAGAACAGTTGGAAATGCCTCCCGATCAGGTGAAACAGGTCTTTTGGGCTGCTTTGGTACATGATATTGGAAAGATTCTCATCCCTCAAGCAATTTTGCATAAGATCAGCCCACTCACGAGGCTCGAGTATGAAGTGATCAAACAGCACCCCATCTGGGCGTATCAAGTCTTGAGCGAGAGTCCCGAACTCCAGTTTACACGCAAAGGCGTGTATCATCATCACGAACGTTTTAATGGCACAGGGTATCCGGAAGAACTTATGGGTGAAGAAATACCGGTTGTTTCTCGGATTATTGCTGTGGCAGATGCATGGGATGCAATGAGGAGAGAAAAACCGTATCGAAATGCACGAACAGATATCGAATCCATCCGTGAGCTCACCGAAAACCAAGGCAGCCAATTTGATCCTCGGATTGTGCAGGCCTTCCTCAAAGTTCGGAAAGGGGATGAAAATCACAAAACCTAATAGAATCCGGAAGAGGTAGAATCATGGAGACTCGACAAAACCCGCTGGAAGAAGTTGTGCCCATGAAACAACGCATACGGATTGCGATTGTAGTCACGGGGTTTTGTGGTATCGTGGGGCAAATGGTTTTATTGAGGGAGTTATTGATCGTCTTTTCGGGAAATGAGCTTTCCGTTGGTGTTGTTCTAGCCAATTGGCTAATCTTGGAAGCCTTCGGGAGTTATTTTGTCGGAAAACAGGCTGAAAGAGCCAAAAATGCTGTGATCACTTATGCTTTAATCGCTCTTGGATTTGCTATATCTTTACCAATCATGATTTATGGAACCCGTATCCTTCGATTGATTCTTGGGGCATCGATCGGACAAGGAATAGGTGTGGCGTCAATGCTTTTTGCTTCCTTTATCATCCTCTTGCCCGTGAGCATTTTTCACGGAGCGCTGTTCACTTTCGGATGCAAAATCTATTCTCAATATGTCGGGCATGACCCGAAAACGATTGGAAGAGCCTATACATATGAGATATTCGGCACCATCGCTGGTGGACTTGCTTGGACCTACCTTTTTGTTCCTTATCTCCATTCCTTTTCTACGGGACTCATTCTTTCGGTTTTGAATGGATGGATCGCTTTGTTTTTATTGATTCGGTTACCGAAGGAAAAAAACCACTCTCGACAAATTATACGGGCTTTTCTCCTCTTGCTTGTTATTGGCGCCACCTCTTTTCTTCTGATTGGAGCTTCTGATCGGCTTCATATAAATTCTATCAATACCCAGTGGACACCACAGAACCTGGTACATTATCAAAACTCTCAATACAGCAATATCAGTGTGATTGAAAAAGAAGGGCAGTACACCTATTTTTTGGATGGAATCCCTCATATTCTATCTCCGATTCCAGATATCATTTATGTTGAAGAATTTGTGCATCTTTCTTTTTTGGCCCACCCTAATCCAAGGAAAATCCTAATACTAAGCGGCGGAGCGGGAGGAGTAATCAACGAAGCATTGAAGCACCCGACTGTGACATCGATCGACTATTGCGAGCTTGATCCCTTGCTATTCAGTCTTCTAGAAAGGGATCCAACTGAACTGATTCAAAAAGAACTGAACGATGACCGGGTTCGAGTTCGGCTAATGGATGGAAGGCTGTTTTTGAAAATGACCGAAAATCGATATGATGTAATCCTTGTTGGATTAAGGGCGCTTTCTGACCTCCAGTCGAATCGGTTTTTCACCTATGAGTTTTTTTCTTTGGCCCAAAGAAAACTGACAGACGACGGAATTCTCGGATTCGGAATCCCGGGTTCGCTGACATATTTAAGCCATGAGCTGAGGGCACTCAATACTTCTATTTATCATACAGTGAAAGAAGTATTTGAGAATACGCGTGTACTCCCGGGAGAAGGAACCAATCTGTTTCTTGCGTCTCAGACGGATCAAGTTCTCCAATTGAACACGGAAATATTTGGCCAGCGAGTTCAAGAACGAAAACTGAGAGCCAGCATTCTAGTACCTAGACACATCGATTACAAGC
>Ga0334889_1005694_pt1 | contig 10170 bp, 7 predicted proteins | sample GraSluR1_MG_2_FD_207222 | JGI IMG/M metagenome (GOLD analysis project Ga0334889, IMG submission 207222) | Sludge microbial communities from methane-producing bioreactor in Wageningen University, Netherlands - Granular Sludge_8_08-R1 | ecosystem: Engineered > Bioreactor > Anaerobic > Unclassified ... | reverse complement strand
CACATCTCAAATCAATCCTCATCTGATCACCTCAAAGCAAATTATAACCTCCACGATCAAATGATCCATTAACAGGAGAGGAAGATAATGATTGCTCGTTGTAGGATTGAAAGATACAGGATCTTCAGCACACATAAGCTACCCATGAACTGTCATCAGCTTGCCGAAAGTTTGATATTCTTTCACCTTCTTAGTGACGCACGAAAATCAGCAGCAGGATCCCGAACTCTGTACCGATTCTAGTAACTTAATCTTCCGAAGTGAGTTCAGATCATTCGATCATTTCTCTTGAGCTGATTCGTTGATAAGTAAGTCATGCCCAATAACTCCTTCAGATCTGTTGAACACTTCCCGTGCAAACCGGCGATCATTATTACTTTGCTTCTACCAACTCATATACTATTCTAGATCAAAACAGAACAATTCTAACGCGAATTGGAAGAACAAGCGAGCTATTAAGCATCCCAGTGCTTTTATTCACTCTGAAGCTTTCTATTCAACCATATCGAAGCTAGATGAGACTTCACACTTATCGTAATTAATTGACTGACTACGCAGGAATTAGTTATACTGTTAATGGTGAAAATATTTTTCATTGACTTGATGTAGAAGAAATATTTTACCGAAAGCATTCACCACCGTATCTTAGAAGGAGGGATTAGATGAGAAAGCTGTTAGTACTACTGGTAGTTCTATTTGTCACCGTCTTCACTTTCGCTGAAGTTTTGTGGGTAAGTACGCAGTTTCACCCGGCTGCAGAACAAGAGTTCATAAGAGGAACACTGCTTCCGGGATTCGAACGTGAGACAGGAATAGCAGTTAGGTTTCTCGACCTGACTTATGAACAGGCGAGTACAAGAATTCGTGCTGAGCAAGAAGCTGGAAGGGTCGTTATCGATCTCTTTGCGGAACTTCAAGCAGGTATCGACATGCTCGGCGCGGCAGGAATGCTTACAGATCTGAGCGAATACACCTTTGAAGACAGGACCTTTATTGCTTCCCTCGAACAGTATGGCTTTAACTACGGGATCAAACAGTTCGTGCCTCTAATGCAGGCCACCTACGTGATGATGGTAAACAAACAGGCGTTTGACTACTTGCCGGATGGTCTAACAAGGGAAGATGTAGAGAGCGCATCTGCTAACTGGACTTACGAAGCTCTTCTGAAATGGGCCAAGAGGATTCAGGAAGCTACCGGCAGGAGTCTGCTTGGCTTCCCGCAAGGACCAGGTGGTCTCTGGCACAGATTCCTGCACGGTCATATCTACCCTTCATACACGGGTGCACAGGTTGTGAACTTCAACAGTGAGGAAGCCGTGAAGATGTGGGAGTACATGATAGAACTCAACAAGTACGTCAATCCCGCGAGTTCAGCCTGGATTAGTATGCAGGAACCTCTGCTTAGGAATGAAGTATGGATCGCCTGGGATCATACAGCACGTCTGGGCGAGGCACCCAAGATAAGACCTGACGATTTTGTCGCCGTACCCAGTCCCGCTGGTCCAAAGGGACGAGGCTCCATCACCGTTCTTGCAGGACTCAGTATTCCCAAGAACGCTCCGAACCTTAAAGATGCAGTGGCTCTGATTGACTATCTAACCCATCCTGACGTTCAGGTACAGATCGTCGAAAAAGTCGGCTTCTTCCCGATTGTTGTTGAAGCGGCAGACTTCATCCCGGAAGGTCCAATGAAAGTTATCGCGGCGGGAGTAGTTAGTCAGAGTGGCGCCGAAGATGCCGTTGCTGCTTTCATTCCTGGCCTGGGACCGCTGGGCGGAGAGTATAGCTCGATGTACAGAGATGCTTTCACGAGAATAGTTATTCGTGGTGAGGACATTCGCAAAGTCATCAGTGAAGTCGGTCCAGAGATAATGAACCTGTTCAAAGAACAGGGCGCGCCGTTACCGTTGCCAGATATTGGTTTGTAGATGCTCCGGGGGGCTGGATTAAAACCCAGCCCTTTTAGTTTGTCAAGATTCCAACTGAAGGACGTGACGCTTATGACCTACAGGAAGGGTGTTACTCCGTACCTCTATTTCATACCTGTAATCGCTTTTTTGATAATGTTTCTGGGTTATCCACTTATCGAAACTTTTCGACTGGCGTTTACGCATCCCGCAGAACCACTGGGGAACTTTCTGCGGGTCACGCGTACGGGAGAGCTGTGGAATGCTCTCAGATACACCCTCATAATCTCGGCTATTGTTGTACCCGCACAACTCGCGCTTGCTCTGGCGCTTGCCCTGTTTATCAACATGAGATTCAAAGGTTACTTGATCCTTCTATATATTGTCTCAATACCGCTGGCTCTAAGCGATGTGTCTGCCGCACTCATGAGTTACTCTATATTCAGCCCTTCAGGATACATTAACAAAATCCTAATGAATCTCGGCATGGCTAGTAGTCCCATCTACTTCTTTGGGAGAGGATTCGAGACAAGAGCTTTCTGGGTGATCGTGATCACCGAGATCTGGCGTGCGACACCTTTAGTGTTTGTGATTATCTTAGCGGGCCTTCAATCGGTTAATAAGGAGTATCTCGAAGCTGCCGACGTGTTTGGCTTTTCAAGGTGGACGAAGCTTTGGAAGATCATACTTCCAATACTCAAACCCGCGATGCTTTCAGCCCTGCTAATCAGAACCTTATTTGCCTTTCAGATATTTGGAGTTGCCTGGCTGCTGACAGGAAGAGATATTCCCATACTAGCAGGTGAAGCTTACTACTGGCAGTCGATAAGATACAACTCCAACGTGGCCGCTTCGTACGGCCTGGTCATAGCTATGGTATCCATAATCATAAGCTGGATTTACCTTGTGGTACTGAGATCGAGGGAAGTTGAGGGGGCGAGAGCATGATCAAGAAGACCCTTACGCTAATCGTAGCAGTTGTCATCGCCATCTGGTTTCTTTCGCCCGTTGTGCTGATCGTTATATCTTCTCTCACACCTTCGGCGGAATACTATGATCCTAGTAGAATTCTGCCGAGATCCTTGACACTCGATCATCTGCGGAGTCTATTCGTTACTCTTGGTGGATGGAGAGCAACTCTCAATAGCATACAGGTAGCAGGTATGTCAATAGGGATCAGTTTCCTTTTCGGACTGCCCGCGGCATATGCTTTAACCAGATTTGTCTTCCGGGGAAAGAATTCTATACGACTTGGAATACTCCTTACGAGATCGTTTCCTGTACTGATTATCGGGATTCCGCTCCTCATCCTTTATATGAGAATCGGCATAAGCGATACTCTTCTGGGGGTGGCTCTTGCTCATACTTCAATGGTTCTACCTTTCGTGGTACTGATCTCTTCGAGTATCATCGGAGGTATTTCCGTCGAATATGAAGAAGCAGGGATGATATTCGGTCTATCTCGTTTTGCTTCATTCATGAGAATAACAATGCCGTTGGTGCTTCCCGGTCTTGCTGCGTCGGCCATATTTGCCTTCATCATGTCGTGGAATGAGGTTTTTGTTGCAGCTATTCTTACAGTTGGAAGTCGCACCTTGCCCGCGCACATTCTGAATGCTGCCATGACTGCACCCGACTATTTCAAGTTCGCGGCAGGAACGATAATGGCAGTTCCAGCAATGATATTCATATTCTTCACGAGAAAGTACCTCATGAGTCTATGGGGCATATCTCTCAAGTAGCGAAAGGATAAGGTGGTGCAAATGGCTGAAGTCACAATTCGGGGAGTCAAGAAGCACTTTGGTGAGGTCAAAGCACTCGATGGAATAGATCTGAAAATAGAAGACGGCAAGTTCGTTGTACTGCTAGGGCCATCAGGGTGTGGCAAGACCACGTTGTTGAGATGTATGTCAGGCCTTGAGAAAGTGACTGAGGGGAAGGTGCTGTTTGGCGAAAAGGACGTAACAGGCTATGCTCCCAAGGATAGAAATGTCTCCATGGTCTTTCAGAGCTATGCTGTGTGGCCTCACATGAAAGTCTATAGCAATATTGCCTATCCGATGAAGATAAAGAAGTTTGACAAGCAAGAGATAGAGAAAAGAGCCTTGGATACTGCAAAGCTACTCGGAATATCCGAACTGCTAGACAGGTATCCTGTCCAATTATCGGGAGGACAGCGTCAGAGAGTCGCAGTTGCGAGAGCGATAGTCCTTGAACCTGCAGTGTTGATGATGGATGAACCTCTTAGTAACCTTGATGCTCTTCTCAGGGTACTCATGAGGAGTGAACTGAAAAAGCTGCAGGAGCGTTTGGGAACAACTACTGTTTACGTCACACATGACCAGGTCGAGGCTATGACGATGGGGGACCTGATCGCTGTTATGAAGGACGGGATTATCCAGCAGTACGGAAGACCCGAAGACATCTATCACAGGCCGGCGAACAAGTTCATTGCCGGGTTTATCGGTTCTCCACAGATGAACTTCATCAATGTTGAAGTCAAGAGGAAGGAAGGAAAGATGTGTTTGATCGCTCCAGGAATCGAAGTCGAGTGTACACGCGAAAACGAACAGAAGATAGACAGGGGAAAACACAAAAGGCTCATAATGGGTATCAGACCTGAGAACATCCATCACGTTGCCGGCAGAGAAGCCACCCCGATAGAAGGAAAGGTCTACTTCACGGAAAGACTGGGTGCAGAGACAATAGTCCATCTAAAGGTCGGCGATATGAGGATTATATCGAAGATCGCAGGCGACGAGATCTTTGAAGAGGATAAAGAGATGAATATGTACGTGGATACTTCGAGAATTCGTCTATTCGACCCTGAAAGCGAGAGATCGATTTTAGATTGAAGGGATCCCTCATGCAGATTATCGCACACACACACTGGGATAGAGAATGGTTCGTCACCGAAGAGCAGACGACACACTTGCTTGGTCGATTCTACGAGAAGCTGTTCGGGCTTATAGAAAGAAACACCGATTACGTTTTCACTCTGGACGGACAGACACTCATGCTGGAAGACTTCCTGCATACACTGCCTCAATTAGAGAGAAGTGAGTTCGTCTCACGCCTACACAAGCACAGAAAAAACCTTTTTGCAGGACCCTATTACGGACAGATCGATTGGCGCATTTCTGAAGAGGCGGCGTTCATGAATATCTACTTTGGGATTAAGTCGGCCAGAGAACTGACGGGTACCGCGGCCAGTACAGGGTGGCTCGTCGATAACTTCGGCTTCTCTTCACAGGTTCCCCAAATTCACCAGCTCTTCGGTATCGATTCGCTCTTTCTATGGAGAGGCTTCGACCCAGGAGAAGTCCCCTGTACCGAAGCAAAATGGTCTTCTCCAGACGGAAGCGAAGTGCTTATGGTTTATCTTCTTGATAGTTATAGAAACCTAATGAGAATCTGCGAAAATCCTGAAACAGCACGTATACGTCTAAACAATGAGATAGCAAAACTTCGTCCGTATTCGTTGACAGAGCTCGTTCCATTACTCGATGGATATGATCTCGACCCCGATCCGGAAGATCCTTCGGTACTTCATGGAGTCAGCACGATAAGCCCTGAAAAATACGTAAGTTCAATTCGTCAGGATGCATATGATTCTTTGAGAAAGGTCTCTGGGGAACTCCTTTCGGGCAGAGTTGCTTCAACATTTCCCGGTACGCTTTCGACACGTCCGTATTTGAAGTTAATGAATTGGACCTGCGAGTACCTGCTCTCAAGAGTAGCGGGTCCTTTGATGAGCATATATTCGTCGGTTGAAGCAGCAGAATTGATGGAGCAGTCATGGAAACTAGTGCTTCAGAACCTAGTGCACGACAGTATCTGTGGTGTCGGTGTCGATCAGGTTCACGAAGAGATGGAAGCAAGATATGAGAGAGTTCTAGTTTGCTGCAGGAAGATCGTTGAAGAAGTGCTTAAGAGAGCGGCGAAGGTACTGCCACACGGGCTATCTTATTTCAATGTCAATGCCTGCAGATCGGAACTGGCTTTCGAGTGTTGTGGGAGTTATTTGAGAGCGTCTTGTGAGCCGGGAAGCATTGCGTCTCTGAATCCAAAGCGTTATCGACTGAGCATGGTAGAAGAGGCCGCAGAGGAGCTTCTCTGGCAAAACGATCACTATTCAGCGGCCATAGAAGACGGGAAGATCATAATGAGGCGCAAAGGAGAAATACTCGAGCTATTTCCCCGGATTGTTACTGACAACGGTGATGAATACTCCTGTGAACTCAAAGAGACTGTCGATCTTTCATCGATTTCTGCGAAAGTCATCAAGCGAAGCGAGATATCATCAGAAGTAGAACTGATCTTCACTTCGAGCATGGCAGATATCACAATGCTCGTTACTTTTTCAGACCTTCCAATTGTTTCTATAGAGTTCACTGTGAACGGTATTTCGCAGGGGTATGCAGTTCTCCTTACACTGCAAAAATGCGGAAAACTAGTCACCGGTATGCCTTTCGACAGAATTGAGCGTCCCGAATACATGGTTCTGTCGGATCCCTCGGAGCTTCTGCAGCCGTTTCTTGTCGCGGCCAGAGAGGTGGGCATATGCAATGTCTTCCCGATGAAGGATTTTGTTTGCAGAGAGACCGATCTGTCCTTAGCAGCGCTCATGGCAGGAGGCATCTATAGCTATACTACAGAAAGATTCTCCGATAGCTCTCGCGAGGTTCCAGAAACTTCTATAATTGTCTCAAGATCAGTCACATGGCTTGCAAAAGATAATATCACCGGAAGAATCGGCGATGCCGGGCCGGCAATGTATACGCCCGGGGCCGCGTGCAAGCGCAGAGTGAGCTGGCCAATCGGGCTTTACTTTGGAGCTCCTGAAGGTTTCACTGTGCACAAATCGTCATTTCTTCACCCGCCTATCGTATTCCACAATAGGCTGGACAGCCGCTACACCGGCTTATCCATTTACAAAGGCGCAGGAGTCGAAGTTACGTCACTCTATGGTCTGCCGGGTAACGAAGAGGTCTTCTTGAGAGTTTTCAATCCTTCGGATTCGCCGGCTACTTTGGAATTTCAGGCCGACTGGGTTGAGATTTCTCCCTCTGGCAAAGAGAAGGGTATATTTAACGGAGTATTGAATGCCAGAGAGATCGTAACTCTGAAGAGATCTGCGATTCTCAGGAGACCTTCGGCAAATGCTCCCCTTGATGACTGTGTTAAGCTGGTATATCCTGAAATGGGTTGGTCTATTTCTGAAGATCGAGGCATTGCAGAGGAAAAGATCTTGAACGAAATGAGAGCAAGTGCTGAAGAACTGGAAACAGAAGCGAGAGGTGCAGAGGAAATAGCGATGCATTCCGATGAGAGAGAGAAGTATCGGGCTCTTCTGGATGCATATAGCAAAATGCGGAGAGCTCTTGAGTTTAGGCTTTCGGTCATGCAGTTGACAGAAAAAGAGGGAACGCAAGCGCTTAATGAGCTCTTCATTGAATTAAATTCCCTGAGGATAAAGCGGAGGACAACCGAGTTCCTTCTTGCTACACTTATATAGATAAAACAGGAGGTGACAGTATGCCGAAAGCACTTGACCAGACGACTATCAGCAGGCTCTCGGAAGAGGAAAAGGGCTTTGACCTTGTAGTAGGCATACCAAGCTACAATAACGCGTCAACAATTGAACATGTGGTAAAGGTTTCCGCTGAGGGACTTGTGAAGTACTTCGGAGGGAACGGGATAATTCTGAACTCCGACGGCGGTAGTTCCGACGGCACTCGGGAACGATTCATAGCCGTTAACACCGGAAACGTCGGAAAAATCAGCTTTTGCTATCGTGGTGTGCCAGGAAAAGGCAGTGCGCTTAGAGCGATCCTAGAGGCTGCAAGAGAGTTGGAAGCAAGGGCGGTAGTCCTTCTCGATTCTGATCTGAGGAGCGTTGCGCCATGGTGGCTGCAGCGTCTAGCGACGCCGATACTCGAACACGGAGCGTGTTACGTGACGCCGTACTACCAGAGGCATAAGTATGACGGTACGATTACTAACCACATTTGCTATCCATTGACCTCGTGTCTATATGGCAAGAAGATGCGTCAACCTATTGGAGGCGATTTCGGTATTAGCCGGGAAATGATAGAGCTTTATCTCACCAAACCCGAGGAGGTCTGGCAGAGCGACGTGGCACGCTTCGGTATTGACATATGGTTTACGACATTGGCACTGTGCGAAGGCGGTGGAAATGTGCATCAAGCAGCGTTGGGTGCGAAAATCCACGATGTGAAAGACCCGGGCAAGGAACTAGGGCCCATGTTCAGCCAGGTTGTCGGAACACTCTTTGGACTAATGGAAGTCTACCAGAATAGGTGGCTAGACGTTGATCTTTCTGCGGAGACTGCACCCATATACGGCGATCTTCCAAATGTCAGACCCGAGCCCGTCAACGTCGACCTTGAGAACCTCAAAAATGTTGCGAGAGCCGGCATAGATGCACACTGGGACTTCATCGAAAATGTTCTCGAAGATGAACTTTGCAAAGAGCTGAAGTCATCAAGAGAGAGCGGAGAGATCGACACCACAACCTGGACAAAGATCGTCTTCTCCTACTCCTGCGCGTACAGGAACAGGGATCTCAGAGAGCTTCTCATAGAATCTCTCATACCGCTCTACTTTGCCAGAGTAGCTTCGTTTGTCCTGCAAACTGTGAAACTCTCCGATGACGAGGCAGAAGCGGTCGTCGAGAGACAGCTGGAGCTGTTCAAGAACTCCCTTGGTTATCTGAGGGAGATGTGGAAACGGTGATTCTTTCAAAGATACAAGGGGTATTTGAAAGCTTGAGCGAGTCTGAGAAGCTCGCGGCCCGCTACATCATAGAGAGGCCCGACGACGTTATTCATTACAGCATAACCGAATTCGCGAGGTTCAGCGGTTCCAGCGAGGCGACGATATATAGAATGTGTAAGAAGCTCGGCTTCGATGGGTACCAGCAGTTCAAGATCGCACTTGCCCGGGAGGTTAGCTTCCCTGCTGAAGCGGTCGTTCAAACCACTGGTAAACAGACCACCAGAGACGTAGTCGGTGCAATATTTGCAGAGAATATTGGCCTGATAGGAAGGACCAGGGAAGTTCTGGAAGCCGAGACCATAGAAGTGGTAATTGAAATGATTCTCAACGCTAGGTTTGCTCTCTTCTTTGCGGTCGGAAGATCAGCTCCTATAGCCGTTGACGGTTCCCTGAGATTCTCGTTGCTGGGAATACCTTCAGCGTCGTACACCGACCCTCATGCTCAGGTAATGGTCGCTTCGGGACTTAAGCAGACGGACCTGGTAATAGGAGTCAGTCATAGCGGGATGATCAGGGATCTTGTCAAGTCCATGGAAGTCGCCAGAGATTCTGGTGCCAAGACCGTTGCAATAACTGCGGGGATTGATTCGCCAATGACTAAGCACGCAGATGCTGTGCTTTACTGTGGAACGACGACAAAGGGTCCAAGCTATTTAGTGACGAACAGGATAGGCGAACTCGTCATAGTGGATATTCTTTACAAGCTGCTTATGCTGAAAACCGGTCCAGAAATAAAACCTCACTTCGAAAGCCTTAGCGAAGTGTTGAAGCCCAAGAGATTCTAATATGAGAATCGGACTCGTTCACTTCAGGTCGGGCGAAAAAGACGGTGTCTCTCTTGAGATGGAGAAATGGGAAACCGTCCTGAGAAGATGCGGACACGATGTGAAGTATGTCTGTGGTTCTCTCGGGGGCAAAGCGGGTTATGAGATTCCCGAAATGAATTATGACTATCGGACGAATACAGAACTCCATGAACAGTGCTTTTCGAAACTGAAGGTCCCCGAATCCGAACTGGCGAGAAGAATTGAAGAGTATTCCAACTCCATAGAGATGCGCTTGCGCAGAAATCTCGAAGAATGGAGACCAGAACTCTTGATAGTAAACAACATCTGGTCTCTGGGCCACAACCTAGCTGCCGCTACGGCAATCGAAAGATTTGCGGGGGAATCGCGAATAAGGACCTTAGGCGTTCATCACGACTTCTACTGGGAACGCGAGAGGTTCTCGCACCCAACCTGTAATCTCGTAGCGCGGCTCTTACACGATAACTGTCCGCCCTTACGCGGGGATATAGAACACGTAACGATCAATTCACTCGCCCAGAGCGAATTGCAGAAGCGAAAGAGGCTTAGTTCGAGAGTGATTCCCAATGTCTTCTACTTTGACCAGGAGCCATGGGAGAGAGACGCTTTCAATGTGGACTTGCGTTCAAGACTCAATATCGGTGAAACTGACATCG
>Ga0334889_1005692_pt1 | contig 10172 bp, 10 predicted proteins | sample GraSluR1_MG_2_FD_207222 | JGI IMG/M metagenome (GOLD analysis project Ga0334889, IMG submission 207222) | Sludge microbial communities from methane-producing bioreactor in Wageningen University, Netherlands - Granular Sludge_8_08-R1 | ecosystem: Engineered > Bioreactor > Anaerobic > Unclassified... | reverse complement strand
GCCATTGCCTGGAGCCGCATCTACAACAGTATCGAAGGACCTGTGGCGAGTCCTGCGATCGTAAGCTGGTCGGGAACCAGTTTGACGATAACCGGTGCCGGGGGAGCGACCTCGCGTATCCGCAGCAACGACCTGTTCTCAGCCCTCTCGATCTCCTTCACTGTGATCGCCGAGGCGAAGGGAGCATATACCAAGGCCCTGTATCCCCAACAAGCTAGCCAGTTTGATATCGGCGTGTCCTCGAATCCGTATGCGAATGTCCATGCGAACACGTTCCATGGGAATCTGCAAGGGAGCGTGAGTGGGAATGTGAGTGGCAACGTCACCGGTAATGTGACGGGAAATGTGAATGCACAAGGCACCGCCAACAAGGTGTGGGGGGCTGTATGGAATTAGGAGGAACAACCATGCAATGCAATGAATGTGGACGGCAGCTGACCAAGCTGACTTTTATCTTGGACGACAGTGAGATCGCCGACATGCAGCTGGCGGTCGACAAGATCAACACGGCACAGACCGCCCTCAAGGCTGAGGTGTATGCGGGCTACCGGTTCGAGCAGGACAGGGACATCTACGCCTACTTCAAGGCTGTCTTCGACGAGATGGCAGAAGGCCGGTTCCTGTATGCCACCTGGGAACGCCGCGTTCGTAGCCATTACAATTACCCGGAGGGCGAGCTCCTGGTGATCAACGGTGAGTGCTTCGCCCATGAGGAGCCGTGATGGGAACCTATAATGATATCAGAAGCCGCTTCGAGGCGATCCAGGAGGCCTTCCGCGTCAACGGTTACCAGCGCTACGACAACTATTATGTGTTCTCCCCGCCTGCTGGCTTCGCCATCGGCCTATCCATGAAGGCTTCGGACATGAACAGCATGAAGGATGCGCTGCAGGGTAATACCCGCGCGCTTCTGTACACCACCTACCCCATCGCCTCGGTTGCAACGGGGAGTCTGATCAGCGCCAATCTGCTGAGCCATATCGACCAGTACAAACAGGACATCAACGATCTGCGCGGCTGTGCCAATTGCAGCAATACGTGTACCTCGACGTGCTACAACGGTTGCCACAACTGCACCGGAGGGTGTACCGGATCGTGCACGGGGTGCAGCGGCTGTACTGGCTGCAGTGGATGTTCGGGCAACTGCTACAGCTGCAAAGGGGGACTGTGGTGTGTTTCGTGCCATGGATGCAGCGGATGCGGAGGATGTCGCGGCTGTGGTGGATGCACCGGCAATTGCCAAAGTGCCTGCTCGGGCTGTACATCCTGCAGTACCAACTGCAACACCAGCTGCAACGTGAACTGTTCGGGTGCATGCAAGAATTCCTGCTCGAGCGGCTGCTCGAACTCATCACGCATTGGAGGCTGATATGCTCATTCCCTTTAGAGAACCAGGGTTGTTCAACGTGACGCTGAACACCACCGAGGACTGCAACCTCAGGTGCACCTACTGCTATGAGGTGCACAAGAGAAGGAGGACGCTTTCGATGGAGGATGCGAAGGCATTCATCGACCACATCCTCTCCGATCCCGATCCTGCGGGACTGCTGGATGATCCCGATCCGGTGTTCCGCAAGGCATACCAAAAGGGACTCGTTGTCGATTTCATCGGTGGCGACAGCTTCATGGATGTTCCGTTCTTGGACGAGATCTGCTCCTACACGCTGGCCAAGGTGATGACCACCGATACCCCCAATGCCAGAAACTGGCGGGGCAAGCTCCATTTCTCCATCTCCACCAACGGAACGCTCTTTTCCGAGCAAGCGAGGCGGTTTTGCGAGAAGTACAAGGACCTGTTGCTGGTGGGCATATCGCTTGACGGCTGTCCTGAGATCCATGATGCAAACCGGGTGTTCCCCGATGGGTCCGGTTCGATGGAGAGTATCATCCGCCATTGGCCGTGGTACCAAAAGACCTTCCCGATCCAGTCGATGCAGACCAAGTCCACCGCAAACCGTCAGAGCATCCCCTATCTTTACGACTCGCTGGTGTATTTGCATGAACAGCTGGGGCTGCGGTACATCAACCAGAACTTCATCATGGAGGATACGGGGTGTACCCAGACTGATTATGAGGAGCTGGACCGTCAGATGGAAAAGTGCACCGCGTATGTGCTTGAGCACCGCGAGGACCTGTTCTGGAGCATGCTCAGCAAGGAGCAGTTCGGCTATGCACACCTGTCCACAGGACCCGATTGGGACTGTACCGGTCACTGTGGAAGCGGAGCCATGCCCGCCCTCTCAGTGGACGGCAGGATCTACCCATGTATCCGCTGGCTGCCCCACACCCAAATCGACAAGGCGGAATTCATCGTCGGGACCGCCCAGGAAGGGTTCACCCACAAGGAAAACTTTTTGAAGGTACGCGAAGGCGCCTATCGCTCCAATTGCTCACTTGATGAAAAGTGCAGGACCTGTGAGGTGGAAAGTGCCTGCTCGTACTGCATCGGGGGCTGCTATTCGGAATTCGGTGAATTCAAACGGACGACCTACATCTGCGGGATAACCAAGCTGCTGGTCAAATGGGCCAGAAGGTACTGGGACGAGTACAACCGGCTTGAGGGACTGGATCCGATCGACTGGGCTGTTGAAGCAAAGGAGAAAGGAAACCGGCATGGGATCGGATGATGATCCCTCGATGATTTGGCCTTACCCTATAATCATAACAGTGAACAGTATTACTCCCTAGCTATGTGGAATATCCACAGGCTGGGGAGTTTTTTTCATGTCCTGGACTGTAGCGAATCTAAATCGTAACAGGTACATGGAGTGTCCATCTTTCCGACAGGGGGCGCATTCGTGCAACACCTGCTTGAAATAGGGAAATCCCTGACCTTTTATAAACTATAATAGTGATGATAGTCCGAAGGTTTTTCCTTTACGATCTTCGTCTTTTCAATGAGCGCCACCTGATGGTCACGTATCTTGAACACAAGATGAACCTCCCCATGATCGATCGGCTTGATCTCCTGATCTATCCATTGTACGAGTTCCCTCAATGCCTTCTCGTGCATTCCCTGCCCTTTTCTTACATCCATACACACCTCCTTGAAACCAATGCTTACAAAGGTCTCATCACTGGATACGATAGCGTATAAGCAGTATCCTCGGTTTTTCACTATTGAGCCAGAGAAAAAACCTGTTATATTCAATCACAGGAAGGTGATACTATGTGGAATGGAACTGACTACTATAACAGGGAAACACTCTATGACCAGGTGTGGGCAGAGCCGCTCTTGGAAGTGGCCAAACGCTACGGGGTCTCCGATGTGGCAATCGCGAAGACCTGCCGAAAGATGCATATCCCACTACCGGGGCGTGGATATTGGAGTAAGATCCAAAGTGGATTGAAAATGAAGAAGGAGCCCCTTCCCCCATTCGACACATGCCCGTTAGTGAGAAGAATGTCCCGACCGCCCAAGACTCCCGAATCTCCCAAGAAATCGATAGCTGAACGTCTGGTTCCCGAAGCCTTCATCCTTGAACAGGAGATATTGCAAAAAGAAGCCCAGGCGGAGATGAAAATCGTCTATCGAGCTGATGTCAAGCTGACCAACCCGTATGTGCTCAACACCGAACGGAAGCTGCAAGATTCATTGAGGAAAAAGCCGGGGCATTTCGAACGCGGCAGATGCATCTCCAGCAATGACGAAGCCTTTGAGGTAAGTGTTGGACCTGACAATATCACCCGTGCGTTGGTGATCCTGCAGATCCTCTGTGACGCCTTGGATGCACGAGGGTACCGGATCGGACCAAAGCCGAATGACCCAAAGGAGAAGCAGGAAGTCCATTATGGGTTTCCCATGAGAGAGCCCGTCCCGATCTATGCAAAGGTACTCGATACCTACATCATCTTCAGGATCACCGAAAAATCTCACAAGCGGGAACTCGCACCGGAACACCGTACGAGCAGTTATTCGACGTTTGAATATGTGCCATCAGGGAAACTCTGCTTCGAGATCCTTACCTCTCCCTATGAAAGCTATGCTCGTCACACCTGGCAGGATAGAAAGAACCTCAAGGTTGAAGAGCAGATACACGAATTCATCATCAACATGATACACATCGCGACCATGGAAAAAGAAAATGCAGCCCAAAATGAGATTAGGCACAAGCAATGGCTCATCGAGGAAGAGAAAAGACGCGAGCGTGAGCGGTTGCAGCAGATGGAGAATTCCAGGATCAAGACACTCGTTGAGGAAACTGAGAAGCTGGTCAACATCAATCGTATCAAAGACTACATCACGGTGATCACTGAAGAAGGCAAGCGTCGATTGGGAGATGGCTACCCCGACTCGGACTTCGCCAAATGGGTTGATTGGGCCCAGCAGTTCCTCGAGAAGAACGATTGCCGGTCATGGAAGCTGCCCAAGTTCGATTTGTCTAATCAGTATTTCTTTATGGGATGATTATTTTTCATGCAGGTGGTTTATATGAGTATGCTATAATATGCCTTCAGTTATAAAAAGGGGGTATCTACTATGTCCGAATCGTCCGAATCATCTGATTATACGAAAGATCAGATCATTGCTATGTGTAAAGGTGTGAAAGATGTGGAGTTGTTCTACCAACAAAAATTTATAAACTACAGAGGCCCAAGATCAAAAAACAAGAAAAGATACACAGAGATAATTGCCTGTTGGGTTATCAATCATTTGGAAATGTTTGAACAAATTGGTACCATTTGTCGTGAAAGTTCTTATTATTCTAAAATACGTGATGGAAGAACAAAAAATCCGGATGCCAATAGCGAAAAGCAAATCGCGATAAGGATGTATAAACAAGAGGGAGGAATCCCCGGATTGGGAACAATAATCGACTACCAAACCCCCTTAAAAAATAAGGAAAGCGATAAAGTCGGGGAGATCGACCTACTCGCTTTCGATGAAAAGAATGGTGTCTTACGATTATTGGAATTGAAGGTTCCTAATAGTACGGAAACCATGTTGCGCTGTGTGCTTGAAGCGTATACATACCTTCGTTTGGTTGACAGGGAAAAGCTTATACAGGACTTCAATTGTGGAAAGCAAAAAAACATTCCTCTCGATACACCGATCGTTGCCTGTCCGTTTATATATCGTCGGAATTCCAAAGGGGAAAACGGTGCCCAGTACCAAGAGATGCAGGAAGATCGTCCGAAACTGAGGGAGCTGATGAAGTTGCTTGAGATCAAACCCCTTGTCATTGAAGAAAACAAGCCCCCGTACAGTGCATATGAGTTGGAGTTATGAGGATCAACATCATCCGTGGCCAGAACCAAATCGGTGGGTCGATCATCGAAGTAGCCTCTGATTCGACAAGGATCCTTCTGGATGCCGGTTCCGAACTGGAGGAGACAGATCCCGTTGCTCCACCTATAGACGGACTCTTCCTGGGCAACGCGTCCTTCCAAGCAGCGTTCATATCGCACTATCACGGAGACCACATCGGACTCTGTGACAAGATATTGCCAGAGATCCCAATATTCATCGGCAAGGCTGCAGGGCGCGTGACCAATGCAGCCCGTGCATACATGGGAAAACCAGAGTATCGTTTTTCTGGTTTCTATGAGTCAGGAAAACCATTCATCGTGGGTGACATGGTCGTCACCCCCTATCTGTGCGACCATTCCGCGTTCGATGCGTACATGTTCCATATTGCCTGCAACGGAAAGACCGCGCTCTACACGGGGGATTTCCGGTCCCACGGTCGAAAGAGCTTTTGCGCACTCCTAGAGAAAATTCCACAGGTCGACGTACTCATCACTGAAGGCACCACCCTCACCCGATCTCCAGCCAGATCAGTATCCGAGGTAGCCTTGGAACAACAAGCCTTCCAGATTCTTTCACAAACTGAGGGGCCGGCATTCGTTTTGATGGCCGGGACCAACATCGATCGGTTCGTTACGGTGTACAAGGCGGCACGCCAGGCGAATCGTGTATTGCTACAAGACCTATACCTTGCTGCTATCTCTACCGCAGCAGGAGGAAATATCCCGAGGCCACGAGACTTTCTAGATGTCCGGGTATTTACCACGACTGGTGCGGACGAACGATACGAACAACTGAAATCCTATGGCAACGCGAGAATCGGTAAAGATCAAATCGCCAATCTGGACCAGAGGTTCGTGATGTGTGTACGACCTTCGATGCGTACATATCTTGAAAAACTCTCTAAGTTAAAATCCTTTGATAATGGTGTTGTGTTCTACTCCATGTGGGAGGGGTATAAAGAAAATCCGGATATGGCAAATTTCCTCAACTTCATGCGGGAAAAGGGAGTCAGAATTGTCTCCCTCCATACCAGCGGTCATGCGGACTGCGACACCATAGATGCCCTAGTCGAGAAGATCAAGCCATCGGTGATCATCCCGGTACACACCGAGAACTCGGCTTGGTTCTCCCGGTACCGGGACATAGACATCGTTGAAGATCAGGTTTTTTCATTCTAGACACAGAGCCTTGTGCTTTTCCGACTCATATAATATCAATTGAGTTTGGTCTTGATGTAATATTGTTATAAAATATAGTACCAATGCTTCCATTTCGCCCTTGTCATTTCAATCGATACTTGCTCAACGGCTTCAGATCGAACTTCACGCCCCTTAATTTGGACAATTCTCTCCTGATGGCGATGTTCCACACCCTGCTATACAACCACTCCTTGGTGAGCGGTCCCTGATCTTCTCTGGGAATGACTCTCGCACCATAGAATGACAATGCAAGGTTTTCGAGTGATTTCATATCCATACGCTCGATGGCATCATACAGATCCCTGACCAGTTTCGCTTTCTTGTCCCTGTAATCGGGATAAAGTTCATCGCGGATGTCTTCTGCCTGGAGCTCGATGATCCCGTAATCTACCCTCGTCTCGGGAGGAAACGCATCCATACGCTCAAGCAATTTGTCCTCGACCGAATTTAACTGCGGTTCATATTCATCATTCGGGAATGAACAATGTGTGGGGTAATTAAGGCTATGTATAAGATACAGCAACCGTTTTCTTACAAGAACATCTGGCTGATCAAGGAGCCGTCTATATAATTGGGGAGTGATCACCTCCAACTCGAAGATGATATTCATGCAGGAAAAGGTCCCATCGAGCTTGTCACGACCCGTCCTTTCATAGAAATAGCCAGCCGGTCTGCCCCTGAACCAGTTCATGGGGTAATGGATATCAAGACTTGAAAATTCATCGCTGAAAGCTGATTGGAAAGTCTCCCTGAGCATATCCTCTTGATCGAGCGGTTCACCCAAGTCCAGATTGGCGATAAATAGGGCGTCGACGCCACAAAATAACAGTTCCTTCAGGATCAGCATTCGTTGTCCGACCGGCATGTTCCTGTACTGGTCAGAGGAGGAATCAAAGAGAACTTTGAGGTCTAACCTTCTGTTGTCATCACTGTACAGCCAAGAACCAAGAGCAAATAACCGATCGTTTAGTTCCTTCCATCCCGTGGCATTTCCCATGTTAAACCCCTCCTTATTTCTTTTTATTAAGGTACCCACCTTCCGACCGTTACTGGTCGGTACGCCGATTATAACACATGGGTTCCAGACAACTTGTCCGTTCAATAATCGAATACCCACCAGTTATCTGCCAGCACATCTTACAAAGTGATATTGCTGTACCGACCATCAAGGTGGTTGAGCGTGCATCTCTTGTTCACTCCAGACGTATCAAAGGAGATTGCCAGAGCGTTCACTACAACGATTGCTTTCGTAGCTATCTGTTCGAGGATACTTTTTGTGATATCCATCTGTGTCCTGCCAAACTCGTTGAGTACTCCATTCTTCAGGAATACTGATCCCTTCAATTTTTCTATAAAAAATAGCAAGTAAAAATAATTATTTTCCAATAGTTGCGACTATATAAATTAAAATTTCTCCTTTATAATACCTTTGCAAGGAGCCTTCAATGAGTAAATATTCCTCCACTACGATAATTGACGCAATGAATAATATTGCAAAAAATGAGTTTTTACTTCCAGCAATTCAGAGAAAATTCACATGGGGACCTAATCAAATCGAACTTCTCTTTGATAGCATCATGCGGAACTATCCTATTAATTCCTTTATGCTCTGGAAAATAACAGATGATAGTATCAAACAAAACTACAAGTTTTATACATTTTTACAAAATTATTGCGAGAAATTCGGTGAAGAAAATCCAGATGCTCCCACTAAATTTTTAAAAGATGAATTTTTTGCAGTTATAGATGGCCAGCAGAGATTAACTAGCATTTATATTGGCTTAAATGGTTCCTATAGATATAAAAGGCCAAGCAAATGGTGGATTAATTGCGAAGAAAACTTACCTACAAGACGCTTGTATCTGAATCTTAAAGGCCCTGTTGTTTCTGAGCTTGACAATGCGAAGCAATATAATTTTTCCTTTTTATCAAAGGATGATCTTGCATCTTATGAAGTTAACCCAGATTACTTATGGTTCGATGTCGGAGAAATTCTTAAGTTCAAGGAAATCAATGATGTATTCATTTACTTAAATGAAAGGAATCTTGTTGCAAACAAATTTGCTACCTCAACATTAAGTGCGCTTTGGAATAAGATTCATACAGAAGACTTAATCAATTACTGCACTATTACGGATCAAGATCAAGATAAAGTACTCGAGGTTTTTATTAGGACCAATAGTGGAGGAACTCAATTGACATTCTCTGATCTGTTAATGTCAATTTCTTCTGCAAACTGGGAAAACCATGATGCAAGGAAGGAGATTGAAAATACCAAAGAGATGGTTTTTTCATATGGAAATCCCAACTTTAATATCTCTCAAGATTTTATATTAAAAACAATTCTAGTATTAGAATCAGATGACATTCGATTCCAATTGGATAACTTCAGTAAAGAAAATGTAAAATCTTTTGAAACAAAATGGGAGAATATAAAAGAAGCATTAATTTGTTCATTCAATCTTCTAGATGGTCTAGGGTACTCTGATTCTAGCCTACGTGCTAAAAATGCCGTTATTCCAATAACATATTATATTTATAAAAATCAACTTTCAGGTTCAATCCTTGCATCATATCGTTATAGAGAAGAAAAAACTAATATTATCAAATGGTTGAATATATCCATTATTAAAGGAATTTTTGGTGGTCAGTCTGATGGTGTTTTGAAGAAAATAAGAGACATCATTAAAAATGAACCTACTACTTCATTTCCACTTGATACTATAATTCAAGCGTTCAGTTCTGATCCAAATAAAAATTACAGCATGGATGATTTATTCATCGAATCTCTGCTGACCGAGCAGTGGCAGTCACCTATTGGAACGCTCGTGTTGCAATTGCTTTATCCAGATCAGGTTTACCAATATGGGAAATCTGTAGCACAAGATCACATGCATCCCAAAACAGTTTTTGAGGATAAAGTGAAATTGGAAAAATATGCTTTATCTGATGAGCAAATTGGAGTTTTCACAAACCCAGAAAACTATAACAGTATTCTTAACTTGCAATTGATAAGTTCTTCTGCCAACAGTTCGAAACTTGATACGCCTCTTGTAGACTGGGTAAAAACTCGAAAGATTCAGGAGGCTGATTTATATATTTATCCTGATACAAGTTTAGAATTTGAAGATTTTGAGAGTTTTATCCAAGCAAGAAAAGAGAAACTGACTGAGAGGTTAAAAACAATCCTCAAGTAAGCATTTAAACATATAATCGAGAGGCCAGAAAGGAGCGGTAACAGTAGCTTACCGCTCACAACAGATGACCGTTTCCCTTTGCACATTGGGCGTTGGTAATATACCTTGTAGCCACTATACTTTGCATCGCTAACCGTTTTCAGCTAGAACAGATGCATGCTCTTCCCTTTCCAATATATCCTCATCAAAAAATCACAGCACTATTCGGCTTCCATTTGAATAGAAATTCTCTTCTCGACAGGCAATCCATCGCTGATCCTACTGTACCCTCCGAACCAGGCCTCAGTGCAGGCTTGGCATTGGTTTCATCCAACCACTCCAAGTCTTTCTCCTTGTATGGATCATATTGATAGCCGCAATAGAAGCAGGTGCAGGTCGAGCTTGCAAGGATGTCCTTCGATCACGTATACTTAAGTTCGCAATTTGACAGTAGATTGAAATTGGTCATGAGAAGACCCATACTAGTAAGTAACCAAACAAAACTAGGAGGGAAAACATCTCATGACCGACTCAAATGTTACCAAA
>Ga0334889_1005691_pt1 | contig 10173 bp, 9 predicted proteins | sample GraSluR1_MG_2_FD_207222 | JGI IMG/M metagenome (GOLD analysis project Ga0334889, IMG submission 207222) | Sludge microbial communities from methane-producing bioreactor in Wageningen University, Netherlands - Granular Sludge_8_08-R1 | ecosystem: Engineered > Bioreactor > Anaerobic > Unclassified ... | reverse complement strand
AGCTCGGAATTGCCATGAGCCCAGAAGGTCGTCGTATCCTCCCTCATCTGACGGTGGAGGAAAATCTTCAGCTCGGCGCCTTCATCCGCAATGACAAGGACGGCATAGAACGCGACAGGGATCATGTATACGAACTTTTCCCCAGGTTGAAAGAACGCTCTTGGCAGAAAGGCGGGACTCTTTCCGGCGGGGAACAACAGATGCTTGCCGTGGGGCGCGCGCTTATGAGCCAACCGAAGCTTGTCATGCTCGACGAACCGTCGCTTGGGCTCGCGCCGCTCTTGGTGAAAGAGGTTTTCGATATCATCGGCGAGATAAACGCTCTTGGCAAGACGGTGCTCCTTGTGGAACAGAATGCGTTTGCAGCTCTCAAGATAGCCTCCTACGCCTATATACTGGAAGTGGGGAATATCGTTTTGGAGGGCAAGGGAGAAGAGCTTCTTAAGGATACCCGTGTAAAAGAAGCATACCTGGGCGGTTAACAGCGTTTCCATGAAGCGAGAGGGGTAACCGGAGCTTTTTCCGGTTGCCCTTTTTTCCTTTATCAACTACACTGTACACGCAAATCATCTTTCAGGAGGAACATTCTCGTGGAAAAAAAGGTATGGAATATTCCAAATACACTCAGTCTCCTTCGGGTTTTTCTCGCGCCTCTCGTTTTGATTTTCCTTACGTTCAAGTTTACGTATTCCGTCTACACCGTCGAGGATCTTGGAATTGTTGTTACAGCCGGCGATGTTCTGGCCGGAGCTGTGTTCATTCTTGCGGCCCTGACGGATACGGCCGACGGGTACATCGCCCGGAAGAAGGGAATGGTAACGAACCTTGGCAAGTTCATCGACCCGCTGGCCGACAAGATTCTTGTCATGGCGGCTCTTATCGCCCTTGTGGAGCTTCATCGTATTCCGGCCTGGATCGTTGTCGTTATCCTCTCCCGGGAAATGATCGTCACAGGAGTCAGGATGGTCGCCGCCGCTGAAGGCATAGTCATCGCGGCCTCGAACGCAGGTAAGTTGAAGACGGTCTTTCAGATCGTGGCGATTTCGATGATCATCTTCAACATTCCCTTCGGGATTCATGTTATGTGGGTAGCCATGCTGATGACGGTCTGGTCGGGGATGGACTATCTGATAAAAGGGAAAAAACTTTTTACCGAGTAGCCTTGTTTCTCAGTACCGACGCGTCGCTTCCGGGAGGTCAGCATAAATACTTTGACCACGACGGGTTCGGGACATATAATGACCCGGTGTTTTGTGCCGTGCGCGCTGCACGGCCGAATTTTTTGTTGAGGTGACGCTATGCTCGAAATGCTTAAAAAAGCCCTCGGCCTGGATCCTAACGAACGGGCCCTGAAGCGCTATACAAATGTTGTTGAACAGATCAACGCCTTGGAACCTGCGCTTTCCTCGCTCTCCGACGAGGAGTTGCGCGAGAAAGGCCCTTCGTTCAGAAAACGCCTTCAGGAGGGGGAAACCCGTGAAGACCTGCTCCCGGAGGTTTTTGCGGTTGTGAGAGAAGTTTCCAGACGAACAATAGGGCTGCGTCATTTCGACGTCCAGCTCATGGGCGGTATGGCATTGCACGAGGGCAAAATAACCGAGATGAAGACGGGAGAGGGGAAAACGCTCGTTGCGACTCTCGCCGTTGTTCTGAACGCTCTCACGGGGGAAGGAGTCCACCTGGTAACGGTGAACGATTACCTGGCCAGAAGAGACGCGGAGTGGATGGGGCCGATCTATTCGTTTCTCGGGCTCTCCGTAGGAGTCATTTACGCCTACATGGACCCGGAAGAGCGCCTCGCCGCGTACAGGGCGGATATTACCTACGGAACCAACAGCGAATTCGGTTTTGACTATCTGCGCGACAACATGGCGGTGAGCGATTCGCACCTTGTGCAGCGGGGACACGCGTACTGCATTGTGGACGAAGTCGACTCCATCCTTATCGACGAAGCGAGGACGCCGCTTATTATTTCCGGTCCCTCGGACGACAATGTGGAGATGTACACCACATCCGATCGGATAGCCCGTCAGTTGAAAGAGGGGCGCGACTTCGAGAAGGACGAGAAAGAACGGAATGTTGCGATGACCGAAGCAGGTATCGCCCGTTGCGAAGAGCTCCTCAAACTTCCGGACCTCTTCTCCGATGCCGCCCACTCCGATCTGGCGCACAGGATAGTGCAGGCGCTCAAAGCGCGCATTCTCTTCCAGAAGGATGTCCACTACGTCGTGAAGGACGGGGAAATCATCATCGTCGATGAGTTCACAGGCCGTTTGATGGTCGGCCGCCGCTACTCGGACGGACTGCATCAGGCCATCGAAGCCAAAGAAGGCGTCAAAGTCGGCAGAGAGAGCCAGACCTTGGCCACCATAACGCTTCAGAACTACTTCCGCATGTACCGCAAACTCGCCGGAATGACGGGAACCGCCGCGACCGAAGCGGAAGAGTTCAAGGAGATCTACGGCCTTGAAGTCATCGTTGTGCCGACGAATGTGGAGATGGTTCGAGAGGACTGCCCGGACGTCATCTACAGGACCGTGATGGAAAAGTTCGCCGCAGCCGCGGAAGAGATCGAAGAATCTCACAAAGCAGGGTGTCCTGTTCTTGTGGGAACAACATCCATAGAGAGCTCGGAGCGCCTGAGCAAGCTGCTCAAGGCGCGAAAGATCCCCCACCAGGTGCTCAATGCGAAGCATCACGAACGTGAAGCGCAGATTGTCGCCCAGGCGGGACATCTTGGCGCTGTGACCGTCGCCACAAATATGGCGGGTCGAGGCACGGATATTCTGCTCGGCGGGAATCCCGAGTTTTTGGCAAAAGAAGCCCTTCGCCGCGAGAATGGAGACGCCGAGGAGAATACGGAACAGTATGCTGCGCGGCTTGAGCAATACCGAGAGCAGTGCCGCACTGAACGAGAGAAGGTAAAGGCTCTCGGAGGACTCAAGATATTGGGTACCGAGCGTCACGAATCGCGGCGTATCGACAATCAACTTCGGGGGCGCGCGGGACGTCAGGGCGACCCGGGCTCCAGCCGCTTCTATCTTTCGCTGGAAGACGATCTCCTTCGCCTATTCGGCTCCGAACGCATTCAGGGTCTTATGGAGAAGCTCGGGATGGAGGAGGGGGAGTCGATAGAACACAATCTCCTCACGAAAGCGATCGCGAATGCCCAGAAAAAAGTGGAACAGCTCCATTTCGATATTCGAAAGCAGCTTCTGGCGTACGACAACGTTATGAACCGCCAGAGAGAAGCCGTCTATACGGAGCGCCAGCAGATCCTTCGCGACGAGGGTATCCGGGAACACGTCTGGGAAATTATCGAAGGTGTGATCGACGATATACTGGAACGGTACTTTCCCGAAGAAGGCGACGCGGACCCGGCGCGTGCGATCGCTCGGCTGAAGGCGATCTTCGGAGGCGGACTGGAGGCAAGGCTTGAAGGAATCGACAATGTTCGCGACATGCTCGCCCGACGGGACGCATTGGTAGCGGAAATCAGGGCCCGGTTCATCGAAAAAATGGAGACTCTCGGTGAAGAAGAGGGGCGGGCGCTTCTTCGTTTCCTCGTGCTTCATACGCTCGATAACGGCTGGAAGGACCATCTCCTTGCCATGGACGAGCTGCGGCGGGGAATCGGCCTTCGCGCGATCGGCCAGAAAGATCCGTTGCTTGAATACCAGTTTGAGTCGTATAGCCTCTTCCAGTCGATGATGGAACGAGTACGTGAATCGGTCGCCGAGTTGGCTTTCAGAGTCCGTGTGGTGAGTGAACGCGGCGGCGGAGCGGGCGACGGAAGCAACCGCCGCGAAGGAAGAGAGTTTATCCTTCCCTTCGGCGCTTCGCAGGAACAGCAGCCTCCTTCTCTGAAACACGGAGGGGAAGGGGCGCCGCAGCCTGTCAAAAAGGGGCCCAAAACAGGAAGGAACGACCCGTGCCCGTGCGGCAGCGGGAAAAAGTACAAGCACTGCTGCGGCAAAAATGCGTAACAAGGGCGTCGGGATACGGAAAGGAGAGTGTGCCATGAGCGTGTGCAAAAAGTTTTTTTCAGGAGCGGTGTTTCTGTTTGCAGTTGCCGTAGTCCTCTTACTCTCACCCGGAGAGAGTTTTTCCGCGCCTTCGGCGAACATCCCCCGCATGATCCAGGAGTGTCCGTATTTTTCCGACTATCCGGGAAGCAGCGGCGTCATCTGGCTGAAGGATGTCCGATACTCTTTGGGCGCCGACGGGGCTATGACGCGCGACTCGGTGTACGTTATTCTTGCCCGCCGCGGGATTGACGAATCGTGGAGCAGATGGAGCCTTCCCGTACCCGAGGACGGAGGGAGGGTTGAGGTCTTTTCCGCAGCTCTTTACGATCCGGGCTCCGGACGGATGCTCGCGCCCGTTCTTCCCAGAAAGGGCCAGTCGGGCGGAGTATCGGTTGTCGAGCTCGCTTTTCCCGATCTTCAGGAAGAGTACATTATGTCTCTTTCATACCGGGAAGTCTTTCCAAAACGCTTCGCCGTGGATGATTTCATTTGGGTGAATGAAACTCTTCCGCTCTGGGAGCTCCAGGTAACCGTCGACGTTCCTGCCGGCAGCGATCTTGCCGTGTCGGCGCGAGGCGTCGGCAACCTGAGAAGAGAGAATGTCGGTGCTGTTGAACGACATGCCTGGCATATGGTGAACAATCTTCCGTGGACGACGCGGACCTTGCGGGGAGATGCGCGGTCCTACTTGGCGTTTTCTACCAGAAAGGGACTGGAACCTCTGGCGAGAATGCTTTCAGCGTATGAGAACGTCCTCGTTCCGCAGCCTTCGTCTTCCGTGGAAAGGCTGATCAATCAGCAGAACAAACTGCGAACCGGGAGCGCGCTTATTTCATGGATGAATGCGGCGCCTACCTTCCAGGGGCCGTTTCTGTCGGCGGTGGTGCGTTCGACTATTCCCGAGGAGGGGCCCTGGTCCGAATGGGAAAAGGTGCTTATTCTGAACAGATGGATGCGAAAAGCAGGCTGGGAGAGCACCGTACATTGGTTGACCGCGCATGCCCTCGATGACGGCGCTCCAGCGACCGGCGGATCGGTTCTCCGTCCAGTGCTGGAGTTGAACCTCGCCGGTATCTCTCCGTTTTTCCTCGATCTTGGTCAGAGTCAGAGTCCGAATGAAACGCCTCCCTCGTTGTGGGGAAAGCACATCTATACCTCCGCCGGGAGCAGCCTTACCGGCCGAATAGTAAGCGGTAGTTCCGCCGCCGAGCACAGGCTTTCGGTCGAATGGAGCCTTGAACTCTCCGCCGACGGCGAGGCGAACGGGCGGGTCGACGTCTTCGTCCGTAACGGATGGAATGCTTTTTTCTTCCCCGGAGGGAGCCCGAATGCGATGACGCTGAAACGTCTCGTGAACGAGCTGTTTCCGAATCTTCCCTTCGTCGAAGGGACTGAAACGGTAAAATCCATCAAGTACGGATGGCAGGCGACGTTCCCCGTTTCGTTGCGGAACAGTATCGTGAGCGGAGGCTCCATGCTCTTCCCCTATCCGGCGGTTGTACCGGCGTGGCTGAATGAACTGAGCAGATGGTCGGAAGAGTACAGGATGAACTTTCCCTTCGTGATCGAACAGAGCTTCACGCTGAAACTTCCTCCGAAAACGGATATTGTGATGTTGCCTGCTTCCGCGACGCGCTCGCTGGAGAAAGTGAAGTACGAGGAAACCGTTTTTTACAACCGCCGCCGCAACACGCTGACGGCGGCGGCGAAGCTTGTTCTGAGCACTGATACGATAAACGATGCAGCGGGAAGAAGTCTCGCCGAAGCCGTCCAGCGATGGATGTCCTGGGGGACGAAGAACCTTCCCATGCGTTCGCGTTAAACGAAGAGAACCTATGGAGGTGGCTGTATGGCGGATGTAACAAAATCCCTTCGGGGGATCGTTGGAAACGCGTTGCGGAAACTGGCTGACGAAAAGGGAGTCCCTTCCTCCGACCTGCCGGAGATCGCATTTGAAAAACCTAAACGAGAGGGACAGGGAGACATTTCGACGAACTGTGCGATGAAGCTCAGCAAAATGTTCGGAGAAAAACCTCTTGCTCTTGCCGGAATGATCGTCGATCGTCTTGAGGAGAACGAATTCGTTGCGAAGGTTGAAGTGGCCGCTCCCGGTTTCATCAACTTCTTTCTCTCGATGAAGTGGATGGAAAATGTCCTCTCCGAGATTCTCCGCGGGGGGAAAAAGTACGGTTCTTCCGCTCTCGGCGAAGACCGGAAGGTGCAGGTCGAATTCGTCAGCGCGAATCCCACCGGCCCGCTCCACGTAGGGCACGGCAGAGGGGCGGCCGTCGGAGACATTATAGCGTCCATCCTCTCGTTCACAGGGTGGAGAGTCGAGCGCGAGTACTATATCAACGACGCGGGACTCCAGATGGATATTCTCGGACGCTCGACACAGTCCCGCTATTTCGAGGTCGCATGCGTTCCCGAAAAGGCTCCCTTCCCCGAGGACGGGTACAAGGGCGAGTATATCTACGACATCGCGCGCGCTGTTCGCGAGCTTGAGGGCGACCGTTTCCTCTCGATGCCCCTGGAGGAAAGTCGACCGTTCTTCAAAAAATTCGCCGCGGACGCTATACTGGAAACGATAAAAAATGACTTGGCCGATTTCGGGGTGAAGTTCGATGTTTGGTTCTCCGAGAAGAGTTTGTATGAACGAGATTTAGTGCCCTGGGCCATGGAGACTCTCAAAGAACGCGGATTCGCTTTCGAAAACGAAGGCGCCCTCTGGTTCAAGTCGACGGATTTCACCGACGAGAAGGACAGAGTGCTGATCAGGAGCAACGGAGTTCCCACGTACTTCGCGTCGGATATTACGTATCACAAGGAGAAATTCGACAGGGGCTTCGAAAAAGTCATCGACATCTGGGGGGCGGATCATCACGGATACGTTCCGAGGATGAAAGCGGGCGTCGAGGCGCTCGGGAGGAAAGCCGAGGATCTCCAGGTGCTCCTTATACAGTTCGTCAATCTTCTGCGGGACGGTCAGCAGATCCCGATGTCCACGCGATCCGGCCAGTTCGTCACGCTCAGAGACGTACTGGACGAAGTTGGAGTTGATGCGACGCGCTTTTTCTTCGTCATGCGACGGAGCGATTCTCACCTTGATTTCGACCTTGAACTGGCAAAACAGGCATCCAATGACAATCCCGTCTACTACGCTCAGTACGCGCATGCCCGTATCCGCAGCGTTCTTCGAGAGGCGCAAACGCGTGACGTGCCGCTGCCGGATGCTGCCGAGATAAATATCGAGGCGCTCTCCGGCGATGAAGAGAAACGCCTGCTCGCCAGACTGGGCGCCTTCCCCGAAGAGATGGAAAAGGCGTCGCGCGAACTTGCGCCCCATATCCTGGTTACCTATGTATTGGATCTCGCCGCCGATTTTCACTCCTTCTACAACGCCTGCCGCATTCTCGGCGAGGAGGAGTTCGTGATGAAAGGGCGTCTGCTCCTTGTCCAGGCCGCCGGTACGGTGCTTTCAACCGCGCTGGGACTGCTTGGAGTTTCCGCTCCCGAGAGGATGTAGGAATGTGCTTCGCCTCCGTTGGATTCTGCTCGCGGCGCTTCTGAGCCTTTTTGCGGCCATAATGGGAACATCCTATTTCCTTGAAATCCAGAAGATCAACCGTCTTACCGCCATCGTCGACGAGCGGATGGCAATTCTGGTCTCGATGAGCCGCGCTGTTCAGGAACTACAGGAGAAGATAGCGTTCTACGGCACTACGGAGGGGCTGGCTCACCTTGCCCGCGAACAGTACAACCTCTCCTTCCCGGGAGAAATGGTTTTCAAAATCGAAAAAAAGAAGAATTCCTTGCCTGAAGGGAGACAATAATGTATAATCCCATGGCAAGTTTTTCCCTGCCCCTTTCGTAGGAGAGGGGCCAGAGTCCAGAGGGAGGAGGTGAATAAGTGTGCGGCCATATGAAATGCTGGTGCTTGTGAGCGCCGAACTGGAGGATCCCAAAGAGGAGATCGCGAAGGTTGAAGAGGTCGTGCGCAGTCTTGAAGGAGAGATCGTCAAGACTGATTTTTGGGGGAAAAAGCGTCTTGCTTACCCCATCGACAAGAAAACGGAAGGTTTTTACGCGTTGTGCAACTTCAAACTGAAGCCCGATCAGCTTGGAGAGCTTCACCGTGTTCTTGGATTGCGCCCGAACATTTATCGTCAGATGACAATCCGTCTTGACGAAAAGTAAGGAGGCGGCGTCGTGGCGAAAGGGTTCAACAAAGTCGTACTCATGGGAAATCTAGCGCGGGATCCTGAAGTGCGGTATACCGCCGGGAAACAGGCTGTTGCTAACTTTCCTCTTGCCGTAAACAGAACATGGAAAGACAAGAACGGCGAATTTCAGGAGAGCGTAGACTTTATCCCTGTTGTCGTCTGGGGATCTACTGCTGAAAACTGCGAACGGTACCTGAAGAAAGGCAGTCAGGCTTTCGTCGAAGGCAGGCTTCAGGTTCGGAGTTACGAAGCCAAGGACGGTTCAGGGAAGCGTTACGTTACCGAAGTGGTGGCCTCCGAAGTCATTTTCCTCGGTTCGAAGAGGCAGGACGCTTCCTCCGATTCGTTCGAAGACGAGGGATTCGGCGACAGCATCCGCAAGGATCGCCGTTTCAGCGGCGGCAGTGCGGACGACGACTTCCCGATGGACATTTCCGCGGTGCAGGGTGAAGAGGATGCGGATATCCCCTTTTAGGTGTTTTTTGAAGGAGGACAGTGCACAATGGCTATGAATGAAGGCAGAGGCGAAGGCAGGCCCGAGGGCAGAGGCGGAGCCGGTCCCAGAGGGCCTCGAAAGGGCGGAAAGCGTCGCCCCAAGGTATGTTTCTTCTGCGTGGATAAAGTTGAGCATGTTGATTACAAAGATGTCGAAAAGCTTCGCAAGTACGTGAGCGAGCGCGGGAAGATCATGCCGCGCCGTGTGACCGGAAATTGCGCGAAGCACCAGCGACAGCTCACCGAGGCGATCAAAAGGGCCCGGTATATGGCCCTCCTTCCTTTCTCTCTGGAGTAGGGCGCCTATCTGAAACGATTTTTTCGGGGGGAGGAGCCTGGCTTCTCCCCCCGTCCTTTTAGTTTTTTGAAGGGAGGTTGCGGTGTGACTTCGACACGAAGCTTGGTTGAATCGGCTCTTCTCGCGGGGTTTGCAGTGGTGCTTTTTCTTGCCGCGCATTTTCTTCCGCTTATCGGGGTGGCGTTCTCTCTTCTTGCCCCCGCCCCTCTTGTAATACTGGGGTTGCGTCATGATCTCAAAAAAGCTTCCCTGGGGCTCGGCGTCTCGACGCTCCTCGTCGCGTCGCTTCTGGGGCCGCTCTCGGCGCTCTTCTTCGTGCTCGGCTTCGGTGTGCTCGGAGTAGGTCTCGGTTTTCTGGCGAAACGCTGCGAAAAAGGCGTGGAAGTACTCTTGTACGGAATACTCCTCTCCCTGGGGAGCAAACTCCTTCTCATGGTCATCGCTGGAAAAGTGACGGGGATCAATCCGTTTCAGCTCGACGGCGCCGAGATGCAGTCGATGATCGACAAAATCTTCCAGTTCTACGAGTCGACTGGCATGAGCAAGGAATCGCTTGCAGCAGTTCGCGACCAGTTCGCCGAGTCAATACGTCTTCTGCCCGTGATCTTTCCGACCATTCTGACGATGGCCGCCGCGCTTGACTGCTACTTGAGCTACACTATCAGTTCGTTCGTGCTCAGACGTGTCGGAGGAACGCCGCTTCCGCAGCTCCCCCCATTCTCCGGATGGCGTTTCCCGAAGAGTGTTTTCGGCGCCCTTGTCGTGTCCGTTCTCCTCACGCTCTTCGGCTCGCGAAGCGGCGAATGGAACTTCGCTCTCAAAGCGGGGACGAATCTGCGTCTTCTGGTGAACTTTTTATTTCTCTTTCAGGGACTCTCTCTTATATGGTATTTCTTCTCGGAGAGAGCGCGCGTTCCTTTCGCGCGTGTTTTTCGAACCGTTGCTATAATAATAGTCGTGTTGGTTCCTCTTTTTTCCACTATAGCGGTCATGGCCGGGATAGGCGATATGTGGCTCGATTTCCGGAAACGTTTCGGGAGGAGTGATGCATCATGAAAGTCATTTTAAAGCAAGAAGTGAACAAACTGGGCGCATCCGGCGATCTTGTAGAGATCTCGGACGGATATGC
>Ga0334889_1005675_pt1 | contig 10202 bp, 9 predicted proteins | sample GraSluR1_MG_2_FD_207222 | JGI IMG/M metagenome (GOLD analysis project Ga0334889, IMG submission 207222) | Sludge microbial communities from methane-producing bioreactor in Wageningen University, Netherlands - Granular Sludge_8_08-R1 | ecosystem: Engineered > Bioreactor > Anaerobic > Unclassified ... | reverse complement strand
CAAGAATTGTTAGAACTTTCATTTTACTCCCAATGATTATGGCACCGATTGTCGTTGGTTTGACCTGGACTTATCTCTATCAGTCGGAATTCGGCTTAGTTACCTTTATCCTACGTAAGCTTCACCTAATGAGTTATGCTACCGCTCCACTGGCCGATGTAACGAGCGCACTTCCGGCATTGATGGTTGTTGATATCTGGCAATGGACACCTTTTCTCATTATGGTTTTATTAGCCGGTTTAGAGGCACTGCCTACTGCTCCCTATGAAGCTGCCCGTATTGATAAAGCATCACCTTTTCTAGTGTTTCGGAAAATCACTCTTCCTTTGCTTCAACCGGTTATTCTCATCGTTTTGGTTTTAAGAATTATGGATGCTATCAGGGTTTTCGATATTGTATATGCATTAACAGAAGGTGGACCTGCAGAGGCGACCGATGTTTTAAGCATGTTCATTTATAGGAATGCTTTTTACCTTTGGGGGATTGGTAAAGCTTCGGCGATTTCGTTTATCTTGCTGTATATCATAATGATTGTTTCGGTTATTTTAGTAAATCTCTTAAGCCGGGCGAAGCAAACGGTTTGACCCCATGAGAAACTGAATGGGATAGACAATACTGATTTTGGGGTGGTTACTCTTGGAAAAAAACAAAACGAAAACCATAATCGCTATAATTATTATTGGGATTATTTTGGTGGTGAATGTGATGCCTTTTTTATGGCTCATATTAACCTCGTTAAAAACCCGACTGGATATTTTTGCTATTCCTCCAAAATTCTTTTTTCATCCTACCGCAAAAAATTTTATATCGGCTTTTACCAAGCGTCATTTTTTACCGATGTTTTACAACAGCCTTATCATATCAGCGAGCACGACCTTACTGTCTTTAGCAGTTGGGACCCTTGGGGCTTACTCCCTCGCTCGTTTTAAGCTTTTTGGTGATAAGCACATTTCCTTTTGGATCTTAAGTACTCGTATGTTTCCTCCAATCGTATTGGTTATTCCTTTTTTTATCATGGCAACTCGTTGGGGGCTTCACGATACTCGATCACTTTTGGTGATTGTTTATACCACTTTTAATTTACCATTTGTAGTTTGGATCATGAGAAGCTTTTTTGAAGACATTCCAAGTGACCTTGAAAAAGCGGCTATGGTAGATGGATATTCCAGGTGGGATGCTTTTTGGAAGGTCATTTTACCTCTCAGTGCTCCGGGATTGGTTACCACCGCTATTCTCTGTTTTATCTTTTCGTGGAACGAATTTCTGTTTGCTAACGTTTTGACTGCAGCTATGGCAAAGACTGTTCCAGTAGGAATCAGAGGATTGGTTACTTCACGGGCGATTGAATGGGGTGAAATAGCTGCGGTTGCAACATTACAAGTTATTCCCGTTTTAGCATTTACGTTCGCAGTTCAAAAATACATCATTCGTGGTTTAACCTTAGGTGCTGTGAAGGGATGATCATCTTATAAAGGAATTCAATTTACTGGAAAGGATGTGAAGTCCAGTGGATTTTGGCTTTGGGGATCGAGTTTTTGTATCAGTTATGACTACCTTTGGTCTTAGTTTTTTGTGGATGGGTTGGCTGGAAAAATACCTTCCAATCTGGATCGTTCCTCTATTAGGTTTGGTTTTTGCTCTTATATTAATTATTCCCTGGTATCGAAAATTTAATCAAGAAAGAATCCAGGAAAAAGAAGAATTATTACAGATGAGAAATGGCTTTGTGAAAAGGACGGAATCGTAAATGGCAAGCTTAACCTTGAAGAATGTATGGAAGAAATACGGGAAGGTTATTGCGTTAAAAGGAGTACATTGCGAAGTTAAGGATGGGGAGTTATTAACTATTTTAGGTCCATCGGGAGCTGGGAAAACTTCACTCCTTCAATCTATTGCAGGAGTTGAAGAAATCATTGCCGGTCAAATATATATCGATAAACAAAGAGTTGATCAACTTCCTCCACCGGAACGAGATGTGGCTATGGTATTCGAGACGTATGCTCTTTATCCGAATAAATCAGTTTATCAAAATATGGCTTTCCCCTTGCATTCACCTTTTAGAAAACTACCAAAAAATGAAATCGACCAAAAGGTAAAAGAAATAGCTCAGCTTCTACAAATTGACTGGTTATTGGATAGAAATGTCTCTCAACTAAGCGGTGGGCAAAGACAAAGAGTTGCCTTAGGTCGAATGTTGGTGAGGAATCCCAAAATTTTTTTAATGGATGAACCCATTGCTCATCTTGATGCTAAGTTACGCCATAGGCTTCGAGGCGAATTAAAAAATATTCAAAGGAAGTTCGGAATAACTACTCTTTATACCACCCATGATTACCGAGAAGCTTTGGGGATGGGAGATCGGGTAATTGTTTTAAATCAAGGAATCATTTTACAAATTGCCGAACCGGAAAAAATTTTTAATTTTCCTAAGAATGATTTTGTTGGTGGATTAGTTGGAGATCCTCCAATGAATTTTTTCGAGAGTTATTTATCTTCAACCACTTCAGGAACTATTCTTCGGAATGAAGCTTTCGAGATAGGTTTGGACCAAAAAACGACTGAAACAATCAATAGCCTCAATATTGATCATTTAAAGATTGGATTACGCCCTTCCGATATAACGGTGAATATGACCCCAAAAGAAAACTTCTTTCCGGCAGAAGTATATGTCGTTGAACCTTTGGGTATGACACAAATTCTTACATTAGCTCAACAGAAAATGAAATTTCAAGTGAAGTACTCAGGTTCATTAAGTTTCGAGATGGGGCAAAAGGTCTATTTTGGTTTTCAGCCAGATAAATTGCACTACTTTCATCCAATTACTGGTCTGAATGTATTGTTGAAAGAAGAGTAATTTTTTCTTTTCACATTAAGATTGAGATGAACGGATGTGAATAACATTGGCTAAAGTAGAATTAAAAAAACTTTGGAAGAAATATGGAAAAGTTGAAGCGGTAAAGGGGATTGACCTTTCCATTCAGGATCGTGAATTTGTTGCATTTTTAGGGCCTTCTGGATGTGGGAAGACCTCAACTATGAGAATGATCGCTGGTTTAGAAAAAATCACTGGAGGAGAAATTTATATCGGTGATCGATTGGTGAACGAATTGGATCCAGGAACTCGCAACATAGCTATGGCTTTTGAATCTTATGCGTTGTACCCTCCGATGACAGTTTTTGATAACATTGCCTTTCCATTACGTGCTATGAAATATCCTGAAAATGAAATTAAAAGTCGAGTTCAAAGATTAGCAGAAATTTTAGAATTAACTGATATTATGGCCAAATATCCAAAAGGTTTAAGCGGAGGTCATCAACAAAGAGTTTCCCTTGCTCGAGCTCTAGTTCGAGATGCTGATGTATATTTGTTAGACGAACCAATTTCCCACTTAGATACCAAAATGAGAAACCGTATGAGAGCAGAATTGAAAAGAATACATGGAGAATTGGGGAAAACCATGATATATGTTACACATGATCAGGTTGAAGCTTTAGCAATGGCCGACAAGGTTGTAGTGATGAATTTTGGAGTGATTCAACAGGTTGGTACACCACAAGAAATATATTTTAAACCACAAAATTTGTTTGTTGCTGACTTTGTGGGAGAGCCTCCAATGAATTTTGTTGATTGTTCTATTGAACTGAAAGAAAAAAGTTTTATTCTGTTGTTTTCTGACCACTCAGTTGAAATTCACGATGAGCAAAAAGTGGCTAAATTAAGAGAATTGGAGAACGTCTTATCAAAAAAATGGATTTTCGGAATTCGCCCAACAAATCTACAAATATTTAAGGATGAATCCAATAATAGTTCCAGTTTGATTCCAGGAATTATTTATGCGGTTGAACCGTTAGGGGATTCGAAAATTGTTCACGTTCTTTACGGTGATAAATCACTTTTAATCGAGACCACTCCTGATTTTATTGGATCAGAAGACGAAAAGATTTTTTTGAAAATTGACAGTGATTACCTATTGCTTTTTGATAAAGAAACCGAGCAAATGGTATTATAATAACGAAGATAAATTTTAAATCTTAATATATAGTGGAAAGATAGTTATCTTCTTTTTTTATTTTTGCCAACGATTAATAGAAAGTGTCAGAAAAAGTCTTAATTTTCATATCGTGGTTGAATTACTAAATTTGATATACGAAAAAATAATTTAGGTTTTCTGAAAGGAGGATTTTCTTTGAGACTCGAGAATAAAATTGCCATAGTAACCGGTGCTGGACAGGGAATAGGAAAAGCTATAGCGATTGGCTTAGCCAAAGAAGGAGCTTCGGTGGTAGTTAATGATTTAAATGAGAAAAATTGCCAGGAAGTGGCTCGAACCATAGAACAAGAATACCATCGTCCTAGCTTGGTGGTTATTGGGGATGTCAGTTTACGAAGTACTGCGGTGAAAATTAAAGAAGAAGCTCTTAACAAATTTCATCGAATTGACATCTTGGTCAATAATGCTGGGATTATGGTATCCGGATTGGTGATCGATTATAAAGAAGAAGATTGGGATAAAATTTTTGCCGTAAATGCAAAAAGCGTGTTTTTAATGTGTCAAGAAATCGGTCGAGTTATGGTCGAGCAGCGATCGGGGAAAATTATCAACGTTTCTTCTATAGGTGCAAAAAATGGAGACGTTGCCCAAGCAGCCTACGCAGCAACCAAAGCAGCTGTGATGAATTTTACCCGAGCACTATCGAGAGAATTCGCACCCCTAGGGATCAACGTTAATTCTATTTGTCCAGGTATTGTGGATACTCCATTAGGTCAGGTAAATTTAAATGATCCGGTCAAGAAAGAAAAATTTATCAAAATGACTCCCAAAGGAAGAATCAGCATTCCAGAAGATCTAGCCGGTATTACTGCTTTTCTTGCCAGCGATGATGCCGATTTCATTGTGGGTCAGGCAATCAACGTTGATGGAGGAATTTTATATTATTAATTATTGGGTTTGTGTATTTTTTTATTTTTTGGAAGGATTAATCTAAAAAACGAAGGGAGCTGTCGCTATTGCCTGCGGAATACATTTTGGGTATTGATTTGGGTACATCATCCCTAAAAGCATCGCTTCTCGACTTATATAACACCAAGATAGAATCAGTATCAGTTGAACTGACTGTATCATATCCAGATTCTTTTTCAGCTGAGCAGAATCCTTATGATTGGTGGGAAGCTTTTCGAACTTTAATCCAAAAAATAAAACAACTTATTGGAGGCTTAGATTCTATAAAAGCTATTGGTTTATCTGGACAAATGCTTGGTTTAATAAATCTTGATGAAAAAGGTCAACCCCTCAGACCAGCATTGATTTGGTGCGATCAGAGAAGCTTTATTGAATTAAATGAAATAAGAGAAATGATTGGCGAAGAAAAGTTATTACAAAATACTGCAAACACACCGCTCACAGGATATTGGCTCCCCAAACTTTTATGGCTCCGTAAACACCAAAAAGATATTTTACAAAAATCCAGACATTATCTCCTACCCAAAGATTATCTCCGTTATCGGTTAACCGATGAATATATCACTGAAGTATCAGATGCCTCTGGTACTTTACTCTTTGATGTTGCGCAACGCACCTGGTCAAGAAAGCTTATCAAAGATTTTAATTTTGATTTTTCTTGCTTTCCTCAAGTAGTTGAATCAACCGAAATAACTGGTCATGTTTCTTTAAAGGCGTCTCAAGAAACAGGCCTTCCAGAAGGAATCCCAGTTGTTGGAGGTGGTGGCGACCAGTCTTCCGGAGGTATTGGTCTTGGAGTTATTGATAAAGGTATAATGTCATGTGTATTGGGAACTTCTGGAGTTGTTATGGCTCAGACTGAAGAAGCTAAAAAGGACCGAAAAAACCGAGGCTTACATTCCTTTTGTTATTCTATTCCAGGAAAATGGTTTTTAATGGGGTGCACCTTAGCTGCGGGTGGTTCGTACCGTTGGCTACGTCATTCTTTACTTTATCTCCAAAAGGACTTGAGTTACGATCATCTCAATTTGTTAGCTGGTGAGATTGGACCAGGGAGTGATCGGCTGGTTTTCCTGCCTTATCTTATAGGAGAACGAACCCCTCATTCTGATCCTAATGCTCGTGGTGTTTATTTTGGTTTGAATTACCAACACGACATTCGGCATATAATTCGGGCAACTATTGAAGGAGTAGCTTTCAGCCAAAAGGAATCGGTGGAAATACTGAAAGATTTTGGGCTTGAAGCTGACCGTTTAATCGTTTCAGGTGGAGCGGCGAGAAGTCAATTATGGTGTCAAATTATGGCTGACGTTACTGGTATAGAAGTCGTCACCACCAATATAGATGATCCAGCTTCGGTTGGGGCGGCTTTTATTGCTGGGGTTGGTACTGGTATTTTTGATTCATTTCAAAGCGGATGTGGAAGGTTTATTCGACATGGAGATGTATTAGAGCCATCTTCAAAAAATAATCAAATTTATAAGACATTATTTGAAAAATACCAAAAACTCTATCAAGTATTGAAAAATTATTATCAAGATTATCAATTAACCTGAGAATTTCAAAAAAATTACTGTCTATTTATCAATAAATTGAAAGAAGCTCAAATTGGGTAAGTATTTTTCAAGGGGGTCAACTACGTGAAGAAGTTTATTAATAAATACGAAAATCTTATCGAAGAGATGGTTGAAGGATATGTACTGGCAAATTCAGATAAAGTAAAACGTCTCCCTACTGAAAGAGTTTTAGCCTATTCGAACGCTCCCATTCAAGGAAAAGTAGGTGTAATAACCGGTGGGGGCTCAGGACATAAGCCAGCTTTTATTGGATATATTGGGAAAGGTCTATTAGATACAGTAGCAGTTGGAGATATCTTTGCCGCTCCTCCCGTTCAGCGTTGTTATGAAGCTATTAAAGCAGCTGATGGCGGGAAAGGAGTTTTGGTTTGTATCGGGAATTATTCTGGCGATACCATGAACTTTGGAATGGCAGCGGAATTGGCTCAAGATGAAGGAATTCCGGTAGAAATCTTAGTAGTCAATGATGACGTTGCGTCATCTCCAAAGGATCGGATGGATAATCGACGAGGAGTGGCTGGTGAAGTGGTTCTCTGGAAAATGATGGGAGCCTTAGCCCAAGAAGGAGCTGACCTCGCCACCCTCAAAGAAGTTGGGAACCGAACCATCTTTAACACCCGTAGTCTTGGCGTGGCTCATACACCCTGCATTATGCCTTCTTCTGGAAAACCAAGTTTCCAAATTGGTGATGACGAGATGGAGATTGGGGTAGGCCATCATGGAGAACCAGGAATACAACGTACGAAATTGATGTCTGCTGATGAAGTCACCACACTCATAACTCAGAAAATCCTTGAGGATCTCCCTTTTGGAGCAGGGGATGAAGTTTCAGTTCTGATGAGTGGTCTTGGGTCAACCTCGCTTTTAGAAATGTATATTTGTTATCGAAAACTCCATCAAATTCTTACCGATCATCAGATCACTATTCATCGGAACTATATTGGAGAGTTTTTCACTTCAATGGAGATGGGTGGTTTTTCCATAACGCTCACCAAACTTGATGAAGACTTAAAACGGTTAATTGATGCTCCTTGCGATGGAGTGCATCTTATTCAGCATTAAAGGAGACGAATAACAATGGCTGATACCATTTCTTTTAATAGGGTTAAAGAATCATTTGCTTCAATTCTAAATCGACTTGAGGAAAATCGCCAATATTTGAATGACCTTGATTCTCCTATTGGAGATTCCGATCATGGAGAAAGTGTCACTGCTGCCTTTAAAAAAGTGAAAGAAGCTGTGGACGCTTACCCTGCTGATCAGAATGATATTGGAAGCCTCCTCCAATCGATTGGAAAGGCGATCATTTTCTCTGGTGGAGCAGCTATGGGCCCACTGTACGGAACCGCTTTTATGGATGCAGGAACTGCCATTTGCGGAAAAAGTGTGCTTACTCGGGAAGACTTAGTTGCCCTAATGGTGGCTTTTGCTCGTGGCATCGAAAGAAGAGGAAAGGTGAAAATTGGAGAAAAAACCATGTTTGATACCATTTATCCAACCGCCGAAGCTCTTCAAAAAGCCTTTGATGAGGGGAAACCTCTTTCAGATATGATCAATGCCGGTATTGCTGCAGCAAAACAAGGCATGGAATCCACCAAAGACATGCTTTCCTTAAGAGGTCGTTCAAGCCGTTTGGGAGAACGTTCAATAGGTCATATTGATCCAGGTGCAGCATCGAGCTACTTTATCATGGAAGCTTTTCTAAAGAGTTTAGTTGAAGGATAAGTTAACAAAATTTTAACTCGAATTCATTTGATGATAATTTTAAGATAGACCTTCATGCTATATAGCAGCACCAGATGAGGATGAAAATACCTATCTAAATCCGTCATTGCGAGGAGCGAAGCGACGTGGCAATCTCATTTAGTAATTCTTTAATTCTGAGGAATCCGGTGTTTTTTACCAGACATTATAAGAATCTCATTGATTTCGATTCCACAATTCCATAATTTCTCAATCCTATAAATAATAAAAAATGACTCAAGAGATTGCCGCGACCTCAAAAAACCAGGTCTCGCAATGACGACTAAAAGTTCCTTCTCCCTTGATGGGAGAAGGTGAGGATGAGGGTGAAAGTTCAGAATGAGACCCTGGTTGGTTGATCAATATGAGTACCTATAATAAATCATTCCGGTATTTTCAGGATAGACCCTCATGCCAATTGTGTGGCACCAGATGACAATGAAAATATGTATCCAGGAATCGTTCCCCTCTTTAGAAAAGGGGGTTAGGGAGATTTGAATTATTTACTGTTCCGTCATTGCGAGGAGAGTCCTATGCGACGTGGCAATCTCATTTAGTATTTTTTTTAATAATGAAAAGATGAGATCCTCACGCCCTCAAAAAGCGATGGCTCAGGATGACCGATTAAAGAATTCACTTGATGGCATTTTCAGGTTAGACCCTCATGTCACATTGTGGCACCAGATGAGGATAAAAAATCTAAAATTCGACATGCCATGGCATGTCGCTACATGAATTGGGCGCTATAAATTGCGCAGCTATAGAAAACATATTTTTGTAGGGGTCTTTATTTATAAAGCCCGCAAATGGAATTTTATTAGAGTTTTGATAATTGAAAAGGAGTGAAGAATCATGTCCTTATTTCTGGCATCCGATCATTTTGGATATCCTTTAAAAAAAGTTATTGCCGACCATTTACGTGAAAAGGAAGTTGAATTTGAAGATTTAGGGGTGAACTCAGAAGATGAAGTTGTGGATTATCCAGATATAGCCCTCAAAGCTTGCTTGACCATAAGAGAAGGAAAGCACCAATATGGAATACTCGTCTGTGGAACCGGCCTTGGTATGGCCATGGCTGCTAATAAAATACCCGGGATTTATGCCGCTCCTGCTCATGATATTTATTCAGCTGAAAGAGCAAAAAAAAGCAATGATTCCAACGTCATGACTTTAGGAAGACATATTGTGGGTCCAGAGCTGGCTAAGATGTTGGTTGATGCCTGGTTGGGAAGCGAATTCGGTGGGGGGAGGTCTCTCCCCAAAGTACAAAAAATCCGAGAAATTGAAAAGAAATATATGAAATAATTAATTACCTAAAATTGTATTCCAACCTCTCCTGGAAAAAGGAGAGGTTTTTTATTTTTTTTATTGATAAAAGAGAACTTACTTTTTTATTGACAAAAATGATAAACTATCAGAGTTGTTCTATCATGTGAATGCAAAAACGAGTTTAAGATACCGTCATCCTGGGCAGTGCTTTCCTGCCATGAGGGTCACGTATTTTTATTATTTTAAATATATTTTTTTAAATGGGATTTCCACGTTATCCAACCAAAGAACGATTGAGTTCCTCGCGATTATGGTTTTAAGATAAACTTTTTATCCTCATGTAGCTTTGCGAGGCAGCAAGGAGGTCAATACTGAAAATATATTAATTAGCAATGGGTCAAAGGTTTTACTAAAAAAATAATACAACTTAAAGGATAATATCATGCCAAAAATAAAAATTAATCAATTTGATAAAGAATTCGAAGCTAAACCTGGAGAGAATATTTTAGAAGTACTTCAAAGAGAAGGCATTGATATAAATGCCTATTGTGGGGGGTTTGGGTATTGCGGAAAGTGCCTGATAAAAATTTTAAAAGGGAACGTTGCTCAACCAACCGCACAAGAAATAAAACATTTAAAGGAAAAGATATCT
>Ga0334889_1005673_pt1 | contig 10202 bp, 11 predicted proteins | sample GraSluR1_MG_2_FD_207222 | JGI IMG/M metagenome (GOLD analysis project Ga0334889, IMG submission 207222) | Sludge microbial communities from methane-producing bioreactor in Wageningen University, Netherlands - Granular Sludge_8_08-R1 | ecosystem: Engineered > Bioreactor > Anaerobic > Unclassified... | reverse complement strand
CTGCCACAAGTATCTTTTTCTTCCCTGCCGCATTACTGCTTATCCTGTAAAGGGTACCGGATTCGTTCAGGGTATAAAGAAGGAGATCAACCGGGACTCCCGGAACTTTTCGAACAACGGGCACTTTGTCATGTACTATGGCATATCCCTCGGCTTCTATCTGATTGTAGGCCCTGTCTATTTCTTTTACCCGGCTTATATAAATGGGTATGGAGGCAAGAGAGGCGTTATAAAGGACCTTGTCTCCCGTTTTCAGTTTCTTTTCATTGCTGTAATTTGAGCCTATCTCCTCCACGGTACCGTAAAGAAGACCGCCCGTATCCGTCACCGGATTGTGCAGTTTGCCCCTTCTTATGACAATATCTATTATTTTGCTGCGGATAAGCTCGTCGTTATCTCCCGATTCCATGCAGATCTGCCTGAAACTGGTGCCTTCAATATGTATTTTTTCAAGGGCTATCCTTATCTCGTTGGGGTATATTTCCCTGGTATTATCAAGGCGCCAGGCGGATGTGGGCAACACCTGGCCTGGTTCTATGACTCTGGCCATGCCGTATTGGTTTTCCATTATATATCTACTCCCTGTCAGGTGAAACAAAATCGGTTCACCTTTGTTTCATCATACCCTTTTACAATAAGATTTGCAATTGCAAATCAAAAATTATATTATGAAACGTGAAAGTTCACAAACATAAAAAAAGGAGATCGATATGGAAAAGATAACTTCAACTATAAGACTGAGGATGTCCCATAAGGATGCCCATTACGGAGGCAGTCTGGTGGACGGGGCCCACATGGTCCATCTGTTCGGCGATGTGGCAACGGAACTGCTTATAAAAGCCGACGGTGATGAAGGTCTGTTTCTTAGATATGACGAAGTAGAGTTTCTGGCACCCACATATGCAGGGGACTATATCGAAGCATACGGTGAGATAACCGAATTCGGCAACACTTCAAGAAAAATGTCCTTCGAAGCCAGAAAAGTGGTGGCAGCAAGACCTGATATCAGCCCTTCCGCCGCAGATTCCCTGGAAGAACCCATAATAGTATGCAGGGCAAAGGGCATATGCGTGACCCCCAAAGAGTCAAAAAGAAAATAACTGCCGAGGCAGTTATTTTTTTATTCCCAATATTTTTCTCGCTTCATGGGGGCTTGCTATTTCCCTTCCCAGAAGCTTTGCGATTTTTACGACTTTCTCCACCAGCTGACCGTTGCTTTTGGCCGGGACTCCTTTTTCGATAAACAGATTATCTTCAAAGCCGACTCTTACATGTCCTCCCATTATTATGGAGGCCGTGGCCATATCAAATTCATACCTGCCGATCCCGGTGCCTGTCCATGTGCTGCCCGGAGGTATGCTTCCCACGCAGAACACCAGATCTCTTACCGTGGCCGTCATCTGCACTCCCAGAACGAAGTCAAAATGCATGGGGTCTTCCAGAAGACCTTTTTTGTGTGCCTTCATTGCAATATCCACCATGCCCTTGTCAAAGCATTCCAATTCCGGCTTTATTCCTCTTTCTTTCATGGTTTTTGCGAAATTGAAAATCGTGTTGTCCGTATTGACGAATATCTCATCTCCGCCGAAGTTGCATGTGCCGCAGTCCAAAGTGGCAAATTCGGGAGCCGGGCTTATCTCTGTGGACTGAAGTCTTTCCATATCGCTCATTCCCACAGCTCCTCCCGTGGAAGGCTGTATTATGGCATCGGGGCATTCCTTAAGGATGGCATCCACGCACTCCTGAAAACGTTCTTTGCTCTGTGTGGGCGTGCCGTCATCTTCTCTTACATGAAGATGTATCACTGCCGCTCCCGCATCATATGCGGACTTGGCTTCCCTTACTATTTCCGAAACAGTGTAGGGCACCGCAGGATTATTCTCCTTTGTGACCTCTGCTCCGCATATTGCTGCTGCGATTATCAGTTTTTCCATTTTTTATCCTCCTATGATATAAGCAATTCGAACAATTCCTTATTTACTTTTTTGACCGGTCCCTTTGACATGTTGGCAAAGATCATTATAAACAGATCTTCTTGGGGGCACAACCAGAAACTGGCTCTGAACCCGTCGTCCATGCCCTCATGTCCATAAAGTGTCCTGCCCGACTGGATCCGTGAAAACCAGCCCAGCCCCATTTTTTCTCCGTTGTTTCTTACCCGGGCATATTCCTTCCACATTGCTTCCTTTGTTTCCGCCTTGGGGAAACTGCCCGATAACCATGCGGATGCCCATTTGGCCATATCATCCATATTGGATGTGAGTGTGGAACTGGGCGCGTGACTGCGGTTGTAAGGATAATGGGGCAGTACTTCAAATTTTTTGTCCGCATTTTTGTCATGGGGGTCACACATTCTCTCCCGGTCTTTTCTTTCCATAGTCAGCAATGTGGAATCATCCATGCCCATGGGTCCGAATATATTTTTTGTGACAAAATCTTCATAGCTTTCTCCCGATACCTCTTTTATAAGGAGTCCCAGAAGATCATAGGCCATATTACTGTATGCGAATTTACCTTCTTCCGGCTCCCAAAGCAAGTGGGCATTTGCTACTTCCCCGGAAATGGCATAATCCTTCAGTGCCTTTTCCTCTGTAAGTGCCTGCTCCCAGTGATAATCTGACACATCGGGCATTGCCGATGTATGGGTGAGCATCTGCCTTATGGTTATTTTTTTGTATCTTTTGTCGGCCATTTCAAACCAGGGCATATAGCTGGTCAGTTTTTCATCTATATCCAGCATCCCCTTTTCCTGAAGCAGCATTATCCCCGTGGCAGTAAACAGCTTGGCCACAGAGGCCATATGAAACACAGCATCCTCTTCAAGGGGCTTGCCGGTCTTCACACTGGCTATTCCCAGGGTTTTTTTGTATTCAATACCCTTTGCTGAGCTTCCGATACCTACTGCCATACCACAGAAATCTCTGTAATAAAACTGGTTTTCAAGAAATCCATCAATAACTTTTTTTTCTATTCTGTATGCCATATTACCTCTCTTATAAGAATGGCTGCGCTTTTGCGGCACAGCCTTTCGTTATTATCAGTTCTTTATAAAACTTCTGTGAGCTTTATCCGGATCAATTATCTCAATATCATCCACATCCGGGAAAAGCCATCTGCCTATGGAAAACAGTGAAAATTCCTTGGCTTCTTCTTCTTTTCCGTCTATCTCCACCACAGCATTGTTTTTGGCCAGCCATTCGTGGCGGCATCCCTTTTTGTCCAGGAGCTTCATGTAGATATAGTCTCCGTCTTTTGCCAGGACTTCCATCTTGCCGTATATCCAGTGGTAATAGACTGAACCCGGTTCGCATTTTTCTATTTCTCCGCTCCAGTCCCTTTCTTCTTCTGCAGGGATATCTTCTTTATCATCACCTAATGATGCTCCGCTTTCTGCTTCCTCATCTACGGCCTTGTCCTTTGGACCGGCCTTTGCAAAGGACTTTTCACCCTTATCATCCTGTTTGCCGGAAGCATCGCCTATCTTCTTTTTTCTGTCGCTGATTTTTTTGTCTACCTTTGCCAGCCCTTCCTCAAGGGCTTTTTTGCTTTTTTTGATTTCTTTCCATTCCAGCTTCATCCACTTGCTGTCTTCAAAAATTGCTGTTACTTTCTCCCCGATCTTATTCATTTCGGCTTTGTTGTCATTTTCTTTGTCTTCCTTGAGTTTCTGATACTTTTTTATATATCTTTTCACGCTCTCCAGCGATTTTTTTTCGGCTTCCCATTTTTCTATGCTCTTTGCTGTTTTTTCATCCATTTTAAAAGATCCCTCCGCTTCTTAAAAATCAAGACTTATTGCCATTATATTAAACAGATTTTTTTTGTCAACCGAAAATCAAGTTATTACTCTATTTTCGCCCTTTATTTACCCTAAACTTTTTTGCCGTCTGAATATACGGGTTCTTTCGTGGATGCTATGGCTTCCTGCAGAAGTCTCATCCCTGCCCAGGAAGTTATATCGTTGATATCAAGAGGTGGAGATATCTCCATTATATCCATTACATGTACAGGCAGCATCTCCATTATCTTCTCCACAAGATAAATAAGTCCCTGGGTGGTTATCCCTCCGGGGGCGGGAGTTCCGGTCCCGGGTGCCGATGCCGGATCCAGCACATCTATATCAATAGTAAGGTATACGGAATCATATTTTCTGTATCTCATTGCTATTTCTTTGAAGGCATTGGGATATCCCCTTGTAAAGATCTGCATGGCGGATATCATTCCGATCTCGGGATTCTCTTTTAGCATCTCCAGTTCTTCTTTTTCTGCGGCACGCACACCGACAAAAAACAGGTCCTCCGGCTTTATGACATCGTTTAATGCATGTCTTGCAGTGCTTGAGTGGGACCAGTGTCTTCCTTCAAAACTTTCTGCCAGATCAAGATGGGCATCAAAATGTATTATTCCTATCTTTGCATCCGGATCTTTTTCTCTCTGATATTTTGCATATGCCTTATGGAGCGGTATCGTCATTGAATGATCGCCGCCGACAAAAACACTTAATTTACCCTGCTGCATAACTTTGTACCCTGCATTTTCAGCATTCACATAAGTGGCCGCATATGTTTCGTCGACTATCAGATCTCCAAAATCATACAGATCATTTTTTTCTATGGGGCACCAGCTGTCGGTACCTTCCGGCATGAATCTTCTGGCCAGATCTCTTATCTTCCCGGGTGCTTCCACTGCACCTTTGCCCAGCAAACTGCCGCCGTCATAGGGTATGCCCATCATGCATACTTTTGCCTGTTCGGGAGATCCGGCTCCCATTCCCAGCCAGTCTTCCTTTTTTATCATGCTTCTGTCTATCATTTAAACTGCCTCCTGTACTTTCTCTTTTTTATTCCCGGGTTTTCCGGCTCTTCACTGCCGGATACAACGACCGTAGCCCTTTTGGGCCAGTGCCGGGAAATGACTTTGTATACAGTATTATAACACAGGATATTAAAAATCGAATATAAAAAAACGGAAAAATATTGGCCGTTTTTTTGCATTTCCCGTTTTTTTAACTGTTTTGCGGTCATGGCATAAACTCCAATTCATATCCGTTCCCAGTCCACCGCTGTTTCCTCTTTGAGTTTTATAATATAACCCCTTCCCGGCTCCGGGATCCATGAAAACATGTTTTTTTGGGGATCCGGGAAACAGTTCATCATTATGACAGAGATCACGCCGCCGTGGCATACCGCCATGCCTTCCTCATCGAAGGCGATCAGCATTTTTTTGTATCCTTTCATGACCCTTTCCCCGAAATCGGCCAGTTCTTCACCGCCGGGGAACCCTGTCCTTTCACTGCCGGATGCAAACCAATGGGAGTATTCGGCGATCTCCATGAGTTCTTCATGGGATCTCATTTCATAATCTCCGAAATCCAGTTCCTTAAGTTCCTCTATTATAAGGTGCTTGGTATCACCGTATATGACAGAAAGCGATTCTTCTGTTCTTTGCATTCCGGATGTAAAAACGAAGTCGGGAGCAGGCCTTGGATATATGCCTTTCTCCGAATACTCTTTGAGCTTTGCTATCCCTTCGGGCGCCAGGGAAACATCGGTCCTGCCGTAATAGTATTTATTTATATTTCCTTCTGTTATCCCGTGTCTTATCAGATACAGTTTTCGTTCTTTCATCGCTATCCCTTTTTTATAAAAATACAACGGGTGCCGCAACAAACCGAAACGGCACCCTTGAATTTGTCGATACTGTCATTATGCCGGCACATTCCCGGCATCAGCTCAGTCGGATATTTCCTTTTTCTTCTGTAATGCAGCGCCCCATATCATTACCACGGCAAACACTATCAGATAATACACAACAGCCATCCTGTGGGAAAAACATGCTGCTACTATCATGAAAAGGCTTCCGCATAATGCCAGAGCCGGCGCAACGAATCTCTTGAATGTGGGAAAATCTTTTTCTTTTTTCATCATCATGATGAATATGGGTATATAAAGAGCGTATATGGTAACTATCGGCAGTTCCGATGTGTCGAAACAGAAAGGTCCGAACCATGGTGCCGTAAGGTTTGCTCCGTAGAAGTAAAGCAGCCAGAAACCGCAAAGCATAACTCCTGCTATAGAAGCATTGGTGGGCATGTTAGTACTTTTGTCCACCTGGTTGAATATCTCCGGTCTGGGTCCTCTTTTTCTTACTGCTATGGAATAAAGCCCTCTGGTACATCCCAGCATCAGACCGTTCAATGTGCCCAGGCAGGATACAACTATAAGTACGAATATCAAAGTCCCCGCAACACTGCTGAATATGGTCTCAAAGGCCATCTTTGCTGCGGCTTCGCCTCCGGCCATCATGGTTTCATTGGAAACTGCCCCTGCAAGGCCTATATAATAAACGATATATATAATAACGATAAGTATGGTGCCTCCCAGCAAAGCCCTTGGCAGATTCTTTTTTGCATCTCTCAGTTCCGCATTTATACTGGTGGCGATTATCCATCCTTCATATGCGAAAGATGTGGCAACGACCGCAGTGAAAAGTGCCGAAGATACGCTGTCAGTTTCCTGGACCACCGTTGTGAAATTCTCAACAGTCATTCCGGAAGACAGCCCGTATATGGTACCTCCCACGGCCATGAGAAGCAGCGGAACAAGTTTGATGGCAGTTGTGGTCACCTGGAATTTCCCGGCGATCACCGGAGACAGAGCATTTATACCGTAGCTCATTATCAGATAAAAACCTGATATGGTCATGCATTGAGGCCCTACTATGTCCCATCCGAAAAGTACGCATGTGTATCTGGCGGATACCCATGCCAGCACTGCTGTCAATGTGGGATAATAGATTATCGCCATGAACCATCCGACATAATAGCCGTATTTTTCACCCAGTGATGCCTCGGCATAATCGACTATTCCATTGACTTTTTCGTATTTGGTGGCCATCACCGCAAATGTATAGGCACATGCCACCATTATTATGCCTCCCAGGACCCATGCAAGTATACCCAGCGGCAGATCGCCTCCGGTGGATGCAAGGATCTTTTCTGCTTTGAAAAACACACCACTGCCTATTACTATCCCCATAACCATGGCGATGGCTGTGACCAGTCCGTATTTTTTCTGTAACTCAGTCCCCATTTTTATTAACCTTCTTTCATAAAAAATATTATTTCCCCGATAGTCTATCACTTTTATGGCTTGTTTTCAATGAATTTTGCAAATATGACATTTTCATACATTCTTTTACTATGTCGGTAAAAATATGTCCCGGTTATGTTATTATATTAGTATCATTATACATATCACTTTACATATACTGTTTTACAACAATTATTTTTTGGAGGTGTTGATGATATGAAGAAAGCTGTTTCAAAATCAAGTATTCTTTTGTTTTCCATTATGCTGGTGACCGTCCTTTGTTTCGGATGCGGCGATAATGAAGAAGCCGATGTCCAGGAAACGGAAAAGGCCGAAATAGGCATCTCCTTTATGGAAGACACTGAATCAGGAGAATACTCAGAGGATCTGCAGGTATATATCGATGCAATAGAAAAAGCCGATGCAGAACCTGTTCTGCTTCCTCTTATCGAGAATGAAGAAGATGCAGAAGAAGCCCTTGATGATGTGGATGCCCTGGTATTAACAGGAGGAGAAGATATCGACCCCTCATACTATGATGAAGAACCGGATGAAAACCTTGAGGATGTCAATGAAGAAAGAGACACATCCGACTTTTTGCTGCTTGATGAAGCTCTTGATGAAGATCTCCCCGTTCTGGCCACCTGCCGCGGAATGCAGGTACTCAATGTTGCCTGCGGAGGCAGTCTTTATCAGGATATACCGACCCAGTACGATACGGACATGCTTCACAGATCTGTGGATCAGGTGGAATTTGTATGGCATAACATAAATATCGACAGAGGTTCTCTGCTGGCGGGCATCATGAGTGACGGAGATCTGAAAGTCAACTCATGGCATCATCAGGGAGTCAAGGATCTGGGCCAAGGCCTTAAGGTAGTTGCCGTGGCCGATGACGGTATGATAGAAGCCATCGAAAAAGAAGATGAAACCTTCGTCCTGGGAGTCCAGTTCCATCCGGAATGGCATATAGATTACGGCGATAAAGAATTTCTGGCGTTTTTCGAGATCCTGGCAGATCAAGCTGAGAACGGAAACGACTGATGATCTTGTAAATATCTACCTGTCGAAAAATGTCACTTGGCCTGTTTCAAGGCTGTATTTTGCCCTGACTACAACAAGAGTGCCTTTTTTGACAAGATCGGCGATGATGGGACTTTTTTGCAGTTTATCTGCCGAGTGTTCTATGTTTAGATCTTCAGATCTTTTTATGAACTCCTCCCGAGTGATATCAGCCCCTGCTTTTGCACAGGCATTTTCGCAGATCTCATTAAGCATGGCAGAAAGGGGATCATTGCCCGGCAACTCTTCGCCCGAAAGAAAAATATCAACGGCCGAACTGACTGCTCCGCATTTGTCATGTCCCAGTACAACAACTACAGGAACGCCAAGGTGCTCTGCGGCATACTCGATGCTGCCTATATCACAGTCCCCTGCCAGATTGCCCGCATTCCTGACTACAAAAATGTCTCCCAGACCCGCATTAAAAATGTGTTCGGGAGGAGTCCTTGAGTCAGAGCAGGTGAGAACTGCAGCATAAGGAGACTGACCGTTTTCGGCGAGATCTTTTCTTCTTTGGAAAGAAATGTCCCCCGGAGACTCAAGCCCCTTTACAAATCGTTCATTGCCTTTCTTCAGAAGATCAAGTGCTTCCGAAATGCCGAATTTTTTATTTGTCATTACAGTGTTTTCCTTTCTGTTATTTGGGTATGATTATATCATAAAACTTGATGGAGGATTAATATCATGAAAAAATTTATAATTTTGACCATTGCTGCGATCCTTCTTGTAATGACCTTCACTGCATGCAGCGACGATGCCCCGCGGCCCGGCTGAGGAGACTCCGTTAAGTGTGCGTCGGTGGCGTACGTTGAAAAAAGCTGAAAATGAATGGCCGAAATCAATAAAAAGAGAAATGACGGATGTCATTTCTCTTTTTGCATATTGCATCTTCAAAAAATTTTACTGTCTTTTTAGTATCATTCCGATAAAATTCATGTACCTGCCGCCGCCGGCTTCCATGGCTGCCCTGTCTTCTACAGCATATTCATTGTCACAGGCAAGCCAGTCGGCCCATGCTTCTTCATTGCTCTCCATTTCATGTATGGAAAGTATATCAACACCTTCTGTTTGTCTTATCAGCCTTTCCCAATAAAGGGCATCGTGTATGTAGTCCATCTGTTCGGGCGTCCATGAAAGGAGCAGTTCCTTTGGCAAGTTGTCGTGACAGTCCTTTTTCATTCCCGGGACAGAAATATATATGTACCCGCCCCTTTTCACATAGGGAAGAAGTTTTTGACCCAGGTAATCCTTCTCTCTTCCGAAGTAATTATATGAATCCGTGCTTACTACCGCATCAAAGAAATCCTTTGCATATGGAAGATCATTGGCATCGGCATGTATGGGTATTATCTTATCCGTATCAAGACCGGTGCTTCTGAAAAACTCCATATTATCTGTGGGATCAGACCAGAGATCCGTGGCGAATACCCGAAATCCGTATTCCTTTACCAGGAAGACCGAAGTAAGGCCCTGACCGCTGCCCAGATCCATTACAGTAGCTCCCTTGGGTATATTATGTCCTTCCAGAAGTTCCTCCTGAAGTTTGATGGGATTTGGCCCCATCATCTTATCCATATATTTGTCGTATTTATGTGCCAGTTTATATTTCATTTCATTATCCTTCCTTTGTTTTCCATCGATCATGGCTATTAAAAGCCATATTAAGTGATTTTGGGCACAAAAAATGTGCCTTGTTTTGTTCCATAATAGCTCTACCTCTTTCAAAAGAGTTTTCAAAACCAGCAAACCGGAAAATAAAGGGGTAATATCACCTCTTTTGCTGTTTACGGTTTTGATTTGATGCTATAGAACAATCTCCAAAAAGCACTTCCTTTTTCCTGTTTTTTATTTTTACATTTTTTATTATACAACTCCCTTTTTTCATTGTCAATTTTTCCTGTGCTTGTTTAAAAAACCAGACATGAGGTATAAATAAAATATTGATTTTTAAATAATGGAGGTAAATATATTATGAAATGGACATGTACGATATGCGGTTATACCCATGAAGGAGACCAGGCTCCGTCAAACTGCCCCCAGTGCAAAGCA